>PVBE010899871.1_pt1 | contig 173932 bp, 133 predicted proteins | sample 1631181 | NCBI WGS metagenome assembly PVBE01 (sample SAMN08397723, study PRJNA350692) | Marine metagenome, whole genome shotgun sequencing project. | isolation source: water | place: Pacific Ocean | collected 2012-04 | reverse complement strand
GAAATGCCAGAATTCCCCGAAATGCCAGAATTCCCCGAAATGCCTAACTTTCCTGACTTCCCACGGATGTTTGATGCGGATGATTTTTTTGAAGGATTCCAGCTCGATATTGACGCCCAGTCCACGGAGGGCATGAATGTTTACCTAAGTTATCCCGAGTCCACTTCTGAAGAAGACCGCGAGCGTTTAATCCAGGAGGCCCATGAAAAATATGGAGAAGACGTGGTAGTTGAATTTAAGGGAAGGGGCACCGTTTTTCGTATGGGCACTAGAAAGTCGTTTGATGGTGAATTGGACACCAAAAAGTCTAAAGACCTGAAAACTCTTCTTGAAGAAGGGGAGTTCGAAATCCCTCAAAGGGAGGAGAAAGAAAAAGACAGTGTTTGGCACGCCAGTCTTGACGAGGCTCTGAAAGCTGCCAAGAAAAGCGGAAAGCCAGTTTTATTAGATTTCTATGCGAATTGGTGTGGCCCGTGCCGCCAATTGGGGGAGGAGGTGCTCGATAACCCCAAACATAAGGATCTGATTTCTCGATTTGAGGGGGTCCGAATCAATACAGATGATAATAAAAGCTTGGCCAAACAATACGGCGTTCGGGGAATCCCTGATGTCCGCATTCTGGATGCAGGCGGGAAGGAGTTGGCCCGGATTCGAGGGTTTAAGGGCGAAGAGGCCACGGTCAAAGTCCTCCAAGGCCTTTTTTGAGCCTTTGGTGATTTCCGAGTCCGGTCCTCAAAATCGGGGGACTGAATCCAATAAGAGGATTGAAATGAAACGCCACAAAATGAACTCCGCAAGTCGTCAAGAGCCTTCAGGGCTCGTTCGGGGGAACAGCGGCTCGCAACGAGGTGGTGCGCTTCAATCGCTTTGGGAACTCTGGTTCTGGTTTCGGTCGGGGGGCCGAAGCTGGAGTGAGGCCAGGGGAGGACTTATTCTACTGCCGATAAGGCAGGAAATTTTCCACGAAAGTTAATCCCTTCGGGGGTTTGATTGAAGGCCTGAATCGGGGGATTCGGGCCTTTTTCTTGTATTGAAGAGAAAAGTTAGAAATACCCTAATTAGGCGGCTGGAAATTTCCGAAAGAGGGGGGTGCCCTTCCGTCCAGCCTTATTTGCTATCCCCCTTCTCCTTCTAGGAGCAGGAATGGCCACTCTTTCGGCTTCTTCGGTCGCTGAGGGGTCAAATTTGGCTGATCTCGTCTCAGACGCAGATTGGATTGCTGAAGTCGAGACCATAAACAAGCGTTTCGAGTTGTCTGATGACGGATCTATTCAGACGGTATTTACTTTTTCTGCCATCACTCCGATGAAGGGGAGTGTGGCCTCCATAGACGAAGTCCGAATTCCGGGCGGAGTGGCGGCTGGCCGCGGTTTGCACATTCCTGGCATGCCGCGAATCGAGGTGGGTGACCACCACATTCTGTTCCTAAGTAAAGAAAGTGTTGTACAGCGATGGAGATTACCCGTCCGGCTATCGGCCGGCGCTTTCCGCGTTCGTCAAGCCCGTCCAGGGGCTGGGCGCACGGTGGTTCGCGCGTTGGCAGACCAACAGGAGCCGGAAATCCAGGATTACCAAGCCTTCCGCACCCAAGTTCTTCATGAAATCGCAAGCCAGCGTTCTCGTTAGGCGGATTGCGATCTTCGGATTGGCCTTGGCCGTGGTCGGTGGAACCGCTTTAGGTTATGTTCGAATTGTTATTGGCGGCGAGACGCTTTATTGGAATAGCAACACCATCGGATGGCAGCTGAGTACACCGGGTTGGGATGATTTGAGTGAAGATGGGAGCCACCGCGCAGCGGTGCGGCATGGCCTGGAAAGTTGGGAAAACGTTTATGGAAGCAATCTTAATTTTCGCTTTGATGGCGAGACATCTTCCACGAACTTCTCGAGTCATTCCAGCCATTTAGTTGTGGCGGACGAAAACAATTCGACAGGGTTCTTTCCTAGTGGAACAGGGATGGTTGCCGTTACTCCCATCAGCTATCGATTAAGTGATGGGCGAATTTTGGATGCCGATATTATTCTTAATGCTCGCGATTGGGTTTTTTCGACTGATTTGAGTCAAGGCACTTTTGATATTCAGGATATAGTAACCCACGAAGCTGGCCACTTAATAGGCTTGGACCATTCGCCCTCTCTTTCTTCTTCTATGTGGCCGTATGTTTCCGCTTCCCAGTGGCTTCACAGAAGTTTGAGTGCAGATGACAAGGCCGGCGCTGTTGCGCTCAAACCTTACGGCGGAGATTCTAGGCTCAATGGGCGAGTTTTGAGCCCTCAAGGTGGCGGCCTTTCCAGTGCTGTAATTGGCATTGTCAATGTCCACGATGGTCGTCAAATGACTACGGTGCTCTCCGAGCCAAATGGGAACTGGACCGTACGCGGTTTGGAAGCTGGAGACTACTGGGTTTACGTGACTCCACTAGAGGGAGGCATGGGGGAATCCAACCTCACAGGAGACAATCCCGTAGACACAAACTTTTCAGCAGATTTCTACGGCGGCTATCAAAGTCCATACTTGTTTGCACTTGCGGAAGGTGAAATCTACTCTTGTGGAGACTGGATTCTTCCCGCAGATTCACCTCTTCAAGATTATTTGGGAGCTTCAAAACAAGTCCATGCCGGAAGTGATTCAACGTTCACCTTGTCTGGTTCAGGTTTTTCTCCAGGTGGACTGCAAATCCGATCCAAATCTCCCTACATCACGATTACGAAGGTTGGGGGAGGGTCTTCCTGGAGGAGAGTTTGCGCAACAGTTTCTTCCGGAGCTCCTGTTGGGCAATACGATTTATTCTTCGTCCATTCGACAGGGTTTTTAGACATTGCTCCAGGAGCAATCGAAGTTGTCGAGGAAGCCCCCTCGATTCAATCTTTGAGTCACTCCGTGGTTTCGATTCAAGGTGGAGAAAAAATACAAATCCATGGCAATGGATTTCAGGAAGGGTGTTGGGTTGTAATTGGGGGTAAGGAAGCTGTTCAATCAACTTGGATTGACTCACAAACCCTTGAAGTTATAGTTCCTGGACACGACGGTGGTGAAGTAAATGTCATGCTCCAAAACCCAGATGCCCAAAGTTGTATTCTGCGAAACGCTCTCACCTATGTTGCCGTCCCTATTTTTACAGAACTTTGGCCCGTTGCGGGACAAAGCAATGGGGGAACCAAGGTTCTCGTGCATGGTGAAGACTTTTCAAGCGGTATCCAAGTGTTGCTAAACGGTCGCCAAGCGTCAACGACCTGGATATCTAGCAGGTTAATAGAGGTGTTGACTCCATTCGGTACACCAGGTGGGGCCGATTTCATTTTCCGAAACCCAAGCGCCGCAGACGTCGTCGTGGAAGATGCCTTCCTTTTCGTGTCTTCGCAGGACCCTCAAATATCCGACTTCACCCCAAGTACAGGAAATGGGTCCGGCGGAGCTCTTGTGAAACTGTTTGGGCGCAACCTAGAAAATCCCGCCCGCGTTTTGTTTGGGGTGGACTCAAGTACAGGACTTGGAGGTGTGGAAGGGGAGGCCCTCCATGCAAATGCTCCAAACGAGATTCAGGTCAGGAGTCCTCATTACCGGGCGGGAAGTTGGGGAGTGAAGCTGGAGTTGGCCAACGGCCAGGGTGTGATGGCGCCGGGCACCTTCTTCTTCCAGCCCGCTCCTGTGGTTGGCGGGTGCGCTGGGGTCGTGGGTCGACCAGGAGCTTTCCAAGGCTGGGGAGAGCTTCCGAGTTTTCTTGTCCTCTTTCTGGGTGCGTGGATTCTCAGAAGAAAAAAGGGCGTCTTGGTGGAATAGGGCAGATTCATAGAATCACTGAGTGAGCTCCTGCGCCGCAACCCCTCTCGTCCTGCCTACATTGTTTCTCCTATTGGGAGTTACCGGATGTTCTCAAGAACGGGAACGGCCTTGTCCACCGGTTTTGGTTGTCGGAATGGATGGATTGGAGTGGAGTGTCTTAGAGCCCCTCATAGATGCTGGCCGAGCTCCCAACTTTCAGAAGCTCATTGAGCGTGGGGTAGGGGGAAGTATTCAAACGGCGGTTCCCACCTTCTCTCCAGTTCTTTGGTCCACCATTGCAACCGGTTTCGGTCCGCGCGAACATGGCATTTTGAATTTCGCAGAAATGGGTCCAGGCGGCCAGCTAGGTAAGCCTTACACATCGAATACGCGGCAAGTTCCTGCGATTTGGAACATGGCATCTGAGCAAGATCGCCGCGTTCTTTCCACTGCTTGGTGGGTATCTTGGCCTGCAGAAAAAATTCAAAATGGAAGGATTGTTGCTTCTTATGCAGCCCAAGCTCAAGGCCGAATTTTATGGAAGTCTGGAGTATGGGCAGATGGATTGCCCGATCTCGCCCACCCCCCAAGTTTGATGGAAGAAATCCTTCCGGCTTTACAAGATGGGGCACCCGAGGGCCCCTTGCGTTCAGAATTCAACGGGATTTTTGGTTCCATTCCGCAAGAGGGGGCTTGGGATTTTCCTTGGCAAAGAGATCGCTTGTTTCGCATGGCTTATCACGGCGATAGAACCCATCACCGCATTATGTTGGAACAGTTAGCCCAAGAGATTGGGGACTTAAATATGGTTTATTATGGATTGCCCGATGTCGCAGGCCACTACTTTTGGCGTTATCGCGAACCTTCTGCTTTTTCTTACTTCACGCCACCTGAGCAAACCAAACGCCTTGGCAATCGCATCGATATTGTTTACGAATTGATGGACCGTTGGTTAGGGGACCTGATTGATGTGGTACCTCCAGAAACCAACATTATGGTTTTGAGTGACCATGGGATGCACGCCTTCAATCTTGCCAATCCACGGCAAATTCAGTCCGGAGGACATGAGGCTGGCCCCGATGGTGTGTTTGTCCTTGCGGGTCCTGCTGTCCAGGTCACTGGACTACTTCCGAAGGAGAGCCGTCGAGTAACCAATATTTTTCAGGTTGCACCCGCTCTTCTCCACCTGCTTGAATTGCCTGTACCTGAAGACCTTCCCGCACTGGTTCCGGAGCACATTTTTTCGCCCGAGTGGATTCAAAACCATGCTGTTCAAAAGGGGCCAAGTCTCCGATCGGAATTCCGTCCCGCTACTCCGCCGAGAGTACCGGGGGAAGGATATGACCAAGAGTTCATCGACTCAATGCGAGCAATCGGTTATGTTGGCGGGGACGAAGAAGAATAATAATGTTCAAACGAGTTCTACTTGCGACTGATTTTTCAGACCACGCTCGCTCGGCCTACCCATGGGCTGCAGAAATGGCGAGTAAGTCTGGAGGGACTGTTGTGTTGATTCATGCCTTTGAAGATGACCTTGTCGCCGCAGCACCGGCATTAAGTGGTTATGTGCAAGCCGAGGCTTTGGACTTAGGAAAGTATCGAGAAGAATTCCGTCGAGGCTCTGAAGCAGCTCTCGCTGCTGCGGCTGAAGAAGTCGAGGCCTTAAATTCCGCGGTAGAAACTCATTTGATTGAGGGGGGCGGCCGGCCCTGGCAGGCCATTGTCCAGGCTGCGAAAGACCTCAATTGCGGAGCTATTGTTCTCTCGACCCATGGCCGTGGGGGACTCGCACACATTTTGATTGGCTCTACGGCAGAAAAAATCGTTCGAACCGCACATTGCCCAGTTTTAACTGTGCATCTTGGAGATCATGTGGGAGACTGACGTTTTACAAAAAAATGCCTAAAGAATCCGCCCCGCTACGAACTCCCATTGTTGCTTTTGACATTGAGGTTGCCGGTTTGGAATGGGAAGAAGTGGACGAAGCCACTCGCCACTACCTTCTTTCTCGGAAATCTCAACGGGATGGTGAAGAACCCATCAAGCATCGGCTTGCTTTAGTGCGAGGGCTTGGAAGAGTGGTGTCAGTGGGCATGTGGAACTTGGAAAAGGACACGGGTGCTGTCCTTGTTCATGGTAGCGGCAATCAATGGGATGACTTTGAAGTTGTGCCTGGTACAAAAATTTGGCGCGGAAATGAACGGGAAATGCTTGCCGAGTTCTGGCGTTTAGCGGAGGAGTGGGGGGCGGTTGTGACGTACAACGGCCGGTCTTACGACGGCCCCGTTCTTATGACCCGTTCCGCCATGCTGGATATCGCACCCTCCCGCAATTTGGCTGGGTATCGCTACAGCGTCCGCGACCACTGTGACCTCATGGACGTCCTGGGTTATTTTGGTGCTTCGCGCGAGAACTATTCTTTGGACTACTGGTGTCGGCGGTTTGGCGTAGAGTCCCCCAAGGGGAAAATGGATGGCTCCATGGTTGCACAAAAAGCACGCTCAGGTCGTTACGACGAGATTGCTGAGTACTGCCTTCGAGATACTCGAGCGACCGCCGATTTGTTTCGCCGTTTGCAGTCCACCCTGATTCCCCTTTTTGGTTGAGGGCTGGCCTTTGGCGACACTCGCTCGGAACACGGCCTGGTTAACCGTCGCCAAGACTTTTTCTCTATCTGTTTACGCCATCTTTGGGCTTTTGCTTCCTCGATTAGTTTCGATGGAGACGAATGGGGTTTACACTTTGATGAGCACGCTACTTTTTTTTGGTAGTGCTGTGGCAACAATTGGTGTTCCGACTATTTTGGTCCGGACCATTGCTAGAGAGCCTAATCAAGCGGGACAAGTTTATGCCGATGCCCGCCGAACCCTACTCCTCGGTTCTTTTGTCGCAGGCTTCTGTGTCCTCGCTTATCTCCTTGTGGAGATGACTTTTCAGGGCGGATTAGGCATTGAGCGCTGTGTCCTTGGTTTTCTCGTTTGTGGAATCATTTTTGGCGAAGCATTTGGCAGTCTTGGCGAGGCTCTTTTCCAAGCCAATGAAGAAATGGCTGTTCCCGCTGCTTGGGATGTCGGCACGGGTCTCTTTCGAGTCGGATTTGCAGGTTGTGCTTTGTACTTTGCGCCCCATTGGGGGTTGTTTGGGGTTTTTACTTCTTTTTTAATTGGATCTTTCATTCGTGGATTTGTTTTACCCATTAAGGCCGAGGCTAGATTTCTTCCCAACGGACTCCCTAAGTCGAACAATAAGAGAACTAAAGCCCTTATGCTGGAATCTCTTGGGCTTGCCTTATTTCAAGCCCTTCGCATGCTCCGGAATCGTTTGGATTCCCTACTTCTAGGGCTATTAATCATCCCGATTGTTGGCCTTTCCCTTTTGGAAACATCCGACATTGCGCGAGGGCTTTACGGGCAGGGCATGCGAGTTCTGTTCGTCTTTCATGCTCTAACAATGGCGCTCAATTCCGCTGTATTTCCCCGCCTAACTCGGTTATCTGCCGAGTCTTTAGTAGACCCAGATTCTGAGGTGGAGGTCAAACACCAATTCGGGAGAGTTTTGCGCTATCAGGCTTGGTGGGCGGCCCCACTTGCTGTTTCCGTGTTCATTTGGGCGGACCCCATTGCCGGCTGGTTTGGTGAACAATACCGTTACGGGGTTGAGGGCCTAGTGGGAACCACAGGGGGTGTCCTGGAAATCCTGTCGATTGTTGTATTGTTGGATTGTATTGGAGGACCCGTTGGAATGCTCATGATTGGAAGGAAGGAAATGGATCGAAAGCTTCCTTTCTTTGGTCTTGTTTTTGCCGTTTCTAGTATCGTTCTAAATATTTTGTTCATTCCAAAATGGGGCATATTGGGAGCAGCATGGGCTTCTTTTGGGGCGGCATTGGTGGAGGTCCTGGTCAAAATCGTGCTGACCAAACGGTTGTTGGGGACGGCCAAACTCATGGCTGGATCTTTGCCATACATCGTTCTTTCGGTGGGGATATCTTTTGCTTTGATAAAAGTTTTTCCAACCCTTCTAGAAAGCCCGCTTTTGGGAAGCTCTCTTTTCATTTGCGCTTATATCATTGTGAGCGGTAGTTTTGGCTTAATTGACTCTGGAATCACGGACCGACTTCGGCGGCTCTCCCATGGATAAGGATTTGAGCATTCAAGCAGAATGGAAGGACATATGAGTCGAGTTTTTCCATATTTCCTGTCTAGGCCGGCGAATCTTCTGGCGGAGCCTTTTGTGGCTACGGAATTGCCCACAAAGCGACCCAGATTTGTTGCAGGAGATCCTCGTCCGTGGGTTCGGGGCACGCTCAAAATCTTGGAAAATCAAGGAAGTCCTGCTTTGCCATGGTCTGAAGATGCCGATTTTATTCTTGCGCCATGGCCTAACCCAGGGAAGGAATGTCAAGACCTTTGCCGCCTTCTGGCGGGCGTCGATTCGTCGACCCCTGTGGCTTTGTATGAACGGGATTTCCCCGTTCTCCCCAACACCGTGATTCAGCGACGTGGAGAACAAACTTCTTCTGGGCCTGAAGTTTCTGACAGCCTGAGTCGTTTTCGAGCCTCCCTTAGACATGGCGGGAAAGGCGAAGCCGAGGCTCTTGTGTTGTTGCCTGCTCAGCGCATGAAACTCATTCTTAAGGGTTCTTTTCTGGCAACATTTCAGCCGCGCTCAAAGGATTCTTTGCAATCTCGTCGATATCTTCATCATTTACTGGATCATCATCGAAGCTTGAGTGTCCTTGCCCGAGTGGATCAGGAACTTTCTGATTCTCAACATCATCGAGACAATCCCGAAGAGCGGGTCCTTGCTTTAGCTCCACATTTTGACGATGAAGTTCTCCTTTTAGGTGCTGAACTTGCCCAAGCCGTGGAATCGGAATGCCCCATGCGCCTTCTTTGGCTAACGGATGGGGGCAAGGAAGGTGAAAAAAGGCGTACCGAGGGCGCTAGAGCTGCAAAGATTCTTGGGGTTTCGGAGACAGCTTGCTTGAATGCTCCTGAAAGCAACATTCGTGCTCATGGGAAGTGGACACAGGATCTTCGCCAGCATCTTGAGGAGTTCAAGCCGACTCGAATCCTTATGCCATGGTGGTTGGACAACCATGTGGACCATTTTGAACTCACTCGAGTTTTGCGTGCTGCTTGGCCCACGGGTTTCCCTTCATGCACGCTGAGCTTGACTGGGTTTTGGACCCCACTTCCTTTTGGAGCGAATGTTCCTGTTCATGCAAAGTTGGAAGAAGCCCTTCGTCAGCATGAGTCTCAGCTGACATCCTTAGACTATGTAGCCTCTTTTGCGGGCCTTAATGCTTGGTATGGAGGCAGTAGCGAGAGGCCTTCTTCAAGAACTTGGGATGTGCCAGCTAAGGACTACTTTGCGGCATTTAAGGAATCTGGATCTGGGCTTCGCCGATATCGGAATCCATGAGATGTCCTTATGAGCCTCCGCTCAGCTGATCGAACACGGTGGGAGTGTTGCGGATAATCATTTGGCTGAGAGTGATACTGCGCAAGGTATCCGTGACCACCTTTAAGGTATCACTGTATTGAGCGCGATCCGTTCTCAAGACATAAACAAAGTCGCCCGGGCGAACAAAAGGTATTTGTGAAGGGGGGTCGTCCAAACTTGGGTCAAAAAGAAGACTTAAGTTGTAACTTCGGACTTCAACTTTGTCCCCAACCTGCCTTGCAAGAATGATACCCGTAGTATCTCCTTCTGCAGGAATTCCTCCTGCAAGGGCAATGATTTCCAGGACTGAGATTTTTGGGGTGTCCAAAGGGAAGACGCCAGGCTGATTCACTGTTCCAAGAACAGTGACTTTCCTGAGCATGCTTAGCGTGACAGTAAGGGCAATGGATGGTTCAACGAGAAGGCCGTTGTAGGCTTCGAACAACTCATTTCTCAAGGAAGACAAAGTCATCTGTCCTCCTAGGGGTATGGGGTCGATCAAATGACAATCCAAGGAGCCGTCAGAATCCACGACATAACTTCGGCTCAAGTCAGGGAAGGACCAAATGTCCACGTGAACCAAATCGCCAGGCCCAATGAAGAACTGGCCACTTTGCATCTCTTGGGTTATGTTTGCGCCGCCAAATGCGGGTTCTTCTTCAAGGCCAACACCGTCTTTTACGGGGTGACTACACGCAACAAGAAGGAGAGGCAGTAGGGAGAGGGGTTTCATGAGTTTGGGCAGGGGCGCTATTGTTTCAAAGGAGGGCTCCCAGTGGAATACCTTTCGGGGAAGGAAAATTGACGCGACTCGCCATCATCGGAATTGACGGAGCAACATGGGACATTATGCAGCCCATGATTGACGCTGGAGAATTGCCGTATATTGCCCGTATTTTGGAGGAGGGGGTCAGTGGAGAGCTCGAATCGGAAATACCGCCCATCACGCCACCGGCCTGGACCTCCATGATGACGGGGGTTAATCCTGGAAAACATGGCATATTTCATTTTATTCGTCGGGAGCTGGGCAGTTACAGGTGTCCTCTAAATGATAGCTCGCATTTTTCAGGAATGGACATTGGCTCCATTTTGAGCCGCCAAGACTGGAAAGTCGGGCTTCTCAATGTACCCATGACCTTTCCGCCCTACCCCGTGAATGGTTGGACGATTTCTGGTGTTCCCTGCCCATTGGAGTCTGATTCTATTTTTTCCAGCCCTTCCCTAGCTGAAGAAGTGCAAGATTTATTGGGACATCCTTACGAATCCGATGTGAATTATGTTCCTTGGGACGGGGACACTGAACCCAATCAAGAGGATTTGTCTCAGTATGCTAGTTTGCGGGATGAATTATTCCGACTGGAAAAAGAGCGCCTGGAATTACTTCCAATCTTGCTACAAAGGCACCCTGTGGATTTCTTTTTCACGGTGATTTCCATTACGGACCGCTGTCAGCATTTCTTTTGGAAATTTCAAGACCGAAGCCATGCCGGTTGGTCTGAGGAAGGGGAGCGGCTTTATGGCGAGGTCATTCGGGAGGCCTACCATTTAGCGGATGCTTTTGTGGGGAAAGTCATTGAGCTTGTGGGGTCTGCTGTTCCCATTGCCATTGTTAGCGACCATGGATTTGGACCTCAGAACTGGGACTTCCACGTCAACCGTTGGCTTGAGGAGGAAGAATTTCTCTATCGAAAACCCACGCCCCGTTGGGTTCTTAACACGAAGCCAGTCTCTCGCTTCCCTGGTTTTTTAGGGAAGGTGCCGTTTCCTCGACTCCGCCGGAAATCCCAAACCGATTTTGAAGATGTAGATTGGAGTCGAACAAGGGCTTTTAGTTCTCTCGATGGAATATGCCTGAACATCAAGGGGAGAGAGCCTAATGGTCTTGTGCCAGAGGAACAGGCTCAACCCCTGCTCAATGAAATCCGTCATCGTCTTAAAAAATTAACGATGCCAGGAGGAAGGAAGGCTGTTGATTGGTTTGTTGACTTGGACGAATGTTATTCCGGTAATCGGAAACAAGAAGCTCCCGATTTACAATTTCAGATGGGAGGTCTCACCTGTTTGTTAAAGGACGACTGGAATTCCAAGACACTTTTTTCTGAGCGGCGCAATGCTGGCATTTCTGGAACACACCGATTTGAAGGCATCTTTGCATTGTCTGCTCCAGGGGTTAAGCCATCTCAAAAACTAAGTGGAATGCATATTCGTGACACGACTCCAACCCTTTTCCATGCTCTCGGGATTCCTATTCCATCCTGGATGGAGGGAAAGGCTCAATCCCGGATTCTTTCTAAGAGAAGAGAAGTGGTTATTGTTGAAGAGTCCATGCCTATTCCTGGGGGAGCCGGCGTCGGATTTACTCAACAAGACTCAGAGAAGGTTGAGGAATCCCTTCGCGCTTTGGGATACTTGCAATGAAACTTGTTTTTTCGCCTCTCTTCTTTCTTTATCTAATTGCCCTTAATGGTAATTCTCTTTCGGCTCAAAGTGACGCACCTGAGTTTTTTGTAGATTTTTCTACTGCTGGTAAAGAAGTCCCTCAGGGGATTGGGGCTGGCATCAACGACCTATCGAATGCGAGCGAAGGGGTCTGGAAAGCTTGGTCAGAAGCCATTCGACCCGAAGGGGGGCTTGCACGGATTTGGTTGAACTACACCATGGGACCCATGGCAAAGCAGGTGCAAGCCGGGCTGTATGCAAAGGAAGCGGGACTAAAAGTTTTTCTAGTCGTTGTGGGCGCCCCGGAGAATCAGGGTGTCCCTCATGAGAGGGCAGGAACTCCTCCCAAAAGTGTGGATGCTTGGGCCAAACAGGTCTCCGGCGATGTCCACACCTTGCTCAAAGCCGGCGTTCCTGTTGAATATGTAGAGATTTGGAATGAGCCTGATTTGGAGGGGCGATGGCTGGGGACTATGGAGAGTTTTGGAGCATTTTTTGCCAAAGCAGGCAAGTACCTTCGGAAATCCTTGCCTTCCCATATCCGACTTGGAGGGCCGGGGATGGCTTCTGGTGCAGGGCCCGGCCAAACTTATTTTCGAGCTCTTTTGAAAGCCTGCGCTCAGCATCGTTTTCAACCTGATTTTCTCTCTTACCATTTCTATTCAAGCTACCCAAGCGATAACGAGTGCTATGAGTATGCGAAGAGAATCCAGCAGAGTGCGGATGAGTTTGGGATTCCCGAACCGGAGCTGATTCTGTCCGAATGGAACATTGACTTGCCGCACCCCACAGCGCCGGAATGTGATGATCACCGTGCAGGTACTTTTTATATTTCTATGAACTCCTCTTTGGCGCGTACTTCGGTTTCGCATAGCCTTTTCTTCTTTTTGCAGGATGGATTTTGGGAAGCCAAGAAAGATTACGCCGGGCAATCGGTGGGGGTTTTTACTCTTAACGGCGGGCCCAAAGCAGTCTTGAACGGGATGAGGATGTTTCGAAAAGCCTCCCAATATCCACAAGTCTCTGTAGAACGAAAGAATGCTCCATGGAACTTGACTTGCCTTGCCACGCGTAGTGGGCCTCGCGGTTATCTCCTTTTAGCTAACGCTTTTGGGTACGCAGAAAAGCGTGCCTACCACTATGTGGAATGGGCGGGCATGGACATGTCTATGTACAAAGGGAAGAACCAGCTGGTCCGTGGGTTTGTTGACGGGAAATACGGCGTTGAACGCTTGGGCGGCCCCCAAAAAGACCAGTCGCTTTGGGAAGAAGGCAAACGACTTATCCTGGAAACTCGAGCGGAGATGAGTTTAGAAAGCCGACCCGTAAAAATAGAATGGGCCGGAGGTAAACCATCGGTAACAGGAGTTTGGCTATTGGACCAAAATCATTCGAACCCTCTGAGCAATCAGCATTACCTTCAGGAATTTAAGCGCTGGGGAACGGAAAATGTTCAGCGAGCTGTGGACCTTTTGGGTCCCAGTTTGAAAAAGAACGGATATTCAAATTCCGACATAGCAAAAGCAAAGGCTGTGATGAGCCAAGGCACGAGTTTAGAAATGATGAAAGCTGTGCAGGACCCCCAAAATGGTCTGGACCCGAGGCTAGTGGCGGACATCGTGCGAGGAATGCGATTCCACTTAAAAGAGGTGCGTAGTCAAGCACCAAGACGTTTAGCCCAACACCCAGGATCTGAGCTTTCGGAGGTTTCTGCTCAATCCGTTCTGAAGTCCTCTGCGAGGGGAGTTCTTCTGGATTTACCCCCTTGGTCTTCTGTTTTATTGGAATTGTCGTGGGAAAATGTTCCGGAGGACCGTGGCTGATATCCAGCTCGCTACATCTTCTGGGAATGTCGGGAAAATTTCCCTTTACCTTGGATTTCTTGTTCTCGGATGCGGGCTAGGCTATTTCGTTGGCGTAGATGCAATCTATGGCCATCGCCTGGAGGTGGACCTTTTGGGGCCTTCTCCGCCACTGGTGAACGATATGCCTCAGATTGGTAGTGCATTTGGAATCGCGATCTTTTTGGGAATAGCCTTCTTTCTAGGTTGGTGCATTCAGTCTGGAGGTATGGATCGACCCCTATTGGGGCTCGTTGCTTTTTCTCTCTTTTCCGATGTCATTCCCGCCATTTACCAAATTGCCATTCTTTTCCTTGGCCTTCTTTTGCTCGAAAGATATTTAAGAGGAGTTGATTTTTCAGTCCCACTTTCGCCAACTCTTGTCCCAATAGGCCTAGCTCTTATTCTCTACTTAACGGTTTTTCTTAGAACAGATTTCCCGATTGTAACACTCATGGATTTTGTTCTTCGGGCGACTGTGCTCATCATGGTTCTGTTGTTTCCAGTCCTTTTTAGTAAACATCGCCACCTTGAACTGTTTTTTAATTTTTTGTTAGTTGGGGCATGCATCTCAGCTCTTGTCGGGCTAGCGCAGCTACTCATGTCTTTGGCAACAGGCACTTTGATTACCTTTGCCGGGTCTGAAATGAATCGAATCGAATTCCCGGTTCCCTTAATGGGAAGCTCTGGGGTGCCTCGCTGTACAGGCCTCATGCTTCATCCGAACCATCAAGCAAACGCGCTTGGCACAGTTGCCTTGCTTACTTTATGGCATGGCTTGAAAACCGGATTGAGCCGAAAAAGAAGAACCGTTCTTTTGTCGACCTTTTTTCTCCTCTCTTTAGGTGTCTTTATTACTTTTTCTCGAAGCGGATGGTTGGCACTTGCCGCAGGCACAGGTCTCCTCCCATTTTTCCGTTGGCCAAAGTTTAGAGTCCTATATCTCGTTAGTGTTTTCGCTCTCTTTTCAATCGGGTTGAGCACCGGAGTCTTCCAATCGCTTTATGAAATCATTGAGGGAATGAATGCCTCAAGCGCAGATTTCCGATGGCATATTGATGCCCTTGCCTTAGAGGCCTTTCAGAAATCCCCCTGGTTTGGAATTGGAGTGGGGGAGATTCTGAATTTCTTTAATCCCTACCATCTCGAAATCCATAACACCTACCTGCAAATTCTTGCGGAAATGGGAATTTTTGGCGTACTCGTTTTTGGAATGCTATTTTTCCTTATCTTTTCGAGATTCCGACTTGCTCTCCGTCTAGCTGGGGAGGGTCCTGACGGGGACGAGAGAAGAGATTGGCTAATAGGGATTGGGCTTGCCTCTAGTGTTCTCCTCGTGCAGAACTTTGTCGTCATGTTCCTTTGGGTGAAGTTCTTTTGGGCCTGGATAGCCTTTATTGAAGCTTCAATCTTCGTATCCTTGCGGCAGCAGCACCATACTCTTGGCTACCAGTCTGCCTTCTTGACCGATGAATACTGATTCCCTGTCCGAAGTCCTCGCCGCCGTTTATCGGCGACGAACACCTATACTTTTTATGGTTTTAGGCTCAATTATGGGAGCTGAATATTATCTCCAGAGCGTTGGTACTTTTTGGCAGGCTACGGCTTCTCTTTTGGTTCCTGGTGAAACGACTCGAATGTCTTTGACCTCGGAATCGGAGTCGCTCCCAGAAGGTCCGGTTGTCCCTGACCTAAGTGAAGAAACTCGGGTAGGCATTATGGGGTTGATTCATAGCAATTTGGTTGCCATTCGAGCCCTTGAAAATATGGGATATGCAGACCTCTTGGGAGAGGAGCGTGCTCAAGCGGTCACCAGTCTTCGCAGGCAAGTGGTGGCAGATTTGAATTTAGATCAACTCTTGGTTGTCTCTGTGATGGACCGAGACCGTAATCGCGCATCCAGAGTGGCAAACGCCTTTGCAACAGCACTGCGACAGGTAATGCGAGAAATGGCTGAGCGAGGACCTCTTGCAACCTTGGCATCTTTGGAAAAAGAGGAACCTCTTTCTTGGTCGGAATATGCCGCTGCAAGACGAGAGCGCCTCAATATTTTGGAGCTTGCACAGAGCCCCGACCCTGATATCGACACATCTCTTTTGGTGGCAGAGAACCAAAGATTGAAATCTTCCATTCGCGACCTTGAAGTTGAATCAGCAAAAATTTCTGCTCAACTTCCCATTGTCCAAAGGGAGATTGAGGCAAGACCTGGAGAGATGCAAATTTTCAGTCAAACCTTGGTGGAAAACCCCTCTTACACGCAAGCCCTTAAGGATGTCTCTCGTATCCGGGTCGAACTTGAAATCCTTAAACTGAAGTATCGCGAAAGACGAGACGCTCAGGGCAATCTTCTTCCTAACACGCACCCTGAGCTCGAACGAGCCATCCAAAACTTAGAGAGCGCTCAACGACGGGTAGAGGACGAGGCACAAATCGCTTCCGTGGTGCCTACTGGCGGTCAGGCAACCGGCCCACTGGTGCACGCATCCACCGAATTGCGACCTGATGAACAGCTTCAAGCCCTGCTGAATCGATTGGTGGATTTGCACACGGCTCAAGCGGGTGTTGAGCCCTCCCTCACTCTTATGCGATTACAGCTTGCTGCGAATCAAGCAGAATTGGATTTACTCCCTGGAACTCGGCAAGAACTTTCTCGCATTGATTTGGAAATCGAGCGCCTTCACGCCTACGCATCTCAGATTTCACAAAGAGTCGAAGAATTGCGTTTGGTTTTGGATCAAGGGCTTGAATTCACCTTTTTTGAAGAACATCAAAAAGCTAGCCCCTCTTCCGCTAGAGAAGTGCCCAAACGCCCATGGGTTTTCTTTTTTGCGGTTGCCGCTTCTCTCGCTGCTGGTTTGACTTTGGCTCTTGGTATGGAATTGCTCGCCCGGGCTCGCCTGAGCCGGCCTTGGTAAATCAGGATTTCCTTTCAAGGATTTCTCGAAATCGGCTCGCCCACAGTGCGGATTCCTTGACATTGTGTTTGCCATAGGCGGCCTGAACCTCGCCTTCTTCGGACTCTTTCGACATTTCGGCAAGGAGACGACCGAGGTCTCGCATGGGCTTTTGGGCTTTTGAGCGAATTCCATCGGCGTCAATGAGAACAGGGCCATTTGAAGTGCGAATAAAGTTCGACAACTTTGGGTCGCGGCAACCAAAGCCGAAGTCATGAAGTTTTCGAAGCCAGCGAGCAATGTCTACAGCATCCGAAATCTCGCATGGGGAACCTTCAACGGCTAAGGTCCATAGGCAACAATTCGAAAAACCAAGTGAGGTCGCAGCAGGTAAGCCGATTAGCTCTAGGAGGTGAAAGTTCCGATGTGTTCTTTTCGCGGGACTCCAAAAGCACCGTTGATTTCGAAAATAAGCCTTTCGAAAGTTCGCTTCACCCCGAAAGACACTCCCACCTTTCCCACACTGAATTTGTTTTTTTTCCTCTGAAGGGAATGGTTCATCTCGTCTCCATGTGAGTAGGCCGTAAGTTGGGGAACTGAACTTCGTTTTGAAATCAGAGCAGTCCCTCCAAGCCCTCCGACTGCGCTTCCAGAAGCGAGAACGGGAAACCTCGAAGGCGTATTGGCTGAGCGTGGAAGAAACGAATGGAATTCCAGAATATTTCAAATAAGCGGTTGCAAGTCTTTCAGCAAAAGAGAAGCGTTTTTGGGGAGAGTATTCCGAAATCAAACGCACTAAATCTCTCCGCCGATTCCTTTTCGTGGCTCCCTCTTTCCGAAAGGAGGCATGGTTGAGGTCGAGTGGAACCAGAGAGTCGTTCACCATCAGAAAATCAGATAGGCTGAGGTCAGAATCGCTCCAACCTTGGTTATGCAATTTCGCAAGTCCCTCGCCCCAGGACTCCGCAGAAATCTCGTTCCCAGAATCCTCCAACCACGGGCGAGCGAAGACCCCGAGGTTCGGAGTCACTTGCTCTGCAGTGGCTGTTGCGAGCTCTAGTTGTTGGTGCAGGCGGAATTCGCGGAGGGCCGGTGGGGCAGCCAAGAGACGGCGTGGCTTTTCCCAACGGCGATTTGGGTGAAATACTTTGAAGAGCCAGTCACCCTTGGACTGAGAAGAGCAACGAAGCACCGTGCGATGGGGAGAATGCCTCACTACGACTGGCTTGGCAGAGATCTCTTCCCATAACGCAGCAAGCCCCGCATCCCGCAAAGGGTGCGTGTGAAACTGCTCTCTCAGGCGGGTCATGTTGTGCCGTTCCAGCTCTCGCATGCCAACAGCCTACAATCTAGGAGCGTGCGAGCCTCCTTTCACCGCAGTCTTCTCTCCACTTCCTGTTTCCGGGAAATTGGGATGCACCTTTTTTTGGTGCTCGGTGGGATGACCTTGCTGGTTGCTCTCGGTGCGGCTGTTCGAGCAACGAGCACGAGCCAGGGAGCCCCCCTTTGGGTGCCTCTGACCTTAATACCTCTACTTGTAGGGAACGCCCTTCCCTATCTCATTCCGGCAACACTCTTGACCGCAGCGGTCTTGACTTTTGGTCGTATGAGCGCCGATGGTGAAATCACCGCTCTCCAAACGGCAGGTATGACTCCCCGGCAAATTCTGCGACCAGCGTTTCTATTTGGAATTACTTTGGCCCTTCTTAGTTACCCACTCGCATCCCAAGTTTTGCCAAGTGTGTATAAAAAGATAAAGGATATTTCGATTCAAGTGCGCTTTGCAGCATTGGAAAACACGAACCCCGGCGCATCGGAAATTCACTTCCGTGGGCTCCACCTCAGCTGGCGAGGGCGTGCGGCGAATGGAGATTTCAAAAACTTGCTTCTTACCCATGAAGGGCGAGACGGAGCGCAAGCCTTTGCTTTTGATCCTGGAGGTCCTGGGCAGAAAGCCAACATACAAGGTTCTGAGCGCTTGCGGCTCCGTGCCTCTCTTGCAACCATGGACTTAGATGGCCGCCACTTAGTTTTCCAATTCAAAGGCATGAGAAGTTTTGCGATGGGTGTGGAAGGCCAAGGTGCCTGGTCTGCAGTGAATGAAGGGCCTGCAATCGTGCGAATTGATTTGGATTCGGTACAAAGTGGATTTGGAGAGAACCTAAAAGGCAATGCCTTCTCCTCAAGTGAAATCCGACAGCAACTGAAAGGTGAATTGAAGCCCAATCGTCGCAGCCACCTAAAGTACACCCTTTGGAGTCGGTTTTTCACGGCATTGTCCACAATTCCACTTGCCGTCCTTGGTGCTTTGCTTGGATGGCGCCTGCGTAAGGGGGGAGTCATGTTTGCCTTTTCCGTTGCTCTAGGGCTTCTGATTCTGATTTACTTCCCACTCTTCCATATTGGGAATTCATTCCAGAAAACTGGATTGTTGGGCCCATTTTTAGCGGCGTGCCTTCCCTTTGTCGGCATGCTTTCTTTACTTTCGATTCAATTTCATCGAGCAAGGAGCCGAGTGTGAACCGAATCAACCGCTATGTCCTCTTCACATTTTTGCGCTATCTCCTGGTCGTGGCGGCTGCAATTTTGGCAATATTCACGGTCTTAGATTTTCTCGGCCATGGTGATGAAATTTCTTCGGCAAGTGAAACGATGGAAGGCGTGTCTGGCCAGGTATTTTATTTTTATCTCCTCAACCTCCCTTTTCTTTGGGTTCAGTTTGCGCCGTATCTCACTTTAATTGCGGGCATGATGACGGTCCTTCATTTCGCCAGGAAAAGAGAATGGACGCCCATGTTGTCGGCCGGCGCTTCCTCCTTTCGTGTCCTCGCTCCAGTGTTTGCCGGAGCCATCCTCGCCGCTCTTTTTTCCGTTTTCCTCCGTGAACTTCTTCTCCCCAATCTTGCCGCTCCTCGTGAGGGCATCCAAAGGCGAGTTTTTCATCAACGCGACTGGGCTCTTGTTGATTTAACGGTGAGGACCCAAGATGACCATCGCCTTCTTCTCCGGCGCTACGACCCAGAAAAAGAACAGATATTTGGGCTGGAGTTGTTTTCGTTTGATTCCGAAGGCAACGATCAATTACTCCAAGCGGACTTTGCAGAATGGAAAGAGGGACATTGGGTTTTGGGTAAAGGACGCCAAGTTCGAGCCGGCCAATCGGAGACCCCAGTGGAATACCTTTCCCACCCCGAATTGAAGCCGGAAGATTTCTTACGTTCCTACTTTTCCGCCGTCAGCCCACTTGAGCTTTCTTCTGGTCAGCTCAAAGAGGTGCTAGCTAGAGATTCTGGCCATCGCCAAGCCGAAACCCTCCTCTGGGCCTGGCGAGCCGCTCCATTTGTCCACCTAATCCTTCTTTTTGTGGGGCTTCCCTTCGTTTTCCGCTTCAGCCGCCGATCCTCCATGGAAGGCTTCGGTTTTGGCATTTTCTCCTGCATGCTCTTCTTTGTTGCGGAGATCGTATTCAGAGATTTTGGCTCTCGGGGCGCCCTTAGCCCGGCTCTTGCGGGGACAGGGGCCCTTCTCCTCTATGCCTGCGTGGGGCTAATGCTCCCTAGGCGTTCCTAAATAAGCTAGAAATCAAGGAATGAAATCCAAGTGAGGTTGCGTCACAATGAGGGCATGCGTTTCGAATTTCGGACTCTCCTCATTCTTCTCATCGCCTCCTGCCAATCGACATCATGGATGGCTGAAGGGGATGCTGCTTTCTCGATAGGGGATTATGGGGCCGCTGTTTCCGCCTATCGACAAGCGCAGATTGCTGGAGAAGGCGAGCTGGACCCTTCCTTGTCAACCCGCCTAGCCGAAGCCCAGGCGAGAATTTTGCCTGCACATGCTCGGCGCCTTATTCACCAAGAAAAGCATTTGGAGGCTCTTGAAGTTCTTGAAGCCGCGGACCAAGCGAGCCCTGGGCACACCATGACCGTGGAGCTTCGGGCCCGCGCTTATCGCGGAATGGCCTCGGACCTTGTGGATGAAGCCGAAGCTCTTCGTGGGATGGGTGAAGTCAAAGCGGCTCATGCTGCCTTCCTTCAAGCATTGGAGTGGCACCCTGAAAATTCACGAGCCGAAGCTGGGTGCGGTGAGCTGGCGGAAAAGATTGCCACTCTCCAACGCCAGGGGGAGTCTTTTTTCTTTGACGGTCTTCGACAACGCGCGGAAGGACACACGGTTCGTGCCCACACCTCCTTCATGCATGCGGCAGCGATTTGGGGTGAAGGTTCTCAAGCGGAAGCCATCCTTCGGGAATCTTCCGCCGAGATGGCAAAGGAGCAAGTTCAAATGGCCACTCTCCTCATGGAGGCGGACTCGTTGGGTCCTGCTTGGTTAGCGCTTCGCGATGCCAATCGGCTTCAACCTGGCAATTCCGAGACTGAATCCCTTCTTTCCAAAGTCGAAGTGCGGCTCAAAACCCGAGCCTCATTAAACGATGTCGATATTCAAATCCGCGGAGAACGTATGGCGTTGGCGAGTTCAATTTTGCTCCATGTTGCTGAAACCGATTTGGCAGAGGAAGCGGATCGCGTTTATGTTCTTCGACAGGCCATGGTGGAAAAGCAAGCTCTTATTGATTATCGCATGGCCCGGGCCTTTGAGTTAGCCGAGCAATGGGAGCGGGCCGCAGAGTTGTACGGGCGCGTTTTGGAATCGGGTCAAGGCGCAGAGGATGTTCGTTGGCGCCTAGAACGGGTTCAAAGCCGGCTTTCTGCGGATACCGAATAATACGTTGGAGGCGGTGGTGGAGACGAGGGGATTCGAACCCCCGACCTTCGCATTGCGAACGCGACACTCTCCCAACTGAGCTACGTCCCCATTCTGAGAAAGGATGCCTAACATAGTCAACTAACCGCCTTCGTCCATGCCTTCACTCGCCACTGATTTTTTTCCTTCTGATTGGAAGGGTGCGGATGTGGTTTTTCTGGATTGCGACTCCACTCTTTCCTCGATTGAAGGCATTGATGAGTTAGCTCTTCGGCGTGAGGTGGACGTTGCACACTTGACGGCCCGCGCCATGGCGGGGGAGTTACCCTTGGATTCGGTGTACGGGGAACGCTTGCGTTTGATTCACCCGACCGATTCTGACTTGAATTGGTTAGCAGAACGATATTGGGAAACCCGTCTACCTGGGGCATTAGAAACGGTTTCTGCTCTTCAAGGCATGGGGATTCGGGTTTGCGTGGTGTCTGGCGGACTGTTGCCAGCGGTTCAACCCTTTGCCGAACGGCTCGGCGTGGCTTTTTCCGATATATACGCTGTCCCTTACCCATTAGATTCTTCGGATCCCATTGCCGAAGCCTGCGCGCACCCCTTGGCAAAAAATGGGGGCAAGCCCATCGTTGTGGAAGAGGCGTGCGGCGAGGATATGCCGAAAGAGTGTCGCATGCTGGTAGGGGATGGCGTGTCTGACCTGGAAGCCAGCCCCGTTCTGGGGCTTTTTGTGGGCTTTGGAGCGATAGAGGCACGCTCGCGCGTCCATGCGGAAGCGCCGGCATTTTTGGGTGGCCCTGGTCTATGGGCAGTTGCTCTTTATGCCGCAGGTCCGTCTCGTCTTGAGACATTACGAAAAACAGCCCCGAAGGTGTATGAATACGCTGTTTCAGAGGCTTCACCCCCCCGCTGAAACCCCCGGTTCAAGCCCGTGGAACGCACATCCGCCCAACCCAAACTCTTCATTCCAGGACCGACTGAGGTCGCTCCGGAAGTCCTGGCCCAAATGGCCAATCCCGCTATTGGCCATCGTGCTCCCGAGTGCGCCCGACTTTGGAAAAACGCACGCCAAAGCTTGGGGCGCTTAATGCAGGCTACCGGCGAGATCTGCCTACTGACCGCTCCTGCAAGCGCCATGATGGAGGCCGCCATTCGTAATGGTGTTCGAGAGCGATCTTTGCATCTTGTTTGTGGTGCTTTTTCGAAACGTTGGTTCGAAATCGCACGGTCATGCGGAAAAGATGCGGTTTCTGTTGAAACGGAATGGGGGCAAGGATTTTCTGCCGAAGAATTGCGTGCTGCTTTGGAAGAGTATGGTCCCGTAGATGCGGTTACCGTTGTGCACAATGAAACTTCCACTGGTGTTTTGAATCCAGTTCAGGACTACCGCGCTGTGCTTCAAGATTTCCCTGGAACGTTGCTATTGGTTGACACGGTTTCTTCGATGGCCGGGGCCCCCGTTCACGTAGATGAGTGGGGAATTGATATTTGCCTCTTTGGTGTTCAAAAGTGCTTGGCCCTTCCTGCGGGAATTGCGATTGCATCTTTGAGCGATGCAGCACTTGCTCGTTCGGCCGAAGTCGAACACAAGGGTTGGTTCTTAGATTTTCTTCGCTTGCAGAAGGGGAATGAGAAGGAACAATCCCCAACGACGCCAAGCACGGCCCACCTTTACGCCCTGAACCTCCAGCTGGAGCGCATTTTTGCGGAAGGGCTCGAGGCTCGTTGGCTGCGGCACGCCAACATGGCTGCCCGAACTCAAGAATGGGCGGAGGGGCACGGTTTTGAACTTTTCCCAGCGGAAAACTTTCGGTCGCCAACAGTCTCTTGCATCGCTCGAGGGTCTGGCCCCGACTTTGTTCCTATTTTGGATGCATTGAAAGAAAAGGGCTTTTTGATGAGCAATGGTTACGGTGCCCTCAAAGGGAAAACCTTCCGAATCGGACACATGGGGGAACATACCCTCGAATCTCTAAACGATCTCCTTGACCACTTTGACGTGGCTATAAAAAATGAAAGTTCTCTTCGCTGACGCAGTTGCTTCTGATGCCGAAAGCATTCTTGTGAGTGCTGGGATTTCGGTGGACAACCGCCCAGGCATGGAAACTCCGGAAAAAATGGCCGCTCTTGCGGATTGCGAGGGCTTGGTTGTGCGTTCTGCAACCACTGTAGATGCAGCCATGATGGATGCCGCTCCCAGCCTGCGGGTGATTGGGCGCGCGGGTTCGGGCGTAGACAACATTGATGTTCCCGCTGCAACGGAGCGTGGAATTTTGGTCATGAATGCCCCCGGCGAAAATACTCTTTCTGCCGCCGAGCATGCTTGGGCCATGCTGATGGCCATGTGTCGCAACATTCCTGCTGCCCATGGGAAGTTGAGCAGTGGCGGCTGGGGCAAGAAAGGCTTGATGGGCGTGGAACTTCATGGCAAAACCATTGGCGTGTTGGGCTTGGGCCGTATTGGCCGCGAAGTCGCCTCCATGGCGAAAGCATTTGGCATGGTTGTTCTGGGTTACGATCCCTTCTTGTCGCCGGAGATTGCCAAGAAGATGGGCATTGAGCTTTCTGCCTTGGAAGATATTTGGCCCAAAGTGGATTTTATCACTTTGCATACCCCCTTGACTGACCGCACGCGACATTTGCTGAACCCGGAAACCTTTGCCTTATGTAAGGCAGGTGTGCGTGTGGTGAACTGTGCCCGCGGCGGCTTGATTGATGAGTCCGCCCTTCTTGCCGCTTTGGAAAGTGGGCAATGCGCCGGCGCAGCTTTGGATGTTTTTGAAAGCGAACCACCTGCCGAGGATTATCCCCTCCGTAACCATCACCGAGTAGTTTGTACACCGCACCTTGGTGCCAGTACTTCCGAAGCTCAAGAAAAGGTAGCCGTTCGGATTGCCGAGCAAATCGCCGCCTACCTTAATGATGGCGCTGTACAGAACGCGGTCAACATGCCTTCGGTAGGATCCGAAGTTGCCGAGCGCCTGCGTCCTTGGCAGAAACTAGCCGGCAAGTTGGGCGTGATTCAAGCCCACCTTCTAGATGGGCATATCACTGAGATTGAAGTAGAAGTTGCCGGAGACTTGGTGGAGCTGCCGCAAAGCGCCCTCACGAGTGCAGTCCTTCAAGGATTGTTGGGTCGCTTGCTCTCTCAGCGCGTCAACTTGGTTAATGCCGGCGCAGTCGCCCGAGAACATGGTTACACGCTGAAAGAAGTCCAGGGCCAAGATGCGGATGGCTACGCTGGTTTGCTTTCCGTGCGGCTTCATTCAGACCACGGGGAACACTTGGTTCAAGGTGCGGTTTTTGGGGAGATATTCCCCAAGGTCGTTCGTATTGATTCTTACTACATCGAGACCGACGCCAAGGGAGAACTTCTTTTGTGTGTCAATGACGATTCACCGGGTCGGCTTGCTGCGGTCACTTCAAAAATTGCCGAGTTGGAAATCAACATTGCCGACATGGCGCTTGGCCGCGACAAAGGCCAAGGCACTGCAATGTGCGCCTTGCATCTAGACGATACCCTGAGCGATGAGGGGCTGGAGGCTGTCCGATTGATTGAAGGTTTCCATTGGGCGCGAGTGATTCGGCGTTAAAATTCCAGAATGAACCTGCAGGGACTGATTACTGAATTTTTAAGCAAATTTGCTCTGCCCAGCAATCTTTGGGTGGAGATGCTCGCTCAGTCTTTGGGATTGTTGGCCCTTTTTGTGGCGGCTTGGGCGGCTAATTTCATTGCCAAACGCTTAATGTTGCGAGTCATCAAAGGGTTTGCCAAGCGTACGAAATCAACGTGGGACGACGATCTCATTTCCTGCCGCGTTTTTGACCGACTTTCTCACATAGCGCCAGCTCTTGTTCTATATTTGTTTTCTGCGGCCTTTGTGGGTGGCGATTCTTTTTTCTTAGCCCTGTTTCTTCGACTTTCATTTGCATACATCGCATTAATTGGTGCCGCAGTTGCAGATGCCATGCTTAACTTTTTGGTGGCTAGAGCTCAAAAGGTTCCAGCCCTAGAAGACAAGCCAGTGAAGAGCTGGGTTCAAGTTCTTAAAATAGTTGTTTGGTTGTTTGCGGCTATCGTAGCGATTGCCGCTTTGTTTGACCGCTCCCCTTGGGCCCTGCTCGGTGGCCTTGGGGCTCTAACCGCAGTTTTGATGTTGGTGTTCAAAGACTCTATTTTGGGTTTGGTCGCTAGTATTCAAATTTCCACACAGGATTTAGTGCGACATGGGGATTGGATTGAGGTTCCGAAGTTTGGAGCAGATGGGGATGTCATTGATATTTCATTGAATACCGTGCGTGTTCAAAACTGGGACAAAACAATTACCACGATCCCCACGTATGCCCTGATTAGCGAAAGTTTTAAAAACTGGCGCGGCATGAGCGATTCTGGAGGCCGACGCATCAAACGGGCTGTTCGAATTGATATGAATTCCATCCGATTTTTGAGTGAGGAAGATTTTTCAAAGCTCACGGAGGTTCAGTCTCTTGCTCCTTATTTGCAGGGGAAGCGGGAGGAGCTCTTGCGCTGGAATCAGGAGAAAGGGACGGACGATGCGAGTTTGGTAAACGGTCGCCGACTCACCAATATTGGCACCTTCCGGGCTTACTTGGACTGTTGGTTGCGGCAGCAGCCGGCAACGCACAAGGACATGACCTTCTTAGTTCGGCATTTAGCTCCGGATGAATTTGGTTTGCCGGTTCAGATTTATTTGTTCAGCAGTGAACAGCGATGGGCGCAATACGAAGCCATCCTTGCCGATATTTTTGACCACATTCTTGCCGTTCTTCCTGAGTTTGACTTGCGGGTTTACCAGCGCCCCACGGGAGCAGATTTTCGAGGGGATTCAATACTCGAAAGCGATAAAAAGCTCTAGGCTTCTTCTTCGCCCTCTCTGAGAACAAAGTGCCCGCGGAGGCGGCGAAGAGGGGAAGTGCCGATATTGCGGACGGTGTGAAGTGCACCCGCAGGGACAAAAATTTCTTCGCCTGGGTCGGGATGTAGCGTGGTTTGGCCGAAAGAGATTTCCATCTCGCCCTCAAGCACCACATGGAGTTCATCTACATCGTGAAGATAGTCCACGAGCTCCGTCCCCGGTTCATCAAGTTTGTGCTCGCAGTCATAGCCGCGCTTGCGCCAGTCGTTGGCAACTTGAGTTTCGTCCACGGGAATGGGGTAAGGGGCAGTCATGAGGGACCTCCTGGGTAATTCAGCCTAAGCTACACCTCTTTCGGTTACAAGATGGAAGCTCTTGAAAGCTTTTAGAAAGTGTAATCATTGCGTTCTGAGGGGTTGTTCGACAGGTACTCAATAAACTCCCACTCGATGCCGTCTTCGTCGTAGAAATAGGCGCGGAGGCGGTGAGGGTGGTCCAGGGCAAGCATACCTTCTTCGTACCCAGCAGCTTTGAGGCGCTCGCGGAGGGCACTGAGGTCGTCCACCACGAACCCAATGTGGTTGCAACCGGTGTGGTGATAGGGCTTGCGGCCTCCCTCAGTAGCTTCCACAGCAGTGTCCAGGCCAATGTAGGTCTCGTCATCGCCAAAATGAAGCCAGGGGCCTCTTTCGCCCTCGCCTTCGTAGCGTACCTGCCATTTGGGAAGAGCCGCTTGAAGGAAGCGGAGAGCTGCGTGGATATCCCGTACGGTGATATTGGCGTGTTCGAAGGTGGCGGCCATGGTCTTAGGATATCTCTTCGATGAATGACCGCCGCCGTCTCTTGGGACTTGGTGCCCTCCTCGCTGGTAACCTAATAGCAGAGATGAAGAAATGAACGAAGCCCTCTGGGAACCTGAAGCTTCTGCGATTGATGCCGCTCAAATGACCGCATCCATGCGCGCGCACCGCTTTGAGGATTACGCTTCTTTTTGGAAGTGGTCGGTGGAGAATCGGGAAGAGTTTTGGAAAAGTCTATGGGAGGAGTTCGGGGTGGTTGGCGAGATGGGGGGGACGGTTTGCGAAAACCCTAATGCCATGCCTGGCGCCAAGTGGTTCCCAGAAGCGCGTCTTTCCTTTGCTGAAAACCTCTTGCGTTTTCGGGGATCAGAAACGGCGATTTCGTTTGTGCGCGAGGATGGCCTCCGAGAAGAGATTTCACGCGATGACTTGATTTCCCAAGTTGCCTCCTGTGCAGCAGGTCTTCGTGCTGCTGGGGTCGGTCAAGGAGACCGAGTTGCGGGTTGGCTTCCGAATTCGCCTGAAGCGGTAATTGCGGCCTTGGCCGCAAATTCTCTCGGCGCAGTTTGGTGTTCTTGTTCTCCTGATTTTGGTGCTTCCAGCGTTCTAGATCGATTTGGACAAATTGAGCCTAAGATTTTGATTGTTTGCGATGGTTATGTGTACAAAGGTAAGGGCTTTGATATTCGCCCGAAAATCCGGGAAGTGGTTGCGGCTTTACCAAGCTTAAAGCAAACTGTTTTATTGAGTTATTTGAACTCCGAAGCTCAGCTTGAAAAATCCATTTCGTTTGAGCAGCTTTGCGCCAATGGGGCGGGGGCTTCCTTGGAGTTCAAATCTCTGCCTTTTGATCACCCCTTGTATGTGATGTTTAGCTCGGGGACAACTGGCAAGCCAAAGTGTATTGTGCATGGGCAAGGTGGAACTCTCCTGCAACATTTGAAGGAGCATCGTTTGCACTGCGACCTGCGTGAGGGAGAGAAGCTTTTCTATTTCACTACAACGGGTTGGATGATGTGGAATTGGTTAATCACCGGTTTGGCTTCCGGTGCCACGATTTATCTTTGGGATGGAAACCCTTTTCACCCTGGCCCTCAGGCTATTTGGGATTTTGCGGCCAAGGAGGGCCTCCATTTTTTAGGAACTTCAGCCAAGTGGGTAGATGCTTGCAAGAAGGCGGGGTATGAACCTCCAGCCCTTCCTGAACTCCGCACAGTTCTTTCGACGGGTTCTCCTTTGGCCCCCGAGTCATTTGACTGGCTAACCGAAAATGTGCCAGGAGTGCAGATTGCCAGCATTTCGGGAGGCACCGATTTGATTTCCTGTTTTGCTTTGGGAAACCCCATCCTTCCAGTGCGTCGGGGCGAGTTGCAGTGTCGCGGTCTCGGGATGGCAGTGGAAGTTTGGGATGATCAGGGCCAGGCTTTGGTGGAGGAGCAAGGCGAGTTGGTTTGCACCGCTCCCTTCCCTTCCATGCCAACTGGATTTTGGAAAGATGAGGGCGGTGACAAGTACCACGCAGCTTATTTTGACCACTATCCGGGTATTTGGCGGCATGGCGATTGGGTTCAGCTTTCAGGAAATGGCGGTCTTACGATTTATGGTCGTTCTGATGCAACTTTAAATCCAGGTGGAGTCCGCATTGGCACGGCTGAGATTTATCGGCAAGTTGAACAAATCCCAGCGATAGCCGAAGCCATTGTGGTGGGCCGAAACACTCATGATGGAGATCAAGAGGTGGTATTGTTTGTGCGCCTGTCAGAGGGGGAAGAACTTTGCGATACCCTTGAGTCCCAAATCCGAAAACGCATCCGTGAAGGTGCGAGCCCTCGCCACGTGCCTGCTGAAATTCGTGCGGTTCCCGATATCCCTCGAACCCGTTCTGGGAAAATTTCCGAAATTGCTGTCCGCGATGTTTTGCACGGCAGGCCGGTTAAGAACACCGAGGCTCTTGCGAATCCGGAAGCCTTGGAGTTTTTCTCAGCTTAATGCTTGCTCTAAATCGGCAATGATGTCGGCAGAACTTTCAATTCCCGCAGAAACACGGAGTAGCCCTTCCGTAATTCCGAACTCTTTCCGGGCGTGTTCTTCGACAATACGGTGAGTTAAGCCAGCTGGGTGTTGAATCAAGGTGTCCGTCGAACCCAAACTTACGGCTGGAGTACAGAGCTTCACCTTTTTCATGACCTTTGCGGCGGCATCATGCCCACCTCGAACTTCAAAAGCCAGAATAGCTCCAGGACCGTCCATTTGGCGCTTCGCGACTTCGCAATTGTCGGGGTAGAACACTTGGTCAATACCGTCACGACTACGCAACCAGGCAACGAGGGCTTGAGCGTTTCTTTGGGCTTGTTGTACGCGAAGTGGAAGTGTTGGTAGTGAGCGATGCAGTAGCCATGCTGCTTGAGGGTGCAAAACTCCTCCGGTCACAATTCGAATTTGCCGTAAGGCCATGGCCCATTGTTCATCTTTGCAGGCAACGACTCCTGCCAGGACATCGCCGTGCCCACCAAGGAACTTGGTTGCGCTATGCAATACCAGGCTGGCGCCGTGTTCGATAGGGCGTTGAAGAATGGGGGTGGAGAAAGTGTTGTCTACGATTACGGGGATATCTCCAGCGGCTTTGGCGGCGGCGGCGATATCCACGACTTGAAGAGTGGGGTTAGCGGGAGTTTCAATCCAAATCAATCCCGTGTCTTCACGAATGGCTGAAGCGATTTCATCAGCTTGAGCCCAAGTGACTTCGAGGCCCATGAGGCCATTGGCGAGCAAGTGGTCGGTTCCGCCATAGAGGGGGCGGACGGCAACGACATGAGTGCGCGGCTTACCGTCGTCGACGGATAAAACCCGGAGTGCCATAAGGGCTGCAGTTGCGGCTGCCATGCCAGAGGAAAAAGCGACACATCCAGCCTCGGCGCCTTCAAGTTGGGCAACGGCTTGTTCCCAGCGATTCACAGTTGGGTTGAAAAGGCGGGAGTAAATCGGGTTTTTTGCCCGAGCCTCCCCTTTGACAAAGGCGTCAATGCTGGCCATGCCTTGCTCTAAATCATGGATCGGATAGGTACTGGAGTAGTCCAAGGGCGGAGCATGGACGCCCAGTTCGGAGAGGTCTTCACGGCCAGCGTGGACGGATTGGGTGAGGAAGGAAGGGTCCATTGCCACATTATCTTCGAATATTGTGCGGTTTGTGCCGAATAGTCTGCGGAATAGTATAGAATTGCATATATGGACCGAATTGAATCCTGTATTTTGGCTGAACTGCAGAATAATGCTCGATTGTCGAACAAGGAGCTTGCTGGGCGGGTGGGTTTGTCCCCTTCATCCTGCCTCGAGCGGGTTCGTCGTCTAACCGAGCGGGGAGTCATCAGGGGGGCACATGTGGAGGTGGATCCCTCTGCTCTTGGGATTACTTTGCAGGCTTTCGTGGGCATTCGCCTTCGGAAGCATTCCAAAGCTGAAATCCTTGGATTTCACGACTACCTTTTGTGCCTCCCCGAGGTTATCGCTCTCTGGCATGTGTCCGGTGACCACGATTATTTAGTGCAGGTTGCGGTGCGGGACTCGGACCATCTTCGGGATGTTGCATTAGATTCCCTTACTTCTAGACCCGAAGTCGAGCACCTTGAAACGTCTCTGATTTTTGAGTACCAGCGGAAATTCGCCCTCCCCGACCTTCAGGGTGAATGACCGTTCATTTTTGGGAATTTTCTCTCCAATCTCTAGGGCGCATGGGCAGAATGGGGGCACCTATGTCGTACACGCTCTCATTCAACAAGCTTGGACTTACGGACCTCCCATTGGTCGGGGGAAAATGCTCTTCTCTCGGAGAAATGGTGACCCAGCTAGGAAACCTAGGCGTTCGGGTTCCTGGCGGTTTCGCGGTTACCGTTGGCGCTTACCAATCGTTCTTGTCGCATAATCAGCTGGAAGAGTTCATTCGCGAAACGCTTGCCGGGCTTCCTGAAGGTGATTTGAATGCCCTTGAACAAGCAGGAGCTTCGATTCGTGCGGGTATTTTGGACGGAGAATTCCCCGAAGAAATTCGTGAACAAGTCGTTGAAGCCTATCGTGGAATGGAGGAAGAATATGGAACAAATTGCGATGTTGCAGTTCGTTCATCAGCAACTGCCGAAGATTTACCGAATGCTAGTTTTGCGGGACAGCAAGAAAGTTATCTCAACATTCGCGGTTCCTTGAATTTAATGGAAGCTGTGAAACGTGTTTTTGCATCCTTGTTCACGAACCGAGCTATTTCATATCGCAACGACCAAAACTTTCCGCACGATGGCGTCTTAATCGCTGTGGCCGTTCAGAAAATGGTACGTTCCGACCGTGGATCTTCAGGGGTAATGTTCACGTTGGATACGGAGTCTGGTTTTCGAGACATTATTTTGATTAATTCTGCCTGGGGTCTGGGTGAAAATGTGGTACAGGGCACTGTTAACCCTGATGAGTTTCGGATTTTTAAACCTGCCCTTCGGGAGGGGAAGCGTCCGATTCTTTCCCGCCGCTTAGGAGAGAAGGCATTGAAGATGGTGTACTCCCGCGAGGCCAGTGCAGGTGCTTCGGTTCGGAATGTTCCTGTTTCTAAGCTTTCGAGAAATACGTTCTCTTTGCAGGACCATGAAGTCTTGGAACTTTCTCGCTTTGCTTTGGCCATTGAAGACCACTATTCCAACCACGCGGGGAAGGACACTCCCATGGACATTGAATGGGCAAAAGATGGTCAAGATGGGAAGTTGTACATTCTGCAAGCTCGCCCGGAAACGGTCCATTCCGGTGATTTAGGAATTTATCACGAGGTGTTCCAAATGCAGCAGCACGGTGAGGTGATAGCCGAAGGTCGTTCTGTGGGTAAACGAATCGCCGCTGGTCGCGCGCGCGTGATTTTGGATGCAGAGGACATGCATCAATTGCAGGCTGGGGAGATTTTGGTCACGGATATCACGGACCCTGATTGGGAGCCGATTATGAAGATTGCCTCCGCTCTGGTTACCAATCGTGGCGGCCGAACCTGTCACGCCGCCATCATTGCGCGGGAGCTAGGGATTCCGGCTATTGTTGGAACGGGCGATTGCACCGAAACGATGCCTGATGGGGAAGAGGTCACGGTTTCTTGTGCGGAAGGGGAAGCCGGTTATGTTTACGCTGGGCGGGCCGAATGGAAAATGGACCGTTATGACCTCAGTGGTTTGGAGAAACCAAGGACAGACTTGTACTTGAATGTGGCAGACCCTGATCAGGCTCTTCACCACGCGCGGCTTCCTGCTGAGGGCATCGGACTCGCCCGCTTGGAGTTCATTATCAATAACTCTATTCGTGTTCATCCGCGAGCCTTACTGGAATATGAAAACTTGACAGATGAGGTGCGTGAAGAGGTCGATCCCGCAATTGCCGGATACTCCAGCCCGCGCGACTACTTTGTGCTTCGCTTGGCGGAGGGGATAGGAACGATTGCCGCTGCCTTTTATCCGCGGCCCGTTGTTGTGCGAACTTCGGACTTCAAATCGAATGAGTATGCCGCCCTTCTTGGTGGGCATGCCTTTGAGCCCATTGAAGAAAATCCCATGATTGGGTTTCGTGGGGCCTCTCGGTACTACTCTGAGGAATTTGAAGAGGCATTTTCTTTGGAGTGTGACGCTTTGCGCGAAGTTCGAGAAGGGATGGGGTTGACCAATGTCATTCCCATGATTCCTTTCGTGAGAACGGTAGAGGAGGGGAAGCAGGTTTTAGATCTCATGGCTCGGCACGGCCTTCGTCGCGGCGAACGAGATTTGAAGGTATACCTGATGTGTGAATTGCCCGTTAACGCGCTGATGGCCGACGAGTTCTTGGAACACTTTGATGGCATGAGTATCGGCTCCAACGACCTTACTCAGTTGACCCTGGGCGTGGACAGGGACTCCGGTCTTCTCACCGGCTTCGACGAACGGAATAGTGCCGTTCTTAAAATGATGGAAATGGCGATTTTTGCCTGCAAAGCGAAGGGCAAGTACATCGGTATTTGTGGTCAGGCGCCGAGCGATTTCCCCGAAATCACGCAGTGGCTAGTCGAGCGTGGCATTGACACCATTTCTTTAAACCCTGACAGTTTGGTGGACATGTTGAAAGTTGTTCATGCCGCCGAGCGCAAGCTGGTTGGGGCAGAAGAAGAAAAAGTCTCGGTTTGAAAAACCCTGAACAAAGGGATTGGGGTGACCTAAAATACTAGGTCATGACCGACGTCTTCCTCGCTTCAGCTTGCCGCACTGGAATCGGTCGATTCCAGGGCTCTCTTTCTGGTTTTCGTGCCCCTGAGCTGGGTGCTTTTGCGATTTCCGAGGCCTTATCGCGCGCTGGGCTTGATGGGTTGGCGGTTGACGAAGTCATTATGGGGAATGTGCTACAGGCGGGAGTGGGTCAAAACCCAGCGCGCCAGGCTGCTCGCGCTGCGGGTATTCCCGATTCGGTGGCGCCCTTTACCGTGAATAAGGTGTGTGGCTCAGGTTTGAAATCGGTGATGTTGGCCGCCCAATCGATTAAAGCTGGTGATAACCACGTCGTGGTTGCTGGCGGCATGGAGTCCATGTCGAATGCGCCGTACTTGATGCCAAGTGCGCGCCAGGGGGCACGCCTTGGGCACGCCCAATTGCTTGATTCGATGGTGCACGATGGTCTTTGGGATGCCTATTCCGATCAACACATGGGTATGACAGGTGAATTGGTCGCCGACGAATACAACATCAGCCGCGAAATGCAGGACGAGTTTGCCGCAAGCTCACATCGCAAAGCAGGTGCCGCTTGGGAATCTGGCAAGTTCGCCGCCGAGACTTTTGAAGTGTCCATACCGCAACGGAAAAAGGACCCCATCGCCTTTGCTGCAGATGAAGGAGTGCGCGGCGACACCACCGCCGAAGGCATCGGAAAAATGCGGCCTGCCTTTAAGAAGGATGGTTCTGTGACTGCGGGTAATGCTTCACAGCTTTCGGATGGCGCATCTGCGGTCGTTGTGGCTTCCGCCGAAGCCTGTGAAAAGCATGGTCTGAATCCACTCGCCAAAATCACTGGTTACTCCGCAGGTGGAATGGCTCCTGAATGGGTGATGATGGCCCCTAAGGTCGCAATCGAAAACCTTGAAGCGCGCACTGGCCTCAATCGCAATGACTTTGACCTCATCGAACTGAATGAAGCTTTTTCTTCCGCCGCATGCGCTCTAACGCAAGAAATGAAGCTCGACCCGGAGCGAATAAATGTCAACGGTGGTGCAGTGGCGCTTGGCCACCCAATTGGGGCATCTGGCGCGCGCATTCTCACCACCCTGCTTTACGCCTTAAAAGATCGCAACTTGCAGCGCGGTCTTGCCGCTCTTTGCCTTGGCGGAGGCAATGCCGTCTCACTTTCCGTAGAACTTTGCTAATAAAATGACTGATTCCATCAAAGTAACTGTCGTCGGTGCCGGAACCATGGGTAACGGCATCGTGCAAACATTCGCCACTTTCGGCCACACCGTAACGATGGTGGATGTGAGCGAAGACGCGCTTGAACGCGGACGTGCGGCGATTGAGAAGTCGCTCGGTCGTTTCGTGAAGAAAGAAAAGATAAGTCAAGACGATTGTGACGAAATCATGTCACGTATTTCGTTGTCGACCGATCTTGCTAATGCTGTTTCCGCAAGCGATCTCATGATTGAAGCAGTTTTTGAAAACGAAGAGGTTAAGAAAGATATTTTCAAAACTGCCGATGCCGCGGCACCTGCACACACAATTCTGGCATCAAACACATCTTCCATTTCGATTACTCGCATCGCCGAAGCAACTAACCGCCCCGAAAAAGTGATTGGCATGCATTTCATGAATCCAGTTCCGATTATGAAGTTGGTGGAAATCATACGCGGCGAAAAAACTTCCGATGAAACATGTGCTCAAACCATTTCTTGGTCGGAAGCTATCGGCAAAACCTGTGGGGTTGCTAACGACTTCCCCGGTTTTATCGCAAATCGGATTCTTATGCCGATGATTAACGAGGCAGTGTGGTCACTTCACACTGGGGTGGGGGACCGAGAGTCCATCGATATCGTGATGAAACTCGGGTGCAACTTCCCAATGGGTCCCCTTGCCCTTGCCGACTACATCGGCCTAGACATCTGCTTAAATATCATGGATGTCTTGCAAGACGGTCTCAAGGAAGACAAGTACGCACCCTGCCCAATGCTGCGCGAAATGGTCGAAGCCGGCAAACTCGGTGTTAAATCCGGCGTAGGTTTCTACGAATACAGTTAATAGCTCGCCTGAGTACTTTGGGGTTTTCGCAAAAAAAAGGTGCCCCAATACTGGTTATTTACTGTCATAATGTATATCTATGAAAAATCCCCTCGTTTTTCTGCTTTTCTTTATCGTTCTAGTGTTTGCTAGCCCGGCAAGGCTTTATTCTCAAGCAACGCTCAGTATTGACCCTATTTTCAAAGGAGGCGAGATAACTTTTCAGATTGATTATGGCGCACCCGATGCGTGGATTTTTCTATGCTATTCAAAGTCGGGCCCAGGACCAATCACTTTGCCAAGTGGTTTGATTCTGGATTTAACGGAACCTATCAAGCAAATTGACCCCTTTCAACTTGACGGCGTAGGTTCAGGGAATCTGGGCCCTCTCTCTATTCCAAAAACGTTGAGCGTTGGCACCGAGGTATGGTTCCAGGGCGTTGAATACGACATGTGGTCTGTTCCAGCCCATCAAGCTACAAACATGGTTCCACTAATCCTCATGCCCAATCCTCCGCGCCTGGACATGGTGCATATCCCTGTTGGGACTTTTGAAATGGGGGATCATTTTGGTTTAGGCTCTCTTGATGAGAACCCTGTACATTCCGTTACTTTGAATTGTTTTTACATGGATCAATACGAAGTGACGAATCAGAAGTATGCGCATTTCCTCAACTCAAGTTATGTTAATGGGAGGGTGATGGTTTTCGGGAATAGCGTTTATCAGGTTGGCGGCAGCAATAAGGAAATTTGCAACCTCTGGAACGGCTTGTTATGGAATGGGAACCGATTTCTGGTTGAACCCGGGAAAGAAAATTATCCGGCGGTTTACATGACTTGGTACGGTGCCTGCTTCTACGCAAATTGGCGAAGCCTTGCTGACAACTTCAACCCTTGTTACGATGAAACAACATGGACTTGTGATTTTTCTAGCGGAGGTTATCGTTTGCCTACAGAGGCCGAATGGGAATATGCCGCGCGGGGTGGGGCAGAAAACCCTTACTTCCAATACCCCTGGAATCGAAATGACATCACCTCAAACGATGCAAATTATGATTACAACGTGGGTACCACTGTGGATGTTGGGAGCTACACATCAAATGATTACGACCTATACGATATGGCGGGCAACGTTTGGGAATGGTGCAACGATTGGTACGATCCAAGTTATTACTTGAACTCTCCTGCCGAAAACCCGACTGGCCCAATCAGTGGCTGGTCTTGCGTGATTCGTGGTGGTAGCCGGAGCAATTCTGGGATCCACCTTCGATCTGCATCTCGACACAGTAGTTATCCGATGGATCGCAATGGCACAATTGGCTTGCGTTTGCTGATTACATGGTTTTGAAGTCAAACTTAGCCACGACCCACCATTTGCTCTAGACCCGCCACCACAGCACAATAGCAAGTCATGGTTGCTAGTTCGCGTACCGCCGTTGTCGCTGCTGTCTTTGGCAATGGGGCCCTGGCAATTCTCAAGTTTGTTGCCTTTTGGGTTTCGGGTTCAGGTTCTCTTTTTGCCGAAGCCGTTCATTCCCTCGCCGATACCGCCAATCAAGGCCTGCTTTGGGCGGGCGTGCACCGGAGCGGTCGGCCTGCCGACGGACGCTTTCACTACGGCTACGGCGCTGAACAATTTCTCTTTGCGCTCCTCGCCGCAGTAGGCATCTTTGTACTCGGTTGTGGTGTCACTGTTTATCATGGCATCCACTCCCTACTCCACCCGGGGTCCCTTGAAATCGGCTGGCTTAGTTTCGCCGTCCTCGGTATTTCATTCATCCTCGATGGCGTCGTCCTCTTTACCGCAGTTCAGGCCGTAAACCGGCAACGCGGCTCGAAGAGTATTGCCGCTTTTTTGCGGAGTACCACTGACCCTTCTTTAGTCGCAGTTCTATATGAAGACCTAGTCGCCACCCTTGGTGTATTGGTTGCCCTGGCCTGCATTGGCCTCGCCCATTGGACTGGCGACATGCGTTGGGATGGTGTGGGCAGCGTGCTTATTGGCCTAATGATGGGATGGATTGCCATCAAGCTTGGTCTAATGAACCGCCGCCTGTTACTCGGGCACGCTTTAAGTGCCGAGCGCGAATCCGAGGTACGCACTTTCTTGGAAGAACAGCCTTCTATTGAAGCCGTCCAACGCCTGCGCACCCGTGTTATCGCCACTGGTCAGTTCAAGCTGCAGGCCGATCTTGATTTTGATGGCTCCGAAATCGGCCGTGGCATGAGTGGATGGGTCCGCGAGCGCCTGCCGCAATCCACCGAAACCGACTCGGCCACGCTGGAAAACTTCTCGGCTGCAGTGGGGGAAGAGGCTGCCCGTCGCATTGCCCTGGAGGTGGACCGTATCGAGCGTGAACTCAAAACCCGCTTCCCCGAGCTGAAATTCATGGATTTGGAAGCGGATTAGTTGTAAGCGAACTTCGGAGGTGATGAAACGTCTAGGAAGTGGGATAATGCGCGCCCCGAGGTCGGACTTCGACCCTAAAGAAATGCCAAGCTTGCTTAACGAAGAACACGAAATGATTTTGGAGTCTGCGCGCGAATTCGCCGAGCGGACCCTCAAGCCAAACGCTGCAGCCTGGGACCGCGAGGAGCGATTTCCCACCGAGGCTTTGGCCGAAGCCGCCGAAATGGGTTTCATGGGTTTAACCGTGCCTGAAGAGTTTGGTGGCGCAGGCATGGGCAACTTGCACGGGTCCATCATGCTTGAGGAAGTCAATCGCTGGTGCGCTTCCACGGGAGTTACTTTGTCGGTCCATAACTCTCTGATTTGTGGACCGATCACGAAGTACGGTACTGATATACAAAAGCAAAAGTACCTACCCAAACTCGCCAGCGGTGAGATGCTCGGTGCTTATTGTTTAACTGAGCCTCAAGCGGGGTCCGATGCCGCTTCGATTCGGGCCACCGCCGCAAAGGTCGATGGAGGTTGGAAGGTGAACGGCACTAAGGCGTGGATTACATCTGGCCCCAACGCCGGCCTGTACATGGTTTACGCCGTAGTCGATTCCGATGCCCCGCGCGGCCGGAATATTGGTTGTTTCCTCGTTGAACGTGATTTCGATGGTGTTAAAGTTGGAAAGAAAGAAGAGAAGTTGGGAATTCGCGGATCATCCACTTCGGAAATGATTTTCGAAGATGTATTTGTTCCCGACGAAAATGTACTTGGTGACCCACTAGGCGGTTTTAAAATCGCGCTTGAGACTTTGGATGGCGGCCGCATCGGCATTGCCTCGCAAGCACTGGGAATTCATCGCGCGTGTTTGGAAGAGTGTTTGAAGTATTCTTCTGAGCGCCAACAGTTTGGTCGTGAGATTGGAAAATTTCAGGCGATTGCCTGGAAGATTGCCGATATGGGTACTGAACTTGAAGCTGCTCGCCACCTCGTACACGCCGCCGCCTTCAAACGCGATGCAGGTGAGGCTTGCACTAAAGAGGCTGCGATGGCGAAGTTGTTTGCAAGCCAAGCTTGTAACCGTGCTGCGCAAGATGCGGTTCAAATTCATGGCGGCGCAGGTTACACCCAAGAGTTTCCTGTCGAGCGGCATTACCGTGATGCGCGCATTACTGAAATTTATGAAGGCGCCACTGACATCCAGAGGATTGTGATTTCGCGAGCCTTGGCCACTAATCAATGACCGTCACCACTCTTTTAGAACGCTTTAACGCTGGGCATCAAGGTGCTTTGGCGCGGGCGATTTCCTGGGTGGAGAATGGAGTCCCTGAAGCTGGCGAATTGCTGGATTCTTTGCATGCGCGCACTGGCGCAGCTCAGCGCACTGGCATTACGGGACCGCCAGGCGCCGGAAAATCTACTTTGGTCGATGCTCTTGCTTCCCATTGGGCAAGTGCAGGTCGCAAGCTTGGTCTATTGGCCGTGGATCCTTCCTCCCCCTTCAGTGGCGGCGCGCTCCTCGGTGATCGCGTACGCATGGATCGTGCCGCAGGCGAGCACGGTGTATTCGTGCGTTCCATGGCCACCCGTGGCTCGCTCGGTGGCTTGTCCCTCGCAGCTGGTGCCGCCGCCGACCTCATGGCCGCCTTTGGTTTTGAAGAAATCCTTTTGGAAACTGTCGGGGTCGGTCAAGCGGAAATTGATATCGCCGCCGCCACCGATGTGTGCACAGTTGTGCTCACCCCGCAAAGTGGTGATGGTGTGCAAGCAATGAAAGCGGGCCTCATGGAGGCCGCTGATCTGTTTGTGGTAAATAAGGCCGACCAACCAGGTGCCGATTTGTTGGCCACCGAAATTGAACAAATGCTCGATTTTCGACCCCCTGACGCCGTGCGTCCACCCGTGTTGAAATCAACGGCAATTACCAGCGAGGGCATTGTCGAGATCGCCGCCGCAATAGATGAACTGCGCACCCACGCCCTATCCGATGGACGCGCCGAAACTCGCCGCCGTGCTCGTGACCTCGCCCGCACTCGCAGGGTCTTCACCGAAACTTTGCGTGCGACCCTATGGGCCGAGCACGGTCTCGAACAACTTGCTCAAGCTCAACTTGAAGCCGGTGCCCGCCCCGACCGCCTTGCCCACAAGTTGGCGAGCGACATAATGAACCGCTTTCAGGAAAACGGAGAACAACAATGAGTGCAAACCCGATTCGCGTCATGATTGGAAAACCCGGCCTCGATGGCCATGACCGTGGCGCCAAAGTGGTGGCCGCCGCCCTGCGCGATCGCGGCATGGAAGTGATTTATACTGGTTTGCACCGCACCCCTGCCCAACTCGTAGATGCTGTTGAGCAAGAAGATGTGCAAGTGCTTGGTCTGAGCATTCTTTCGGGGTCACATATGGAACTTTTGCCAGCCATTCGTCAACAACTCATCGACCGTGGTCTTGAAAAAATTCTTCTAATTGCAGGCGGCATTATTCCTGAAGACGATGCCGCTGCCCTAAAAGATATCGGCTTTGGCATGATTTTCGGCCCCGGCACACCCACCGATGAAATCGCTGATTTTATTGAGAGGGGAGCCTCGGCTAGTTAGGGGCCTTTCTGGCTAAGAGTTCTTGAAGTGTCGTAGCTCTGGCTGGTACGCAATGCTACCTGAGGTGGTGAATCAGAGTGGGATATGGGATAATCCCTCGTTCCTGTAGACGCTGCCTTTTGATGGTCAATTCTGCAGTTCATCATGGAAGACCTAAAGACCAATTTCGACCTGACTGAAGAGCAGGAAATGATTCGTGAAACGGTGGAGCGTTTTGCCAATGAAGTGGTGGCCCCTGTCGCCGCTCACGCAGACGAGACCTGTACATTTAATCAGGATGTTTGGGGACAAATGTGTGAGTTGGGTTTGCCTGCCTTGCCCTTCCCTGAAGAAGAAGGGGGCGCTGGTCTCGACAACCTTTCATATATCATTGCCGTGGAGGAGTTGTCGCGTGTTTGCGCAAGCACGGGTTTAAGTTATGCCGCTCACGTTTCTTTGGGGACTTGGCCTATTCATGCATTTGGCTCCGATGCGTTGAAGGAAAAGTATATGCCCGGTTTATGTGCGGGTGAGTTCATGGGTGCATATGGTTTGACTGAGCCCAACGCAGGGTCCGACTCGGGTGGAACTCAAACCACTGCGGTTTTAGAGGGAGACCATTATTTGGTTAATGGCTCCAAGTGTTTCATTACTAACGGTTCTTTTTCCAAGCCATATGTGATTACTGCCCAAACCGACAAGTCTCAAGGCCAAAAAGGAATTGTCGCCTTGGTTGTTGATCGCGATACCGATGGTTTTTCCATTGAAAAGGGTGAGACGAAATTAGGCATGCGTGGTTCTGATTGGACAAACTTGGTTTTTCAAGATTGCAAGGTGCCTGCTGATAATTTACTTGGAACACCTGAAACGGGTTTCATCACCTTCATGAAAACTTTAGAAGGTGGGCGTATTTCCATTGGCGCGCTGTCTTTGGGGATTGCCCAAGGCGCACTAGACCAAGCGGTTAAATACGCTAATGAGCGTGAGCAGTTTGGAAAGCATCTTTCTAAGCATCAAGCGGTTGCCTTTAAGTTGGCCGACATGCGCACCGAGATTGCCGCTGCACGTCATCTGGTTTACCATTCTGCACGCATGAAAGATGCGGGCCGTGATTACGGAACTGATGCGGCAATGGGTAAGTACTTTGCTTCAGAGGTAGCGATGCGTTGTACTTATGAAGCTATCCAAATTTTTGGAGGCAACGGTTACTCGCGCGAATATCCCGTTGAGCGGATGTACCGCGATGCCAAGCTATGCACGATTGGTGAAGGCACTTCGGAAGTGCAGAAGCTCATCATCTCACGTGATTTATTACAAAAAGCCCAACTGCAAATGGCCTAAGGCTTCCTATTGTGAGCACTGAAACCCAAGTTGGCCGTTTTCGAATTCGCGCTTTGCGAGAATCCAACTTTTCCCTTGATGGTGGTTCTATGTTTGGAGTAGTGCCGCGGGCACTCTGGGAAAATCTCACGCCCGTATTTGAAGACCATACCATTCCTTTGGCATGCAACTGCTTTCTTGTTGAAGATGGTGAGCATGTGTTGCTGATTGAACCGGGGCTGGGCCAGCGCTGGAGTGAAAAGCACCAAGCGATGTATCGCATTGAACATCCAGGGGGGGGGTTGTTGCAGGTTTTGGAGGCTGCGGGGCGACGGGCGGAGGAAGTTACTCATGTGTTAATGAGTCATGCACACTTCGACCATATTGGTGCGGCCTGCGGAGGAGACGGTGCACCGTTGTTTCCGAATGCCCATTACTTTTTGGCAGATAGTGAAAGGAAAGCAGCTTTAAATGCAGATCATTTGAGGCAGGCTAGCTATCGAAAAAAAGATTTGCAGCCAATCGTGGACGCCGGTTTGCTTGACACCTTCAGCGGTGAGCTTGAAGTGGTTCCGGGAGTCACACTGCATGAACTGGGAGGTCATTCAGACGGAGCTTCGGTAGTCGTCATTGACGATGACGGACAACGCGCCTGCTTCTGGGGAGATGTCGTACCAACTCGAAACCATGTCGCCCTGCCCTTCATTATGGCTTATGACATTAACGTAGAAAAATCATTCCAAGTTCGCTCGAAGTGGATTGCCGAGGCCACTGATGGAGATTGGGTAAACTTGTTGTTTCACGACCCAGAACACCCCATCGTTCGCTTCACTCATGAAGGCTCTCGCTACGGCTGGGTGTCGCTGGGCGAATGAGTGGAGCTCTGAAGAGCAAGAACTAGGCCAGCCAAAGCGATCGTGGTGAAGAGCAAAGGCCACCACACGCCGTTGGGGAGATCGTAAGAGGCGTGAGCCATGATGTTTCCCCAAGAGGAGGTGTCGGCGGGACCAAGTCCTAAGAAGGAAAGAATGACTTCGGCCTTGATGGCATAAACAAAGTGGAGCAGGAATTGTACTTTGCATAGGGCGCCGAGATTGGGGAGAAGATGGTGCCTGAGAATGCGCCCAGTTTGTGCACCTTCCAAAATTGCGGCCTCAACAAAACACTCCCGATGAAGGCGGAGAGCCTCCGTTCGTACCATGCGAAAAGTTCCAACCCAACTCGCCACTCCAATGGCGATGGCCGTTGTCCAAATTCCAGGGCCAAGAATCCAACCAACCAATAAAACGAGAAGAATCCCCGGGATGGCCGTAATCGTGGCTGCAATCGCCAGAAGGAAACGGTCGAGCAGCCCACCTTTCCAGGCGGCAAGAAGCCCGAACAAGCTCCCGATTCCCACAGAAATCGTTGCGGCAACCATTCCCACCATGAGGGCTATTCGTGAACCTTGAATGATGCGGGAGAGTACATCGCGCCCCAAGTGGTCCGTGCCAAGCCACGCAATGGCGTTAGGGGGAAGGCTGGCATTCCCAAGGTTGTCGTGGGGCCACTCTCTTGAGCCAATCCAGCCCGCCCAAGCTGCCAGGGCAATTCCGGCGTAGCCCAGTAAAACCATGAGGCGTAGGCGGCGACTCATGAAGCGAGCTCCGGCCGTTTGGTCATGCGCGGATCCAAGCGTGGAAGAAGATAGTCGCAAAGTTCTTGAAGAAGCAGCCACGAAAGGGCAATCAGGAAAGTGGATGCGCGAAGAATGGAGACATCATTGCTTTCGATAGCATCCACAATCCATGAACCCAATCCGGGAATTCCGAAAAAGTGTTCTAAGAGAAGGGAGCCCAGTACCAAGAAAGGTAGAGCGCTAAGGATTTGAGTTAGTAGTGCAGGGAAAAGATTTGGAAGAAGATGCTGTTTTAGAATTGAAGAAGAAGGCATGCCACGGGCGCGCGCAGCCTGGATAAATGGTTTGGAATGGAGGTCCCCTGCAAGGTTGCGCCAAAACCTCCATTCCGGCCAAAGCCCAACTAATATCCAAGACAAAACAGGAAGGGCAAGAAAGGGAAGCCATGGAGCTTTCCATCCAAAAATGGGGAAGATTCCCAAACGGCCAGCGAGGAATTGTTGAAGAAAGAGAACCCAAGCTAAGGAGGAAATAGACATTCCGATTGCGGAAGCCATGGCAAAGCCACGGTCAAGCATGCCCCCCTTCGATAAGCAAGCAAGAGCCATGAAAACAGCGAGGGCAAGGGTGAGAAAAAAGGCGGGTGCAGCCAGTGCTAGGGAACGAGGGGCACGGCGGATTAATTCAGAAAGCACTGGGAGGCCACTTCGCGTTTCTCCAAAATCAAATCGAAGTGAACGGAGCGCAGGCGAGAAAACCTTCGTAAAGGTGTCCTGCTCCGAAGCCCAAGCAAGCTGAAGGGGCGTGCTTGGGTTCCATCGAATGCGCGTGTCCTTTAGAGCGATGGCTAAGCCTCTTGCGGGCAAGGCTCCAAAGGAATCGTCGGCCTCCAATTGAATATTTCCCTTACTCTCAAGAATCCACTCTAGAAAGACAGAGTCTACAGTGCGCCCCTCGGTGGGGTATCGGCGGTATGGAACGGATTGATTATTTCCAAGAATCAAATCTTCCCCTTCAGTCCACAAGGACAAAAAGTTGTCGGGATTGGTCTGACGAATCTCAAGAACATTTGGGTAGTATTTTTCCCATTGCCCTAGGCGCTGGCGAGCAGCAGCAATGGAATCTGCGTTTGCGTGCTGGCCGGCCTCCCGCAAAGCGGAATCTCCAAGAAGACCCGAATCCAGAATCAAACCCAGAAGAATACTTACTCCAAAGGCAAGCGCGACTGCCCGAAGGAGAGAGCGCAATAGATTCATCGAGCCACCTCCTTCAAACGGAAAGAGGCGCAGGGCAAAGGGTCAAATGGATTGAGTGTTGGAATTTCGAGCCAAGGTTGAGTCAGCAAATAACTTTGGCGATGGTCAATAGGGATGGCTGGGGCAAGCGCATTTAATCGGGCAAGCATTTTTTTTGCCAAAGCAATGCGCTCATTTGGGTTCTTTGTGGACTTAAATGCCTGGAGAGCTTGATCATATTGGGAGTCATGAAAGCGAGATTTGTTAATGCCGGGAGCAGCAAATTCTCCATAAAAGATATCCAAGAGGTTTCCAGCGTCCGGCCAATCCAAGGTCCAAGCGCGAGTGGAGATTTGAGCTTGACCGGAGTTCATTTTGCGAACAAGGTCCCCATAGTCTTGGGCGACGGAATCCAATTGAACCCCAATCCGTTTCCAAGAGGCGGACAACATGGCACCAAGGTCTCTTGAAGTAGGGTCAGTTCCTCCAAGCTCAAGTCGAAGAGGAGGGAGACCCTTTCCTTCTGGCCAACCCGCTTCGGCGAGAAGTTTTTTTGCCTGAGCAAGGTCGCTTCTGCGCCAAGGGATGTCTTGGATGGCATTCGACTCAGGAAGTCCAGGCGGAAGCCAGCGCGTTGCGGGTTTTGCCCAAGATCCACTCCGGACAATTTGATGCCACTGCTCATAAGGGAAGGCCAAGGCTAGAGCTTTTCGCAAAAGGCTTCGTTTGCGATTGCCATCCGAGTCGCCAGGAAGATGGCCTACGACGGGGTCGGACATGTTGAACTGCAACATGGTCAAGTCCAACATTTCGGTGATGCGAAGTTTGACGCCCTGCTTTTTTAGCTCAGAATTGGGTTGGCCGTTTTCTATTAGGGAGGTGAAGGCATCTTGCAAAGGGCTCAAACGGTCCAGCTCACCATTTTGAAACATCATCGTTCGAGTACTACCTTCGGGAACCCATAAGAATTCAAGGTGTACGCGAGGTGGAGCGGAATGGTCAGAGCCAGGTACTGGCGCAAAGAAAGCACGAAATCCAGGTTCCCATTCCTTGAGATAGAAGGCGCCAGAGCCCACGGGGTGGTGGCTGAATTGCAGGCCGGACCGAGAAAGAGCTTCTCGCGGGTAAACCAACAAATAAGGCGAGGCCAAGCGATAGGCGAAAGTGGGCTCAGGTCGGGTTAGGCGAATTGCCAGTTGGTGAGAGTCAATCACGCGCAAACCTTCAATCCCGCCGTCGAGGGCTTCAGCCCATGCTGTCTTCGCTTCGTCTTCGCCTCGCGAGGTGGCGAGTCGGAAGGCATCTAAGCCTTCAATGAGTCCCTCTAAAACGAACCAGGCTGCTGCGCCTTCTCGCGCATCGGCAAGACGAAGCCAAGAAGCCAAGACATCCGAAGCTTGAACAGCTCGCTTCCCATTTCCCCATATAGGGTTGGAAGCGGGGTCAAAAAATGTGGCATCGGGCCGGAGGCTGATGAGCCAAGTTTGTTGGTCTTCCGAAATTTCCCAAGTGTCTGCTAGGGCTCCTACAAGCTCGTAGTTTGAACTTAAGGAGTCGTATTGCAGTAAGCCCTCGTAGCATTGTCGCTGAAGAACTTGGTTCCCTGTTGTTACGGACTTAAGCGGGTCAAAGCTCCCAAGCTTGGAGGCAAGGGCAAAGTGAATCGTTTGCGAATTAGTCGATTCTTGGGAACAGGAAAATAAGAAGGAAAGGAGAAAAAGTGCCCTCAAGAAAGAGGGCAGAGGTTCAGATGGACGAGGTATCACTCGTCCTCCGGCTCGAGTTTTTCTGCCAGTACACCTAAGTGGCGATCCCCAACCCGTGTAGCAAGAAGAACGAGCCGGTTGTCCCCAAATTTTTTCTTAAGCATGCGTTGCTCAATGGCAAGTGGCCGTTCAGCAATACCACGCTTTCGGATTTCTAAACTCCCCACGTTGTGTTTCCGCATAATGGGCCGCATTTTCCTCGGATCAAGAGATTCCACTGCGAGAATTTTAAAAGTGTCTAGGAAAGGGGAGAAAACAGGGGTCGCACCCGTGAGGTAACCAATCTCAGGGTCAACCGTGTAGAGTCCATGCTTGGCTGCAAAAGAGCCGAGTAGACCAGCTTGCACAATGGAAGGGTCTGGGTCATAAAAGAAATCGCCAAACTCTCCAGTTTCGGCTTGGGCATTTAGGTCACCAGTCCAAGACTCCTCTGCGGGCAAGGCCGTTGCTCGACGCGCGGCATTGCTGGCAAGTTTTCCATACCAAAAAATAGTTTCTTTGGCCTCGCCCTTTAGAGAGATGACCTCAATCTCATCTGGTTCGGGGTAGTGCTCCAAAAGGGTGTCAATGGAAACCGCAGGGGACAATTTGATTCCAGCACCTGGGCGTCCTGCGAGCAAGGCAGTAATCTGCTCTGGGTTTGGAGACCAATCGCCCGGACTCATAATTCTTCGCGCCCCGCGGCGGCGAGAAGGGTCGAGCCACATGAAGCCCGGCCCAGGCATTTCTTCAGTACAGTCCGTCTCTTTGAAATCTATCCTCTCCAGAACTCCATAAACTTCGGCATTGGCTTCGGCGTAATGGGTGGCAGAGGGTTCTTTGTCCCAAGCGTGCACTTGAATGCCAAGGTTAGCGATGGCCATGGCATCTGAACCAATCCCGCAGCAAGGGTCCCAAACTTCTTTTGCCTTTGCATCTGCGAAACGCTTTGCGCGCCACGCAGCAACGGATTCGGAAGAGGACTGTTGGAGTTGTTCTTTAGTAAAGAACATATCCAAACCATGTCGGAATTTGGTGAGTGCACGCCGACGGTTTGCTCGCAGTTCTCCCAAGGCCTCGGCAATCTTTTTAGGGAACATGCCGCGAAAGTTTTCCTGGATGGCAAGGGGGTCTTCTCCCATATTCCGGAACATGACCAGGGTGTCCCGAGCCTCGTCGGAGGTCAGGGCTTGGGCGGTCTTGATGTCAACTTTCATGGGGAATCGGGAGCGTACAGATTCTAGAATAGTGGGCGAAATGGTCCTCGTTTCGAAATCTGTTTCAAGGGAGAAGCCTAAAAAGAGGTCCCAAGGGTGAAGGACTGGCGATAATCCGTTTGTTCGAAGCCGGGGGCAGGGGTTCCATCCCAGGAAAGCGAACTAGTGAATTGGAGAAACCAGTCACCGGCTAGGGACCAGCGAAGGCCACATTCGGTCGTGGCGGAGGCATCTTCGGCTCGGGACATGGACTGGAAATATTCGACTTTGCTGGTAAGGGTGAGCTTGTCAGAAAGGGGGGAATCTAGTCTTGCGGCTAACCGACTCGTCCAAGCGGAATCCGACAAGGCTCCGACGTTGTTTTCTCGGACCATGGAGGGGCCTCCTTCGAAGTTTAAAGATGTTTTGCCCTCATCCCAGCGCCAAGTGTGGCCAATACCTAAACCGACATCTGTGCGGTGCGAAAGTCCATTGGGCTCATCCGAGCGGCCAGATCCCTTCCCATAGGCATAAAAGTCGTTGGCGTCATCGAAAAAACGGTGATGTTCAGCGGACAAGTCTAATAGCCTCGAGGTCGTGCTAGAGATTCCCGTAGATTGCTCGGATTGGCGGACCCCGGAGTAAAGGAGGCCCAAAATCCACCTGTAAGTGCCTTCTTCTAGTTTTGCTTCCCCACGAATGGTGGCTGTCGAGGAAGAATTATTGCCGCTGAGAAGAACCAAACCTGCATCAGCTGTTCCATGCCATTCCGGTTCTTGGGGAAGGACTGAGACAAGGGCAAAAGAAGCAATTGACAGTGCGCAGAACATCTTATGTGCTAAGGGTTTAAGGGCTAGGTCCTTGGGCTAAAGGTGGGGGAGACCTTTTGACGATAGCAGTGTAGTGAGTTCCACCTTTCAGCAACGACACCCAACTTCGGGGCGCCGGGCTTCTCTGCCTGGTTTTTTTGCATCAACCCCTTTCCGTGGGGCGTTGATGACTTCCTTTTTGGTGGCGATGTCGGTTTGGTGGAGTGGCGATTGGTTGGCCTTTCAGGAGGCAAGGGAGCTGGCCAAAGTTCAAGGAGCCCATATCCAACGCGCTGCCCTTCTTCAGACGAATTCGATGGCCAAAGAAACAGGCCAGCCCATTGCTCTAGAAAAGAATTTAGCTGAGCTTGGTCAGTCACTTCATGCAGATGCAGTTCTCTTTTGGAGTGCTCAGGGTGAACTGACTTCTCGTTGGGGAGTGAGCCAAGGGAGCCCTAACTTGGCAACTCCTCGGGCAATAAATAGCGGAATTTGGATAGGGAAAGAGTCTGGGAGCCGTTGCTTGGAAGTGCGAATTCCCCTTCAAGGTCGAATGACTTCTCTTGGTGAAATTCGTATTCGTAAAATTCTCCCGAAGCCGGCGTGGTTCAACTCACTAGGAAGGGCAACTACGCTTGCCGCTTGCATTGCATTTGTCGTTTCTTGGATTTGGTTGCGGAGGAGTTTTCGGGCAATTCGATCCGTTTTCCATTCTCTTGAACGCGTAGGTCGAGAAGACTTTTGTCATCGAGCCGCAGTTGAAGGGAGTGCCGAAATGAAGTGCTTAGCAAAAGCAACGAACCAAACTTTGGACTCTTTAATGGATTCTTCGGTGCGCGTCCAAAAAGTATATGTAGAAACTGCTCTTGCCCTAGCGCGAACCGTGGAAGCAAAAGACCGCTATACCAGCGGTCATAGCCACCGAGTCGCAAAGTATTGTGTTGAAATGGCTGAATGGATGAACTTCGATACCGAGCGCCTTGAAACATTACGGTTAGGGGCCTTGCTCCATGACATCGGGAAAGTTGCTGTCCCCGATGCCGTTCTTTGCAAGCAGGGTGCACTTGATGACGAAGAATTTGACTTGATGCGGAAACACCCAAACGCTGGCGATCGCATTTTGTCTGCGATCCCTGGCTTACGGGATATTTCCGACATTGCTCGCAGTCACCACGAGCGATGGGATGGCAATGGGTACCCTCTTGGAGTTTCCGGGGATTCGATTCCCCTTGAGGGTCGCATTTGTTGCATTGCCGATGCTTTCGACGCCTTGACGACCGAGCGCTCTTACAAGCCTGCATTTTCGATTGAAAAGGCCTTGGGAATCATTGAGAAGGACGCTGGAACGCATTTTGATCCTGAACTTGCCCGCCTTTTTGTTTCCCTAAAACGGAATCAAATGGCGGAGAGACCCCAAATACCTGAAGCGCAGAAGTCTGACCCTGTTTCTTAGAAGCTGGAGACGGTATTCTGCGAGGGATGTTTGCTAACCACCGCCGCGCGTTTCAGGAGCAAATGGAGGAGGGCGACCTTGCCTTGTTTCCTGGTGCTTCTTTCGCCACCCGTAATCATGATGTGGAATATCCCTTCCGCCAGCAAGCGGACTACTGGTATCTGACGGGTCATGGCGAGGCCGATGGCATTCTTCTTCTTTCCAAGGGGATTGATGGCCTGCCAAATGATGGGCTTTTCGTATTGCCCAAAGATGCGGAAAAGGAAACGTGGACTGGCGTTCGCTTGGGGCCTGAAGGAGCCAAAAGCACTTTAGGTTTTCAAGAGGCTTGGTGCCTCGAAGAGGCTTCGAAGCTTATTCCAGAAGCCATCCAAAAGGCAAAAAGGCTTTGGTATCGAATTGGCGAAAATGCGGCTTTAGACAAGCAGGTTCTTGGTGCTGTTACTGCTTCAAGAATGAAGGCTCGATTGGGGATTCATCCACCGGAAGCGATTGTTGAGCCGACCCACGTTCTTCATGAAATGCGGCTCTTTAAGACGGAGGAGGAGCTTTCCTTTATGCGGCAAGCTTCGGCTGTTTCTGCGGAAGGTCATATCTTGGCGATGGCTCAGGCCGCCTCGGGTGTGGGCGAGTGGGAACTTCAGGCCCTGCTGGATTACACTTTCCGCCGAAACGGTGGTGATGGCTGGTCTTATCCCGCCATTGTTGCTGGTGGTTCGAACGCTTGTATTTTGCACTACAACACGAACCATCAAACTTTACGGGATGGAGATTTGTGCCTAATTGATGCTGGTGCCGAATTTTCTTGCTACGCAGCGGACATTACTCGAACCTTTCCAGTCAATGGGAAATTTATGCCTGATCAAAAGGCAGCATATGAATCTGTTTTGGTGGCCGAACTAGCCGCTATTGACGCCTGCAAGCCTGGCGCCTCTTTTAACGAAGTGCATATGGCAGCAGTCCGTTCTCTGAGCGCATCCCTTGTCGAGCTCGGAGTTTTGAAAGAATCCGTAGAGGAGATTGTCGAGAAAGAGCTCTACAAACCTTGGTACCTGCATAACACTTCGCATTGGATTGGCTTGGATGTCCATGACGCTGGTCGTTACAAGAATGGGGAAGAGTTCAGGTCATTAGAGGCTGGAATGTGTTTGACGGTGGAGCCGGGCTTGTACTTTGCTGAAAATGACGAGCGTGTTCCAAAAGCTTTGCGAGGAATGGGGATTCGAATTGAAGATGATATTTTGATTACTCCCGGGGGCAATGAAAACCTCACCTTGGCGGCACCGAAGACTGTTGAAGACGTTGAGGCCGCCTGCTCAGCAGCAAGAGTAATGCCCCCTGTGTTGGACACCGAACTTGTGGCCAAGTGACTGACGCCCTAATTCTCGAATCTGTTAGCAAACTTTATGGCGACTTTCAGGCTGTAGACTCGCTTTCGCTTCGCATTCCGCGGGGCTCCGTATATGGTTTTCTTGGCCCGAATGGGGCAGGGAAGACGACAACCCTTCGAATGATTCTGGAAATCATTCGCCCAACATCAGGCACGATTTCCGTTTTGGGTGCACCTTCGGCTCTTCAAGTTCGTGACCGTATAGGGTATCTACCAGAGGAAAAAGGCCTTTACAAAAAAATGAAAGCCTGGTCCACGATTGCATACTTTGCTTCGCTGAAGGGAATGGGCCGGAAAGCTGCGAAGACACGTGCTTTCGAACTTTTGGAGCAGTACGGCCTTGGAGACTTTGCTGAATCAAAAACTGAGGCTTTGTCGAAAGGGATGCAACAAAAAGTTCAAGTCCTTGCTTCAATCGCTCACAAGCCAGAATTCGTAATTCTTGACGAGCCTTTTTCGGGTTTGGATCCTGTCAATCAAGAGGTGATGGAAGAAGTCATTCGAGATATGAGTTCGGCGGGGGCAACGGTTCTTTTTTCAACCCATGTGATGTCCCATGCGGAAAGGATTTGTGACCGCTTTGTTTTGATTGCCAAAGGTGCCTCTTTGTTTGATGGAACGGTGGACGAGGCCAAAGCCCTAATGCCACGGCGAGTCCTAATAGAGTCTGCCGGAGACTTGAGTTCTTTGGAGCAACTCCCCTTTGTTAAATCGGTCCAGGAGGACCTCAATCAGCCAGGGCTTCACGAATATCGTCTCAAACCAGACGCGGACCCGCATCACCTCCTTGATGCAGCCTACGAAAAGGGCATTCGCCTCACCAGGTTTGATCGTTCCGAGCCGAGCCTTCACGACATCTTTGTGCATATGGTTGGACCGGAAGCGAGGGAGGCCACTGTTCGATGAGATACGCCTACCTGATTGCAGTTCGCGAGTATCTCGAAAATGTAAAAACCAAGGGGTTCTGGATTGGGATTCTCCTTTTCCCAGTAATTCTTCTGGCGTCCATTAAGGTCACACGCTTTTTGGAAGAAGAGGCAACTCCGACACGCAATTTTGTTTTGGCGGATTTTACGGGAGAGCTTGAGGCCGTGATTGACCAAGGCCTGAATCGCTCTCATCAGTGGCGCGTATTTAGTGCTGCATCTGATTATGTGAGTAAGCACACCCGAAAGGAATTTGCTCGAAAGCAAATTGAGGAAATGGATTTGGAAAAAATCCCTTCCTCGGTGATAGATGCCATGAAATCCATGCGGCAAGAGGAGGATGCTCGATTTGAAGGCTTTTTGAATTCTAGTGACCCTAAGGCTTGGATTCGCATGATGGCGGATAGTGGAGTGTTGGTGGAAGACCGACCGGATTTTGAATCTCCGCGCCCAAAATTTTCTCGGATCCCAACTCCCGATTGGCTGGATATGAATCAGTCCTTCAAGGAAGTTCGGGCCTTACTGAAAGAAAGACTGGACGAATCGAATCCATCTGACGAAAAGGACTTGTTTGCCGCAGTTGTAATTCCGGATGGAATTTTGACTCCCTCAAAATCAAACCTTCTACAGCTTATGGGGGCGAGACCCAAAGAAGTGGAGTACTGGTCGATTAACCAGGCGGACTTTGACCTTCGGGACAGCATTCGCCGTGCTCTTGACAGAGAGCTGCAGCGGCGTTTGTATGCAACCGAAGGCCTGGATGAAGAATTGATTAAAAATATACAATCGGACAGAGTTCCGGTAGTGTCTTTGGACCCCAAGAAGAAGGAAGGGGAAGAAGAAGTTTCACTAGCAGACACCATTCGGCAATATGTTCCGATTGGCTTTGTTTATTTGCTTTGGATTTCTTTGATGTCTGTTGTCCAAATGCTATTAAATAATACCGTCGAAGAAAAATCCAATCGAATCGTAGAAGTCCTACTCTCTTCTGTTACCGCAGGCGAGTTGATGGCGGGTAAGTTGTTTGGAATTGCCTGCGTCGGTTTCACGATGTTATTTGCTTGGATTGCAGCCTTGTTGGGTATTTTGCATTGGCATGCTGGGCCCGAAGCCGAATTCGTAACGAAGCTCTTGGATATCATTGAAAATTCAGGCTTGTTATGGATTTTTCTTGCTTACTTTCTCATGGCTTACTTACTTTATAGTGGAATATTTCTGGCTATTGGAAGTGTGTGTAGCACCATTAAAGACGCTCAGAACTTCATGGGGCCCGTCATGATTATTATGATGGTTCCCCTTTTGACAATGATGTTCATTCCTAAGGATCCACACGGGACATTGGCCACAGTCCTCTCTTGGATTCCTATCTACACGCCTTTCGTGATGTTGAATCGTGCTGCAGCCAACCCACCCCTGTTTGATATAGTTGGTACAACAATCCTTGGATTTGTTTCCGTGGTTGTTGTCATATGGCTTGCCGGAAAGGTGTTCCGGACAGCTATTCTGCGTACAGGACAGGCGCCACGATTAGTGGAGTTGTGGCGTTGGCTGAAAGGCTAAGCCTTTAGGCGGGGTGGCTGCGGCTTAGGGAAAGGGACCTCAGATTTTCCATCCCAGTTTTCGAGCGGTTGGCAGAAGCTGTCCAATTCCACAATGAAATCGGATAGAGCAACGCCTAAGTGCTCTGGAGCGAAGGAAAGGAGTAAATTCCTGCCCCTTTGAACAAGTTTGCGCCCACCTCTTGGATTGTGGTTTTCCCAGTGGTGCAAGCCGACGGCGACTTGGATGAGGGCTTTGTAGAAATCGCGCCCACTTCCCCCCATGGCCATCCACTTCTCTTCCCAGGCTTCATGGGCTTCGTACCACTTGCCTAAGTTGAAGTGCAAGATTCCAAGACGAAGCTCATCCAATTCAGGCATAGAAGGGAAATCAGTCGCCTGGATTTTGTTTTTTCTCCTTGGCCTTCTTGCGCATCTCCTCTTTTTCTTGAGGAGTCGCCCAAAGGGTTAGCCATTGGCGCTGGGCATTCCTTTTTTCAAGAGGCCATTCGTCTGTTGAAATTTTCAATGACTTTTTGGCGTCGTTCCACCACTGAATCCAATCAATTGTGTTGCCACCTTTGTCTTCTCCAGTAAGTACCGCCATGGAGGTTCGGAATTCGCTCATTTGGCCCATGTGACCACGCTTGCCGCCGCGAGATTTCAACAAATTCATGAGGGCTTCACAAGAATCTACATGGCGAATGTGACCTAGAGAAAGAATCCGGGCACGAATGATTTTTGAATTTTTTGCGCCGGAGTAAAGCCCATTACTTAAGACATCAATCGCTTTTTTGTTTCCGTGTTGCCCTAGGGCGTAGTAGTACTCTTCGGCAAGCTCGTCGACATCGATGATTTTCTTATTTTTCTTTTGCTTAATAAGACTAGCGAGAGCAGATGGGTCTGTATTGAATCGAAGAGCTATCAAAGCGGAAAGCTGTACGGTTTGGTCTTTTGATTTTAAGGCCTTGCTAACTTCTTTGACCACGCCCTTATCCGGGACCATGCCCAAGTTTTCAAGGAGGGCTGCTTGGGCAGCATAGTCTTTTCCACCTAGACCTTCTTTTAGTTGAGCGATTGCTTCTTTAGGAGAGATTTCATCTACTTCGACTTTTTCGACCTCGGGAGCAGGTGCAGGGTCTGGAGGGTCCTGGAGTGGGAGGCAAAGAGGAGCGAAGAGGAGGATTTCAAGCATGATGACTCAATGGTAATGGGGAGCTATCGAATTGCGAAGCCCTTGGATATTTGAGAACCCCAGTAGAGGGTGGTAGTTCTGCTGGATTTCCCCCAACATTCCAGCGAAATTTTCGGTAAAAGCCGAAAAAACCCAGCGCTGTGCTTGGGGACAGCTCAAGCCACAAACCCAAGGCTTGCTTAGTAAAGCAGGCGTAAAAGGTTGTTCGACATACGAGTCGGGGAACCCGAATCAAATTCAATGGCCTGGAACCAAACTTGAGCGCCCATGGGGGCAGTCAGGGGAACTTGAACCGTTCTAGAGCCATGACCGAGGCCGGAGACGAAAAGGGCGGCAAAGGGTGTTGCGGGCGGAGTTAAATCCAATTGCAGCCCATTGAGCAAAGTGGTTGGCCCCGAGCCTGTAAGTGAGTACAAGACATGGCAAAGAGAGAAGGGGCGAGCGTCAATCACCTGAAAATTGGCCAAGCCACCAATGCTTAGGAAAAAGAGGGGGTCAACTTCGAGAACATATTGGTCGTCGGAAGGCAAGTTTGGATCCGTGTCAAACAAGTCCACAAGACCATTCTTGTCTCGGTCCTCCAGGCCATCTAGCAGGCCTCCGCCATCACTGTCGGCATTAAGGGGGTCCGTCACGGTAACAGGGTCGTTGTCGGGCTTGAAAATCTGTGGGTTCGTTCCGAGAGTTCCTTGGGTCAGGCCCGATTCAGTTCCATCTTGAATACCATCTTCATCGGTATCTTTGGAGCTTGCATCGAGTTCATGAGAATCTTGTTGACCATCGGCATCGATGTCTTCATCTCCGTCACCAAAGCCATCATCATCAGAGTCATTGTCCAGAGGGTGTGTCGTGGTGCTCGGGTCCGCATCCGGATGGAACCAAGCCAAATCGGTTCCAGCAATCCCGTTTGCGGGATCTCCTGGCCAACCTTGGTCTCGGCCAAGTTCTTGCCCATCTTGAAGTGAGTCCCCATCTGAGTCCGGGTTTAAAGGATCTGTTCCCAGCAAAGGTGGCTCAAAGTCAATCTCGATAATCCCAGGGAGGCGATCCCAACATAAAATCTCAGGCCCAAGGTCATTCCATTGACCATTTGCGGACATGTGGACATGATCTTCTTGTCCAAGCCAAGAGTTCGGTTCGCCAGGGAGCCAATTCCGATAGGTCGTCAATTCGCCCGAAATCCACTCGAAACTTCCCTCAATTCGAGTGTCGTTTAAACCAATCCAAGGTCCGTTTAAATCCGGATTGCTACTACACGAATCTCGATATAGGTTTTGAAGAAGCCAATCGTTTTCTGCGGCGTTTCGGATTGTGGCCAAATGTCCTCCTGCCAAAACGGCTTCCGCTTCGGCTTCATCCCAGGTTCCCGAAGCGCTTAGGCGATACCAGTGATTATTGGATTCGTTCCAGTGCCAGGCAGGGTGAGGATATAGAACTTCTTCTCCATCAGAGAGGCCATCGTCGTCGGAGTCTTGGTCTTTAGGATCCGTTCCCCATAAGGAAATTTCTTCTCCATCCGTAAGTCCGTCCCCGTCATTGTCATATAAAAAACCTGGGTGAAAGTTAATTTCGATGACGCCTCGAAACTTTTGGGTAGTGCGAAAATCTGACCATGAAGAGGCAGCAGCATGGCCAGTTGGAAGCATAGCTGCGGCATTTTGAAGGGCTCCTCCGTTAGGTTGATTTGGAGACCACTTGAGATAAGTGATTCGATCTCCCGAAGTCCAATCCCAAACACCTTCCTGAAGTTCATCGTTAAAACCAATCCACAAAGGGCCATAATCTCCAAAAGTTTGGAACACCCAGTCGTTCTCATAGAAGTCCGAAATGGAGAGGAGATGCCCCTGAACGCTAAGAGCGGAATTCTCGGCATCGAGCCAAGACATACTGCGCGTCATCTTGTACCAATGCTTGGTGCTCGAATTGTAAATCCAGGGACTTTCCTGGGAAAATAGGGGTGATGCCAGTAAAAGGGTTAGGAAAAGGAGGGGGCGAGAAATCATGGTTCAAGGGGGAACCCATGATAACTAAAAAGAGAACTAAGGGGTTTGAATCGTTTTGTCCTCAATCAATTGCCGAAAACGAGCGAACAGATGGGCTGAATCGTGTGGTCCAGGCGCCGCTTCAGGGTGGTATTGCACTGAGAAAACTGGGAGTTGAGAGTGTTGCATGCCCTCAACGGTTCCATCGTTCCCATTCCGATGGGTGACTTGAAGCGAAGCGCTTTCAAGGGAGCCTTCATCTACAGCGAAGCTGTGGTTTTGGGAGGTGATGTCAATACGGCCAGTGTCCAACTCAATTACAGGGTGGTTTGCTCCATGGTGACCGAATTTCATCTTGGATGTTTTGCCGCCAAATACGTGAGCCAAGATTTGATGACCAAGGCAAATGCCCAGAACGGGAACCCCGTTTTCTGCAATCGTGCGGATAGATTGGTGTGCATAAGTTACAGCAGAAGGGTCGCCTGGGCCGTTGGACAAAAACACTCCAGAGGGATTGAGGGCTAAGACTTCTTCGGCCGAGGTGCTGGCGGGGACTACATGCGGTGTAAATCCTGCAGAGACCAGACAGCGCAGGATGTTTCGTTTCACGCCAAAGTCAAAGACGACCAAAGGTAAGCTTTCTTGACTTCCTGGAATGCCGGGTGCTTTGTAATCTTGGTCTTGCCCTTCGGACCAATCATACGCAACTTTTGTTGTTACTTCTGCGGCAAGGTCACGCCCCTCTAGAGGTGTATGAGTTTGTGCTTTTAAAATGAGCGATTTCTCATCCAAATCCTCAGTCGAAATGACAGCTCGTAGGGCTCCCTGTTCTCTAAGCATGAGACTGAGTTCTCGAGTATCCACTTCATCCATCGCAACAATATTGTGCTTGATGAGGTATTCCGGCAAAGTCGAATCTGCTCTCCAATTGGAAGAGACAGGGGAACATTCCCTCATGATTAAGGCTTCAGTCCAACATGCACGACTTTCATCATCCTTCGTGCAACAACCATAGTTGCCAATTTGAGGGTAAGTCATGACTACTCCCTGGCCCCGATAAGAAGGGTCTGTCAAGATTTCCTGGTATCCTGTCATTGCGGTATTAAAGACAAGCTCGCAGGCGCGTTCACCGCTAGCGCCAACGGAGCGGCCTTTTAGGACAATGCCATTTTCAAGGGCAAGAAGGGCGGGGGAAGAGGAGTCTTGCATCAGTTAGCCATTTTCCTCTCGCGCCACCATCGAAGCCAGTCTTCCTCAGAAGAACCAGGATTTTCTCCGGTTAGTCGCCTCAAGCCCCTCATGGCCGCTTGGCTTACCCTGGTCGAAATGACACGAACTTCGAGAACAGCCCCCTCAGTAAGGATATGGGTCACAGGGTAGGCAATGGTTTGGGGAAAGCAAAGGAGAAGAGTCGTAGCAAACATGGAAAGGCCTTTACGGAGAGCTCGCCCAGCGATCCATAAGGTGGAGGGTAGGGATTACGCCTCTGTAGTGCATCGCAAAAGATTTGCTCATAGAGACCTCCTCGGGAAGGTGCTCCCAAGATTCCTCGCAAAGCTCCTTCAAAGAGGAATTTCCGCTGATGGAAGCGGCATAAGCGAGTCCTCGGATGCAAAGTCCACTCATTGCGGGTTCTCCAGAATCGTTGCGATGATATCGGAATGCGTGCTTGCTTTGGTCGTACATGTCTTCGGCCCATTTTTCGGCAAACGCTACAAGAGCTTTTTGGGTGTCGGAGTCGTTGCTGTACTCATGCCACCTTGAAAGTGCTTCCATTCCAATGCCCGCATGAATGGAGGATTTAGTTTCCTCGGCGGAGACCGTGCGCAATAAGCTTTCACACTCGCCAGCCGCCGCGGTCAGTTTTGCGTGAAGGGCAGATGTGTTGGGCCGGCTTTCAGTCAGATGGAAAATGCTGAGGATGTTGATAACAGGCCAGGCGATAGTTCTCGGAGCCAATGTGGTTCCAGCTTCTCGAGCCTCCTCAAGAGTTCGAATCGCATTCGGGACAATCCAATCTGCATGGTGTTCGGCAAAGCGAAGAATGGAATCCTTCAGGCGAGGTTCACCCGATAAAAGGTAGGCTAATACAGTGCCCTCAATGACAGAGTGTCCTCCCATATGTCGTTTTTCCGGGATGGGGTAGGTGTCCACATTGAACACAGGTGGGTTATCCCAACTTCCGCCGTAAAGATCGAAAAACCCTGAAAATTGAGTGTCTAGATCAGTAAATCCAAGCTCTTGAGCTCGAGAATCTTGAGAAATGCCTTCAGCTAATTTTCTCAAGTCGCCCACTTCTTCGCTTCCTTTTAGGTTCCTCTCAATCAGAATGACTTCATTCATGCCAAGCATGCGTAGAACACGGCTTTTCATTTCTTCATCATCTGCGCCATTTCCTTTTTCTTCTCGAACCCATCTCTTTAGGGTGAGCCCAAAGTCTTCTTCATATTGAGCTTCAGCCCATGCGACAACATCGTCTTTAGATAAGGGCCCGCTACGGTTTGATGGAATCAGGGCCTCTAGCTTTTCTGAAAAAAGGTCTGCAATCCAGGTTTCTATGTGGCGCCTAGTTGCCCGGTGTTGGAATGCACCCCCATAAGGAGAGATGTCCACATCTGCGTAGTGCCAGGCAAAGTCCATTCCCAGCTCAAACCCTTTGGGATCACCGGTACGTAGGAAATATTGGAACAAGGTCAGGGCAGGGTCGTACTCGGCTTGCATGGAACCCATATAGCTAATGGTTTTCCCCGTTCCCGAGGCATCACCGAATCCTTGGATTCCATAATCTGTCCTGGCAAATTTCTCACGCCGATCAAGCATGCTGTCAATGGAGTGAGAAATAGGGTTTGCCATCGAGGCAAAAGACTCCGAGTTGAAGGAGCCTAAGTCTCCAAATGCTTTGCTAGAGAGATACCATTCTGGTTTGCAAGAAACCAAGGGTGGTTTAGCCCAGCGGCGAGTGAGAACTGGAACGGGGGTTGTGGGGTCGGTGGGTTGCATATCCAGCCAAACCTCACAGGTTCGACCAAATCCTTCCTCGAGAACAACCGGTCTTTCGTCTACAACGGGGCAAAATTCAACCTCTAGGGAATCTGAATTGCGGGTGAAACCCGATGGATAGAGCTGCCAAAAGTCAGTAACGGAAAGGCAAAAGTCGTCCAAGGCAAGAAACCCAGGAAGACGACCATCTAAAGTTCTGCCTTTTGTGCTCCATTGTTTGTGGCTCACTTGCTGCAAAGAAAAATCGCCATCAAGCACCTTTGTGCCATCGTCGGGAAGGGCGACGATAGGGGAACCTTGTTTGTCCGAAAGAGGGACGGATAGGCTCCAGGCTTGAACTTTGTGGATTCCAGAGTGAATATCCAAGGATTGTTGTACTCGGACTGCCGAGTGATTGCGCCAAGCTGTAATTCGAGTTTTTAGAGAGCAAACAGTTCGCCCACTTGCTGTTTTGAAAGAATCCTCTTTTGCATAGGTCGCTGAAAAGTCAGTGTCGGATTCCAATTGGAAAGTGCCAGGGTGAAGACTATAGCTTGAGACAGATTGCGAATCTAAATTGAGGATACTCTTAATAGAACCCAGCCATGGGGACCCATCGGCATGTTTGATGGAAAACAAGGCGTCATCGCTAAGCGCTAATTGGAAGAAATTGGTTTGTAGAGCGGAATTCCTTACTTGCCATTTATTCCTGGCTTTAATTTTGGCTGTTGTGGTTTTTAAATTTCCCTCCAAGACGGTGTTTGGCTGAATGGGGGGTGACATAAATTCGGCCAAGGCAACCCGCACGGAGCCGTCTTCCCAACGAGAAAGAACGGTGTTGGAGACAGGAATTGGAGGCATGCCCTGAATTTGGAGCTCCCAAGAAGGGGGTTGCTCCGGCGCAATTCCCTTTGGAAGTGGAACTGAAACTCGTACAGGCACTTTTTCAGAACCAGCGTTATAAAAATCACGGATTTGGATGGGGACATCAATGCTGGTGGCTGAGGAAGATGTCGAGCCTTCTGAAGAAGAACCGCTAGAAGAATCTTCTCCTGGAGAACAAGCTAGGAATGAAATAGTGACCAAGCCCAGAATTGGAAAAAGGCGAAAATGGAGAAAAGTCATGTTGTATCTAGTTTACCTCAAGATTGGAGGATTCGTGAGGCAAGAACCGCCGCACCAAAGCCATTGTCAATATTGACTACCCCAATGCCAGGAGAGCAAGAATTCAGCATGGCAAGCAAAGCGGCGAGTCCTTCGAAATTCGCCCCATAGCCCACGCTTGTAGGTATAGCTATGACCGGGGCAGAAACAAGACCACCAACCACGCTTGGAAGAGCGCCCTCCATTCCTGCGCAGACCAGGACAACCGATGCCTTTCGGATGTCGGGAAGGTGGTCCATAAGGCGATGCAAGCCCGCAACGCCAACGTCAGGAATGGAATCGACTTGGATTCCGAAGAGCTCAAGGGTCACCTTTGCTTCTTCAACTACAGGCAAATCGGAAGTCCCTCCGGACAGAATGCAGGCTCGATGGTCGGTCTTTGTAGGTGGGTTTTTACGCCAAGTAATACAGCGGGCTGTGGGATTCCACTGAGAATCCGGTAGGGCTTTGGCTACAGCATCCGCGTGAGTTTGACTCGCGCGAGTTGCCAGAATCCTGTCATGCGCTTTTGATAATCGCACCATTGCTTCTGTCACCTGAGCCGGCGTTTTCCCTTCAGCAAAAACAGCTTCAGGAAACCCACAACGGATTTCGCGATTCGTGTCCATTTTGAGAGGGTCTGAAGGGGTGGGAGTGTGGCGGGAGGAATCCATCTCAGCGGGCTGCAACATCGAGGTCTAAGGAAGCGATATCACCATTTGTTAATTTCGCATAGCCCAAACCAGCAATCATGACGGCGTTGTCTGTGCAAAATTCAGGTGGAGCAAAAGTGGCTTGAATATCGTGTTGGCTGGCGTGGTGCGCCACTCTCTCTCTCAATCGAGAGTTGCGGGCGACTCCGCCACCAATCAGCAAACGAGGGATTTTTTTTTGCTCACACGCTCGCATGCATTTTTGGGCTAAGGTTTCAGTGACAGCGTGCTCAAAGCTAGCACATAAATCCGATAAGTTCTTTGCTCCGGGAAGAGTAGGATCCGTGCGTTTTCCGCCAGGCCCCTTCAAGGTATAGAGAAGAGCGGTTTTCAAGCCCGAAAAAGAAAACTCAAGGGAGTCCGGGCCCATCAATGGGAGTTTAAACGGAAAGGCTTTTGGGTTTCCGGAAGAAGCTTCCTTTTCAATGCTCGGGCCGCCTGGATAGGGGAGGCCAAGCATGGCAGCTCCTTTGTCCAAGGCTTCTCCAGCGGCGTCATCCCGTGTGCACGCCAATAAAGTGTGGGTCAGTGGGGAATCCGTTTGATACAGGCTGGTGTGCCCTCCAGAAACAACCAAAGTAATGTACGGAAATTCCCAAGAGGGGATGGGCATCAAGGCGGCATAAATGTGGGCTTCAATGTGATGGATATCAATGAGAGGTTTCTCAAAAGCCCATGCCATGGACTTGGCGGCAGAAACTCCAATGAGAAGAGAACCTAGCAGGCCAGGCCGAGCGGTTACGGCAATGGCGGACAAGTCATTAGGTAGTACGCCGGCTTCGGAGATTGCAGTTTGTATCGTCGGAACAATTTGTTCCAAATGACTTCTCCCTGCTATTTCTGGAACAACGCCTCCCCATTGAGCGTGTTGGTCAATTTGGCTATGGACTACGGAGGAAAGTACTTCTCTTCCATCAAGGACCACCGATGCAGCGGTCTCATCACAAGAACTTTCAATTCCGAGGATGAGCTTGGCTTCACTCACGCTTGAATGACTTTTTGAAGGTGCTTCAAAGCGGTATTTAAGACGGGGTCTGCGGGTGCTTTGAGTTCTGCAACCCTTGGGAAAAGATTAAAAACTTGTTCTCGATATTTGGCAGGAGGGAAGTCGTATCCAAGCCATCCTTGAATTTCACCGGATTGCTCGAGGTTGACCGCAACAGGGAGATCAGGGAGAAGGCCACCACCTCTTGAATGGTCCGTGTTTCCTTCCAGAATCCTTCCGGAGGGAGTGAGGTAATATCCGGCAGTAAATTTAAGTGCAAAATTACCCGTTCGATATCGGTGGACTTGTTGATATACACCTTTCCCATAACTTTGCTCGCCCACCAAAATGGCAGCGCCTCGGTCTCGGAGAGCACCAGCAAGGACTTCGGAGCCGCTTGCGCTTCTTCGGTTCAACAAAACCACCAAAGGTATGTCAGCGGCTCGAGATAACTTGGCATCCGCAACTCGGACAAGGTCGTCACCATCTCTGACCTGTAAACTGCAAACGGGCCCGCCTTTGAGAAATCGAGAAGCGATATTCACAGCTGCATCAAGAAGGCCACCGGTGTTGAACCGGAGGTCAAGGACTAGGCCTCGAAGTTCCGTGGAATACAGTTGGTCTAAGGCTTGATCCAATTCAGCGGGAGTGGTCCGAGCAAAGGATCGGATATGAATATGACCAATTCCGGCATCTCTATCTAGAAGTTCAACTCGACCGACCGTGGTCCTTTGAACAGGTTGTCGAACGACTTCAGTCTCATAAAGGGTGCCATTTTGTCTTTCCAGGCCGAGTCGGGTCGCTGTGCCGCGTGGGCCTTTGATGGCTTGGACGATTTGGTCGGTTGTCATCTGGGTGACATCCAGGCCATCAACCGAAAGAAAACGATCTCCCGGCGCAATTCCGGCCAATTCCGCTGGCCCATCTGGATGAGGATAACGGACAATACCCGTGGAGCCATCCAGAATGACTCCAATCCCAATGAGCTTTCCAGTACTGTCCTCGTCAAGACGTTGGAGGTCTTCCGGACCAACAAAGTAGGTGTAGGGGTCGTCAAGACCATCCAGCATCCCCTCCACGGCTCGGTGCATGAGCCATTCGGGGTCTTTGGGCTCGACGTAGGAGGACAGCAATCTTTCATGAACCATTCCCAGGATTCGCTCTTCAGGTGGGGTCATTGAACGGGTCAGAATTGGTCCTAAAAAGGTCTCCGCAACAAACACACCAATGCCCGTCAGGACGGAACCGACTAGGATTCCGAGTGGATGAAGGGCTGGTATGCTTCTCCGCGCCATGCTGGACATCCTACGCTTTCTTCCTCTTTTCGCCTTCTGGGCTTCGCTCCCAGGCTGCGCTTCTTGGGTGCCGGATACCTCGAACTACGAGGTCTTCGAATTGACCTTTGATGTCTCCCTTCCCGAAGGGACTAGATCGGAAGACACAACCCTCTGGGTGCCCGTCCCTTTGGAGGATGGCGTCCAGGTTCTTCTAGAAGCAAACACACCGAAGCGTGCAATAACTGGAGCCTCAGATACCTATGGGAATCGATTCTCCAGTGTTACAGGAGCGACTCAAGATTCCTATTCTTGGTCTTGGATTGTGAAAAGAAGCCTGGATGGCCCGGGCAAACTTTCTGCCGAGCCGACGCACCATTATCTCAGCCCAAATCGACTTGTTCCTGTTGGGGGCGAATCCGCCCACCGGGCCATTAAGGTGGTAGAATCGGCTGGGCCTCGTCCGTTGATGCGCGCCCTTTATGACCAAGTTTTGGAAGATATGGATTATTCAAAAATTGGGGAAGGATGGGGGACAGGATCCACAGAATGGGCATGCGAAGAGGGCTATGGGAATTGCACAGACTTTCATGCCCTTTTCATTTCCATGTCCCGTTCTTTAGATGTGCCAGCCCGGTTCACTATTGGCTTTCCCTTGCCCGAATCTGAGGCCGGCGTAGTGAAGGGATATCATTGTTGGGCGCATTACTGGGATTACGCCCAGGGTTGGACACCAGTTGATATTTCGGAAGCCGATAAGCATCCTGAGCAAAAGGAGTTCTTTTTTGGTAATTTGGATGCCAATCGAATCTCGATGACCGCTGGGAGAGATTTGATTTTGACCCCCCCTCAACAAGGTCCCCCGCTGAATTACATGGTGCGCGCCTATGCTGAGAAAAAAGGTCAGCCTGTACAAGCAACGACGACGGTCCGCTTTCAAAGAGTGCGCTAAAATCAGCTTTTCCGAATTCCTTTCCCTACCGAATCATGCCCCGTGCCCACCTCATATGCAAAGCTGAGTTTTGTGCAGCCTTCCGGCTCCACAATCCCAGCAAAGATGACGCGTGGAATCGTGAGACCTACGGTATTTGCAATAGCGACTCTTTTCATGGTCATAATTGGTTGATGGAAGTTGAAGTTTCCGGGGAAATCCACGAAGAAACTGGCATGGTGATGGACCTATTGAAGCTCCAGGACCTCGTCCAAGAAAAACTCATTTCTAAAGTGGACCACCGCAACTTGAATACGGATGTAGATTTTTTGGCTGGCAAGCTAACGACAACGGAGAATCTGGCAGCCGCTTTCTGGGAGCAATTGGAACCAGAGCTGCCTCAAGGAGTCCAACTAAGGGAAATACGCCTCGAGGAAAGTCGAGATTACTCCGTCCGCTATTGTGGTGCTGATTAGTATGAACACCCCAACCTCCCTGAATCAAAGAAAGGACTCCACCATGGAGAGTTTGGTGGAAGCAATGCTGGAACAAATTGGAGAAGATCCTAAGCGTGAAGGTTTGCTCAAGACTCCTCAAAGAGTAACCGAAACGTTAGCTGATTTGACTAATGGGTACCAAAGGAGTTTGGAAGAAACCGTAAACGGCGCCATCTTTCACGAAGATGCGAGCGAGATGGTTCTGGTGAAGGATATTGAGTTCTATTCCTTATGTGAGCATCACATGCTTCCCTTCTTCGGAAAAATTCATATTGGTTATGTCCCAGATGGTCGAATCGTGGGCTTGTCCAAACTTCCCCGAATTGTGGAGATGTTCGCTCGCCGCTTGCAAGTGCAAGAAAGAATGACTTTGCAAATTGCTGAAGCCATTGAATCTATTTTGAGCCCCCTTGGCGTTGGCGTTGTTTGCGAAGCCTCTCATCTCTGCATGATGATGCGAGGAGTTGCAAAACAATCCAGTTCGGCCACGAGCTCTGCGATGCTTGGCATTTTCCGGAGTGACGCAAGAACTCGTAGCGAGTTTTTGTCTTTGATTCGTTAAGGCAATTCCCTCTCGGTTAGAAGAAAGTTCCATCGAGACTGGTTTGAACAAGGGCAATACCTTGGTTATCCCAAGCGCTCACATGGACTTCATTTCTTCCAAAAAGGCGAAGCCAGTGCTTGGGGATGACCAGCCTGAGAGTGTCCCGGCCAGCGGGCTGAAAGGCAACCGGTGGCTGATTGTTCACCCAAGCCCAAGCAGTTGTCGGCTGGCGGTCTTCAACCAAGTCTTTCACATCTGGGCCAAGGTCGCGTATTTGAATTTCCCTTGAAAGCCCTGGTGTTTGGGTAGGGTTGATTACCGCGACACCAACTCCGTATCGATGGACATTGACCACAATCTCCTGAGATTTTTTGGCGAAGGTGGCCTCTTGAATTGCTAAGGCAGCGGCACGAGTCATTTTTGGGAGGAAAAGCCCCATAACGAAAAAAATGAAAAAGAGTCGGACTCGTTTCATGATTAGAAGCTCCCACTAAATGTATTGGGTTTTCCGGAATCGTCAAGAATGACGAGCTCCCAGGAGTCCGCGAGTACTCCTTGAGAGTTTTGGTTTTGAAATGAACCAAATGAAATCGTGTCTGAAGGGACTGTGATTTTCGCTTTCATTCCTGAAACATACTTGTCAGGTGGGTCTGAGAACCCTTCCTTGCCATCGTTGTTATTGAACATCGTGAGCTGAGCCCCTTCCAACTGAGGGCATGGAGTTTTCCCCGCACTGATGGTCAGTCCCTTGAAGGACCACCCGCTATTGGATTGAGCTGCGCCTAGTGCTCGAACTTCTAAACAGCTGGTGTCGGCTAAAACTACGTTCCCTTCACATCCTTCTTGAAGAAAAACGAGTGGCAATAGCATGAAGAAACGTGTCATTTTTTACCTCCCCCGCGGAATGCGGTATCCAGTGGACGATTCCCAAGACTGGAGGCTACAAAAAAACCGCGAAGTGGAGAACTTCGCGGTTATTGATAGTTTGGGTAAAGCTTACCCAATGGTGAGTTCTTCAGTCACGTCGAGGAGTTCATTCAGATTAATCCAAGAAACGGCAGAGAAGTAAAGGGGGAAGCCTGTGGTCCCGGCAGGGATGCCAATGCTTGAATTCGCTGTGCCAGTGGCATCTGCGACGATATTTGCAATCATCGTTGGAGCACTAAGGCCAGTATTTACAATAAATCCGAGGTAGCCGGCAGAACCGGTACTGGTTCCGTAAAAGAAGTATATTTTCTCATTGGGGTGGCCAAAGTTAGCCTGGAGGTTTGTCGTGGCGCCCGCGGCAGGTGGTGGGCTGTAGTCAAGCTGGAATGGTGGGGCGACGAGGAGGCCTCCATCGTCAGGGTCTAAAGGGCTTACTCGCAAGAAGGGGCTACTTGTTTTGGTCCCAACTTGGAAAATCAGCGGACTTCCAGCAGACATGGTCAACGGGATTGGAACGGTGATAGTTTTCGTTCCACCCGTTACATTTGATGCTAAGAAGAAGTAATCTCCACCTGTAGGTGTAGAGAATTGTTGGAAGTTTCCAATATCCAAATCAAACCCCTCTGCAGAGGTCGTTGGAGTAATGCTCTTCCCCGCATAGAAGTAGAGGTCGCAGGGGTCCCTTAGGTTGTCTACGGTTATCGTGACATCGTCACCTAGCAACCAGGTGGAAGTGACTGTTGTTGCGGGTGGATCTAAATCCGTATCTGGTGGAGTCCAGTGAGATATTGCGCCAGTACTCGTGCCCGCACCGGTGGAAATTCGTGTCCCACTAGCGACGAAATCACTCTTCCCACTTCCATTAGAGTCCGACAAGCGTGTCATCGACCATCCCATACGAGCGCCAAGAGTGCCATCAAGTACAAGTAGGGGGGCAGTTGGGTTGGCGAGATCTAAAACTTCAATATGGGAGTTCCCTGGTTCGCCAATTGCGAGGTCTGGTTCGCCGTCGAAGTTGGAATCATCCAAAAGAGCGACGGAGAATCCAAAGTGAGCCCCTAAATTGACCCCATCTATTCGGTGAGTATTTGGGAATCCGAGGCTAACATCCCAGACAAAGACAGAGCCTCCGTGGTTGATGGGGGCGCCGGCAGCGAGGTAAATCGCACCGGAGTCTCCCTTTAAAGCAGAGACGGAAATGCCCACACCTTTAACTGGAGGGCCGGCAAGCGTTGGAAGGAAATTGAATTTGGAAAGAAGGCCACTCCCAGGGTGCACTGCAAAGAGGGAAGCTGAGCCAGTTGTAGAATCAAAGGGTGCGCCGACCACTAATCCATCACCCAAAAGAGGGCTGATGCTTCCAGGGCAATCTAACGCGAACCCAAACCATTCGCTGTTGGTCGAACCTACCAACATGTCGGAAGTGGAAAAATCCTCGTCTAATGCTCCGGTTGTTTGATTGAAGTTGAATGCGCGAACATCGCCATCCATGTTCCCGTGGCCAATCGCGGAAACCATTAGTTCCTTGATACCATCTCCGTCGATGTCACCAAACGCAAGGGCGGAACCCAGCATGTCTCCAGCGGCAAGTCCCTCAATCGTGTCCAGAACGGAACCATCGGCACCACTAAACACATATGCACGGCCAGAGAAGAAGCCGTTAGCGCCTTCGTAATAAGGTGAGCCTGCCGCAAAGTCTTTGGATCCATCGCCGTCGAGGTCATCCAAGCCGATGACATCTACACCGAGTAAATCTCCAGCACCCTCGCCGTCTACTCGAAGAAGGACATTGCCCGTGTCGCCGTCGAGAATGAAAACTGAGCCGCTGTTGCGGCCATTGTTGTCGGCGCCAATTGCGCCAACAAGGACTTCTGAGAGTCCGTCACTGTCCAAGTCGCCCATTTCTGCTACGGAATACCCAAAAGCATCTCCGGTGGAGCCGCCAGGACTATTCCAAGTGTTGAACCAATCTTGTTGGGCGAAAAGGGAGGGGGTCAGCGCGAAGGCAAGAGCCGACGCAAGGAGGGGAATTGAGTCACGCATTTTGAGAAGGATGTTCAAAGGAGGGCCAAGCCTCTTAGGTCGTCGGGATGAAAGGGACCGGCTGTCCAATCCTACCCGATGGAAAGGACTTTTGCCGGGGAAACTAGGCGCTCCTAAGGGGTATGGTTGCTTGCCCCAGCCACGCTAATCTGCGCATATGAAGGGTCCCATCTCCGCCTCTCTCCTCGTTTTTCTCGGCCTCTCCTGTGGAGGAGATTCTGGACAGGTTAATACACCTGAACTGCCTCCCCAGAAAGAGGTTGCGACGATTACTCCAAATCCTGCTACTGCAGGAATGGCTTGGCTTCGTGCCCATGTTCTGCTCGACTCGACCGGGGAGCCTGTACCTGAAATCCGGGTGCGATTGCTTTGGAAGGACGATCTAAACGATATGGGCCGTGCATTTGAGACCACGGATTCAGAGGGTCGCTGCAGTTTTGAAGTCCAAGCAGGGACTTTCGTCCAATCCATTGCGGTCTCCCCAACCCCATCCACGGCACCCAGTGCCAAGGTCATCAAAAAACCGGTTCTCGCCGGTGCTGACATGGAATTTGAGTTTAGGCTTCAGCCAGGTGGCGTCGTTTCTGGGCAAGTGTTGGATTCCATGGGCAAACCCATTGTTGAAGCTGATATTCACCTTTGGTTCAAGAAAAAGGAAAAGTTAGCCCAAAAGCCGGAAGCTTCTGTCGACCTCCTCTCTAAAACTCATGAGGGGGGCACATTCACCCTTGGGGGAATTCCTGAAGGTCCGTTTATTCTGGAGGCTATTGCTGAGGAGAGAGTGTGTGTTCAAAGGGTTGGCGGAGAAATCAAAAGCGGTCAAGTTTTGGATGGGCTAGAGTTATTAATGGAGCCATCCAACACTGTTTCTGGCATGGCTCTTGGGAGTGATGGGGAGACCGTTCAAGCGGCTCTTGTCGTTGCTGGAATGGTGGGGCGCCACGCCCGTCGGGACTCAACCCACCATCAGGGCATTTACTATTTTCCCGTGCGCCAACAAGTTGTTTATTCGGACGTGGATGGCAGTTTTACTTTGAATTCAGTACCCATAAGTCAGGTTTGGGCCGTGGAGGCGAAACACTTGGACTATCAGCCCCTTCGAAGCCGCCTTCTGCCAGGCACAGGGAGCTTAGATATAGAAATGATTCGGGGGTACCGCTTGGGGGGAGTCGTTCATGATGAGAATGGCAACCCAGTTTCAAAGGCATATCTTCGTTTGCGTGGAGAACAGGATAGAGAACGGCGAGCTCAAAGGAACGGTCTCTTCCAATTCAAAGGGCTCTTTGCAGATTTAGAAGCCGCTTTGTTGGTCTATTCTCCCGGCTACGCCGTGACCTCGATTTGGCCATTAAATCTTGAAGATGGGAATGAGTCTCTCGAAATTCTTCTTCAGCAGGGGGAAATTGTTGCGGGGCAGCTTTTGAATGCATCAGGAAGCCCTCTCCCTAACATGCGCATTGAAGTCGTTCTTCCTGAAATGAAAGCTCCGAACAATGCGGAATTTCCTGGAGGCCACCCTTGGCGTGAATTTGGGTTGGGGGTTACTCAGTCTGGACCAGACGGCGCCTTCTTCCTCTCCGACCTTCCTTCCGGCACTCATCTATTGAGAGCTTTTCAAGCGGATGGGGTTCAAGTTGGTGAAATCGAAGTCGAAGCCGGGGACGAATCGGTTTCTTGGATATCTCCATAGTTTTGCAAGCGTTCTCCATCGATTCCCTATTGGATGCTCGGCGCGATGGCCGAGAGCAAACTGAGCACGAAATCCGTGCTTTTGTCGATGGAGTTGTATCGGGTGCGGTGAGTCGACCCCAAGCTGCAGCATGGCTGGCCTTTGTTTTTCTCAATGGAATGACCCATGAGGAAACGGTGGCCTTGACCCGTGCCATGACGGAATCGGGCGAAACTTTGTCCTGGCCTGGTATTGAGGGTCCCTTTGTGGACAAGCATTCCACTGGCGGGGTGGGCGATAAGGTTTCCCTTGTTTTGGCCCCGATTTGGGCGGCGATGGGCCTGCGAGTCCCCATGCTTTCCGGAAGAGGTTTAGGGATTACTGGGGGTACCTTAGATAAGTTGGAAGCGATTCCAGGTTTTCGAACTGATTTGAATCCAGCTGAATTACATGCAGTTCTTGGGGCTGCAGGTTGCTTCATTAATGGCCAAACGGAAAGCATTGCTCCAGCAGACCGTATTCTTTACGCCCTTCGAGATGAAACCCAAACGGTTCCCTCGATTCCACTTATCACCGCAAGCATCCTTTCTAAAAAACTGGTTGAAGGATTAGATCGTTTAGTATTGGATGTAAAATTCGGTACTGGCGCTTTTATGAAAACGCAGGAGGATGCCCAAGCTCTGGCGGATTCCTTGGTAAGCGTGGGCTGTGGTGCCGGCGTACAAACCACTGCCCAGGTAACGGGAATGTCCACTCCGCTCGGGTGCGCTATTGGCAACGCACTTGAAGTTCAAGAGGCGGTGGATACTTTGCAAGGTGAAGGCCCAGAAGATTTTGTGAATCTTTGTCTTGAGTTGAGCGGAGACCCCAAAGGAGCCGCCCAAGTTCTTCAAGATGGTTCTGCATGGGAACATTGGTGCTTGATGCTGCGTGGCCAGGGTGGAGATCCAGAGGCCCAACTTCTTGGTGCGGACTGTAAGGTCGAAACCATTGAGGCTGAAACGAGTGGGCTTTTACAAACTTGTGATGCCGGCGAGTTGGGATTGGCCGCTTTCCGATTGGGCGCTGGCCGGACTCGATCCGAAGACTCCGTCCATCCTGGTGTAGGTTTGAAACTTCACGCAAAGTTGGGGGATTTGGTTTCGAAGGGGCAACCTCTGGTAAGTATTTTCTATGATGCCGGGCGGGGTTTTGAGGAAGCTAAGACTCACCTGGCCCGCGGTCTCGCTCTTGCTTGACTGGTAGAGATAAACTTCGCCATGCTTCAATTGGACTTTGTGGACGGGACTCTTGGCTGGCGTCGCCGCCACGGAGGGGGCCGAGGACAAGCCGTAGCTAAGGCAGTTGGTCTGCGTGCAGGGGCAAAGCCGCCCAAGGTTTTGGACTGCACGGCCGGTCTGGGGCGAGATGCTTTCATCCTTGCAAGCCTTGGTTGTGTTGTGCACGGCCTTGAGCGAAGCCCGGTTGTTGCCGCAGCTCTCAAGGATGCCCTTCAACGCGCCCATACGGATTCCACCACAGCAGAGGCTTTAGGGGGTAGATTGAGCTTTCAGCATGCCGACGCTCTTCTTGTTCTTCCCGAGCTCGTGGCGTCGATTGAACCGGAGGTGCTCTATGTCGACCCCATGCACCCCCCGAGACCCAAAAGCGCTTTGGTAAAAAAGGAGATGCGGCTTCTTCGTGAGGAAGTTGGCGTGGACGTGGACGCCGAGGATTTGGTGCGCTTGGCTCTGGAGCAGGGCGTCAACCGCGTAGTGGTCAAGATGCCTCGGCGAGCGAAGGCTTGGGTGAGGGAGCCACAGCATCAAATGATGGGTAGAAGTACTCGTTTCGACATCTTCTTGTTTTCTAACTAAAATAGGAATCTATGGAATCCTCTTCACTCCCTCTGCTTGAAGTTCCTGAAGCATCTGAAATCCGTGACTGGGCCACGGAGCAAGGCATCCTTATTTTGGCCCACAGCTATCAAGAGGGCTTTTTGCAGGAGGCCGCTCACTTTGTGGGGGACTCCTTGGAGTTAGCCCGCAAGGCTTCGGAGACTCAACTCGATTCCATTTGTTTTTGTGGCGTCCACTTTATGGCAGAAACGGCGAACATTTTATGCCCTAATGCAGAGGTCTTTGTTCCTGATTTGGATGCGGGTTGTTCTCTTGCCGATTCATGCAAAGTCGAGGATCTAATTCGATACCAAGATCACCTGGAGGTAAAACTTGGCCGCCGCCCAACTTCGATTGCCTATGTGAATTGCACGGCTGCGGTGAAGGCCGCTGTGGACGTGATTTGTACCAGCGGCAATGCCCGTGCGGTTGTGGATTCCATTCCCGAGAATGAACCTATTCTTTTTGTCCCCGATATGCATTTGGGAGGCTGGTTGAACGAAGTCACGGGTCGAGAAATGATTCTTTGGAATGGCGCTTGCGAAGTGCACGAACTTTTCTCCGTGGACACTTTGCTTGAGCTACAGGAGAAAAATCCAGGTGCGATTACCATGAGCCATCCGGAGTGCCCAAAGCGAATTCGGGATGCAAGCGATTGCGTTCTTGGGACCGCAGGCATGTTGCGCTTGGTGAAAGAAAGCCGGGGCAAGACTTTCATCGTGGGAACGGAGGGGAATATGATTTATCGCTTCGAAAAAGAGGCACCTCAAAACACCTATATCCCCGCCCCGGGAGCAAGCTGTGCTTGCAATCTTTGCCCCTATATGCAGCTGAACACCCCAGAAAAGCTGTGGAAATGCTTGCATGACCGAGGGCCCCGAGTTGAGGTGCCATCTCAATTCCGCCGGGGAGCAATGGCCTCGCTCGGGCGAATGCTCGAAACGACCTGATTCGCTTGCCTTTTTTTGGTCTTCCGTAACAGCTTTTCAAGAAAGAGGTTAGGACAGATAATCGGTTTTTTTGTACCGACTTCTTAGACTTTTCCTATAAAAAGTCGATTTTTTTGTCCCTTCCAACAGATTTGTGGGTTTTAGACTCATGAAGGCCGTGCCTTCTGTTCCTTACTGATTCAGGTGGGATGCAACTTCCTGGATTTTTTTTCGAAGCATCGTGGGGATGCTGGGGCTTTTGCCCCTTATTAACTACAGCTCTTCGCGGGTTCGACTTCGGTCGTCCCGCGATATTTTTTTTGCTTCTTTCTTTCGGGAGAAAGGGAGTAAAATTCAGACGTGCCTCCCGCAATTAGCCCAGCCCTCGCCGTTTTCGTGCAGATTCTTATTGGTCTGCTGGTGAGCTACCTTGCGCGCCAGCGAGGAAGAAACCCTGTTGCTTGGTTTATTGCAGGCATGCTTGGGGGTGTCCTATCTTTAGCTCTCCTCGTATTCCTCCCCGATTTGGAGCGAGAGCGCCTCTGGAGACGCTTGGAATGGATGGAAGGGCAGAAGGGGCCGCCTCCTTCTCCCCCAAGCGTTTCCGAGGAAGTTGTTCCGCCAACTACCGAGCCTAGAGATTCGCCTTCACCTGTTTTACCGATTCCTTTCGCTTCTCCCTTGGCAACTCACGGCTGGTACCTTGCCCTCCCTGGAGGGAATCCTGAGGGCCCATTCGCCTTGGATATTATTCGGGAGAAATTCAAGGGTGGTGAGTTGACCGGGTTTTTGATTTGGCAAGAAGCTCTGGATAGTTGGATGCCAGTGAACCTTAGTCCCGTTGCGAGTGGCTAGGCTTAGTTCCCGGCGACCTTGAGGACCCAGTCAGTCCAAAGTTCTTCCAGGTTTTTATAGGTTTTTTTCCCGAAAGTCTTTTTGAAGTAAGTTGTAGAGCCCTTGCTCCTGTAGGCCGAAGACAGAAAACGGAAAAAGCTCTCGCGCAATTCATCATTTCCAGAATGCAAGAGGAAGCGGACCAAAGTGTAGGATTGGGCATAGCGCCTTACCCGACCAGTAGAAGCCCAAAAGTCGCCCTTTTGATAATTCAGGACTCGCGTCAGCCCATCCATTTTTTTGCCGGCATCTCGATGGACACGGAACCGAGGCATTTCAATGAGGGTGTTGTCAAAGGAAATGGATCCAGGGGTTTTTATTATCCCGGCCTCAAAATAACAAGCAAGACCTTCATCTAACCAGCCCGGGAACTCTGGGTCCCGCCGCTCTAGTTCTCTGCCCGTGCTAAATAAAAGGGCGTGAGTCGCTTCATGGAGAAGGTTATCGGGGCCTGCACTTGTGAAAAAAGAGCGCAGTATTTTCTCAGAAGAATCAAAATAGGCTGCTTCAATTCCTGATTGGGGAGGAAAGCTCTCCAGGTCTGGATAGATATAGATTTGAATGCGATTTTGGAGTTCGTAAAAGCCAATTTTTTCTTGGAATTGGGCGTAATAAAGAGAATAAAATTGCTCTAGCTCCATACAGGAAAAAATGACATCGTCCAAGGGGCCTGCGGCTTTGACTTCAAAATGGGACGTTTGGATTTCCCAGGAATCAGAAAAATCAAACCTTCGTTCTTGGATGGTTTCCCAGCGAACTCGACTTCCAGACTTAAGTTTGGCTTTCCAGTCGTCTCCGTACTTCTTGTGGCCAAGTGCGGTGTGGGCTTTCTCATTGGCAGGGTCCACAACCAAGGCAAAGTACCGGAGCATCTTGGCGTCTTGAGGATAGCCATGCTCAATGCACCAGTCTGCCAGCTCATTGGCCATCGGTGCGGTAGGGGTGGAGGTTGCCAGTTCCTTGAGTCGGCGGATGTACTCCGGATAATCAGGACGCGGTCCCGATAGATTGGAAATCTTGGATTGGGCAATTGTTTTGTGCCGAGAGCCTTGAGCCAGAACAACTTCTTCATCCGTCTTTCGAAGAATAATCCCTTCCAATTTTTTCCCGCTGGTTAATTCAACAATGTCCAGGACGGGATCGTCGCCACCGGCAGCAAGAATGAGGGCGCAAAGGAGATTCAACATTGCTACCAGAATACGGAAGAGGCCGCCCCTTGGGGGACGGCCTCATGTCCGCAGTTATGACTCGATTAGTTTCCGCTACGGTTCCAGGTGTAAGCACCAGGAGTGCAAATCTGCCAGTTATCCTCGGCAGCTTGCGGATCGTAAAAGGGATTCCCTACGGGGAAGGACTCAGGGGTGTTCCAAGCAACTAGTTTGAAGTTAGTGCCATCAGATCGATAGGCATAACCTTCGCTACCAAAATCAGTCCCTTCTTCGGGGTCTTTTGGAAGAGCAGGCAAAAATTCAGGGACTAAGCCCGGGATGTAGCCGCCTGGGCCATAGCTTTCGGCGGTGCCGAGTTCATTTGACCAACGGTTCCCGGTGTCGGGGTATAAGCCGTTGACGCGATGGAATGCTTCGACGGCGGCCTGAACGGATTTCAGGTCGGCGGCTCGGCGAGCGTCGCGTGAAGTAGAAGCACTGTCTTCGAGTACTGGAATGAGGACACCAGCCAACATGGCCAGAATCGTCACAACAATGAGCATCTCGACAATCGTAAAGCCTGCGTTGCGCTTAATTTGCATCGTTTTTTGTATTTGCTGAGGATTAAGGTCAAAGGCTCGGAATCGAACCCTTCAGCCCTTCTTCGGAACAAAAAGCAACTTACTTGAGGAAATCATGAAAACCAGGGGAAACAGGAGCGCCCTTCCGTCAAAATGGAGGCTCAAACCATGACTGCCCTTCTTGTTACCCTCGTTATTTACAAATTACTTCTTTTGGGAGTGGGAGCCTGGGCTTCCAGCCGATCGACGAGTGAGATTGATTTTTTCTTAGGCGGCCGCCGTTTGGGCCCGTGGATTGCCTCTCTCTCCTCTGCGGCCTCAAGCTCCTCTGCATGGACCCTGCTTGGGGTCTCAGGGGCAGCCTTTTCGTGGGGATGGTCTGCGGTTTGGCTGCTTCCTGCCTGCATGTTCGGCTTTGCTTTAAATTGGTTTTTTGTGGCTGAGCGTCTTCGAAGCCAGTCTGCGCGGACGGGCGCCGTGACTTTGACAGAATTTATATGTGGGAAGGACCGTCGTTTGCGCGCCCTTGCAGCCATCATCATTTTGCTTTCTCTCGGTGTTTATGTTGCGAGTCAATTCAAGGCTGCAGGGGTGACCTTTTCCGAAATATTGGGGATGGGGGATGTTCTCGCAATTGGAGTGGGTGGAGGGATTGTTTTGCTTTACACCATGACGGGAGGCTTTTGGGCCGTGTCTGTGACTGATTTGATTCAAGGAGTGGTGATGGTCATTGCTGCGGTTTTGGTTCCGATTGTTGCCCTGTTTGAGATAGGAGGTTTTTCAGAAATGATGGCGGGCTTATCAAATCATGAGGAGCTCGCTTTGCGGGATCCCTTTGGAGACAGAGTAGGTTCGGCAGCGGTGGGCTTTGTTTTGGGGACGTTGGGGATTGGCCTTGGGTACCCTGGGCAGCCACATGTAAGCAACCGTTTTATGGCCATGCGGAATTCTGAGGATGTCCAGAAAGGAACCTGGATTTCGTTGATATGGGCGATATTGATTTACACCGGCATGTTGATTGTTGGCTGGTGTTCTCGTTCCCTCATCCAAGAAGTGGGCAACAACGAGGCTGTTCTGTTACTTCTGACCCAGGAACTGTTCTCCCCAGTTCTTGCAGGCATCATTGTTGCAGCCGTGTTGTCCGCAATTATGTCAACAGCGGATAGCCAGTTATTAGTTTGTGCATCCACAGTGAGTTATGACTTGGCTCAATCAAGAAATAGATTTCAAGACCGGGTGACAATTTTGATAATCGGGGTGGTTGCAATTTTGGCTGCTAGTTTTGTGGAGCAGACGATTTTTGATTCTGTCCTGTTTGCATGGAGCGCCTTGGGAGCGGCCTTTGGCCCTCTATTGCTGGTTCAGCTCTGGTGCGGACCCGTTCGGTCCTCCTATGCATTGGCTTCCATGGCATCAGGTTTTTCTCTTAGCTTGATTTGGTTTTTTACTCCATTATTAAAGGGATTGATTTATGAATTGGTACCGGCTTTTCTCCTTGCCCTCCTGCTTGCTTGGCTTGGCTTTAGGCAATCGGGAAGGGGAAAAAAGGCATAATTCCATGCCATGACGCCCCCTCATCGCTAGAGTGGATATTGAGTAAAAGGGCCAACCCTGCTCCGGAAAAGCCATGAATTCACCCTTCTTTCTAAAGTCGATTCTCCTCCTTTCCCCATTCGTTCTGGCGCCTTTGGAGCATGAGGATCCGCAGCTTGGGTTCAAGATCGATGTCCCCAAAGATTGGAAGGAGATTGCCTTGGCGACAAATGAAAGGCACCTTGTTGGGAAGTATGAGTCTGATCGGAAATATTATTACACAGATAAAACATTTGGTTACACAATGGAAAATCGCCCCAGCATGACCATGATTGCCTTTGGCGAAAAGTCCGATTCGTCTGGACCAGTTACTGGAAAGGTAGATGGCGAAAAAAATAATGTTGTCAGAATAACTTATAAAAATCCATACGATGATTATTTGGATTACCTACGAAAAAAAACAAGTGGCGCTGGTTGGTTTGTGGATTCTGAGGAGACAGTCGAAGTCCGTGGCATTGAGGCTACTGCTTATGACATCAAAATCGAAAAGAGCTCTAATGCGCCTATGCGAGTCAACGCCTGGGTTTACCACCTTCCTGGTGTAGACATTGCTGTTGAGTTCATTCTCTTTGAGTCGGTGTATCCGAAACTGAAACGGAGCCTGAACAAATCCTTCAAATCGTTCAAGGTAATTGAAAGGACAGAAACTCGAGACAAGTCAACAGAGCTTCTTGAGGTTGATTGGGGAGATGATACCCCACAAGATCGCATGAAAACTCGGAAGGCCGTTGAAGAGAATCAACGGAAAAAAGCTCAGGAAAACCTCCCAGAAGATTGGATTGTCAAAGAAATGAGCCGCTACTTGGTATTGAACCATGCCGATAAAAAACATGCGAAGAAAGTCGTCAACCAAGTGGATGCAATGTTTAAGTGGCTGGACAAGACTTTTCCGTATGTCAATCCGGAGGAATATGTTCGCGCCCCTATTATTCGAATCTGCGCCAACGTTGAGGAAGAGAGGTCCTTTCAGCGAGGCTCTTCATGGAGCTTCACTAACATTGAAATTCTTACCCACAAGAGTACTGCGGGCGCGTCTAGTTTTGAATGGGGATACCTGAATAGGCGGGCCATGAGCTTTTGGTTTAGCGATAAGGATCGCTCCTTGTGGCGCAATTTGCCGACCTGGCTCAAGCTAGGGCTTGATGGAATGAGCCGATATGGAGGTACTTTGAAGGGGTCGAAGATGCAATTTGCTGCGACGAGCTATGAAAACGAGTCCATTAGGGAATCCTTTCGGCAAGAATCTGTCCTTCTTCCAAGCGAGTTGATTCGGCTTCCAGTAGGAAAGTTCAGGAATGTGCCTCGTGGCTCGTCGTTGTTGTGGGAGTGTGTTTCCTTTACGCGCTGGTTATTGGAAGGGCCTGGAGCGAAAAGTAAATTAACGAAGGGGTTGGCAGAAGAGATTATTCTTCATGCGCAGGTTGTTTTGGAAGAGCGAGCTGCGAAAGAAAAAAAAGAAAAGGAAGAGGATGATGATGAAGAGGCCGAACCTATGACAGAGGAAGAGGAAGACGCGGCCTTTGAGGCCGACTCCAATAAATGGGAGGTTCGCACGCAAGCTTTTGTTGACGAAGTGTTCCGCCGTACTTTTGAAGACTGGTCCGAAAAAGATTGGGCTTCTCTTGACAAAACTTACATGAAATACCTGAAATGAAGAGACCCTTTATTTGTTGCGTCGCATTCTTTTTCATTTTTCTTTGCGGGGAACTTTTTGCCGACATCCTCATCCTGAAGGATGGTCGTGTGTTTGATGGAGTCGACTTGGAGAGCTCTGAGGGTGGCTACTTGGTGCATTTTGAGCACGGAGATGTTTTTGTCCCCTCACGCTTAATCGAATCTGCTGTTGTCGAAGGTGGCGAATCCCCTCTCTATGAGGCTAACGACGAATTTGAGCAAAAAAAATTAGACAATGGGTTGTTGCCTTTTCGTGGAAAGTGGATGTCTCCAAAAAAGAGAGAGAAAGAAATAGCATCATTTGTCCGCGAGCAGCGCGAGGCAATTGAGGATCATAAAAAACATAGCGTCTGGAGAAATCGCTACAAAGTTCAAACGAAGTACTTTAATTTTGAGCATACGATTTCGCCTCATGTGTTCGAGCGCTATAGTCGAACTATGGAGGCCTATTTTGCGGCTTTCTGTAAGGAATGGAAGGTTAAGCCTCAGCGCGGTTATGCCAAAGACCCGAAGGACACGCGACTCTTAGTTTGTTTTTATAGCGATAGGCCACTCTTTCACCAAGTGAGCGGCGCAAACTCCAATGTCCTTGGGTATTTCCGTTTCGTTAAACCGTTGGAACTAGATATTTACTATGACCGGATTGCCCCAGAAGACAGTACGGAAGTGATGTTCCATGAGGCCAATCACTATCTTCAGAAACTGATTAATGTTGAATTCTCTTACCCACATTTCCCTGGTGAAGCCTTGGCGGAGTTCTATGGCGCATCTCATTGGGATGAGGAAACGGGAAAGTTGGAGTCAGGATTGATATTGGAAGGGCGGCTCACCGAAGTCCAGACGGATATCGCCAAAGGTGACATGATGTCCTTGGAGAAAATGCTCTCGACTCGAATGTATCAGCATTACACTTGGGGTTGGACATTTGTTCACTTTTTAATGAACGATAAGCGGCATGCTAAAAACTTTCGCAAGTTCTTCGTTGGCTTGGCGAAGGATAAAAAAGTAGCACGAGTTCATATGGGAATCGATGGGTTGAAGACTGTTCCCCAGGAAGAGGTTCTGGGCGTGTTTATGAAGTACATGAAGCTCAAGAACAGGGAATCCCTCCTTCAAATGGAGAAGGAGTGGCATGAGTATGTCAAGACTGAACTCAAGGTGACCTCTAGTGTTGGTTTGGAGAAGGCCGCCGAGAACGCCCTGCGTTACGATCGGGAAATCCGAGCTCGGCGGTTATATCAGGAGGCGATTGATACTGGAAAAGCAAGTGCTCGAGCCCACCACCGCTTTGCTCTTTTTATCTTGAAATCTGGAATGGACAAGAAAAAGAGGAGTGGGGAGGAAGTTGAGAAGGAGAAAGGAGAGCTTCTCAAGTTGTGGAAGAAAGCCGTTGAGTTAGACCCCATGACAGGGCAATATCACGCAGCTCTTGGATATTTCCTTAAGGCTACTGGGGAACTGGAAGAAGGTGGACGAGTGATGCGCCTGGCTGACGACATTGGCCCCAAGGATGAAAACGCCAAGTTGCTTTCCAAGCTAAGGAGCATCTTGCCTTTAGATGTGGAAAACGAGCCGGAAAAAAAAGAAGAGTAGGCCTAAGAAAACTGCGCAATCACAGGGGCGTGATCGCTTGGTGCCCCTTCTCCAGTTGATTTGCGTCTTTCCTCCCGGTCCACTTCAAATGCAACACAGTTTGAGGCTAAGGTTTTGCTTGCGAGCATCAAATCAATTCGAAGCCCTAGATTTCGGGGGTGAGAGCCGCCGCGGTAGTCCCACCAAGTAAAAAGACCGGCCTCATCGCTAAATTTCCTTTGTAAGTCTTGGAGGCCCCAGTCGTGCAAGCCTTGTACGAAGGCACGCTCCCTATCAGTACAGAAGATTCTTCCTTGCCATTTCTCGACATCCCAAACGTCCCGGTCGTCTGGAGTGATATTGAAGTCTCCGCAAATAAGAAAGGGCTTAGTTGGGTCGAACTCTTTTTTGAGCCAGACGTCGAGGGCGTCTAGCCAAGCTAGCTTCATTTCAAATTTCGGATCGCCTACCTCTTTTCCATTGACGACATAGGCATTGACAATTTGGATTCCATTAAAGACCCCGCTGATGACCCGAGCTTGTTCTGGAATCGGATTGCCCTCAAAGCCGTTCCGGACATTTTCAAGTTGACCTTCACCCGAACGCAGAAGGAGAGCCACTCCGTTGTAGGTTTTTTGCCCGTGTGCAGAAGCCACATAGCCCACTTCTGCTAACTCTTCGTAAGGAAACTTGTCGTTCATGGACTTCGTTTCTTGCACGCAAAGGAGGTCAGGTTCATGACGCTCAAGGGCAGCCAAAACGCGGGGTAGGCGAGCGCGAATCGAATTAAGATTCCAAGTGGCGATTTTCACAGGGAGAGCTAGAGCTGTTGAGCTTTGAAAGTAGGGCACCAAAAGGTGGTGCCTTCGATGGGGGCTGAGAGTTTATATAGGTCGAGCTTTTGAACTTTCCAAGCAGGGCGAACATTTTCTTTGGGAGGATCGGGAGACCAGAAAGCCCAAGTATTCAAGTGCCAGCGGATGAATTGTTTGAGTCGATCGTCATGGGATGAAAAATCTTCGCTAAATAAAACAGGCGGAGTGTCGTTTTCCCATCCATACGATTGGCGCTCTGCAAGTCGATGTGCGCTTTGTGTCCAAGAATCCTTTTGGGTGTCAGAAAGGAGAGTGCCGAAAACAAGAGTGCATGGAACGAGAAGGGTCACGAGGCCTCCCCAGCGAACCCGCTTCTTTTCGGCTAGGGCTTCAAAATCTTCTCTCCAAAGGGCCGAAAAGAGAAGGGCTACGGCAGGCCACGCTGCAAATAAGTACCGGGAGCCTTCGCGGTGTGCAATGGATGCACCAACATAAACCACGGCAATCCACCAGAAGCAGAGAGGAACTTCCGGCCGCATTCGCATCAGCCGATTGGGGAGTCGCCAGAGAATCAGAAGTCCCCAAGGCAAAGAGTAAATGCCAAGGCGAGTGGCGTAGTAGGACCAAGTAGAGCCAGTTTCAGCATGTGGGGCAACCCCTTGGAGGGAGGGAAGGACTTGATTCTGAAAATAGGTCGCCCAAAAACTTGCGCCATCTCCTTGAGCTTGATGAAAAAGATCGAAGGCTATCGCCAAGGTGATTCCCAAAACGCCTGCTGAAAGGATGCGTCGCATGGGACGGCGGTGACCGACTCTGGCATCGGCAATCCACAATAGGGGAACAAGAAAACCAAAAACACCACGAGTGAGCAGGGCTCCACCAAAGAAGAAGCCTCCTAGGATGGCGCCTCGGCGACGTCGTGCACGCAGGGACTCTACTGCTGCACAAACGCAGGCAGTGAAGGGGATTTCCAGGCCAGCGCGGAGGCTGTATTTCGCAACGGGAAGAGTTAGAAGGAGAGCGAGGACGGCCAATGCTCCGGCCCCTTTTCGGCCCCCAGCCAATCGCCAAAGGGCGGCGGTCAAGAGGCCAAGCCACCAGAGGGTGGAAAGTGCGGGGGCGGAGGAACCCTCAAAGCCAGTGGCGAAAGATTGGAAGAAGGCGGAGAGCCACATTGCGCCAGGCGGGTTTTCGCGAAAGACCGCCCGCTCCCCACTGTGGGCCCAAGTGGGAGCTGCCCAATTCCCAAGCTCTGCCATTTCGCGAGACATCGCAGCATAAAGGCAGGAGTCGCCATCGGTTAGGGTGGGGGACGCCAGAAGAAGCCAGGCACTTCCTAGTCCCATGGCCAACACTGCGGCAATCCGATGCACTCGCATAGTCAAATCCTACCCCTCTGCTAGCAAGATGGAACCCCGAAGCTTTTTTGTCTTGAGTGCCAGCCGAGTATCCTTTTGCGGATGTTGATTCTCTTACTCCTTACAAGCTCCATTTTCTTTAGGGCGAGTGACGATTCGGTTAACCAAGATCTGGTGGTGAAGGAATGGCTAGCCTTGGAGGCTGTAGATGGTCGTGGACGGCGTCCCTTTCGACCAGATGCTGTATTTTCGCAGTACTTATTGGATTCAGAATCATCTCCACCCAAAGTTGGCGAGATTTTGGAGGGAGAGTTAGGGAAAGCAACTTGGGTTTCTGCTAGTGCGGATGATGAGGGGAACTTCTCTTCTCCAAACGGTGCCGCTTGGGCTTACGCCAAACTGAAACTTGAGCGCGATATCGTTCTCTTAGCCGACCTTCAGGGCGCCTCAACTCTCTTTCTCAATGGTGTTGCCTTTTCGGGGGACCCGTATCGCTTCGGTTATCAAGGCTATCCAGTTGCTCTTCGAAAAGGGGACAACCATATTTTTGTCACCGGTACTCGAGGGAATTTCCAACTGGCCTTCCATGCTCGCCCGACAAAGTTGGTGTTTGCGGATTGGACCAGCACAACACCTCATCTTCTCTCTGGAGGAGCCGTGGGTGGCGAAGCGTCCGTCGCTCTCATGAACTTGAGCACAGAGCCCATACCTCTTCTTTATGTCGTTGCTGGCGGAGTGGGTCCCTTTGCTAGACGTCGCTCTCTAGTTCCATGGGGTATTGAGCCGCTTGGAGTTACGCGGGTTCCGGTTGATTTGCTTGCCCGCGATGGACACCAACTTCCAGAGGAGCCTGAACCCCAAAAGCTATATTTGAGTTTGGGCGGTGCAAGCAACGAAGACGCCCAAGTGCAATGGTTGGATATCGGAATGAAGAAAGAAGGGCAAGCCCACTTGCAGACCTTTCGCTCAGGCATGGACAATACGGTGCAACAGTTTGGTTTAGTGCCACCGGCAGAGGATTCCAGTATGGAAGGGGAGCGCGGTTTGGTGATTTCTTTGCATGGCGCTTCGGTAAAGCCCATGAGCCAAGCCAATTGTTTTACCCCCAAGAAGGAGTGGTGGATTGCTTGTCCAACAAACCGTTCTCCTTACGGTTTTGATTGGCAAGATTGGGGCCGCCTTGATGCTTATGAAGTGCGAGATTTGATGCTCGATCGATTTGATTTGCCCCGAGATAAGGTTGCCCTTACGGGGCACTCGATGGGAGGACACGGAGCTTGGCACCTTGCGGTGAACAACCCTGACGCCTGGTGTGCCGTTGCCCCCTCTGCGGGGTGGTGCTCTTTTGATACCTATGGGTCGCGGCCCGAAGGGAGTTTGAAAGGGCTTTGGTTTGGTGCAGATGGTGCGTCGGACACCCTCGGCCTGCTTTCAAATCTTCAGGGGAAGCCCCTATATGTCCTTCACGGCGAGGCCGATGACAATGTCCCCGTGAGTGAAGCCAAGGACATGATGGCCGCATGTGAGGCGCAGGGGATTGAGTTTGATTTCCATTTAGAACCGGGTGCCGGTCATTGGTGGGGGAATCAATGCATGGATTGGCCGGGTATTTTTGAAACCTTTGCTGGTCAAACCGTTCCCCAATCTCCTCTCCAGCTTGATTTTCGAACAGCCGACCCGGGCATTGATTCCGCACACCACTGGGTGACGGTGGAGCAATTCCTTCGTTACGGCGAAAAAGCTCATTTGTCGGGTGAGCGAGAAAAAGACGGCAGTGGAGTGGTTATGACTACGGAAAACGTCCGTTACTTTCGTGTGAATCTCCCCTTGGAGCGCGCCACGATTGACGGACAAAAGTTTTCCTCTATTGAGCCGTCGCCGCATGGAGTTTGGTTTGTTTGGTCCGAATCCACTCAAACATCGAAGGAGGGGCGGTGGCAGTTGCGCTATGGAGGTCCTCCGAGTACAGAAAAGAGTCCGAACCGCACTGGCCCCTTCAAGCGGGCCTTCGACAAGAGCTTTGTGTTGATTTATGGAACCATCGGATCTGAAAAGGAGACCGAAGAACTTCTTGCTCGCGCCCGCTACGATTCTGAAATTTGGTTTTATCGCGCAAATGGTCACGCTCGCCTTTGTTCGGACCGAGAGTTCCTTGACCCAGATAGCCAAGAAGACTTCACCCATCGAAATATCATCCTCTATGGAAATACGGAAAATAATGCCGCTTGGGATACGGTTCTTGCAGATGACCACCCAATTCAGGTCAGCAAAAACAAAATCCGTTTAGGGAGTCAAACTTGGAAAGGGGATGATCTTGGGGCCACTTTTGTGCTTCCTCGCAAAGGAGAGCATGAGACACTAGTTGCAGCTTTTGCTAGTACCGGGATTGCAGGGGCTCGGCTGGGATACACCCTCGCACCCTTTATTTCTGGTGTCGGTTATCCCGATTACACTGTTTTTAATTCCCAAGTTCTCCAAAGTGGAGATGATGCCATCCTTGCAGCGGGATGGTGGAATGAGGCCTGGAAGTTGAAGGCGATGAAGGGGCTTGAAGAAGGGGGAGAGGAGTAGAATCTTCCTCCCATGACTGCATCCTCCTCCGTGATTGACCTCTCCTTTCTTGATGAACTCGGCCTGACGGGCGTCCAGAGTGGCGCTTATTGTGGTGAGTGGTTGGAATGCTCCGGCTCGGAATTGGCTGTTTACAGTCCTGCCACCGGTGAGCAAATCGGCACCATAAAGCAGGCCAATGCTGACGACTATGAAAAGGTGGCACAGACCGCTCATGAAGCCTTCTTGAAATGGCGGGAGCTCCCGGCTCCTCAACGTGGCGAATACGTGCGATTGATTGGCGAAGAATTCCGCAAGTACAAGGAGCCTCTCGGCAAGCTTGTGGCTTGGGAAATGGGCAAGATTCTTCAAGAAGGCTTAGGGGAAGTTCAGGAAGCAATTGATATCGCTGACTTCGCGGTGGGCCAATCTCGCATGCTTTATGGATTGTCTATGCATTCCGAACGGCCTCAGCATGCCATGCGGGAACAATGGCATCCATTGGGTGTTGTGGGCGTTATTTCTGCCTTTAACTTCCCGGCAGCAGTGTGGGCTTGGAACTCCATGTTGGCCATGATTTGTGGTGACTCTACCTTGTGGAAACCGAGTTCGAAAACTCCACTGACCGCCGTTGCTATGACCAAGGTGGCCGCTCGAGTTCTGGAACCCGCAGGTTGGGGTGCCGTCTGCTCCTTGGTTGTTGGTCGAGGTTCCGAAGTGGGCGAGATTCTTTTGAACGACAAGCGTGTTCCTTTAGTGTCTGCAACGGGATCTTGCTCGATGGGTAAACATGTCGCGGAAACTTTAGCTTCGCGTTACGGGCGCACCATTCTTGAACTTGGCGGCAACAATGCTGTTGTGGTGATGGAAGATGCCGACCTTGAAATGGCAGCTCGTGCGATTATGTTTGGTGCTGTAGGCACTGCTGGTCAGCGTTGTACTTCTACTCGGCGCGTTTTAGTCCATAAAGATGTGCGAGAACAATTAGTGAAGCGCTTGCTTGAAATGTATGCTTCCGTTTCAATTGGAAATCCCCTCGAAGAAGGAATTCTGATGGGGCCCATGATTGACCAGGGCGCTTGCGATGATGTTCTAACCGCCATCGAAGAAGTGAAGAAAAATGGCGGTGAAATTCTTTGCGGCGGCGAACAAATCAAGCCTGAGGGTTGCGAGGGTGGTTTCTTTTTAACTCCTGCCATCGCCACCGCCGAGAATTCTTGGAAGATTGTGCAAGATGAGACTTTTGGCCCCTTACTCTACATCATGGAGGTTCAAGATTTGGACCACGCTATTCAAGTCCACAACGATGTACCCCAAGGCTTGAGTTCTTCCATTTTCACGTTGAACATGCGAAAGGCTGAGCGATTTCTATCTGCAGTCGGTTCGGATTGTGGTATTGCAAATGTCAATATCGGTACTTCGGGTGCCGAAATTGGTGGTGCCTTCGGTGGCGAAAAGGAAACTGGCGGGGGCCGCGAATCCGGCTCCGACGCTTGGAAGGCTTACACGCGCCGCCAAACCAACACAGTGAACTGGGGAGATGAGCTGCCGCTTGCGCAGGGTATTTCCTTTGATTTTGAGTAGGATTCCCAATCTCTGGTAGGCTTTTGGGATGAGAAATCCCCTCCTTGGCCTTGCCCTCTTTGTTGTTGCTTTCGCTCTCCCAGAGCTTGCTTTTGGGCAGTCGAGGCAATCGAGTTATGTTTGGAATCAAACGAGCCTTACGGGGAATAACCTCCAAGCCGACTTTGGGCGAATTGTTGCTCATCCAACCAACCCAAATGTAATTTACCTGTGCACGATGAGTTCACTGGACCCGATTTCGGGTGTTCCTGGACCGGCCGATGGGATTTGGAAAAGTTCGGATTTGGGAGTGACCTGGACTGTATTGAGCGATGCGGTGATGTCTCCTGATTACAGCATCCTTGGGCTTGCAATCAGTGAGAGTTCTCCGGACACGCTCTATGTCTCTACAAAGGAGTACGGCGTTTTTAAATCGACTGACGGTGGAATCAGTTGGGCGGCCATGAACAACGGTTTGCCTTTTCCCAATGGGAATCACTCGGGTGTTGCCATTGCTGTGGATCCTGCCGATGCCGATAAGGTTTATGTGAGTGTCGCCCAAACGGATGGATTAGATATTTTCAATCTATCCCCGGACCATCCAGGATTTTATTTGAGCCATGACGGCGGAGCCTCATGGCAGTCAAACAACACTGGTCTCCCCTCTCGCTACGATAACGTCGCAGATGGGAATTCAAGGACAGCTGTCCCCTCCAGCATTGTTGTCCTTCCTCAGTCCCCGAACTATGTCTTATTGGGAATGGCCGAGATTCATGTCAACACAGTCCTTCTCTTCGGAAGTAAAACGGCGAAAACTAGTGGCAAAGTTTTTTATAGCTCGAACTCAGGGACCGGGAATTTTCGAGAAGCAAGCAGCGGGCTTCCTACTAACATTAAACAAGGTGTTAGCCTTGGAACCAGTGTGGCGCGAATTTCCGCCTCCATCGTGATGTTGAGCAACTCAACAGGGAATTCGATTAACGTGTGGTCTACTCACACAGGGCTTACATTTGATATTGACCTCGGCGGCAATGCATTGGTGGTGAATCGAGGACAGGGCGCCTTTTTTACTAAGAACGGGAATTGGCAAGCTCGAAACGCTGGCCTTCCTTTCATCTCTTCTTGGACAGCACCTCCCGCAGGTGGGGCTACCGTGAAGTTCATTGACTGTACTTCTGTTGGAACCGTTGCTGTGGGGACAGGGAATACTGAGAAAGCTGTTCTTCTGGGCTCCATTGGGACGGACCAAGGCAACAGCTCGTCGAACAACGCTAAGGTCTATGCCTCGCGGGATTCTGCCAGCACTGCTTGGATTGGGAATTGGGATGCTGGATTGGATGTTTCTCCGACCTTAGGCTATTCCGAGGCTAACGCCGCAGGAATTACCTTCAATGCTGATATGAGTTATGCCTTCGCTACGGTTCGCTGGGGCGACCCAAGCACTACGACTCCCCTTGTCGCAGATGATGGTGTGTATCGAGTGAAGCTCCGCTAAAATACTCGGCTACCATGGCCGTCTCCTGCGGAATTGTCGGACTTCCAAATGTAGGGAAGTCCACCATCTTCTCTGCCTTCTCTGCTGCTCAGGCCGAGGTTGGGAACTTTCCTTTTTGCACCATCGAACCCAATATGGCTGTGGTTGAGGTTCCCGACAAACGCCTCGAACTGATTCACGGCTTTATCGAGACCGACCGCGTCTTGCCTGCAGTTGTGCAAGTAGTTGATATTGCCGGCCTTGTGAAGGGGGCTTCAGAAGGGGAAGGCATGGGCAACCAGTTTCTTGGAAACATCAAGGAGTGCTCCGCCATTATGCATGTGGTTCGGTGCTTTGAAGGCCAAAAGGTTATCCGTGAAGAGGCTGTTGACCCAGTTGGCGATATTGAAGTTATTGAACTAGAGCTTGCCCTTGCAGATTTGGTCACCGTACGCCGAGCCTGTGAGCGGTGCGCAAAAAAAGCAAGAGTAGATAAGGAAGCCTCAAACCTATTATCAGTTTATCAAAAGGCAGAGGCGCTATTGGAACAGGGGAGACAGCTCCGCTCTTCGGACTGGACAAAGGAAGAACGGAAAATCCTAAAGCCCTTATGTCCGCTCACCTTAAAACCTGTTCTTTATGTTGCCAATGTTTCTGATGAGGATTTAGATGGAAGCTCTACTCATGCCAAAGCGGTGGCTCAGCATGCCATGGCGAATGGAAGTGAGTGGATCCCTATATGCGGAGATATCGAGCTCGAACTTCGTCGCATGGATGAAGAGGAAAAAGAGATGTTTATGAAGGAGTTTGGTGTTGAGGAACTTGGCTTGGGACGTCTTACCAAATCGGTTTATGCGCTTTTAGGGCTGCAAACCTATTTCACCGCTGGTGAAATCGAAATCCGAGCTTGGACGATTCATGAGGGGGATACAGCTCCCGTGGCCGCCGGCGTTATTCATACAGATTTTCAACAAAAGTTCATTCGTGCTCAAGTCTATAGTGTTGGAGATCTCACAGAATATGGCTCTGAAGCAGCTGTCAAGGCTGCAGGAAAGTTACGCACTGAAGGCAAGGAATACGTGATGCGCGATGGAGATATTGCGCACTTTCTAATCTAAAAAAGGTAGCCGAAGTTATTGAACGCTCATGACCCAAGGGTCAGAGTCAAAGTCGAGTCCGTTATGAGAGACCAAAGCCTCAAGATAAACGGAACGACCGGATATGCCAGAAGGGAGGGGGGCGGAAGTCCAGGAGGCAGTGCCTGCTGAATCTGTTTGACCTGTAGCGAGCAAGTGGATTTTCCCGCCAATGTCAAGCGGGTGGAGTCCGTTTACAACCGAGCCGTTCGTTTTCCAGGACCAATAAAGATTCCAAGTCGCATTGGCTGGTGCAGCAGAAATGTCAAAGGTCGCCGTGCTGCCAACAGAACCCATTGAGGTTCCAGAAAGAGCGACACTATCAACGCGAGTTGCACCTGAAACTGCTGAGGCGGCATTAGCGCGACCATAGCCATACAGGTTCGAATGACCACGATTGTTGTAGTTTCCATTTGTTGGGTCGATTACATCCGTGTTCCCTAGCAAGGTAGCAGTTGCTTCCCAGCGAGTCATGTCGGGGTTTGCGGACAGAATGAGAAGCATGACACCAGAAGCGCAAGGGGAAGCACTAGAGGTTCCTCCAAATCCATCGGTGTAGGAACCACTGCTATACCCTTTATTGCCCAAGCGATCTGTTGTAGTGATGCCATTGATTCCTCCATTGGATGGGGCAGAAATCATGGTGCTTCTCCCAAAAGACGAATAGCTTGCAAGGACCTCTTGGTCGGTACAAGCAGAAACGGACACAGTGCGAGAGTAGGAGGTATATCCGTTTGTGTCGTTTGAGGCCCCAGAGTTTCCTGCGGCGAAGAAGACGACGGAACCTAAACCGTTACGTCCATTTTCTGTGATGTCGTCAATTGCAGCTTTAGTTGAAGCCGGCAAAGGGGCGGCAGCAGATGGACCCCAGGAATTATTGACAACCGAAGCGCCGGCGCTGTTTGCGAAATTGAAAGCGTCGGCTTCATCTTGGATAGTGGGTTGATTTAGAACCCACTCAGACAAAAAACGGATAGGAATGATGCCGGATTCTTGCGAGACCCCTGAGATTCCTTCGCTGTTATTTCCATGGCCCGCTGCAACTCCACACACCGAGGTTGAATGGTTTTCTGTGATCAAGCCGAACAAGAAATCTTCCGCTTTGGGGTCGTTGTCATTGTCTAGGACATCGATTCCCTGCAAAAGGTGGTCACGCAAGTCGGGATGGTCGAGCTCGACTCCAGTGTCAATGACCGCCACGGTTACCGAGGCAAGCCCTCGGGTGGTGTCCCAGGCTTCTTCCACATCAATGTCTGCGTCGGGCTTCGAACCATTTTGGCCGGTAGATTCTAAGTGCCACTGGTCAGGGTAAATAGGGTCATTGGTCCCACCTAAAACGATACGATGCAGTTGAAAGTCAGGAATTGCGAACTCAACTAAACCGGAACTGGCGATTCGGTTGGCAATGGCTAAAGGGTCGGTGCCGTGGGGGACCTGAAAGACTTCACCTGGATTCTGAGAATAGGCCAAGGCTGTTGTTCTCGTTAAGCCTTGGGTCTCTCGTTGTCGGGAAGGAAGGGGGGCATCCTGTTTCCAGCGCACAAGAATGTCCTCAGTTAAATAGTAGGGGTCTTCTAAAGCCCAAAGTCGGGGACTTGCCGAGAGGACTCCGGGCATCGCGCGAATTTTTTGAGCAGCATTTAGGGCCTCCTGCGGAGTGGTGCCTAAGGCGGTATCTAAATAAACAGTTTTTGCGGGCAGAAAGATAGCCGACTGGGCTTGGCCAATCGAAAGAACCGATATTTTCCCAAGAAGCTGGCGGACCTCAGATTCGTTTAAGCTTGGAGCAAATCGAACCCCAAGGGAGGAGCCATCCACTCGCAGTTCCACGGACTCTTCCCCGTTGAGGAAGAAGAGCTGGGAAGGTTCCTGAGGAGGCGCAGGGGCAAAAAGGAACCCCGTGGATAGAGCGAAAATATGAGCAAGGAGCATCCACCTAGTCTATCACCCAGGAGAGCCCTTTGATTTGGAGAACTTAGGTCGAAGAGGCCAATAAAGCGTCCAATTGGCCGTTTTGGGCGAGCTGGGCCAGGTCGTCATAGCCGCCAACGAGTTTTCCATCCACGAAAATCTCTGGGACTGTCATTTTGCCTCCTGCTCGAGCAATCATTTCGTCTGTCCTCTCGGGGTTTTCACTCAGATTGATTTCTTCCCAGGACGCACCTTTCGATTCCAGGAGGCGTTTAGCCATCGTGCAGTAAGGGCAGACTGTTTTGGTATAGATTTCGATTTCGGGCATGGTTGGAATTGTAACGGCTTATGCTGAAAGTTGCTTCGGTGCTAGGCTTTCAAGTCCTCCTTTGGAAGGAGTAGAATCCCTTTATGGGTGACTCTCCTCTTCCTGACTCCATAACCTTTGGTGAATGCTGGTGCCGTGATGGACTGCAGTCCATTGCGACGATTGTTCCTGCCGAAAAGAAACTTGAAATGCTTCATGGGATGATTGATGCGGGCATCCCCGAGATTGAGGTTACCTCCTTTTCCAACCCGAAGCTATTGCCACAATTCGGCGATGCGGTTGATTTGTTAAAAGGAATTCGCCGCGACGGTCACAACACTAAATTCCGAATCCTGATGCCTAATATGAGGGGCTGGGAAAGGTTAGAGCAGTGCATTGACCAAGGCTATGGTGCCGACAAAATCATTTTAATGATTTCATCCTCGGAAGCTCATAACACCAAGAATTTTCGGGCTACTCATGAAGAGGCCATGGCCCAACACGCAGCCATTATGAAACGGGCCCATGCGAAGGGTGTTGAAATCATCGGTTGCGTAGGCACGGTTTACGGTTGCGCAATCATGGGAGACGTTCCACAAAGTGAAGTGGATAAATTGGTCCATTTCTATCATGAAGAGGGAGCTCAAGTCATGATGTTGGGCGATACGACAGGCCAGGCGAACCCAGTTCAGGTCAAACAAATACTTGGCCATCTATTGGGGACCTTCCCGGAAACGGATTTCCTAGCCCACTTCCATGACACTCGTGGCACGGGTGTCGCAAACTCGATGGCGGCTATCGAAATGGGTTTGAGATGGGTGGATGGTTCCCTAGGAGCCATTGGAGGGCAACCCAACACAGGTGCGGCCCTTTATCACCTTGGTTATAAAGGCAACACTTGTTCCGAGGATTTGATAGCCATGTTTGAGGAGTGTGGAGTCAAAACTGGCATCGATGTGGATAAACTTCTCGCCCTCGGTCGAAGAGCTGAAGAAGTTGTTGGCTTTCCTATGCGAGCCAATGTCATTCATGCGGGTCGCGTGGATCATACCCCTAGCGATGCGGAGAAAGGCTTTGGCCCCGGTGTCGGTGCATCCACGGATACGTCGCAGAGCTGATGAACGTCCTAGTTGTCTATCGTGGTTTGCCTTGGCCAATCACCGAAGGCTATCATTTACGTATTCTTCATATTTTTCGGCGTCTTGCCGCTGATGGACACCAAGTTCATCTCCTCTCTTTGATTCATCAAAAAGAACAGAGAGAGAGTCTTTCCGATCTTGTTGCCGAGGGTATTTTTTCAAGCACTCACCTCGTCGAAATGCCTTCTCGGAAACTTTGTGGAAGGCTTAGGACGAATTTGGGGTTTGACCCGGCCCAATCCTTGCTCGCCGAGTACCCAAGGTTTTCGGAAACTATTCGTCGAACCGTTCGGGAATTAAAGGCAAGCCTTGATTTGAATGTGGCCTTCGTCTTTGACCCATGGGTGGAGATTTTGTTCTGTGACGCCAGATTGGAATTGCCGAGTTTGGTAGATATTTGTGACAGTCGGAGTTTGTATTACGAGCGTCGATTAGAATCGAATCAACTGAGTTTTCTCGAACGCCAGAGAGTGAAGCAACTTCTCACTAGGTTTCGGGGAATCGAGGGCTTTGCTTTGGCCAATTATCCAATGGCAACAGCAGTCTCGTCTGAAGATGCCGAGTACCTTCGGGCCCTGTGGCCTAGCGCGCGTGTTGAAGTCATTCCGAATGGAGTTGATCTAGATCAATTCTGTGTGGCCTCGGAGGCTAAACCAGTTCCTGGTCGCATGATTCTTTTTGGCAACATGGACTTTCTCCCTAATGTGGACGCTGCTATTTGCGCTGCGAAAGATTTACTCCCCGCCATCCAAAAGCATGTTCGTGAAGCTCATCTGGTGCTTGTGGGGACAAACCCTCTTCCAGAAGTTGTGGCATTGGATTCCCTGCAAGGGGTCGAAGTTGTTGGTGCCGTGGACAATCTGGTCCCCTGGATTGCCTCCTCTCAACTCCTCCTCGCACCGATGCGTTTCGGCGCAGGAATAAAGAATAAAGTTTTGGAGACCTTTGCCTGCGAGCGCCCTGTTGTGACCACGCCGCGTGCTTCTGGAGCTCTGCACCCCGAGGCTGCGGACCTCTTGCGAGGAGGCGAGACCAATCAAGAGTTAGTGCAAGCGGCCTGCGCTCTTTTGCGCGACTCGGAAGGCGCTCGCCATCTTGGGGAATTGGGCAGAAAAGTAATGCGCCGCCGACACTCATGGGGAGCGGCGGCGGCGCGGTATGGCGAACTCCTTGCGGAGCTTGTATCGACTACTGAATGTCCAAGGGAATGATGTTGCTGTCGTAGATTGCCCCGCTCTTCTTGGCGGCGGCTTCAAGCCAAAGGGACATTCCCGCAGCCGACAATGGCATGGGTGGACTAGTGATAGAGGCCGATCCCGTAGCATCCGTAGTGCCAGTCTCCGCAACTTTGATGGGTGTTCCAAGGTCAAGTGCGTGACCATTCACGGAGGAGCCTGCATTCGAGATAGACCAAAGAAGCCAGTAACGGGAGTTGGGTGGAGCTTGACTGAGGGTCCATGTCCCAGTGGAGCCAACATTCAAGTTCGATGGCCCAGTGAGTTGGATAGTGTCATGCAGAGTGGAACCATCCAAAGAGATGACCCGGAAATCGTCAATATTCCATCCGCCTAACTCCATGATGTTGTCAGACAGAAGCTCAAAGCGAACCACTACAGAGGGGTTCCCATCAGCCCATTGCGAAATGTCCAGGGTTTGCTGGCGCCAAGAGGCATCCAGGATGTTGAACTTTTCGCCCGAGTAGCCCACAGGGTTTTCCCAAACGACATTGCCATTCACTAGAACGCGGGCACTATCGAAAGGGGCACCTTCAACATTGAGCCAACGTTGGAAAAGAAGCTTGGTGTTGGAGGCGTTGGAGCAGTCCATGACAGGGGATTGCAGCCAATTTTCCGTAAAGGAGGAGTACGCCCCGTTGTTGCCAGCATTGCCCAAGTCATTGCCCCAACAGAGTGCGCCACTGAAGGCGGCACCTGGGTCGTACCAGGAAGTTCCATCGTGGCGTTGACTCGTGCCACTGGCTCCGGCAGGTGCACCACGTTGCCAGTCGTCTTCTGTTTTGACCATGCCGTGAGTCCAGCCTTCGTCCGCCCAACCTTCAAAATCATTGAAGTAAACAGTTCGAATTACACCAACTGCGAAAGAGTAGGTGTCGTCGCCGGGCCAGGAAGTCTCTGGATACCAGCCTTTGTTTCCTTGGCTATCCGTGGCATGAATGTAGTATTCCACAATGGCGGGGGAAGCCTGGCCAGGAATGTCACCAGTCCAACGGTTGGCGCCGCCAGAAGCAACCATGGATGAAGTCTGCCAAGAGCCGCCTTCCACGCGCCACCAAACATCAGCCGAAGCTACAGTTGCATTTGCTTTAAGGGGAGTAATGGTGGCCTCTACGGTGTAAGGGCCAGCTTCGTTTTGGGTATTGGGAAGGGGGGTGTGGTCAAAGGCGAGAGAAGCGCCATCAACTTTGATGATGTGGAAACCTTGCTCAATGTCGGAGATGTAAATGACACCTGAAGGCGAGAAGGGGTAACAACCCCAAGCGCCGTGGTAGCCCGAACCTGGGTTGTATGGTGAGGTGTCGTAAGAAGCTTCAAATTTAATGTTGGATGGGTCCGAGATGTCGGCACAAACAAAGCCTTCTGTGTACCAAGAGGCGTAAACCTTGTCCCCAATGATGTAAGCATTGTGCACGATTGAGTTGGAGTTTATGGTCCAGGTATCAAGGTGCTTAATGTTGGTAGGACTTGAAATATCATATGTGGCAATGCTTCCGCCGTTCACCTCATCTGTGGTCACGCAGACGGTGTCGGTAGCATTCGCCCACGCACTATGAGTGAAACGACCAGGGGTGCTAATGGAATCTCGAGTAGGGAAATTCGTCGAAACTGTGGAGATTTTATAGCGCCCGTCATAAATCTCACCAAGGTGGGCTTTGCCATTCTGAACATGCAGGTCATGAATGTAAGGGGAGGATTTAGTTGCCCACAAGGAAGGGGTCGTGGGATTGTTAAGGTTTAGAACACGCATCCCTTTGTTAGTACCACAGACATAGGCTTTGGCATCTGGGACGTCAATGTAGATGTTGTGCGCATTGGTCCAATAATTGGAACCCCATGTTTTTACAAGCGAAGGGCTGTCCGGGTTTGCCAAAATCCACAATCTGTACTCCACCGCCACCTTCGGTCACAATGTATGCGTAGTGATCGTAGGTTTTCATGTCCCGCCAAATGGAGCCTGGTCCCGCGATGAAGGCAACTTCATAGGGGTTAGAGGGGTCCGTGCAGTTGTAAAAAGCAGTACCGGTTGTCGTGCCAACAATCGCATATTCGCGGCCATCCGGGGCGGTGTATCCCCAAATATCGTTGTATTCAGAGTAGCTTTTTACTTTGGCAAGGAGTGTCGTTCCATTGTCCTGGGCGGCCAATGGGGAGAGAAGGAGGAGGGACAGAAGGGCGACTTTGGTTTTCATTGAGTGCATGGAAGTTTCAGTATATCAGTCTACTGAATGGTGAGATTGACGGCATTGGAGTCGGTCCACTGGCCAGCAGAGCGGCAAGCCACTTCAAGCCAGACAGAGCGCCCAGCAGAGGAAGCAGAAAGCGGAGGGCTGGTCATTGAGGCCATCCCAGCAGCGTCTGTCGTGCCAGTAAAGGCCACGAACATGGGAGCGCTGAGGTCAAAGCTGTGGCCCTGGAACACCTGCCCATTGTTACTGGTCGACCAAGCGAGCCAGAAGGGGGAGCTTGCAGGAGCATTTGAGATGGTGTAAGTCACAGTGGAGCCAACGGTTGCAGCCGTAGGGCCTTGAAGAGTGATGGTGTTGGAGCCTCCAGGGACTCCGTCAATGGTCAAGAGCTCAAAATCATCAATGGCCCAGCCACCGAGCTCGAGGCCGCCATCCGAGTCAAGAGTGAAACGAATTTTGACGTTTGAGTTGTTGTCGGCCCATTGAGAAATATCTATTTCTTGTCCAGTCCAAGAAGTGTCCTGTGTGTGGGAGCCTTGGGGGTTTTGCCAGGCCACATTTCCGTTTACCAAGATTTTGGCATGGTCGTAGACGCCTTGTTCCACAGAGAGCCATTGCTGGAAGCGAAGCTTCACACCGAAGGCGCCTGAGCAGTCAATTGCGGGAGATTCCAGCCAGTTATCTACATCGGGTGCGTAAGAACCGTTAAAGCCAGAATTCCCAAGGTCGTTGGCCCAACATTTGGTGCCACTGAAAGCAGAGCCCGGGTCTTCCCAGGCCACGCCCCAGGAGTTCGTGCCGGAGGTGCCTTGTGGCGCGCCACGTTGCCAGTCATCTTGTGTAGCAACTTGGCCATGGCTCCAGCCTTCATCTCCAGTCCCTTCAAAATCGTTGAAATGCAGTTGGGTCACAACGCCAATAATGAAGGAGTGGTCCCCGACAAAGGGATCGTTCACATTGTTGCCAGCGCTGTCATGAGCTTCGATGCGATAGCTCACTTTGGCGGGAGAGATTTGGCCAGGGATAGATGTCGTCCAGTCGGAGCCAGAGGTGTTGGTCATGGAGAGTGTGCTCTCAGGGCCATCATTCACGCTGTAAACGACTTCGGCGCCACTGATCGAAGCGCCAATCCATGAGCTGATTTGAGCGTTCACAACATAGGGGCCTGCTTCGTTTTGAGTGTCTGGCAAAACTGTATGAGCAATGTCAATCAATTGAAGGTCAACTCCTGGGAAGCCTTGGTCGCGGAAGCCGAGGTCAATATCCGTGTAGTTCGGAGTGCCGTTGAAAATGTTCCCGTCGTTGTCATCTAGAGCGAGCCAATGCTCTTCAATAATGCTGTGAATGCTGCCGTCGTTGTAGGCGTTCATCCAGGCACTGTGAAGCGTATCTGCCAAAAGGTCGCCAGCCGCATTTCCATAAGTGGTGTTCATGCGGGCGCGCACTTTCCAAAGAGCGCCCATAAGGACTTCGCCATCAGCGTGGACTTGACCGTAGCAACCGCCGTTGCCGTCACCGCAATACTGACGATTGTTCAAAGCAGTCCGGACATAGCCCCCACTTGTGAAGAAATATTCTCCAGTGATAGGGTTGTCGTAGATGAAGTTGCCGTAAACATCGGCGTTGCCTTCGCCAAATCCGTCACTTCCGTTGTAAGAGCCATAACGGTCATTTGCCCAGTGCCCCTCTTCGTGGGCGACGACCGTTGAGTAGGAAGTGTTATTGCAGCCGCCCCCATTTGCGTAGAAGTTAATAGAGCTTCCGTTGTAGTAGGCATTGCAAGTGGAGGAGAGGTTCACATTTGCAGTGACTTGGAAATCCATTTTTGTGTCGGATGGGTCAATGTATTTAATCCAGTTATTGAAATCAATCATGCCTCGGTAAGCATTGGCCTCCGCGGTGTCGGCCGCAGTTTTGTTTGCATTCAATGTGGCGTTAGCGTTTACTCCTGGTTGAAAGCTTTGAGTAAGGCTGTGTTCTGCACCCGAACTGTCCAGGACTCTTGCGAGTGGGCCGCGAAATTGGAATGTAAGGTCAACATTGCTACTTCCTGAATAAGGGATGCTGAAATCACCATTGATGTCGGCCGTGGTGTTTCCTGCGGAGCTTGTTACATCCATGAAACCCATAGGGAAAAGAACCTCAGGGTTGGAGCTCATGTCGGGTAGCGTTCCAGGGCTTGCCCATGCCTCGGCATGGCCACTCAAGTTTTGATTGTGAATCAAGGAGCGGCGGTGAAGGATTTCGCCGGAGGTGTCGTCGGCGGCGACATAGAGGATTTCCCCAACTGGCTGAACGGTGTTCGAGCCTGCGCGTAACTCAACAGCCCAAGTGAGGCGGGGGGTTCGCATTTTGTTGGCAAGGTGGCCAATGATGGTGAGTTTAGGGAATAGAAGTGCTTCCGGGCGTTGACCGTGTTCTCCAATGAAGGCGCGCATGGCGGATTGGCCAGAAACATACGGGTCGGCAATGGGCGCAGTGTTGAGGTTTTCGACACCTGGAAGAGCGTTGCTGTCTAAGGAGAGGAGTCTGCCTTGGGCGTCAAAGAGAGCATTGGCTGTACCCCGGAAAACAGGAATCCCGTCCTTTGCTTGGGCAAATTCAACAGAGAATTTATCACTCGTCCCAATTCGGGAGAGGTCTAGAAACTTGACTTCGGAATCGACCAGAGTGGAATCATGAATCAGGAACAGATCGAAAGCATCGTTAAGGGCTTCGCGGCCGAGTTCAAACCAAGCTTCGTCACTGGCCGGAAGGTAGCCCATGGGGAGAGCTTGGCCATAGAGGAAACGAGCCGCACCCGTTTCAGGTTGAAGACGCATGCGCCAAGAGCCACCACTCTTCTCCTCCCAGGATTCGAGGGCCTGCTCAACAGGGTGTGGCGTCAGGGCAACGGGGTCATTTTCAAATTGGGGGGAAGAAAGGCCAAGTGCAGCCAAAGCGAGGGGAGTCAGAATCATGCTTCTATTGGGGAGAGTGTGTGGGGGAATGAGGTGGCAATTCTTTTCCCGAGGCGAGGGCTCAGGTTCCAAGGGAATCACCCCTATCTACTATATGCCACGCAGCAAACAGAGGACGAGTTTGATGAAATTTTCCTAGAAAGTCGATTTTGGGCGCTGATGTTCCCTAAGCCTTTTTATCGAAAGAGTTTAGGTGGCGTTCAAGTTCTTATTGGTGTTGGGCCGAAGAAAGACAGGAACACTTAAGTTCTTGAGAGCATCCCAAATTTGAATGAATTTCATTGTGCGCGGCCTTCCCCTCATCATTTTTCTCCTTCCCTCTTGCTTGAGCAGTGGGGAAAATGCTGGGGATAATGTCGGGGGAGGGGGAAGTACTCTCCCTGACTTTAGTACGGAAGACCTTGCAGGGGAATGGGTTGGGACGCTTGAGTCTTCCCGAGAGAACCGAGATGCCATCCCCTTTTATTTCCGCTGCTCTGCGAATGGATTTCCCGAGTCGGGCGCAGACGCCCTGTATAGGGATTGGAGTCTTGACGATTCAGTGACCTATTCTTGGGTCCGTTCCATTGGCGTCATGAATCTCACAGTGATTCGAGAAGATGAAATGATGCTTCTCAATGGCGAATTCGATCCCTCTGGCCTGAGCATTGAAGGTGATTTTGTCATGCTCTTAGAAGGCACCGAAATGGACTACGGCACTTTCGAGGTTGTCTTGGGTCCCGGCACCGGCGGATTTCAGTCTGATGACCAACTTGTGGGCCCTTGGGAGGGGGAATGGAAAACCGACGGAAACCCAAGCCGTGTTGTAGATTTGCTTCTTGATTCTGACGGTGTCCTCCTTGAGGGCACAATTGAGGGAGAATCCATTGATTTGTCTGGCCCCTATTGGGAACACCAGTTCAGCTTCTCCCAGGATTCGGTTGGGAGATTGGCTCCTATTGACCTCTACAGCACGGCATGGCCGGTTCTTTCCTTGAGTTATTTAATTGCCACTGAGGACGGGAGTCTTCTGAGTGGACCCGGCCTCAGCCTCAAAAGGCCCTGAAGAAAGCGGAGTCGAGCAATGTCGGTTAGGATGGTGGAATGCGAGTCCATTCCTTTTTTGCTCTAGTCATGTTGGCAACATCTTTGGAGGCCCAGTCCACCCGTGTTTCCGTAGATTTGCATCCAGATTCTCCCGAGGCTACTTGGTTGGAATCCGAAGGTTTTCTTCTGGAGCCGATACCTGGAGATTCTGAATTTATTGAGATTGTTCTTCCTGATACAGACCTTCCCCGGTTGGAGGCCACTGGCGTTACTTACCAAATATTGGAACACTCCCAACCCCTTCGGGATCGCATCGTTGGAAATCGAGCCTTGGATTCTCGCTTCTTCACCTGGGCTGAAATCAACCAAAAGTTATTGGATTTGGGCAGTCAATATCCAAGCCTAGCTCGGCGCCAAGAGCTCAACACCATGCTTGGCACTGCCCAGACCCACGAGGGCAGGAGCACATTTTCTTTAGTGATTTCCGACAACCCTCAAGTTGTTGAGGATGAGCAAAATGTTCTTTTTGTTGGCAATCACCACAGCCGAGAAATTGCCACACCCGCCCATATGATTGCTTTGGCTGAACATTTGCTATCTAACTATGGAGTGGATCCTGAAATCACAGCTTGGATTGACCAATATCAAATTTGGATTACTCCAACATGGAATCCGGACGGTCTAGAGCATGTTTGGAATGTTGATGAATGGTGGCGGAAGAACAGAAGAAATAATGGTGGGGGAGTTTATGGCGTTGACTTAAATCGGAATTACCTTTTTGATTGGGCCAACTGCGGGAGCTATTCCACAAGCCCTTCTTCAAATGTCTATTGTGGCCCTTCGCCTGGATCAGAACCTGAAACCCAAACTATGCTTGTCTTTGCACGACAGATGAACTTTGTCAAAGTGATAGATGTCCATCAATCTGGGCAAGAAGTTCTGTATCCCTATGCTTGTGGCAATATGGCTACTGCTGTTCAATCCCGCGTTTGGGAGGCTCGCGACAACCTTGCCGCCGCGGCCAATTACTCGGACCGTTATGCAAGCGCGGGCGGAGAACATTTTGAATGGGAATTCAATGAGATTGGTGCGCTATCCTTCTTGATTGAACTGGACACCACATTCTTTCCTAGTTGGACTCAGTCGCAAGCTGAAATTAACCGCGTGATTCCCCTTTATCTCCAAATGCTCAGGGAAGAAACGCCTATTTCTGGACATGTCCGAGATGCTTGGACCGGTGCTTCCTTAGATGCAGACTTCACCATTTCAGGAGTCTCAATGTATGAGAATGAGACGCGCAAAAGCCGGGCGAGTAATGCCGGCCGCTGGCACTCTTGGATTGCAAATGGAAATTATGATTTCACATTCTCGGCTCCGGGTTACCAAACAGCAACCTTCTCTGAATCCTTGACCGGTTTGTCAGTTGAGCGAGATGTTTGGTTGATGCCAGATTCCCACCCTTCTCTTTCAGTTACGAATCCCACGACCGTGGGGAGTTGGATTCAATTTACTTTAGACAATTCTTCTCTTCATTCAGGGAAGTCTTTCACTGTTATTTTTAGTTCCTCAAATGGCGGTCCCTTTGGAGGGAGCACCACGCTCCCTGGTGGTCTTGAATTACCCATCGTTTGGGATAGGGTTTCGGACTGGACCGTCAATCATGCTTCGCTTTTGTCTGGCAGCCTTGGTTCCCAAGGGACAGGCTTGACCCCTTGGCTAGTCGTGCCCCCTGCGGCGGCTGGGATGACCATTTGGGCTTCTGCCGCCATTCATAATGGGACTGGACAAAGTTTCTATGCGGTAAGCCCGGCGCTGATTTTTGAAGTTCAGTAGTCAGAATTCGCTCCGCTAGAATCTCTGCCCCATGGATTCAATCCACCTGGTTTCCGATTTTGATGGTGTTTGGACAGAACCGGCTCGGGAGTACATCGCGATCCAGGCGAAAGTAGTTCATGAACTGTCTGTCGCTTTGGGGGAATCTCAAGAGAAGGCTCTCGCAAGATATGAAGATTTTTCTGCTGCCGTCATGGAGAGCCCCGAACAGTATGGTTGGCAAGCCCAATCCGGCGATATCCGACTTTCTTCCTTTGTGGATGAGGATTTCTTTTGTATGCCTTCAGCGATTGGGCAATTTATTGACCATGGGGATCGTCTTGAAGCTGAGATTGTGAAAGAGGCCATCCTTGCTCGGCACGAAACGATTACGGCCCTTATGGACCATTGTTTCCACAGTACTTGTGAAGAGTTTCGTGGAGAAGTCGACCACGACTTGACCCATGGTGCTGAGCGAGTTTTGCAATGGTTGTTAGACAACGGAGTACGGGTGACCTGGGTCACTAATGCACCAACCTCAAAAATAATAGATTGGTTTGGCCACCATGGCTTTCAGGTTGCAGATGCCCGAAAAAAAACCCAAGATGAAGCCCATTTGCGGGTTTACGGTCGAGCAGGCAAGCAATGGATTGGGGAAAGCAATCAAATGATGAATTTTTGTGGTCGCAAGGTTCTAGTGGATAGACCTCAATACCGGGAGATTCTGGAGCGAGAGCGAGCAGATTTAGTGGTGGGGGATGTTTTGTCCTTAGATCTGGCCCTTCCTGTGTATTTGAAATCCAGGGGCGAATCCTTTGCGCCACGCGAAACTGCGCTAGTCTGGAGACGAGAAACTCCGAAATGGGTGATGGACTCGGTGGGCCCCGGTGCTGGTCAAATCACGCATTTGATTGGGCATCTCACAAGTCTCCCCCGGATTGTCCTCGGCCTCGCTATCCTTAGTCGCTAATGGAATTTTTGCGCGTTTTGGCACCCTACATTTATCTCTACGGAGTCGGTGGCCTTTTCTTTTCTGTTGCCCTTTGGCTTGTTCTGAAATCCAAAGCCTGTCGAACGAATGTAAAACGGGACCGTTTTTGGCTTGGCGTTTTGGCCTTTGGTTTCCTTTGGTTTGCAGGGTTGCATGCCTCTGGGATTAGCGCCAGCCTAATGTCAGATGAGGCGAGTATTGACGCTACTGCTCAGAGCCTCTTGAACACCAAAGCCGGCCCAAGTAATCCTTCCGCTCCCTTATTTATGGCAATCATATTGGGGTACATCCTGGTTGTTCTGGGATTTGGAGCTTGGTTTTCTCGGTTTAACAAGACAACCTCCGATTTTTTCTTCGGCGGCCGACGATTCTCTTGGTGGCTCATTACCATGTCCATTGTTGCGACTGGAGTAGGTTCGCACTCCTTCCTGAAGTATTCAGCGAAAGGATTCCAGCACGGTTTTTCGTCCTCCATGACCTACTTGAATGATTGGTTTTTTATGCCATTGTTCATGTTTGGTTGGCTCCCCATCATTTATTTTACACGAGTCAAATCTATTCCGGAATACTTCGAGCGCCGTTTTGACTCCCGCGTTCGAAAGCTAGCCACAGTCGCTCTTCTTATTTACATGCTCGGCTATATCGCCATTGGTTTCTTGACCATGGCCAAAACCCTACAACCTGTTCTTCAAGATTACATGGGCTGGAATATCGGTCTAGATGGCATCATTTGGGTAGTTGCCATCATCTCTGGAATATACATCACATTCGGTGGCCAGACTGCAGTTATTTTTACGGACTTGCTTCAGGGGTTCATTCTCCTTTTGGGCGGCGCTCTTCTTTTTGTTCTTGGGTTGAATTGGCTAGGGGGCTTCGACATTTTTTGGAATGCATTGCCACAAGAGTTCAAACTTCCGCTGGCTCACCTGAATCAACCTCAGGATTTTCATACGGTAGGCATCTTTTGGCAAGACGGTGTTGCAGGCTCCATCGGATTCCTGTTTCTAAACCAAGGTTTACTGATGCGATTCATGGCGTGCCGTTCGGTGGAGGAGGGTCGCAAGGCAGCCGCTTTCAACACTCTGTTCTTGTTGCCTCTCTCGACCATTGTGGTCTGCAATGCCGGATGGGTTGGCCGGGCTATCTCCGGGGCACGGCCGGATATTCTCCCACCGGAAACAGCGCCCGATGAAATCTTTACGCGGGTGACTGCCATTGTTTCTTCCCCTGCGGTCTTTTCCTTCCTGATTGCTGCAGTGGTCGCCGCTCTGATGTCCACAGTGGATACCCTGATTAATGCAGTCGCTGCAATTTCCATTAATGACATCTACCGACCCTTGGTCAAAGAACGAGGGGATAAACACTACCTCAAGGCAGCCATGTGGATTTCTGCAATCGCCACAGTTATTGGGGTCCTTGCGACCTACCCGTTCCGGGGCTTTGAAACCCTCTATGAGGCCCATGCTGAATTCCATGGAACGGTCACTCCGCCTCTTGTGGCTGCGGTTTTTCTGGGCGCCTTTTGGAAAAGATTTACAACTCCCGCTGCGATTGCCACTTTTGTTGGGGGAGTCATACTTATTCTCGCTGGTCAGGCCAACCCAGAAATCTTTATTCGGCCATTCGCCCATGGAGTTTCTATGGACCTAGAGCACCCCTGGAAGTACATGGGCGCAGTGTGGAATCTGGTCGCCTGTTTCGGAATCGGTATCCTAGTGACTCTCTTTACGAAGCCAGAGAGCGAAGAAAAAATCAAGGGGCTTACTCTTTGGTCTGTGGAGACGGCTCGATGGATGTTTAAAGGAGGGAAGCCCAATGAAGACATAGGTCTCAAACTCCAGTTGCGATGGAGTGTGGACCCTAATCTCCCTGAAGGTTTTATTCAGGTGGACGCATCTTCTTTAAGGGGTTTGGCTGCCAATGAGGGGGACATGGTCTATTTGTGTGATAGGCGTTGGTGGCTTGGCGGGCTTCGCTCCGCCCACGCGCGCCTTGGAAAAAACTTCGCCGAAAGTCACCTGATTACGATGTCTCCGGACATCGCTGCGGCCGGACATTTTTTAGAGGGCCGAATGATTACGGTTGAAAAGGAACTCTAAATCTTTGGAGCTCCCACCAAGAGTTTGGTCTCTTGCATGGCTTCCATAGCCCACGGAATTCCCTCCCGTCCACACCCCGAAGCTTTCACGCCGCCATATGGCATTTCATCTACCCGAAAGCTGGTGCTATCTCCAATGATGACTTGACCTACTTCGAGTTCTTGGAATGCTTGTTGGATTCTTTGTTCATCATGAGAGAAAACAGCAGCTTGAAGACCCCACTTGCTTTCGTTTGCCGTTACTAGTGCAGATGAAAAATCGGACCACTCTTCAACGACAAGAACCGGCCCAAAGATTTCCTCGGTCCATGCTTTGACATGATGCGGGACATTACTGAGCAAAGTGGGCTCAATCAGGTTGTCAGTACGGTTCCCTCCGCAGTGGAGCCTTCCTCCGTCTTTTTGGGCTTCCCGAATCCACTCCTCAACCCGCTTGGCAGATTCTTCATTAATCATGGGGCCAAAATCCGTTTCCATTTCTGAGAGTGGGCCGCAACGGAGTTTCTTTATCCTCTGAGTGAGTCCTGCAATCACTTTGTCCAACATTCCCTTCGGAACGAGTAGACGTTGGAGAGAGATGCAGACTTGCCCCGAGTATGCAAAGGCGCCGATTGTGCATCGGTCCAGAGCGTGGTTAAGGTCCCAGTCTTCGCAAAGAACTGCTGTCGCATTGCCTCCAAGCTCTAAGGTGGTGCGAGCATGTGGAGCTCGAGCTTTTAGTTTCCATCCAACGGATGCCGATCCGGTAAAGCTGAAGTGGCGGACCAATGGACTGTCGGTTAATGGGCCACATTCCTCTGGAAGAGCGGGAAGAATGGACCAAGACCCTTTGGGGAGTGGGGGCTCAAGCTCCGATAGGATCTCTCCAAGAAGCAGAGCGGAGAGTGGCGTTTTTTCGGCTGGTTTGAGGACGAAAGGGCAACCTGTTGCTAGAGCGGGCGCAACTTTGTGCATCGCAAGATTGAGAGGAAAGTTGAAGGGAGTTACGAAGGCGCAAACTCCGATGGGGAAATTTTGAATGAGGGACTTCCTTCCGTCGAACGATTCTTCTCTTGAGTGGGTTTCCTGGGCAGCTTTTGCGGCGAGATAGAGGGTTTGAATTGCTCGGTCCACTTCAGCGATTGCGTAACGCTGAGGCTTTCCAGCTTCGTCCCGAATGTAAGCGACAAATGCTTCCTTTTTTGAAGCCAGTTTCTCAGCAAGGCATTGGATTCGCTTTGAGCGGAGTTCAGAGGTTTCTTTCGAAAGCTCAGCTCTAGACTCCTCAGCCGCATGAATGGCTTGAGTTAAATGGCTGGCGTTGGCGAGGGAAATGAAGCCAAGGTGGCGTCCGTCTTCCGGTGCGTGAACAGGGCAGTAAGCCGAGGAAGTCTGAGGAGTGCTTGCAATGTAAAAGGGACGGGGAGACTCAGTCATGAACCCAGGATACGCTTCCATAAGGGGGAGTTATGATGGGGCCAGCACGAAAGTGTTTATCCTCAACCTTCAATGGATTCCAAAAACAAGAAAAAGAAACTGCAGGCTCTTTTGGATGCCGTCCAAGGCTCTCAGAATCCGCCTGCTCCTAGCGATGGGGCGGTTGAAGAAGGTAGTAGTAATCATTTTGGCCTAGATGTCGGCCAAACCCTTGGAGATTTTCGGCTGATTCGGGAGTTGGGTCGGGGCGGCATGGGTGTTGTGTTCGAAGCTGTACAAATCAGTCTCCAAAGGAGAGTTGCCCTTAAGGTGCTTTACCCTGGACTTTCGAGTTCTGTTCGGACCCTTCACCGCTTTCATCGAGAAGCTGAATCGGTCAGCCAAGTCAGCCACCCAAGCATTATTTCTGTTTATGCAGTGGGTTCGATGGGAGCCACGCATTACTTTGCCATGCGATATTTGCCTGGCCCCAATCTCGCTCAGTTAATCGACCAGCTTCAAGAAGCTCAAGACGTTGGGAAAAGTACTGTGGTGATTGACTTGGGAGAAGACTCCACCGGCGATGATGCGACCGCAGTAGGTTTTGATTCGCCTCCGTTGTCTACAGCCGCCCGCTTTCCTGTTCGGAACTATGTTTTCCAAGCTATTGAGGTTATTGCCCGCGTTGCCGAAGGGTTGGATGTCGCCCACGAAGAGGGGCTTATCCACCGGGATGTAAAGCCTGGGAACTTAGTTTTTGACCGAAGCGGCCAATTGGTTCTGACGGATTTTGGAATTGCAAAAGCCTCCCACCAAACCACAATTACTCGGACGGGGGAATTCATTGGTTCTCCTGGCTATATCAGCCCGGAGCAAGCTATGGCAAGGCGAGTCGCAGTGGATCACCGAACGGACATTTACTCCCTAGGGGTTACCCTGTATGAGTTTTTGACACTGAGGCAGCCTTTTCTAGAGGACACCCTCGAAGCGACCTTACGTGCTATTTTGACTCGAAACCCCGTGAGTCCTCGGAAACTTAATCCGCGTTTACCAAAGGACCTTGAAACCATTGTCCTGAAGGCAATGGAAAAGGATCCAGACAAGCGTTTTGTTTCCGCCGGTGAAATGGCTGCTGAGCTTCGAAGGATTTTGAATTTCGAAGCTATTCAATCTACTCCGATTGGACCCATTACCCAAGTCGCTCGATTGGTGAAGAGAAACCAGGCCTTGGCGGTAGCCATTGCCTCCTCTTTTGCTCTTGTTATTGGGGGATTTGGAATGTGGAAACATTTAGATGCAAAACGTGCCTCACAGGAGGATAGGGAGAATGTTGCAAGCGAATTAGCATCAGGAGATCAAGCCGTCGCCGAGCTTTTGAAGTATATTTCTCGTGAAGATGGAATTCACGATGAGGAGGTTAATACTAAAATTGAAGCCGCTGAAGCGGCGCTTGGAAAGGAAGAGACTAGCTATTCGGATGTTTTTGAAAAACTGCAAATTGCAGATACCCGTATTCAACTTGCCAGGAAAGACGCTGGCGGTGCGGCAGATCGCTTTTTGCCGAAGTTGGCCGCAGTGAAAACAAGCTTAATTGGTGAACTAGAAAGGGAATTGTTGAGGGGGCCTTCTCCTGCCAAAGCATCCACCCTTCGGCGTTTTCTTAAAGTATACCTCGAAGATGATGACCCCTTGGTGGCAAAAAATTCTGCAGTAACACTGGGAAGAGTTGGGGGGGGCGTGGCCGTTGCAGCCTTAAATGACGCCGTTTATGCATGGTCTAAGAGACTGGTTTCACCTGAAAAAGAAGATTTACGCCCTGATTTTGTGGAGGCGCTTGGGTGCATTCAACACGCTTCGGTGTTAGATGTCTTGGTCGAACTTTCCAAGCATGACGAAATCCAAGTCCGTTTGGAGGTTGTGCGTGCCCTTCGAAATTCGAACTCAGCAGAGGCGATTTCTTTGCTCGAAGAGATTGCGGGAAACGATTCAAATCCTTCGGTCTCAGCCAAAGCCTTTGAGGCCATCAAGGAGAAATCATGAGAATGCCATACTTGAGACTTTTCCTTTTTTTGGGATTCTTTTCCCAGGTAGGCTGCAGTGAAGACACCGTGGTTCGAGTCGGTGTCATTTTGCCGCTTCCTGAGCTGGAAAGTGACGGCGGGGATAGCCAGGGCCGTGAATCCGATGGTGAGGCTGCACGTTTCGGATTCGAACTTTTTTCAAAAGATGAAGGCAGTCAGGATTTGGAATTTATTTATCGAAACAATTTGGGCGATCCCGCAGAGAGTATTCGCCTTGTCCGCGAATTGGATGATCTTGGTGTCAAGATGATTCTTGGGCCTCCTTATTCGGATACGGCGCTTGCAGCAGGGGAGACAGCCCAGTCCTTAGGGGTTCCGCTGATTACCCCGTCCGCAACCCTGCCCTCCGTGACCCAAGGAAAAAACTATGTTTTCCGGGCTTGTTTTTTGGACCGCCAACAAGCCAAAGAGATGGTGAAGTTTGCTTACCGGGACCGTGAGCTGCGCAGACTGGTCACTTTTACAGACTTGAACCACTCTTATTCCATTGGCTTGAGCAGAGATTTTGAGGCAGAGTTTTCTAAGCAAGGAGGGAAAGTCATTCGCCGGTTCTATTTTCGTTCCTCAGATGAGGCGAAGACTCAGATTGATTCCATTGTCAAAGAGAACCCAGATGTCGTTTACTTTCCCTCTTATGCTGATGAAGTGGTCTCCGTGTTAGAAGCCATTGGGCCAAGATGGAAGGGCCTCACAGTTCTTGGAGCAGATGGTTGGGATACCCCAAAGCTGTTTGAGATGAAGAAGGCTCTCCCTTTAGGTGTTGAGGTTTTCTTGACGAATCATTTCGACCCTTTTGAGGAGAGGAAGGACAAGCAGATTGATTTCACTACTCGATTTATCGAAGAATTTGGCGCATCTCCGGGTCAACTTTCCGCTCTTTCCTATGATGTCGGACTTATCGCCAGAGAGGTTTGCTCGAAGGGGGCTTCGATTAGTCGGAATGAAGTTCAGCGGAACCTGGTAGCACTGAATAATATTGTCGGCCTGACAGGGACTTTTTCTTTCGATTCAGATGGCAATCCAAAAAAATCAATGGTGATACAACAACTTGCCGTTCAGGGAGGAAAACCAACCCTCGAATTCGTCAAACGGACGGATGTGAGTGACTAAAGAGCCTAAGCCCAGCAGGCTTTACTCTTTGTCTTCCCAACCTTCAGGAAGATTGCCGTCATAGTTGTAGGATTCTTCTGGGGAAGGAAATTCCCCATGCTGGATATCCTTGGCCAAAGCATCGAGAGCTTTTCGGATTTCCTCGGCGAGATTTGCATAACGCCGGACAAATTTGGGTTGCGGACCAACGGACAATCCGACAACATCGTGGAAAACTAAAATCTGACCGTCGCATCCATCACCTGCGCCAATTCCAATTGTTGGAATGTCAATTCTTTGGGTGATCGCAGTAGCAACTTGAGATGGAACGCCTTCAAGTACAACGGCAAAGGCGCCCGCATCTTGCAAGGCTAGACCATCTTCCAAAAGTTGTTCCGCGCCATCCAGGTTGCGGCCTTGTATTCGGTAGCCTCCGCGTAAGTTGTAGGATTGTGGGAGGAGGCCAATATGGCCGAGGACTGGGATGTCGGCATCCACGAGGGCTCTCACCAAATGAGCACGTTTTTGTCCACCTTCAATCTTGACTGCTTGTGCGCCTCCTTCGCGTACCAATCGAAAAGCATTACGAAGCGTTTCTTCCTGGCTGATGTGGTAAGTGCCAAAAGGCATGTCGGCCACCACAAGAGGGCGATCTACAGCCCGCTTGACTGCACGAGTGGCAGAGATGATTTGGTCTAAGGAAATCTTGAGCGTAGTCGCATGCCCCAGCACCACATTTGCCATGCTGTCGCCCACCAAAATAAGATCAAAACCAGCTTCATCCACCAAGCGAGCGGTTGGGGAATCGTAAGCGGTGAGAGCCAGGATTTTCTGACCCGTAGCTTTGCGTGCAAGAATGCCTGGGGCTGTAACTTTCGAAGGTACAGGCTTCTCTGAAGCAAGTTGCGGAGTTTTGGGAAGCTTGGGCTTTGCTCCGCCGTAAATCGAGGATTCCTTAGGTTGCGTCATGGGAGGGAGTTTTCCAGCTGCATAGTTTATCCTTTCACGGGTACAATGGGTATTCATGCAAAAAACCCCTCATTTGCCATTCTTTTGGACCTTAACTGTTCTTGTTTTTGGGGCCTGTGCTTCTTCGGCCCCCTTAGCGGATTTCCCTAATGGGAGCGCCTCTCCAGCCGAAGCCTTAGATGCCCCCTCTACAGATTTCGACACCCCTTCCTCTGGGCAGGAAGGTTCAGCAGAGGCTTCCTTGGATAGCTTGGACGCCTTGGCTCTTCAATTATTGAGGGAGCCCACTTCAGCTGCGCCCACTTTTGATTTTGGAGCTTTAATTGAGGCTACTGCTGAATTCTCGGAGGCGGATTCATTGTCTTTACCCTCGGAGCGGGACCGCTTCAATAAAGTGAGGATGCGGAGCGTGGAGATTCACGGCCAAGGAGCTGTTGGGGACTATGGGACGGTTTATGCAGTCATAGACATGGCAGACGGGGGCGCGGGCTCCGATTTTATCCTTCGCGAGGCCGCTGCTTGGTTAGGTGGGGGGCCTGGTGAGTTGCGTTTTCGAGCTGGCAAGTACTTTGCCGATATCGGTGCTTGGAATCGTGTTTATCCTTCCACTTTCCCCTCCCCCAATCTGGATGGCGTCAGGCGTGAGTTCCTCGGTGGCAACCTTGCTGCAACCGGAGTGGAACTTCATGGGGGAAATGCTGCGGAAGGATTCCGCTGGTCCACGGGTTTGGCAACCGATATTGAGCGCCAAAATGCAAACTTACCCGGCAATGGAACTGGCTCCTCTGTTCCCTACAATCGCATCGGGCTCAAGAATTGGGCTGCGAGTTGTCGACTCCAATGGGGCAAGCCGGAGTCTTTTCAACTGGGGACGAGTGCTTGGTTTTCCCCCGGAGAGGTTTGGACCGAAGGTGGCGAGACCTTTGAACTCCAGACCGCCCTCTGGAATTTGGATATGCAAACTCCTTTCCTTGGCGGCCAACTTGCGGGTGAATTTTGGATGAAGGATGGCGAAACGGAGGATAGCGAGGGTGAGGAAAGTACGACCTCCATGGGATATTGGGGAGCATGGAATAAAGAGCTTGGAACTAATTATAGTTTGGGCCTACTTGGTTCCTGGTGGGAGCATTTCAAAATTGAGGAGAATGCGGGGCACTATTACTCCGGACATTTTGGATATCGCCTCAACGAGGATCACCGCCTACGTCTCTCTTTGTCTCACGATAACCCTGGAGCTAACTGGCAAAAGTATTACGCAGTTGGCCTTCAGTGGATAGTGGAATTCGGGTCTCCTCGACCTAGCTTCTAGTCGTTAGGGAGATTAATTTTCAGCTCCTTTAAATGACGGAGCTATTGGCCAGGCCGATGCGTTGAGTAGGACCGCAGTGGAGCTTCGCCCATGAGAACCTCGTACGAGGGAGGTGTCCAAAGGGACATAGGGCATTGGGGCACGGAAACCTAGTTTCTTTGCAAGGAGCTTGAAGGCAATCATGGCTTTGGCCGCCGGTACATTTGGATTCAAAAAAAGTTCACAAGGATCATAGCCAGGCTTGGCGTGAATGTTGACCGTGCGGGCAAAATCCGGCTCTGGCTCGGTGTCTAACCAATAAGGGTACGCAAACCACCACCCTTTCTGAGCAATGCAAAAGAAGTCACCCGAGCGAGCGTGGTTGAGTCCAATGCTGCTTTGTTCTTCTTTGTCCAAAACAGATTCCACTCCATTGAGCTCTTCCAGAATCTGGCGAACAGAAGACTGGTCCGCCTCGGGGGAAAGATACACATGCGCACATTGATGGTTGCAAACAGCAAAGGCTTTCGAATTTCCAGGGTCTAAGAGAGAGCCGTTTTGGGCAGAGTGGATTTTTAATAGTCCTTCTTCCCGAAGTCGGCGATTGGGGAAAGCTGCCTGGGAGACGGATTCAATGCCATATTCGGAAAGGACAACGACCTCGATTCCCTCGGCAGCGGCGAAATCCAAGAGGCGGCCCACTTCAGAATCCACTGCGGCTGCGGCTTGTGTTGCTTCGGGGCTATCTGGGCCAAAACGCTGTAAGTCATAATCCAAGTGGGGAAGATAACTTAGACAGAGACCGGGTCGTTCTTCTTGAATGACGTCTATCGTGGCGTCGACAATCCACTGAGTGCTTTGCAGTCCAGCCGCAGGACCCCAGAAATTGAACAAAGGGAAAGCACCGAATCGCTGGATAAGCCGCTTGCGTAGAGCCGCAGGATTGGAATGAATATCGGGACCCTTTCTGCCGTCCGCCCAATAAGTTGGGCGGGGAGTCACGGAAATGTCGGCACGGCTCGGGAGGTTCCACCACCAGAAAAGTTGGGCGGTCAAGGAACCAGGGTTGGCTTTACGCCAATGTTCGTGAAGCGTTTTCCCTTGAAGAAGGGCGGCGGATTGAGGCCACATCCGAACTTCTCCATAATCCTGGTCATACCACCCATTTCCCACAATGCCATGTTGGGTGGGCCGCATTCCAGTCAAGATGTCGGCTTGGACAGAAGCCGTCACCGCGGGTAGGCCAGGTTGCCATTCCGTACAACCTCGAAGTTTGGCAAAGGCCTCCAAGCGCGGCATGGCACCAGAATGGAGTAAAGCTGGGGTCAAGCCGACGACATCGAGGATGAGGAGCCGCTGCACGGGAGGAAAGCCTATCAGGTGCCACTAGGTGGCATGTTCCAATTCTGAAGAAAGATGGGGGAGGAACTCGTCGATTCGGCGCGTCTAGACTGCTGATGATGATGACACGCCTCCTCCCAGTTTTCTGCTTATTCTTCCTTGCGGCCGGGGCTTTGCAGGCGGTGCTTCCGCAAGAGCCTCAGGACATGGCCTTGACTGGCATCGTTCAGGTTTCTCCGCCGCAACGTCCTCATTGGGATTCTTTTGTCTTGCAAAGTGGAGTTCCAGAAACCTTGCTTACCGTTCCTGCTGGTTCACGTTTTGTGTTGACCGATCTTTGGACAATGCGTCATGAAGATTTTCAGGGACACCTTACATCCGACCTAGACCGGTTTTGGCTTGAGAGAGTCCTCGACCAGTCTCGTAAAGTGGCCTTTGATGCCCGTATGAATGAATCCCCCAACCCTCTTTCTTGGAACACTGGAATTTCTTTTGGGCCCGGAAGCCGGGTTGTGTTCCAGTACGAATTTGATGGTGAGGGGAAAGAAGATTGGCTTCGCCGTGTCCATTTCACCGGCTACTTCGAAAAGATTCGCGCCAACTCCTAGGACAAAGAGAGAAGCGGTTGTCCTTCCTGGACATCTTCTCCATCACGGGCGAGGAACTTGTCAATCGTTGCTTTTTCTGGGAGGTCAGAGTCAGAGACATACTTTACGGGATTGAAAGTTTTCATCACTTCCAATAATCCAATCGTGCGACCTGAAAAAATTTCATCACCTTCTTCGGCGTAAAGAGGCGATTCTGGATCTGGCCGGCGGTAGAAACGCCCCGCTTGAGGGGCGCGTAAGTAGAGGCCGCCTTGGTCTTCCATAGCAGATGGGATTGCATCTTGGGAAGCATGAATCGGCTTACCTTCCCGCAGGACTCGAAGCATGGGCTCGCCATACTCCATCGGGCGGTGCTTTCGCTCAGGGGGCTCAGAGTCCACGAAGCCTTCGACGTCTTTTGGAACTTTCAAGGTCCAAGCACGTTCCAGAATCAACAAAACACCGATGTCGGTGCTGGAGTCAATACGTTCTCCTTTTTCAGGAGCATTTGTCCACAATCCAACACTCGGCGCAGAAAGTTCCCAGCCGCTTCCGTCAGCTAGGGATTTTACGAGGAGTTCAAGTTGAGGAATGGGCATCAAACCCCTTAGGTAAGCACATCTAAATCGTGAAGGGACCAAATGCGAGGGTTCTTTACACGACGCACCCCTTGGGCTTGATAGCTGGCTTCAACTAGGCATTCCAGCCAAGGTCGCAATTCCGAAGGCAGAACAATTTCGTCTGTGTCCCGCTGACTGGCCGCTTTGTAAGGGTCCATGTCTCCTTCGATTCTTGCCTCGACCGCTGCCATCCCTTTTTCAACGGCCGCCCGCTCTTTAGGGTCTTCCGAAGCGATTCCGAATTCGTCATCAAGCTTCGTGTTGTACGTGGCAATGGCCAAGGTGCGCCCTTCCATAACGGATTGCCTGGAAAGAGGCGTGGAGAGTTGGAGCACGGGTTCATAGGGAAGACCAGCCATGGCGTAGTAGCCTGCTCCCGAGGCCTTCCGAAGAAGAATCGTAAACATGGGAGTGGTGTTCGTGCTATTGGTGTAAATCAAATTCGAGCCATAACCCAACAGCCCATGCGCTTCGGCCTCGGCACCAATATCAAAACCACTAACATCTTGAAGCCAAACCAACGGAATTCCGTCCGAATTGCAAGCACGAGAAAAGGCGGAGCACTTTGCAATACCTTCTTTGTATAGGATTCCCCCGGGTTTGATCTTTCCGCGATGTTCGGGGTCGGGCACCGGCCCTTGAACATTAGCGATAAATCCGCAGTAGAGTCCATTCACTCTCCCCACTCCGGTCACAATTTCCTGTCCGCGATGGGGGAGAAGCTCCCAAAATAGGGAGCGATCCACCAATCGGGCTAGGACTTCTCGCACGTCGTAAAAAGTGCGATGGTCTTTTGGGAAAAGGGAATCCAAATCAGAAGCGGGGAATTGAGGCGGTGCAGGGTCTACGCCTCCGCGGCGGAAATCTGCACCGCATGAAGCGGTTCTTACTACTTCGGCTCGAAGAGCGGAAAGGCATGCTTCGTCGTCAGGGACGCGCTCATCGGCACAAGCCGATTGGTGAACATGGACTTCCGGGCCTCCGATTCCAAGGGAAGTCAAGTTTTGAGATTTTGCTCCCTTAATCAAAGCCGCACCGGCAATCACCATGTATGCCTGCTCGGTCATATAAACGCGGTCTGAAATAATCGGCATGTAACCGCCACCCGCGATGCAATCACCGAACACTCCTGCAATTTGAGGCACTCCCTCGGCGGAAAGTTGGGAGTTCTTCATGAAAATATGGCCGGCTCCTGTTCGACCAGGAAAAGAGCGCGATTGTTCGGGCAAGAAGAGGCCAGAACAGTCAACGAGATAGACGACAGGAATTCGTAGGCGCAGAGCCACTTCTTGGGCGCGCTCGATTTTTTCAGGCGTTTGTGGCCACCAGGAACCCGAGGCCACCGTGTTGTCGTTGGCAATCACCATGACCCAGCGATTTTCTACCTTCGTGAGTACGGTGAGCACTCCTGCGCCAGGGGACTTTAAGGTTCGGCCAGCTTGGTCAAAATCCACATCCCAATTGACGAAAGTACCCACTGGGTGAACGGGCGAATCAGAATCTCGAAGCGCATCTAAGCGTTCCCAAGCCGTTAGCTTTCCCTTTTGGTGGGTTCGCTCCTCATACTTTTCTCCCCAGCCCGATTGAATCTCTTTGCGGCGAGTTTGGAGTAGCTCGGATTTTTCTCCCAGAAATTCAGCATTGCTGGATATTTCGGCTGGTTCAAGGAATTGTTCTCTTGGTGAGCCAATGGGGTGGAGGGGGACATGAGCCATTTGCGCCTAAGCCTAGCACAGGAGTGAGTCAATTTTCATTTGGCAGTGGCAGGGGAAATGAAAAATAAATTGAGGTATCTTCGATTTCCTGTGGAGCAAGGGCGTATCCAAGCGCCTCCAAGAATTCGGTCTCTTCGCTAGTGCGAATATTAGCCAACCTTGCTGCAACAGGCGATTGAGAAATCTTTTGGGCCTGTTTTTCTTCCAACATTGCATCACGGTGAAATCTTTTCAGGGCGATAGTGGCTCGGGGGTCACTTAAATTTAATGGTGATTGCTCGAGCGGATCCTGGGAAAGGTCATAAATCAGGACAGCAGGCTGATTGGTTTTAGGGTGTGTTGCGAGCTTTAGTTCGCCAGAAACAGGATCAGGGCGGAACCATCTAAGTACACTATATTCTTGATCGCGCCAGGCATCACGAATGTTTCCCTGCCTGTTGCTACTGGAGAATACTTGCAGTCTGCTAATGACACCTTCGTTACCATTTGACTCGAGTATGCCGCGTTTATTTTGATTGCAGCTTTCCTTAACACCAGCAAGTTGCAATAAGGTGGGGGCGATGTGGTGAATGCCCACAACCTGCTCAGAAATATTTCCCGTGATTGAGTTCACTCTCTTCGCCTCCTTTAAAAAAAGAGGAATGCGAATTAGTTCATTGTGTAGGTTATTGGCATGGGTTATTCCGCCATGATCAAAGAACTCTTCGCCATGGTCAGAAACAACTACCACGATGGTGTTATCCCATAGAGAATTGCGTTTGAGCCACGCAAAGATTCGTCCAATTTGCCTGTCTACCAAATGAACTTCGGCATCGTACATAGCCATTACATGGGCGAGGTCGCGCCTTCCCAAGTTTGGTTTTCGAGTTCCCGGATCAACAGCACGTTCGGTCCAATCTTTGCCAGTCCATATACCTTCGTATGTGGGGTCAAAAGAGAGGGCTAGTTCAGGGTCAATTCTTTCAGGTAAATAGTCATGATGGACATCAAAGAAGTGGGTAAATAAGAAAAAAGGCTTGCCATCTTCATGGTTGTCTTCGAGCATTGTTATGGCAGCATCGCTTACTTGTTGGCCACGATTTTGATACCTCAAAATGATTTTTCTTAGCCGAGCAATTCGTTTGGAATTCCATTCAATATCTGGAGCTTGCTCCTCTACCAACTTCATTTCATGCGCCACGGCATCTTGGCATTCTTTTGAATCTAGAATTGCTGACTCATACTTGTCGAATCCACGCGAAAATCCATGGCGTGGGTCAAGGAAGCCGCCACTGTATACACCAAAGGTTCTCCATCCCGCATCTTGAAACAGTTCTGCTAAAACCTCATGCTTGGGGTCAATTTTGAAACTCCCAGTCTCTACTCCATGCGCGCGGTCATTCAATCCTGTCATGAGCGCAGCATGTGAGGGTAGCGTCCAAGAAGTGCTTGTAAACGCATTCATAAAGCGTTCCCCTACTTTTGCTAAATGGTCTAGGTTTGGGCTAACCTTTAAATCGGGGGCAAATTCGAGTTCATGTCCATAACAGCCAAGCCGATCTTGGCGTAGAGAATCAATTGAAATAAGAACCACGTTTGGCCGTGGTGCAATATCGTTTTCCTCAGCGCACGCAGCGACAAGGAGCAAAGCGATAATTAGAATTCTCGACTTAACCATAAAGTGTCATATTCACCCTTTCGGAAATCATCATGATTTAAGACTTTGCGATGCAAGGGCGAAGTCGTGGGCACGCCAACAATGGTGGCTTTTTCCAATGCTGTGTCGAGTTTGGAGATTGCATCATCTCGAGATTCGCCATGCGCAATCACCTTCGCAATAAGTGAATCGTAATGGGGAGGGATGGCATCACCTCCGGTGAGATGGGTGTCCACGCGCACACCTTCTCCTTGAACCGAAAACTCTTCAAGAGTACCTGGGCAAGGCCGGAAGTTGTCCTCGGAGTCTTCCGCATTGATGCGAGCCTCAATGGCGTGGCCATGAAGGACAAGCTCGTCTTGCGACCAGGGCAAAGCTTGCCCAGCAGCGACTTGAATTTGGGCCTGAGCTAAGTCTGTTCCTGTGACAAGTTCCGTAACGGGATGTTCAACTTGCAAGCGAGTGTTCATCTCGAGGAAGAACAATTTTCCGGAGGGCGCCATGAGGAATTCCATTGTGCCTGCGCCGGAGTAATGCCAAGCGGCGGTGGCCTTGGCACTTAATTCCCCGTAATGTTCCCTCTGCTCTTGAGTAATTGCAGGAGATGGGGACTCTTCAATAAGTTTTTGGTGCCGCCTTTGGACTGAACACTCCCGTTCAAAAAGATGAACTGCGTTTCCGCGACCATCTCCAAAGACTTGGAATTCAATATGCCGCCCACCTTCCAGGTACTTTTCAAGATAAAGAGTGGCGTTCCCAAAGGCAGAGGCAGCTTCCCTAGAGGCTTCCACGAAGGCGGTACGAACATCGGCCTCGTTTTCACAGCGACGAATCCCGCGCCCACCACCACCCGCATCGGCTTTCAACGCAACCGGGTAACCAACTTCTTCTGCAACCTGCACCGCTTCATCGGCATGAGCAAGAGCGCAGAGAGAACCTGGTACGACAGGAAGGCCCACTTTGCGTGCAGCAGCCCGGGCCGGAAGCTTTAAGCCCATTTGGTCCATGACCGAAGGGGATGGGCCAATAAAAACAAGGCCATGTTGTTTGCACAGGGCAGCAAAAGCCGCATTTTCCGCCAAGAATCCCCAGCCTGGATGGATTGCCGAGCAGTGGGTTTGCTTTGCTGCTTGGATTACCCGCTCCATGTGCAGGTAGGAATCCTTTGCAGGACTAGGTCCTAGGCAAACAACTTCTGCAGCTTCTTTTAAGTATGAGTATTGGGCAGCGGCATCTGCTTCCGAAACTCCGCAAACGGCTTCAATGCCTAAATCGCGGCAGGCTCGCACCATGCGAGCTGCAACCTCGCCACGATTCGCAATGAAGATTCGACGAAACATCTATGTAGATTTTAGAGCATCCTTCTCTTCTGGTTCCGCTTCCTTAAAACTGGAAATAAATGAAGGGCTGGAAGTCTGCGCGTGTGAAGGCGAGGGCGAGGGCGAATGCTACCCCAAGGCCCATGGCCAGAATCCAGTCGGGGGTATTGCGAAGACGACCATCGACAGTCGTCCAGCGGGAAAGTATGTGAATCAGAAGCAAGGCTGGAAATGCCCAGAGAATGGGTGATCCAAATTGGGCATCACCGAAGGATTCAAAAAGGGCAAAGGCGCGAACGCTCATCCAGGCGTCGCTGAATGAGGATGAGCGGAAGAAAATCCAGCAAAGGCAAACAAACCAAAAGGTGAGGATGGGGGAAAGAAGAGAAACGAGTTGGGAGATTTTCCATTGGGGAGAAGTTAGGCGCGACCATTCCCGCTGGAGAACGAGAGCCCCGCCGTGTAGCGCTCCCCAAACGACGAAAGTCCATGCGGCCCCATGCCAAAGACCGCCTAGCAACATAGTTAAGAAAAGGTTTCGGTAGGTAAATAAGCGGGTTCCATGGGACCCGCCAAGTGGGATGTACAAATAATCCCGAAGCCAAGTCGAAAGGCTAATGTGCCAGCGGCGCCAGAAATCACGGATATCAGTCGCTAAATAAGGGAAGTTAAAGTTCAGGCACAATCGGTAGCCCAACAAAGCGGCACAAGCGATTGCCATGTCGGAGTAGCCGGAGAAATCGCAGTAGATTTGGGCGGAGTAGGCGAGAATCCCAGTCCAGGCGGCAGTTGCGGTCCAAGCCTCCGGATTTTCAAAGTATGCGTCGGCAATCGGGGCAAGGTTGTCCGAAAGGCAAGCCTTCTTAATAAAGCCAGAAAGGAACAAAAGGAGGGCACCGCGAGCGCCAACCTTAGCCCACTTTCGTGGAGCGGCCAATTGAGGGAGGAAGTCTGCGGCGCGGACAATGGGGCCAGCGACTAACTGGGGAAAGAAACCTACAAAAAGGGCAAGGTCCAATAAGGAACGAGTGGGTTTCAGTTTGCCATAGTAGATGTCTAAGGAATAAGACATGGTTTGGAAGGTGAAGAAGGAAATTCCAACCGGGAGAATGATGGCAAGGGTAGTGGGGGAAGGGTCCAAGCCAAGCCAGGAGAAAAGTTCAGCGCCAGAAGTAACGAAAAAGTTGAAGTACTTAAAGAAACCTAAGATTCCTAAATTCGCTAGCAAGGAAGCTCGAAGCCACCATTTACGTTGAAGGCCGTCTGGCAGCCCCGAAATCTTGAGCCCAGCCACATAATCCACCAAAGTGGAAACCCAAATCAAGGACAGGAAACGCCAGTCCCAAGCGGCATAGAAGGCCCAGCTCGTGAGTAGAAGCCAAGACTTGCGGAGACGAGGTGAGCGCAAGCTCCAGTGAACGGCGAATACCAATAAAAAGAAGGGGAGAAACCGAAGCTCAGTGAACAACATGGGGGTTCTCCTGAGTGTCTCGAGTTTCTAACCAATCGGCGAATTCGTTGGCAAAGGTGCTGGAGAGCTTGTTTGCACCTGCTTCATTTAAGTGAAACAAATCCCAACGATGTTTTGCGCGGTAGAGTTCGGAATAGGCGTCTGGGTCGTTGAAGGCCAAAAAGAGGGGGAGATGACCATCCAAGTGAAGTTGGAGCCAGCCTTCCGGTTTTTCGTATCCAGGCAAAACCAAACATAAGACTTCAACGCCTTGTTTGGCAGCTCGCGCGCGGAGCGAGTCAATCGCGGCAGCTAGATTGGAATCCTTTTCCCCTTCCCACTTCTTGGAACGCAGTTCTGTGCGAGCAGATCGAAATCCGCGAAGGTCGTTTAGGAACTCTTGTCTTCGTTGTTGAAAAGTAGTTTTACTGGCTTCCAAATCAAGAGGTCGATATCCCTTGCCATCTAGGCCCAGGCCAGGCCGAAGGGTTCCATTGGGCAGATAGAAGGACTCTCGTTCCCCTTTCACAAGGGCTTCCCATAAAACGGGGCCTTGATCCACATTGCCCAGGCGCAAGGCCATGTGATGCAGATGTGTCCAAGAGCGAAGTAGGCGCTCTTGAAGGGGTAAATCTTCGCTCCAAATGGCAGAAAAAAGTTGGAGAGTAATGGGCAGGGAGTGCCAATACACCATCCGCTCGGTCCGCAAATTTTCTTCCCGTATGTCTGTGCGCCAATCACCTAATTCGAGCACTAAGAAACGGAGATTCTTCGGCGCCCAATCTAAGGTTCGATGGGCCATATAGACTGCTTCGGGGAAGCGCATTCCAGGAACCCCAAAGTTAAAGGATCGCAGAGAATGACCACGAGCTGTCAAGGTGGAATCCAGAATCGCAGGGTTTAGTTGGCGGTAAACATGACTGGAACCCAGGAATACGATTTCGAAGTTATCCCTCTCCTTTTTGAACCACTCGTTTTTTAGACGCTCAGGGGTGGCCTCGCGAATCGTCGCCGTTGCCACCGAAAAGGCAACAAGGAAGAGGGCGACATTGACTAGGGAGCGCAACACAGCTTTCCACTTTAGGTCTGCGGGGGGAGGGATTTACACCCCAGCGAGCCCCAAAATGGCAACGCCTAGCATGACAAGAAGTGCGCCCAGCCAACCACGGACTCCGGCTTTTTCTCCCAGCCAAGCGCGGGCGAGTGGCAAGGAGAAAAGGGCGGTGGCGGCAGCCATGGAGGCGGCGACCCCCTGCTTAGCCCAAGTCAGTCCTCCCATCAAAAAAACCATTCCGCACCAGGTTCCTAAGGCGGATGGAATCAAAAATGTACGCCACGTCGTGGCTTGAAAAGGAGTCTTTATTACGCTGAGACCGTGTCCGCGAAAAGAGGAGATAACAACAAGGCCAATGGCACCTCCAGCTAAGCGCCAAGCAGCTGAGGTCACCATGCCGGTTTGGGTGACTCCACCTCGAGTCATGACATTGCTCAGGGCGAATACCGTTGCACAGCCAATTGCAGCCAAAACACCAATTGTGTCCGCCCGAGTGCGTTGGCCCGAACCTAAGCGACGCGATTCGGCAAGGACTCCGCCAGCAACAACAAGCAGAGCCCCCATCCATTGGTGGAATGAAAGTTGTTCCCCAAAGCTAAGCCAAGCAAAACATGCTGTTAAGACGGGGGTAATCATCGTCAAGATGACAGTTCGGCCCGCTCCAATATGAGAGAGCGCAACAAAGTAAAGAAGGTCTCCCGCCGCCATTCCAAGAGCTCCAGAGGCCAGGAGCCAGAGCAAGTTGCCCTCGCCTGCGGGGCCGCCCCCTCGTTCTGAGCCGAGCACCCATGCCAAAAGTCCCAAGGCAATGGCGCCAAAGCCATTTTTGAAAAGCACGGCATCGGACGGCCGCCCATTTTTGAAAGCGCGAGTAAATAAAACTGTGGCAATGCCCCAGCAAAGTGCACTAGCGAGTGCGGAGAATTCCCCTGCGCCGGGGAAGGGCGGTTCGGCCGCCTGAGGGAAGGGTGGTAGCAGGTTAGTACTCTATTTCGACCTGCATCTCGGGGACGCCAGGTTCAATGGTGATTTTCTGCTTCTTATTTTGCCCTCCCATACCCGCCAAGAGAAGGGTGTATTCTCCTGGAAGGAAGGGACCGAGAATTTGTTCGCCCCCGGACAGGGAATTCATGCCGTAAGCAACTGCTTGAGAACCTGCCATCATATTGGAGACGGGAACCCCTGCAGGGTTAAGGAGAATCGCAAGGACCCCTGTTTGGGGTTGCTGGTTGGAATCCACGACCTGCACCTTAACCATGCAGCCGGCCTCAAGCACAAGCTCGAGCGAAGTGCTTTGCCCGGCGAGGAGATGGACCGTTCTTTCAACCGTTCCGTGTGATGGATGGCGGGCGAGAAATAGGAGCTCTCCCTCAGGAAGGGAATCCAGTGTGATGCGACCTTGGGGGTCGGTGGTTTTCAATGAGAAGGGGCCAATGGCTTGGCCGGATGGGGAGCATGCGAACACGCCAGCACCCTGAATGGGTTCACCAAAACTATTGAGCACGGTTGCTTTTAATTGAGCACCAGGCTGTAAAGGAACCACCACCTCACGTTTTCCGTTTTCATCGATAAGAAAGTCTTCCAGTATTACCGTGGAAAAAGAGTGTCCACCGCCAAACAATGGCATCGCGGAATGACCTACGCTGAGTACATAGCTACCAGGAATAAGGAGGTCAAAGAAAGCAATTCCATCGGAGTCTGTGTTTAAGTAACCTCCTCCCGCAGAACCTAAACTAGGTCGTAACATTACGGGAATATTGGAGAGAGGCTCTCCGGTTTGGGCATCTTGCGCAATGACTCGAACACTACTTGCAGGGAGATCAAAATCTCTTTTAATAGCTTCGCCAGGCGAAACACGAAGAGTATCGTAAATGCCTACGCCGTTCCCAAGTCCAAATTTCCCAACCAACATCATGTAATCTCCTTCGCGGACATCTTCAATCTCGTAATAGCCGATGTCGTCCGTTTTTGCGGTCTTCATGCCAGAGAGAGAATTCAACATGATTGTCAGACCCTCAACGGGTTGGTCGGAGCGAGTAATGTGTCCACTAAGTGAGCTAAGGAGAATGGCTCCGCCCAACTCTAGTTCATAAACTTTTTCCTCTTCGATTTTCAGAAAAGCAGATAAGGTTTCAAGGCCGCTCATATCGCCTTGCAAGGCAGCGAGAGCGCTGGATTCAAAGCCTGGTTTGAATACTTGGAATTGGTAATAGCCTAAAGGTAAATGCTCAAAAGTGGCCTGTCCGTTTGGGTCGGTCTGTTTGCCATCTGGACTCGCTTCTCCTTCAAAACAGTGAGAAGTGAGAATGGAGCCCACTTGCGGAAGCCCATTGTTATCCAAAACGGTCACTAAGACCGTGGCACCAGGGCCGAGCGGGATGTCAATGTTTTGAATGGGATCCTCGTACCTTAAGTGAATCGGGCCAGCCGATTGGGGGGCATAGTCCTCGGCATCTGCTCGAATTTGCCATTCACCTGGTCCCAAACCGTCGAGGGTGAAACCGCCATTTTCTCCGGCCGTGGTTGTCGGGAAGTTTGAGGAGTTACCCGAGCCACCCATGAGGGAGACGAGAAAATCTCCAGTGTTTTGCCAAGCTCGGATTTCAGCGTTAGGAATGGGTTCCAGGGTTTGCTTGTCGAATACTCGACCTGAAATTTGAATCGATGGTTGCAGTTCAATCCGAAGGGACTCGGAATCAGGGTTTGAAGGGATTTGGTTGCTGGAAAACCCTGTTGCGTGAGCGCGAACTTGAACCCCATTTTGGGGTAAGTTCTCAAGTTGGAGTCGCCCTTGGGCGTTTGTAGTTCCTCCTTCCTCCCAAGGCACAAAGGTATCCAGCAACTTGGAGAGAGCGTTCGTCCCCAGCCATGAAACTTCGGCATGAGGGATGGGCGTTTGGTCGAGGGCGTGAACGACTTCAACCAAGAGACCGGCTCCCCTTTTTAGGATTATTGGGGGGAAGGTATGCCCTTCGCCTTGATTCAAGTCAAAGGAATCGCTCAGCCAAGCCTGAAATCCTTCCGAATAAATTTGAAGGCGATAGGAGCCTGCCTCCAGCGGCCCCATTTGGAATAAACCCTTGGAGTCGGATTCAGCTTTGCCATTTGTTGGGGCGAGAAAACTACGTTCTTTCGGGGGAACTAGTTCTAGATAGGACCCTGCGCCCTTTCGGAGGAGCATGACCTTGGCTCCGGCGAGAGGAGTGTCAGGGGCTTCAAGGGCTTGACCCGAAACGAAAGAGCCTTCCTTTAAAAGGATAGGAAGCATTTCCGACTCCCCAGGAAGAAGCTCAATGGATGCGGTGGCCTCTGCCATTCCCTCTGCCTGAGCTTTAAAAGTCCATTGCCCCGGTGGGAGGTGGAGGAAGTCCATCGTCCCCATGCTTCCATCTTCCCAAGTATGCGCTCGAGTCCAGAGCGGACCTCGGAGCGCTTCTCCCCGAGTTTCGCCCGGAAGTTGGCCCGACCAACGCGCTTGGATGCGAAAGTTCTGAACAGGAGTTTGATTCGGGTGGTGAATCCAAAGGTGGACTTTGGCAGAGTCTGTCTCGACCTGAAGTAGAGTTTCGTCTTGTTCAGAGCGGTCCAGGGACTTCAAAGTGCGTACTTTGGACCATTGGCCCCCACTCAGGGCTGCTACTTTAATCGAGGGACCCTTCCCAGGGATTTCCAAACTGCCGTCCGAGCTGGTCTCAGTCCAAGCCTTGTTCTCCTCCTCCAGGAAGAAAGTGGTTCTTTGCGCAGCCGCACCGTCCAGGTGAAGGGTGCGCAAGAGGTGGGTCGGGTTGGCGTGTTTTCGGGGGGGGGAGTCTTGTGGGACTTCCACATCCGCAGAATCTCCGAATTCTGCCTCTTGGCTGGGAAGCTCAAGGTCGCTTTGAAAAGAGGTAGGGCGGTCAGACTTTTCTTTATTCAGCCAGAAAAGGAGAGCCCATGCGCCGAGGAGAATTGGGAGAAGGACGCGGAGGGATTTCATTTGAACAAGCTATGCTACGCATATGGTTCTCACTCATTCGTGGATAATTCTCCTTCTCTTGGGAATGTTCCCTCGGGGTGGGGAAATGGAGCCCTCTTTGGTCGGGGCCCGTGGGCTGGCGTGGAATCCGAACACGGGCGAGACTGCAGTTTTGTTGAAGACCGGAACATCCGTAGCTGTTTTTGATGCTTTCCTGCGCTTTCGAAAAGAGCTCCCTCTCGAAGGGGAGGTCAAGGGCATTCAGCAAAGGGAAGGCCAATGGATTCCAAGGGAAACCGCCAGTCCCAACTCGGTGTCGGGGCCAGCAGGTAGAGAGATTCGAATCGACCCTAAGGAGGGAATCCTTGGAATGTCCCTTACCCCTTGGGAATCTCAACCAATCATAACTTTTGGTAAGGGCTGGGCCTGCGTTTCCTACCGATCAGCATGGGTGCCGCCGGCACCATTGGTGTGGGAGATTTCAGGAGGGGAGCGGAGAGTCTCAATGTGGGAGTCCAATGTGGACGATGCTCTCCAAAGGCAATCGTTTTTGCGCGGACTCCATCCAGGGGCCACCATCAAAATTTTGCGAACTGTTTCAGCTCCTCAATTCCCGAGCCCGGGTCTAGAGGAATGGGTGGAATTTGAAATCCCAGAAGTCTCAGCAACAGGGCCTTGGCCGCAGAAAACTCTGACCCTTACTTTAAAGTAATCGTGGCCGAGTTTTTTTCTCCGTTGCGGATGTAGGAAACGTTTATCACGTCACCTTTTATTTTCCCGCCAAGAGCACGGCGTAAATCATCTTTTGACTTCAAGGCAATGTTGGCAATCGATAGTAAGTAGTCGTTTACATGAAGTCCGCCTGTTTCAGCAGCACTTGCTTTACGAATACGGGAAATCCTTAAACCGGTTACTTCGCCGTTGTTTTCTACAGTGACTCCAAGTTTTCCTCGATTACGTTGCCGTTCTCCAATTGCCATCATGTGCGTCATCATTTTTTGATTGAAGTCAGCAGGCATGGCCATTCCTGGAGCGGTCACGAAGTTGAGGGAGTGATCTCTTGCATCTAGGGCATGTGCGCAACTCCGCACAAGTTCCAGAATTCGGACCTCGGCGTCATAGTTAATCTTGGAGGCATCATCCCCAGGCATGTGGTAGTCCTCGTGAATGTGGGTAAAGAAAAACAATGACGGTACTCCACCGTGGTAAAAGGAAGTGTTGTCACTGGGGGCTTCTCCGGCGTCACCCATTTCGATATTCATGCCGCTTTCTTTCAGGATTTCATCTAAAAGAGGATGAAACTCTTCCGAGGTGCCTAGGCCACCAACATAAAGATAATCATTCACGCTGCGGCCAATCATGTCGCAGTTAATCATGGCGTACATGCTGCCGGTTGGGATGGGACCATCTTCTACAAAAGCTTTGCTGCCTAAAAGACCGCGCTCTTCGGCACTAAAAGTCATGAACAAGATGGGGCGTCGAATTGGGTTGGCAACAAACCATTCCGCTAGTTCCGCGACACCGGAAGAACCGGAAGCGTTGTCGTCGGCGCCGTTATGGATTTCACCCGGGAATCCCATCGCGCCTGGGCCACCAATGCCGGCGTGGTCGTGGTGACCCCCAATTACTAAGATTTGATCGGCCAAAGCTGGATCCGTACCGGGAAGGAGACCTGCGGTGTTGAAGCATTCCAACTTCCGAACTTGGAATGGAAGAAGGTAATCTTTGGTTTTGGGTTTTTCTTGGCCCTCAGGCAGAACAGAAAGAGGTTCCAAGCCGAGCCGAAGCCATTCTTTGGCAAAGTAGTTTGCTGCGGCGTGTCCACCCTCTTTGCCAGATTCACGACCTTGGAGCTCGTCGCTAGCGAGATAGGTAATGTGTTCCCGCAAATCGTCTGCGCGGATGGGGGTGCGGTCCTCTTGGGCGAGCAGAGGAGAGCCGAAGCTCGCAAAGGCGAGAATAGGGAGTAGGATGGTAGTTGCTTTCATCGGAGGGAAAGGGAGGCCGCTAGCGTGCAATGCCAGCGGCCTCGTATTTTAGCTATACGCCCGAATGAGGTGGCTATTGGTTAGAAATTAGCTCCAGTCGAGTGGTTTCTCCGGGAGAGACATACACGCTCTTGGTAGAGGCTCCGGCTTCGGACATGAAAAGGGGAGTGCCATTGCTCGCCGAGGCCACGCTGATTTTATAAGTACCCGATTTGAGCCCTTCAAACCGAAATCGGCCTTGGGCATCTAGGCGGACATTTTTGGAGAAATAGCCGAATCCATTTTGCGTCTCAAGAGTGAGGTAAGCCGTTCCTCCGGCAAGAGGCTCACCGCTTCCATTGCTGCCGCTTCCAGCAATGACGCCACCCGGAGATAGCCGGAAGACTCCAACATCCAAATCACCGCCATTTTGGCAATCCACATAAACGGTAGAACTCAGGAAGGAGGGGTGTGTGGCTTCAACTTGCAATTCGCCGGGATAAGCATTGTCAAAGCGGAAGGTGCCGCTCTTGCGAGTAGCCGTTTTTTGACCAGGAATATTGTTCGGGTCAGGGCCGACACCTCCGAATAATCCGTAAGAATTTTCTTCTTTCCAATCTTTCCCATGGAGAATGATTTGAGCCCCTGCGACGGGTTCGCCTGTAACCGCATTAAGGACAGAGCCACTCAGCTTGCCTCCCTTTTGCATGTGAATGTCAATGCCAGGGATCAAAGTTCTTTGAACAGAGAATCCTGTGGAGTAGGTTGGGGTATACCCGTCAGCAGTTGCTAGGAGTCGGTAGGAGCCTGGATTAATCCCCTCGAATAAGAAGTCTCCATTATTGTCGCGGAAGTTTTTTGGCCGACCATTGGGGACATACAAAGCCGTACCGCGATTGACCGAAAGAAGGGCAATTTGGAAATTCTCCACAGGGGAGCCATCATTTGCAGTGACACGGCCAGCGACTGCACCCAGCTGGTGCATGGTGATCTCCAAATCCATCTTGTCCACCTTGACTCGAGGAAGATTCGAAGCGGAGAAACCCGTTGCCCGAACGGAAATACCATAAAGGCCTTCTGGGAGGCCCCCAATTTTGAAAGTGCCATCAGGGTTGGAAAGGCCTTCCGTGCTAAACATGGGTTTCGGTCGCATGCGCGAAACCTGAATCTCTGCGTTGGCAATAGGGCCACCTTCTTCATCGAGTACGATTCCAGCAAGGAAGTGTTCTGTTCCAAGAACTACCGTTTTCTCCATGGCTCGGTTGTCTCCCATGAGCACGAGAGGGTGAACTCGTTCTGCGGCATAACCTTCATAGCGAACGGAAAGAGTCCATAGTCCTTGAGGGAGAAGGTCCGCAAGGAAGCTGCCGTCTTGTTCCGCAGTCATGCGAACATAGCGGCCAAGTTCCAAATCTTCCTGTTGGACGGATTCTAGATTTCTAGGTGCAAAACGATTCGCTTGTCTTTGAAGCTCAATCTCTGCCGGGAGTGGGTTTCCGGCAGTATCCGTAATAACACCAGAAATTTGGTAGCCCTTACCCAGAATTACCGGACTCAAAGTTTGGGTTTCCGCAACGGTGGTTACGGGAACACCTTCTTTGGGTGCGTACTCGGGGTGGCGGACCCACATGTCATAGTCGGTATTGGCTTTAAGGCGCTTGAAGCTAAAAATGCCATCAGAATTCGTTTTCTCACGGAAGGAAGGAATGTCGGCAAACTCACCTGGAGACAAGGAAAAGGCAAGGGCCTGGTCGATTCGTTCTGTTAGAGCCACTGTGGCGTTCGCAATCGCAGCCCCCCCCTCATTGTGTACCGAGCCTTGGATGAGCCCCCGGGAGAGGGTGTCCGCAGCAGGAGTGCCTTGGGCCTTGGTTCTTCGTCCTGAGCTATGGGTACTGGAGTCGGGAGAGTCCAATTTGGCAGCTGTGCCATCTTCCAGGGAAAAAGAATCCAGTTTGGGGCCGTCAGAGTCATCCTTGGAGTTCCCAGATGTGCCCAGGGAAAGCATGAAGACAATCGCTGCAATGACAGCGACCAAGATGGCAATTGGGATAAGGGCGGTACTTCCGCGGTTCTTTTGTCGGTAATTCATGGGTCAATGGGGGGGACAGGACTAGTTTAGTCGTTTCCAGGGCCCTATTTCTTTCACCAAGAGTCAAATCATTGCATCCGGCAACGGAAATGTTTTCTGTAACGGTTTCCCTAGAATGCCTGCCATCATGGCGCTTAAGCTCGACCTGACTGGACTTTTCGCTGGCGGTCTGTCCCGCGAGGATTTTGCCGCTCGGTTGCCCCAAGCTGCGGCCGCCCGCGACGCCCACCTCCAGGCCATGCCTGCATGGCGGAAACTCCACGAAGCCACTCATCATTTGGAGAGTTGTCGAGCCCGTGCCGAGGCTGTCAAGGCCGAGCAAGCCCCTGAATACTTCGTAGTGTTGGGGATTGGCGGCTCAGCCCTTGGCAACTCTGCGGTCTTGGCCGCCTTGGCTCCGGTTTACCAAGAATGGGCTCCCGCCGATGGCCAGCCGAAGTGCATGGTCTTGGATTCCATCGATCCCGATTGGATTGCTGAGTTTTTGGCGAATGTTCCTGTTGAGAAATGCCACTTCAATGTAATTTCTAAGTCGGGAGGCACGATTGAAACCTCCAGTGAATTCTTGGTCTTTTATCAGGCGATTCGGGAAGCCCTTGGGAGTGAAGAAGGTGTGCGCAGCCGATTCACCGTGACCACCGACCCAGTAGGGGGCCACTTCAGGAAACTCTGCGATGAATTAGGCCTTTTTACGCTGGAAGTCCCCGACGGTGTCGGTGGCCGATTTTCGGTGCTTTCCCCGGTGGGTCTCTTCAACTTTGAAATGGCGGGCTTAGATTCCCAAAGCATGCTCGAAGGAGCCGGTCGCGTGGACAACCTGTGTTCGTCCCTTCCCGCCGACCAAGACCCGACCTTGGGTTATGCCCTCGCTCATGTCATGCACATGGAGGCGGGTCGCCCGATTCATGTTCACTTCCCTTACGCACACCGCCTTCGTCTTTTGGCCGATTGGTACAAACAACTGTGGGCGGAGTCCTTGGGTAAGAAAACAAATATGGCAGGCGAAGTGGTTCATGTTGGCCCTACGCCGGTGAAAGCTGTTGGCCCGACGGATCAACACAGCCAATGCCAGCTTTATATCGAAGGTCCCGACGACAAGGTCTACACGATGGTGAAGCTTGGCAAGCACAGCCACACGGTGGATATTGGTGAACCCTTTACAGATTCTCCCGCTTTCAGTCACTTAGCAAACCGAAGTTTGAACGAACTTATTGAAGTCGAGCGCCAAGGTACTGAAGTGGCCCTCATGGATGCGGGTCGCCCTGTTTGCACCGTTGAACTTTGCAAACTGGATGCCTTCCATGTTGGCCAGTATTTCGCTTTCTTCGAAATTGCAACGGCCATTGCCGGCGGCATTATGGGAATTGACCCCTTTAATCAACCTGGCGTGGAATCAGGAAAAATTGCAGCCCTGTCCTTGATGGGGTGCACTGGCTTTGAAGACCGTGCCGCTGAGATTCGCGCTTCTTCCGCTTCTCGTGACCCTTTCGTTTTGACCTGCTGATGCCTACTTATCTTTCCGGAATCCAGCCTAGTGGGCTTCAGCACATTGGGAATTACTTTGGTGCGATTCGCCAGCACATTGCTTTGCAGGAGGAAGCGGGCGAACACTTTTACTTCATTGCGGACTTCCACGCTTTGACAAGCGTTCGAGATCCAGAGGAGTTGCGCACTTATACCCGTGAAACTGCTGTGGCATATTTGGCACTTGGCTTGGATCCAGAGAAGGCAGTCTTGTGGCGGCAGTCAGATGTTCCTGAGGTGCATGAGATTGCCTGGCTGTTAGCCACTCAATGTGGCATGGGTCTTTTGGAGCGTGCGCATTCTTACAAAGACAAAACTGCCCAAGGAATCAAGCCAAGCGTGGGCTTGTTCACGTATCCAATTTTGATGGCCGCTGATATTTTGGCTTATGATTCGACGCATGTTCCCGTGGGCAAAGATCAAGTGCAACACTTGGAAATGACGCAAGACATGGCGGGTTATTTTAACAATCACTATGGCGAAGTTTTTGTACGTCCGGAGTGTTTGCTGGCTTCTACGAAGCAAGCCCAAAAAGTTGTGGGTTTGGATGGCCAAAAAATGTCCAAGTCTTATGGTAATACGGTTTGGATTTTTGAAGAGGGCAAAAAACTTAAGAAAATCATCAACAAGATTGTGACGGATTCTCGCCCACCAGAGGAGCCCAAAAATCCGGACGAGCTCTTTTTGTTCGACACGATGTCTCTTTTTATGGAAGCGGATAAAGTCAATGAATGGAAAGAGAAGGTGCGCGCCGGCGGTGAAGGTGCCCCGGGGTATGGGCATCTCAAGGGTGCTATCTACGAAGCTATGGAGGCTTACTTCGCGCCGGCTCGGGAACGCCGCAAAGAACTTCTTGCCGACCCTGCTGAAGTGGACCGCATCCTTGCTGCTGGCGCAGAAAAAGCTCGTGCCCGCGCTTGTGAGGTTCGCGCCCGCGCCTTTACGGCTTGTGGGTTACGGTAAGCTTCCTGTTTTTAATTGCGTAACAAATATCTTTTTCTTGTCCCTCGTGGAGGGCATGGGAAAGAGTGCCTCACACTAGTAAGTAACATTTTCCACCAAAGTTTTCCGGAGCTCCTGATGTTTGCTACGGCGAACAAGGGCGCGGAAGGTGACCTCGTCTGGTCGGGGGCGAATGTGGTGGACTAAAAGAATCGCCATACCTTCCTTCGTACGGAAGGGGTCGGAAATGGTGTTGATTGGGATGTTGAAGGCGGTTTCGCAAACGGCTTTGTCGATGACACCAGGTTCGGCGCGGTGGAGCCAACCGAGCATTCCGTTTCGAGTGCGGGTGGGTTCGTGTTCAGAGAGCTTGTTTGCGAGCGAGCCAAAGTTCTCGGGTAATCTCATTTCCTCGCGGTAGGCAAGGAGTTCCTTGTGGGCGTCATTGAAATCCAAATCTAAAGGGTCCGTCTTCTCTTTTTTCGCATGCAAGAACAACCAGGAAACTTCGCGAGCTTCTCCAAACTTGGCCTCCTGTGCAACAAGTTCTTTTGGTTCCAAGGAAGCAAACCAGTCGTCATTCCATCTTTCTCGTGAAAGTAGGCGCAAAAAACCAACGGATCGTAATTCGGCTCCATGAATGACAGCTTCTAGGCTGGAGCCTTGAGAGGAAAGCAACTTCTCATAAGTCATTCCTCCGAAGGCAGGGTTTTCTTCAACGCGCTTTCGTCTCCACTCAATTTCTTCTTGTAAGACCTCTGGAGTCAGGACAGCTCTCGATTCTTTAGCCCAGTCTTCTAGTTTGTCTTGCACAATTATTTGCTCAAGGTATTCTCGGATTCGCGTCTGGGAAAGTGCCGAGTGAATGGAGGCCCCTAATTCATCTAATGAGATTTTCCAATTTCCTTTGGAAAGGGCCCATCCGGGAGGGGATTTCATAGATGATGCAATCAATTCCCCAACTTGAGCTTCGGTCCACTCCTTTTGTTGCTCAACAGTCGGGGGAGTGGTTAATGCCAAATCCTGGCGCACTAACTCTTCATGAAGGAGAGAATCTCGAATGAGCATTTGGAATTGCTCCACGGACATGCCGCGGTCTGCAATTGCTGCGTAAAGGTCAATGCCCGCAGATTTGGATTGCTCCTCGGCCAATTGGACTCGGGCCAAAACTTCCGCATCCTGAATCTGTAAGCCGCGGGCGTTGGCTTCTCGCTCTACAAGTTGAATCTGCAACAAGTGGCGCAGGGCTTCTTGACCCACAGGCTTGCGGTGAAAAGTAGTACCTAAAAACCGCTCCAATCGGGCAAGGGAAATCGAGCCGCCATCCCATTGGGCAACGACGCCCTCAGGAAGGGACGCTTGAGGCTCTTCGGCACCTTGGAGAAGAGGAAGAAGGAGGGGGAGAAAGGCGAGCATTTGCCCCAGGATAAGAACCTTTAGAAAACCGGTTTCATAAACAAAAAAACAGGGGCCAACCTGAAAGAAAGCCCCTGCGAACCTAGGAGAAAGTGGTTCAAGCCGACTTGCGGCGTCGGCGAGTGGTCTTGGTGCCTTTGTCTACAAAGCGCACTCCACTCTTTGTCCAGCGGGCACTCAAGTGGGCGCCGCGACGGTACTGCCCATCCAAAATCCCATTTGTGAGGGGATCTTCGATTAGGCGGCTCACAGTTCGGCGTACTTCTCGTGCACCGTACTCCTCGCTGTAACCTTCACTGGCGAGCAATGAGGGGAGCTTGGCTGACCAGTCCAAGCGCAATCCGGCGTTGGCGAGGCGCATCGAAACTTCCTCCAATTTCATTTCTGCGATGCGAGCGGAGGCTTTTTCATCGAGGGTGTTGAAGACTTGGATGCCGTCCAAGCGGTTTAGGAGTTCTGGTTTGAAGTAGCGGCGCATGGCGGAGTGAGTCAATTGAATGAAATCTTGCTCATCCAATCTGGCTTCACGGCCGAATCCCAATCGAGAGGAAGCTTCTGCGTAGTCAGCGGTCCCAACATTAGAAGTCATGAGCACAACTGCGTTACGGAAGCTGACGGTATTGCCTTTGGAGTCCGTCAAACGACCGTCGTCCAAGATTTGCAGCAACATGTTGTGGAGTTTTTCGTGACCCTTTTCAATCTCATCGAAGAGCACAACGGCGTTAGGGTTTTCGATGAGAGCTTCGGTCAAGGTGCCGCCTTCGTTGTGGCCCACGTACCCGGGAGGGGCTCCAATCAGTTTGGCGGTTTCGTGGGGGAGAGCAAACTCTGAGCAATCCAGGCGGATGAGGGATTTCTCATCCCAAAGGTTCCGTGCTAAAGATTTTGCAAGCTCCGTTTTGCCCGTTCCGGTTCGCCCAACCATGAGGAAGGAGCCAATGGGCCGAGTCGGGTCATTGAGACCCACTGCGGCTTTGCGAACGGCTCTACAAAGAACACGAACATGTTCGTCTTGTCCGACCACTTCACTCAAGATTTTCGCTTCTAGATTTTCTGCTCGATCACGAAGCTCTTCCAGAGATTGTTCTTGTTGAGCTTCGGCTTCTGCTTCCGCTTCTGCGGGGAGAGCAACGGTGTGGATTTCCAAACGAGGATTGACATCCACACAGATTTGGTAGAGCAAGTCTTCAGCAGCAGCGGCATCATCGGGGTAGATTTCTTGAACGCGGGGAAGAATGCTTTCATTCAAACCCACTACGCAGGCGTCAACGATGAGGTGACGATATTCCCGCCGGTCCGGAGGGCTATCGTCACCATTGCGTGGAAGTCGAAGGACTTCTTCGTCCGAGAGGATTCGGACGCGGATGAAACCATCGATGAGGTCGAAGTATTTGTAGACTAGGCCGCTTTCGTTGAGCACTTGATTCTTTCTCCTGCCCGAGGGGTTCATCGGGCTGTTTCTCTGTCGGTCGATTCCTTCCGGAACCTTTAGGATGTCCCGCCTTATGACCGAGCCCTCCGCCACCCAAGAAGATCAGCAGTTCCTGGCTCTGCTCGTCCACCGTGGTTTTTTTGCTAAAGCAGACGCAGTCCGTATTTTGCAAAGTGTTTCTGATAAAGGGTTTACGAGCACTGTCCTTGCCGCAACGGGTTGGGATGTCAAGAAGCTGAACTACCTCCGCCAGACCAAGGGTCTCCTAGAGCCGGTGATTCCGGGCTTTGAAGACACCGAGCGAGTTGGGACTGGTGGAACTGCGGATGTTTTTCGAGCTCGGAGAAGCAAAGACTTCTCCACAGTTGCACTCAAGGTCCTGTTACCCCGCTTGGCCTTGGACCCTCCTTCCGTGAAGCGCTTTTTGGAAGAGGGGAGAATGCTCCAGTCCTTGGACCATCCAGCCATCGTTTCGGGACACCGCATCTTCAAATTTATGGACACCTATATCCTGGAAATGGATTTCGTTCCGGGGAAAACCTTGGAGGAAATTTTGGATGAAGGCGAGCCGATTGATGAAGAAACCGCACTCTCGGTTGTCCTTCAAGCGGCCCGTGCCCTGGAATACTTGCGTACGCAGGAAATCGTGCACCGAGATATGAAGCCGGGCAATCTTATGCTGAAACCAGATGGCAATATCATCCTTATCGACCTTGGCTTTGCTGGTGCTGGTATGGAGGGTCGTGTTTCAGAGGATTCCACATTGGGGACACCTTCTTATCTTGCGCCCGAACAAGCTCTAGGCGATGAGAGCCTCGACGCTCGCGCAGACATCTATTCCCTAGGCGTGACCCTTTATCATCTAGTTATGGGCTCCCTTCCTTTTACTGGCGAAAGTGAAGGAGAAGTCATGCGGAAGCAAATCCTTGAGGGGCTCAAAGGCTCTGCCATGAAGGGCCGCGACATTTCTCCGCGTATGCATTACATCATCGAAAAGATGATGGCCAAAGACCGGGAAATGCGGTATTCCTCACCTGCCGAGTTGGTGGAGGATTTGGAAGCGATGGGGCCTTCTTAAGCTTGCCCCCAAGACAAGATGGTTTGGATTCTGAAAGGCCTTAAAGCTTGGCGTAGCTAAGGCGGGGATGGTCAAGTAAGTAAAAACTTAGTGTCCCAAATCGAAGATTGCGCTTATCCTTTTAATACGGATAATAAATGAACTTTACTTCCTCTCTTGAAAGTGCTTGTCAGTGCTCGGTTTTCGGGGTTCGTCCTCGGCAGCGTGCCTCCTGGGGCTCTATTTCTAAAGGGCCGAAGAGCCTTGGAGTGTGGCACTCATAATTTCTCGGATATAAGAATTCAATGCTGACTCTTCTTTGCGCCGTCTTCTTGTTTCAAGAGCCTGCAGTGCCGTTGCCCGTTGAACCTAAGACTGGATCGGAATGGAACCAGGCCGGGGTTACTGCATTGGAAACGGGGGCTTACGAACGGGCTCTTTATTGTTTTGCTCAAGCGAAAACCCTTCTTCCAGAAGACGAAACCATTTCCTTGAATCTGTCTCGTGGCCATGGCCAACTTGCCCTGCAACATTATCAGAATGACCGTTTACCTGAAGCTTTGGATGGGTTCCAAACGGCTTTCAAAATTCATCGTGATGCTGGTACGCCGGAGATTTTGGCAGCGCGATGCCTTTTGCGCTTAGGGCGCCGTGCGGAATCTTTGGAAATGGCCCTTCTTGTGCATCGCGATTTCCCAAACCTTGAAGGCCCTCCCTTGCTTGCAGCGGATATTTATGCACTTCGATTGGAATTGGAACAAGGGATTGAGATTCTCGAAAAGATTGATTCTCCATCAAAAAAAGTAAGTTCTCGGCTTCAACAATTGCGAGAGGAGCACCGCGCTTGGGAAGACTACTTGCGGGACAAGTCTTTGCATTTCGAAGTCCTCTATGACCCAAAAAGAACCGACATTGTTCAGGTAATCCCGGAAATTATCCAGGATCTGGAAAACGCTTGTGTCGGCGTTTCGAATCGCTTTGGGTTGTTGCCCGCAGAAACGTTGGTTGTTTTTGTATTGGATAAGGATAAGTACCGTGAGCAAGCTCCTGAATGGTCGGCTGGTCTGTATGACGGGCGCATTCGTTTGTCCGTCGGGGATTATCAAAAAGAAAAAGAAAGTCTGCGGACCACCTTAAGGCATGAGTATGCCCACGCTGTCCTCCATACCTTGGGAGCACAACTCCCCTCTTGGTTTCAAGAAGGAATTGCTCAGTTGGTTGAAAACCGTTCGCTCGAGGATGCCAATAATCGAACCGGAAGAAGCTTGAATTCAGGGATTCGTTTGGGGAAAATTCAAGGAGACTGGACTTCATGGAAAAACCCGTCGTCGGTTCGGGCCGCCTACTCCTATTCATTATGTTTCACGAATTGGATCGAGGAGGAGTTCGGAGCTCACACTTGGCCGCTTCTTTTTGACTCTATCCGTCAACGGGGACTTGAAGATGCCCTCCAAGCGGTCCTTGGGTACTCTTCTACTGAATTAGATCAACGCTTCGCACGGAACTTTTGAATTCCTGGGAAGTTCGCAGTTTTATTTGAGTAACGCAAGATGCGGGAAACCGTCTCCCAGGGCATGCTTGTGTCTGTAGAGGATGATGCCGCGCTTTTAGCGATGGCACTTGGTGAAGAAGGGTGCAAAGAAACTCAAGAGCGATTAAAGGTAATGGGAGGGCCTGGCAACTTATTACTCCGTTGCCCCGAAGAATTAGGGACGAATCTTCGAATCGAACCCCAAAGAGCGGTCTGCCTAGCCGCAGCTCTGGAATTAGGGCGGCGCGGTGTTTCGGCGAAATGTTCTCTTCGCACCCGATTTCGAGGGGGAAGTGATGTGCGGCAATACCTTGAGCCTCATTTTGCTGGGCGGCGAAAGGAACAGTTTTACGCACTTTATTTGGATGCGAAGGGAGGTTTGCTCCACGAGGAGCGTCTTAGTGAAGGCACGCTAACCACTTCGCTGGTTCATCCTCGGGAAGTCTTTGCGCCGGCAGTTCTTCACCGCGCAGCGGCCTTGGTTGTGGCGCATAACCATCCTTCAGGAGATGCGGAGGTGTCAGCAGAAGATCGTTCAACAACTCGACGGCTACAACGAGTGGGTCGTTTGTTGGGGATTGAGCTCCTTGACCATGTTGTTGTGGGAGCGGGTTGTTACACCTCTTTTTTAGAGGAGGGTTGGCTCTAACTTGCGTTGAGTTGATAGAACCAATGTTGGCAAATGGTGGCAGCGGCGGGCCCCGCTGATTCAATCCTCAAGACCGTTGGGAGCAAGCCGGCGGTTTGGATTCCCTGCTCCTTTATCCAGGTCAGTTCGTCCGAACTGAAGCCTCCTTCTGGACCCACCAGGAGCATGATTTCTTTGGAGGGTTGCAGAGTCAATCCCATGGCTAGAGGGAATGCCTCGGGAATCAAGGCAAGTGGTTTTGCAGGGGGAGCTTCCTCTCGTATTTCTTGCAGAGGAACGGGACTCTCAGCCAAGATTGGGGGAAAGGGACGGTTGCATTGTTGGCAAGTCTCTCGAGCCAGTTTGTTCCAACGGTCAAGTCGATTTTTGGAAAAGGGTTTGCGTCCCGAAATACTTCTTTCGCAAACCATCGGAACAATGCGTTCAACGCCGGCTTCGGTAGCGCGCACAATAAGGTCGTCGGCCCGCCTGCCTTTTGGCCAAGCGGTGGCTAAGGTCAGTGGCATTAAGGGCAATCGAGGCACTTCGCATAAGCCGAGGAGCTGGAGGGTGTCAAATCCATCCCAAGTAGCCTTGATGGCGCCACCGTGGGGCAATAGCAACAGGACATCCTGCCCAACATCTAGACGGAGAGCTTTGAAGTGCCTGTATAGTTCAACAGGTGGGGACCAGGGCCCGTCCAGGGTATTGGGGGCTTCGGTGAGGAAAAAGAAGCGCATACGGCAAGGATGATAGTAACCCTAGTGGCTTTGGGGGTTAATCTCTAGACCGCCTTTTCTTTGCTCTGCCTAGGTAGATTAGGTAGATGCTTCTAAACTGCCCCTTCTTGGATTCCCCATTAGCTCCCTTCCCGAATGATTCGCATTGAGATTTTGAGTGGCCAGGATGCCGGCCGCTTGGTCGAGCTTGGGCCAGGCACTTACACCCTAGGTAGGCGTGAGGGGGTCGATGTGTTTGTCCAAGGGGATGCCGTTTCGGGGAAACACTTGGAATTGACCGTTTCAGAGTCCGGGACAGTCCATTTCCGAGACCTTGGTTCCACGAATGGCACCTGGTCTGGCGGAATCAAGGCAGAAGATGGTGAGTGGTTCCTTGGCACGGAACTCAAGCTAGGCAACCTCGGGATTCGGCTTTTGGCGGATGGCGAAGCTCCGGGCGGAGCCTCAACCTCAGAGGCCACCGAACCATCCGATTCCTCCTCCCAATCCGATGCTGCCATTCACAATCGAGCTGTTCGAGAGGTTCTCGAAGGGGGTGGCCGAGGAGGGTCTTGGATGATGTGGCTACTTCTAGCCATCGTGGTGCTGGCTGGTGGAGCGTACTGGTTTTTCAATCAAACGGAAGAAATTGATTTGGCCACAAGTGAGGGACCACGCCGTGCGGCGGTAGTTCAACTCGATGCGATTGAGGATCTTGGACACTTTGAAGGCGATGTGGCCGATTCTTGGAAGCTGGGTAAAGGGTTGGAGATTGTTGGAGATGAACTGCGAAGCCCCGGAGGATTCCGGACGGCAGAATTGTTGCCTCGCTTTGAATCTGCCCCTTGTCGGATTCGAGTTGAGGGACAGCTGAAGGGTGACCTGCAGGCTTGGCCCGTTTTGACTTGTGGAACCGAGGACTCTTCCATCATTTGGGCAGGAGATTCGCTTTCTAAGGGTGGAGTTGAATTGGAATTGCCTTGTGAGGACTTTGAATGGTTCCAGCTTCAATTACAGTTGAAGGGTTCGGGTTCCCTGAGTTCTCTCCGAGTGACCACCGAGGGCGGAGAGGGCCTTAGTTTTGAGAAGGTCGGAAGTGGGCGAAAAGTACTTCAGTATGGCGCCAATGTCGTTCTTCAAGGTTTGAGTGGACGTATCTTTGAGGCCTATGGCTCGGGTGGAAAATGGAAATCGGACCCTAAGGGCATTCTTTTTGAAACGGCCGGCCAATCCTGGCTTCGTGTTACCGGTTCGAATGTTTTGATTCTTACAGAGCAAGAGCCTATTCCCGCAATCACTGGAATGGACATCGCTGAAGCTACTGGGCTTCTTTTCCGCGGCGAGCGACCCTTTTGGATCTCTTTCGAGAGTCCGATGGGGCTTTCGGTGAGCTCGGCGGGAATTCTTCTTCAACCCACCCAGCCATTCCTCCTAGATTGGGACATTACCTATCCATTGGGTGAAGCGTCCCGCTTGCTGAGTGATATTGAACGTAGTTCACGCCAAGGGGATACTGCAACTCTCCTTCGCGCCACCCAGGAGCTCTTGCATCATTGGCCCTTTGATGAAGAGAAGGTGGCTTTAGCGGAAACAAAACGAGCTGAAGCCATTGACTGGGGGCGGAATCAGCTGGCCTCTCTAGAGACGGCTGCGGCGGAGGCTGTGTTCTTGGCCTCGGCGGACGAAATGCATCGCGTGCACGAAGAAGCAGCCAAGTTGGCTAAGGCTCTTCCAGGGACCCAAGTTGAAGCGGAAGCCCAAGCTATGATTCAGGTCTTGGATTATGAAATCTCGAAAGTGCTCCAAGAGGAAGAAACTGACCGAGTGCTTTACAACGAGCGCCTTCTCGGGGGTCTGAAACGCAGCTACCCCTATCTTGCCACTTGGCTAGAGGAGGGGGGAGAATGAGCCGAGGCGCAGGTCTGGATCCTGGACGCACGAGCGTTCGCTTGGCAGAAGTGCAACTTCGGAAAGGTGAAGTTTCTTTGTCTCGCTACTTTTCCGTTGCGGTTGAGCCTGGTGAAACTCCACTCGAAGTTACGGCAGACGCCTTTGGTTATTTGAGGAAAAAACCAGCGCCTGTCCGTGTTGGTTTGACCGGTTCAGAAATTATGGTGCGCTATCTTCCTGTCCCTCCAGTTGAAGATTGGCGGCTTGAGCGTCTTATGGAGTTTGAAGTTCGGGAAATCGAATCTCGATCCGGTTCTCCGTTGGCGACCTCCTTTAATCTGCTTCCGGTTCCAAAAGAGTTAGATGAAGATGACACGATTCTTCTTGGTCTAGTCAAGGAAGACTTATTGGCGCATTGGCTTGATTCCTGTGGAAAACTTCCCGTCCAAGGGTTTTCTCCAAATGCCATTGCTTTGTACAACGCATTCCTTGCTCTTGGCGACCACGCCCCGAGCGTGACCTTGCTGGCCAACATTGGGGCCGGAACCATTGATCTTGCCCTTGTCCGAGGCTCCGAACTTTATTTTGCTCGTTCGGTCACCACGGGATTGGACCAGAGAGACTCAACTCTTGGCAGTCGCCTCGGAGTGGATGATGTTCGTGCTCGCCGTTTGATCCATAAGCATCTCGATTTGAAAGGCGCATTAGGACAACGCTTGGGCTCGGATGCTGAAAGGGTGACTCGGCCTCTTGTTCCTCTTTACGATTCCATGCCCACCTTGCTTTCCGGGGCGATTACTCTTTGTAAGGCTCAAGCACGTTTGCGGGATTTGAGCTTAGACCGCATTTTGTTGACGGGTGGAGGAGCTTTGGCAAACGGACTGGATGAGTTTTTATCCAAGCGGACTGGCGTCCCTGTTGAAGTTTGGAATCCTGCAGAGATGGTGAATGCAGACGATTTGCCCGAAGACCAATTCGATTCTTTGCAGGCTGATGGACCGGCCGCAACCGTGGCTCTTGGCCTTGCCATGAGTTCTGCGAATCCAGACCTTTACGCAATGGAAATCCTTCCGGAAGCCTCGCGGAAAAAACGAGACTTCCAAGAGCGTGGCATATTCATCGTGGTTGCGATTGTTTTGGCTCTTATTTATCTCGGAATAGAATTCAAAGTGAGTTCGTCCAGGGCCGGAGATTTGGCCGCTCAGTCTCGTAAGCTTTCCGTTCAAGCCAAGTCTGCTCAAGATAACGATCGCAAGGCCGATGAGTTGACTCTACAGTTGGAGCGAGAAACCGAAATCCACCAAGAGCTTCTTGCCCGACATGCGATTCAAAGGAGTGCACAAGAATTCCTTTCTGCTCTTGGTCAATGGCTTCCCGAAAACCTTTGGGTTGAAGGCCTTGAAATTGGGCTGGCTCCAGGTGAAGACTGGGACATGAAAGGCCGAATGATTCCTGTCGTCATGGTGCGAATCCGTGGCGAAAACCGTGCCCGTCGCGCGGCAGATGCTTTCACAGAATTCAGCGAGAAAATCAAAGAAATGTTGCCTGGGAAAGAGCGAGCAATTCAAATCTCGAGCAAGGAGCGAGGTCGTAACCCTGAGTGGACTTTGACTACGGTGTTGTTGGCGGATGGACCTGGTAGCGAACCAGAGGAGGTCGAAGAGTGAACCTCGATGCATTCTGGCAAGCCAATCGTCGGTTTTTAATCGGGATTGTCATTGGGCTCGTGAGCTTTTTTGTCTTGGGCTCCATTTTTGTAAGCGGGTCGAAAAAAGCGGCAGCATCTTCTCGTCGAAATATTATGTCGGCAACTCGGACTCTAAAAGGAAAACATGTTTCCTCGCAAGATGTTGCTCGCGCTCGTACCCGATTAGAGGAGCTGAGCGAACAAAGCAGGCGACTCGCTGGGAAAGCACTCCCAGAAATTCCGCTAGAGTTTTTGCCTAAAGAAGGACAAAGCCCATCCAAGCACTACATCGAGTTCACTGGGCAACGTAGGCAAGAGTTGATTTCTGCGGCTTTGCTGCAAGATATCCAGATAGATGAGTCCATGGGACTGCCGGCGGTTTCTCCCGGGCAGCCTCAGATTATTAACAAGGTGCTCCAAGGATTTTTTGTCGTGGACCAAGTCATGCGACTTGCCATTGATTATGGCGCCCAATCTGTCGATGACATTTCGATATCCACCCGATCAAGTAGGAAGGGGAATGTTCGTGCATCCGCCCTGGACATCACTTCTGTGGGAATGGAAGTTCGACTAGATGAAGAGAGGCTGCTTCCTTGTCTCCGCACGCTTGTTGCACATGATCCACCTCTTGGACTCGTTCGTTTAGAGGTCCTTCCATTGGATAAAAAAGGTACTCGAGGCTTGCTCTTAGAATTTGGAGTTGGGGTTCTTTCTGCTGAAGAGGAGGACGAGGAATGAAAAGAGAGCAAATCCTGCTTTTAGTCGTACTTCTCCTTCTGGCTCTAATGAGCTGGTCTCTTTTCTCGGACGAGGGCGTCGCCCGTGTTCGGCCTGGAGTTCGGAGCATGGAGCTCCCTAGGGCTGGTGGAGTGGAAGTGGTGGTGGACTTTGACCTTGAGGACAGTTCAAGGGATGTCTTCCGCGAGCCACGAGAAACTGAGCCTTTAGAGCCCCTTCCTCTAGTTCTCCCACCTTTGGAAGCGATGGCCACTCTATTGCCTCCACCGATTCCAGACTCTGGCGCGGATTATTGGAGCCGGCACCTTCTTCTTACCCCGGGGCCCCTTCCGGGGGATATTAACGAGTTAGTCACCGAAGATGGAGTCACCGAAGATTCCGAGTATGCATCTTTAGACGAGAGCCAAGCGTCTGGAACGCTGGAAAGCTCTGAAGAAGATTTGCTTAAACTTTATGATTCTGTTCGCATCAATGGGTTGGATCAGCGGTGGGGGAGAATTCTCAATGACGACCGCTATTCGCTCATTTCAGGAAGCTCCGATTTGGTATTTCAGGAAGTGGACCCTGCGACGGGTTCGGACCGCTTTTCGCCGTCTCGCTTTGCGCCAGAGAATTACGTTTCTTTCCGCTTTGCCGATACGCTTCGCAATCAGATTGAGATTCGGGTGCGGGCTTTGCCGCAATCTTCCGGAAGTATTGAGAATCGCCTTGAATCCATTGCTTGGCTCTTGGACCAAGGACACGCTGACTCCCTCGCCTTTACACGAGCTGAATCCGTTGCCGAAAAAACAACTGAGCTAAGCGGCGAGGATATTCAAACTTGGCTGGCTCTTGGTGATGTTTGGGAGCGCACATTCAAATGGGATCGCGCCTTCAGTCTCTATGCGGGAATGGCAGGGATTCAAGCCTCCCGCACTCCGCTGAAGGGCATCCAGCCTCAAGTTTTTGCTCGGTCTTCGGCGCCACGCGCTCGCTTGGGAAGGATTTTGGAAAGACTCGGCATGGATTCAGAAGCTGAAACCCAATATCGAAGCGGTGTAGATCTTTCTGATGGCAACCCCGAAGTGCTTCAACTTTTAGGTCGCCTGCTTACTCGGACGGGTCGGGCCATGGAAGCAATCCCCTTATTACAACAAGCGGATAGGCAATACCGCCCTCGTCGTGCTCCGGGTGCATTAGCCAATGGTGTGGCTCTTGGGGAAGCTTATCTTGCAGTTGGGGATTTTGAGTCGGCTGCACAGGCTTTTGGAGAAGTCCAGCGAACTGGTGGTGCCGCAGCTCAAGTTCTTGATGCTTCAGCAGGTGGTGCTGCTTCGGCATATCTTTCCGGTCAGTTTTCTGACGCACTTTCTCAGGCAAATGATGCCATCGAAATCTTTGGTGCGGACTGGAAGCTACTTTACATGCGTGGCATTGCTGCGGCTGCCAATGGAGAACCCGCAGGAGAAGTCGTGCGTGACTTAAGGGCTGCTTCAAAGAGTGCGGGTCTTGATGCCGCACCCGCATTGGCTGCCCTCGCATTCTGGTTGAATTCTTTGGGGCATGATGAGGACGCGCAAGAAAAACTGGATGAAGCTTTGAAGCTGAGTCCAAAGTTGCCTTATGCGCGATATCTTCGCGCACGTTGGGCTCGAGAGAATCACGACCTTTCTTCAGCAAATGAAGATTTGCGCTTTTTGATTTCTTATTTTCCCCGCTGTGGTGCCGTTCTTGGCGAGCTTGCCTGGCTGCTCAATCAAGAAGGTCGACATGCTTTAGCAGAAGTGGCTTTCCGCCGCGCTGTTGGCGAAGCTCCAGAATGGGGAGACGCATCTTTGCGTCGAGGCTTGAACTTATTGCAGCTTAATCAAGTGGAAGAAGCTCGAGTAAGTTTAAGTCAAGTTGAGGATTCGAATTTAGAAAATGCTCGACAAAATGCTCTTGCATGGGCGGCTTACTTAGAAGGTGATGTGCAAGCTGCAGTTGGTGAGTTTGCGCTCTTGCAGGACAATCTTCGTTCTCAAGAAGAGCATCCTCAAGCTGTCTTTGCCGATACATGGCAAAGGCGAATCCAAGAGCGTTCCAGCACAGTGCGCTGGACAGATGACTTTAATGGACAGATTCCTCGACCACAATGGGATGTTCGCACTGCCGCTCGGAATGGAGTTGAGCCTCGGGTCCGTGGTGGCTCACTTCGAATTGCTGGAACTCACGCTAAGGCAGGGGAAACACGCGCATTTAGAGCTCTTCGCGCCCTCTCTTTCCGGTCGGCAAGTTGCCTATGGACCGTTGGAAATGGTCATCGTGGAGAGGCCGGTGTGGGAATCGCTTTGGAATCGCGCCGCAGGCGCAGTTGGGGCTTCCAAGTTTTCCGCGCTCACGACAGTGGCATCCGCTGGAAGTTAACGAGCGGCGCCAAAGGGAAAATGGGGGAGTTGAATCAACAGGTCATCCCTGGACAATTGGTTGAAGTCCGTTTTGCCCTTGATCGCGAAGTTTCTCCACCTGAACTTGTGGTTTGGGTTGGACAGGAAGAGGCTTATCGAGGTCCCGAACCCCGACTGAAAACTCCGACTGGAGACATTATTTTGGAACTCTTTGCCAACACGGTGAATGCTCTTCCTGTTGATGTCGCTTTAGACCAAACTGAACTCGTTTACATCCAAGAATAATGCATTCCTCCTCTCGCTCGGCTTTCACCATCTTGGAGTTGATGGTTGTTCTCGTCATTGTTGGTATTTTGATGTCGGTCTTTGTAATAGGAGGTGGGCGAATGTTTTCCTCCTCGAACAAGCGTAAGGCTCAAGCCCAACTAACGGCCCTCTCTGCTGCCATCGAAGAATTTCGGCAGATTGAAAATCAATACCCAGACGATCGGCTCCCTGTGGGCGTAGCTGGGAACACGCAAAATTCTTCCGCCGAAGCCTTGTTCTTGGCTTTTTACAACCCGGAGTACACAGGCCGTCGCCCAGACCAGGAGTGGTTGGTGAATTTAGATGGCGACACTCTCCGGAAGCCCATGACATCTCTTCCGACACGGGAACTTTTTGAGTTTGGGGATCCTTGGCTAAATCCAATCCTTTATTTCGAGAGCCTTCACTATGGAGACAAGGTGATTGTGCTTGCGGGTGCGGAAGGTGCAGTTGAGGAGCAGACCGTTGGCGCTCTCAAAAATGAGCGCACCGGTGCATGGCAAGCGCCAAATGGATTCCAACTTCTCTCTGCTGGAGAGGATGGTTTCTTTGGAACTGAGGACGACATCTCTCAACTCGGGAGCTGATGCGCGGATTCACTCTCGCCGAATTACTTCTCGTCTTGTTTTTGCTTGGCGTCTTGCTGGGCCTTCCGATTGCTCTTGTGGATCGAGCCGACCCCGGTGCTCGAGGGCTTGCCACTTCTTTATCCAGTTTTATTGAAAGTTCTCGCGACCGAGCTCGAACAACTGGGCAGACGGTTCAACTAGAACAACTGCCGGCGGATTTAGAAAACTCGGCTCGCTTTACACGTTTGATATTTCGGCCCGTTTTAGAGGCCAGCTTTGAGCCAGGCTTAATGCGACGCGAAGGACTCATCCCCGCGGGATCTGCGGTGATTGGGGAAACATCGGGTCGCTTTGGTGCTTGTTTAGATTTGCGGCAGGGAGGTGGTGTTCATGTTGGAGGTCGAGGCGGTCAACCCACTCTCCGTGAAGGTTTTGTTTTGGAGTTTCATTTTTTAAATGAGCTCGGAGGCGAATCCACGCTTTTAGAGTGGCCAGGTCTTTGCAAGATTTGGCAAGACCGAGGTGCCAGCCTGCATGCTCGTGTTGAGGTTGCCTCTATTCCCTCTGCGAACTCAGAAAAGCAGCCGCTTTTGCGGGTATCCTCTGATTTGGAGTCTCCACCGGATGCCATCTCGCCAGGTCGTTGGCACAAAATTCGACTAAGCGTGTTGGACGGCTTCATGAATCTCTTTGTAGACGGCAAGCTAGAGGCGAGCCAAGAGTGGGAGGGAATCATCGGGAAGCCAGACGCTGAACCCTTTATTGGAGATGAAAAAGGTCGATTTCAGGGATTGTTCGACGAGTTTCAAGTCTTAGCTCGTTCTCGCGAAACGGGTCCAGAAATACGGGAAGGCGTTGAAGTCCTCATGGATTCCTCCTCCTTGAAATTCGACCGCGATGGTTTTTTGGACCCTCTGAGCCACCCAGACTCTGTTTTGATTCGGGTCATGGAAATCGAGACTGAAGTCGCTTCCTTTCGCGTGGGTCGGTTTACCCAGGAGGCGGCGCAGTGATTCGAAAAGCATTAGGGCAACATCGTTCTCAAGGTTCCGCCATGATTTTGGTGATTTTGGCTTTGGCGCTCCTGATGTCTTTAGGCATTCCCTACCTCATGACTTCCAAGCTCCGTTCTTCAGCTGCACGGGAAGCTTGGTCCCGAGCCGAGGCTCGTGAAGTTGCTGCATCTGCTTCGATTGCCGCTTCCTATCTACAAACAGAGACCCATCCTGCCTTGGACGCATCGCCGCTTTGGGATGATAAATCGGAATGGGATTCCCAACAAATGGGTCCCTTGCCTGCCGGGTTTGGTGAGGTTTGGAAAGGCTGGCGGCAAACCTGGGGTTTAGAAATAGAAGACCTCCAGGGGCGCATTTCTTTAGCAACAGCTTCACCTGTGTTGATTCAGAACATTTTGCGACCATGTTTTGTAACAGTCGATACCGATTTTATGTCCGTTGAGCTCCCTGTAACGACAACGGATGGCTTCCCAAATTCTGGAATTCTATTTATGAACGGGAATTGGTTGGAATACACGGGAAGAACGAAGCGCAGTTTCACGGGCTTAAGTGGAGTTCCTGAAGATGAAATGCCCGATGACACCAGTTCCACTCGCTTTCGCCAGGGCACGGTTGTTTTGGATCCACGGATTTGGAATTTAGCCTTCGCGCGATTGAGGAATGGGGCTTACCACGCTCCAGAAATGCTGGATGATATTTTTGAAGAGGACATTCTTGGAGTCGGCACTTTGCCTGAATCGGACCGCCACCTTCTCGCGAGAAACTGTTCCACGGGTACAGGTTTCTTTGGGCAAGCTGCCTTTGGGCCTGCTGTGTGGTTGTTGCGCGAAATCAATCCGGATGCGCCGGACTATGTCAATTTGAGCGATTCCTCTGGCTTTTCCTCCGGTTCGCTTCTTCGATTTGAGCCGGAAATTGGAGACTCCTTCGACATGTATGCTTTCTCTGGAAATTCAGGACCCGGAACTGGCGGAGGCTGGGTTCATCTTGCGGCTGGTGCACCTTTGGATTTAGAGCCCCTAACCACTCGTGTTCGCTGCCTACTTCGAGAGCCGGTTAATCTCAATGCGGCCGCCCCTGAAGTATTGAAAGCCTTAGTGGCTGGTCTTCGTTGGCGAAGCCGTCCCAATTTGCCGACCTATGACGACGACCCCCCTTCTGGGAATTGGAAACTCGATTGGGTCCATCCTTCCCAAGCGGACAAGTTCGCAATGCGAGTCCTAGCTGCCAGACCCTTAACAGGTCATGCTGACCTTTGGGCTCGAATACTTATTCCGATGATTGAGGAAGGAGACTGCAGTGATTGGGAAGCATGGGCTATTCTCCAAAACGGTCTTGACCCTGACCAAGCAGATTTGCTTCATTCCACGGCTCCCTTTGAATTTAGAAGTGGTAACCGCTATTTGCAACGCATTAATGGTGCGGTGCGGTCTCGTTTGGGTTCAACGCTTGCCCAAGTTTCTTATCGCGAAAAAGTGCGGATCGCTCCCTCTGTCCCAGCTCTTCAAATGTATCGAACTCAAGAAGACTTTGAAGCGGCGACTCGCTGGTCTCGAGATTTGGTTGGTATGAGCTCCCTTCCAAACAACCTTGGGAGTTTTGGAGGGCTTCACGAACCCCGAACCGGTTTGGGATTGAGAGTGGGGGCGAAGAGGAATACCGGAATTGTGGTTCCTTCGATTGAGTCCGAAACCTCTGGAGTGAGCCCCGTTTTTGCGAGGGAGAGTGAGCAAGGTCAAGGCGTGACCCTTGGCGCTTTCGACCACTTCGATTTTGAACCTTCAGTTTTTGGCTGGGATTTGGCCGCCAAAGGGCCACGAACAGATGACCTTTTTGAGTGGGGTTTATTCGGAGAAGATGAAACGGCTAGTCGGTCCGAACCGCTTAGTCTTGAAGCTTGGTTTCGGTTAAGCCCCGGCACAAACGAGGGCACCTTATTAGACTTGGCCGGCCCGTTCACTGAATCGCAACGCGTGGAAGCCTCCTTGTTGGGTGGAGCCTTAGAAGTTCGGGCTTGGGATAATGCTGGCGAAGATCCTGCTGACCCCGACAACATGCAGGAGGCTTTAACCCTTCGTTTGGACCCTACTCAATACTCCCTTTCCGATCGGTGGTTTCATTTAGGGCTTCTCCTTCGCGCCGTCCATCCAAGAGGGTTTCAGGTTGCTGTGGATGGTGTCCCTCGTGGAGAAATTGATGGCTTCACTTGGACGACGACTGCCATTTCCGGATACGCCCCAGGTTCTCCAGACGATGTGATTCCAGTGGAATCCACTGAGGGATTCCCTGCCAGAGGGGTGCTCAAAATTGGAGATGAGATTCTTGAGTATTCTTCCAAAACTCCGTCGAGCTTTATTACGACTCGACTTTCTGGGCCAAACGATTACATCGGAGGTCGTGCTGCACGAGAAGCGGACGACATCACCACGGGCTCCCTCGATTCAAATCACCCCGCTGGTTCTGCGGTCGAGCGATACGGATATTCGAGTTTCCTTGCATCCGATATTCCACCAGGGGGAAGTGTTCTTTCTGGGGAAGTGGCTCCCTTCTCTCTTGCCTATGGCATGGCGGGTCCCGACACCATTTCAGTGAACACCTTAGGCATGTTCACGCTTGAGATTGGAACGGGCATTTCTGGTGACTATCTCGGTGAGATTGAGTTGGAGCCAATTGAACAAGGAGAGCCCCACTACCTTGAGACCTTTCAAACGGATGGTGGATATGCCGTGATTTTTCAAGTTCGTTCGGGGTGGCAGACTGTAGAAGGGTTTGACCAAGGCGGATTAGAAGTGATTCGTTACTCTGCTCGAACTGAAACAGGAATCAACATTGTGGAACGTAATGTCCAAACTCCAGGTGTCTTGCGCGCTCCTGAGGGGGCATTCCGGAATGGGAGTTTTATTTTTGAGTGGAACCCGAACATCACGAATCAATCAGGCGAACCACTTTTGGAACTTCCCCTGTGGCAGTGTTTCATTATGCCAATTTCCATTAAAGGGGGTGGAGTCTCTGATTTAACTTATTCATGGAGTGACGAGGAACATTCTGAATTTGTTCAGCTTTATACACCTGGGGATTCTTCTTTGACCGAATGGGTGCGTTACGACGCTATTTTAAATGGGTGTTTTATTCGTGATGATTACGATGCTCTTTACAATGCAGTAGGTTCTTATCTAAGGGAGAATAGCCTTCCGGTTCCTGAAGACCCCAACCGCCCAGGGGGTGGGTTTAAGAAATGGCTTCAGGAACCTGCCAACGATGTGTTTGTTCGGAAAATTGGTGAACCCATTGAAGAGCGCGAGCCCTTGATTGAACAAATATCGAGGGCATTTCAGTTTCGTGGCGTAATGAATACTTTTGACCACGCTCAAATAAACGGAACACGTCTGGCGCCCGTTTTTCGAGCCATCCGCACATTAGGGCCAGGGGCCGCTTTCCCAGGCCGCTTGGACAGAATTGCAGTCATGCAGCCGGATACTGCCGGCTTGTCGGCGCCTCCATGGTTTACGATAGAGTGGGCATGCGCTCCACCATTTGAAGATGACAGGCTCTTTTCTCGTGGAATGACATACGTTGCGCTTCAGGAAACTCCTGGGTTGCCTTACCTAGCATCACGACTTTCAGAGATTGACCCTACCTCAGCGGACTGGGACCCTCGGATGGTGGCTCGGATTTGTAAATTCCCCAGTGGAGAGCGGCCTTTGGAACTTCAGTCCCTTTCTTTAGGTGGGAGCGTCTTGGGTAGTGGCGCCATGTCTGGATTTATGGATGAAGTTTTCGTGCATACCGCAGGCGGTTTAGGGACTCCCATCTCACCAGCGGCTCGAGGCTCTTTCGTCCTAGCCAATGATTTGATTGAAGGGAATCGGGATTCCTTAGAATTAAACCTATATGCCATAACTGTGGACAACCAACGCATATGGGCGCCGAACTCTGGGCAGTTTTTAGAGCTGCTTCCGGAGAGCGGTTTACTTGATATTGATGGCGAGCGCATTGCTTACATGTCCAAAGATATTTCCACGGGAATTTTGCAGATTGCTCCAAACAGTCGAGGCTTACATGGCACTCAGGAGAGGGGACATGCTGCGGGCACTTCTGTTTGGCTAGTGGACAGTCGAGGTTTCACCGTCCTGACTAACGATGTCGAAGCAAGCGATTCCATTTTCCCCGTGGAAGATTCCTCAGGCTTCTCCGCCCGACCTTTGTTGCTCCTGGGAGATGAACTCATTCACACTCCTCTTCGTGCCAGAGATGGCGCCCTTGCAATGCCGGTTCGACGACCTCTCCCAGATGAAGCTTCCTCGTCAAGCGACGGAGGTGAGGGCCTTTTGAGGGGGCGTTTCGGTACTCTTCCGGCGGCCCACATTGTTGGCACTCCGGTTTACTCCATGCCCCACCGATTTGAAGACCGTTGGATTGAAAATTCGGATTCCCCTGCTGGAGCTTGGGCTGAATTCTCCTTTGATGAACCGAATGCCTATTGGCGTGGCCTGCAATGGGGAGTTGAGATCCCAGATTCCTCGATACGGCTGCATGTTCAAGCTCGCGCTGGCGAGGCAGAATGGGGAGAAATTCCTGAAGATACGCCGGGCCTTATCGAAGTGGAAGAGCGCCCTGGCCCCGACGGTCTTATTCCTCTTGGCCTTCACTCGGACCGTTTAGATTTGCGGTTTAGCTTTGACTGGGGCGTTGGAGCCTTCGACCCAGTAGATTTCCTCTCTACGGGTTGGTTAGAAATGCCCGTCCTTAAGGAAGTGGTTCTTGATTACTTTGCGGAGTCGCGGGTAGAGCGAAGGGAGGAAATCCGAGAGTGAACTTAGAACCTTCCAAGACCCGACAGAGTGGAATGACCTTGGTCGAAATTACTTTGGCTTTAGCCTTAATGGCTTTGCTTGGTCTTTTTGTGACTGGAGTCGTCCGTTCTGTCCTCGGCATTTGGCAAACAGCCGAACGCCAGGGCCGCGGAGACCTTGCCTTCAACTCTTGTTATGAGTTAATGGCGGCCGATGTTTCCGCCTTGCATACAGGGCCACGCGGTTGGCTGGTTTTGGATCAATGGGAAGCCCTCCCTGCTGGGGAAGATCAGCCTGCTTGGTTGTTGCCACGCTTACGTTTTCTTGCTCGCGCTGAAGGTCTTCCGGACAATCCAGGACTTCGTGGCGGTATGGAGGTGATGTGGACTCTTGTTCCTGAAAACGCAACCAACTCTCGCCTTTGCCGTTTGATGCGAGTGACTCAACCGGAAAACTCAGAGGAAAGCTTGCAAAGCGACCGCTATGCATCCTCTTTGTTGAGGGGTGGCGGTGGGATAGCCGTTTTGGATGGTGTGCCTTGGGTGGAATGGATTGCAATGGAGTCCAATGGTGACCAAAGCTCAATCACCGAGGTTGCCGCCGAGAGTCCTACGGTTTTTCCAGTGGCATTGCAGTTCAACTTAGAACGCATTGCAGGTTCAGCCCGCGAACGACCTCCAAGTTTGGATGAAACAGTTGCTTCCTCTCAAACTAGATTCAAGTTGCGCGGAACGATGCCCCTTCGAGCCTCAAGCTGGGCCCTTGTTGATTTTGAATGGGTTGAATGGACCGGAACGGGACCGCAAATTTCCATAAAGAATCGCGGCGAACGCTCAACCGTCCCATCGAGCCATGACCGCGGTGCTTCGGTTTTCTTTCCACGATCCTTTACTGCAAAACTCCCCCTATCTGCAAAAGGAAGGAGGATTCAGCCATGAGACAGCACGGATTCACTATCGTTGAAGTTCTTCTCGCTATGGCCCTTTTCGTCGTTGGCATGACAGCCATCATGGGTCTTTTTCACTTTGGCGGTGGCCTGGAACAAGAAGCGCGCACCCATGCTGAGCTGGCTCCGCTCCTCCCGATTGTGGTCGAGGAAGCAAGGAGGAAGGCTTGGGACTTAGATGACTCAGGGAACCTGGTGGGCCCACAGAAGCTGGAAGGGATCCCTGTTACCGGCGCCCCTGGGTACAAATACGATTTAGAAGTCGTCTCCAGTGATGACCCTGACTTGGGTCGCGCAACCCTCCTGCTTTACCGAAAATCGCCGGATCGGCCCTCGACCACCCTGCGCTTCCTCCTACCTAGAAAAGTGACCTTGGAACGGCGCTTAGAATGGGAAGATAACCAATGATAGAACTCCTCCTCCTTGCTGGAATGTCTAGCCTCGTTTGCCCTCAAGAAGAACCTGCCGAACTCTTAAGGATGCGGGACGGTCGAATTTTAGTTTGCGACATTCTGGAGCATAATTTAGACGGATTGTCCGTTGTTTCCCTTCGAGATGGAGGGGCTTACGAATTGAGCTGGTCGGATTTGTTTCCTGGCGAGGCTGACCGGATGCGTTCCGAGCTTGGCTACAAAATTGAAACAGCCATTCCAGAAGTGCCTGCGGACAAGTTGCTGTTGGTGAATAGTCAAGTCATGATTGGGCGAATTGTGGGCCGAGATCAGGACAATATTCATCTTCGCACATTTGATAACACGAGCATTATTCCTCTTACTCGACTTGCGGCTCCTCCAGAACCAGTCATGGTTCCCGCTTCCGATGTTTTAACTCCAGAACAGTTTTATCAAGAGCGGGTGAGTACGGTGGACTCCAATGACCCACTCAAACTTTTTTCTTTTGCCTTAGAGCTTCAATTTGTGTTCGCTTTGGACCGATCTATTGAAGTCTTGGATCAGGCGGAAGCCTTGGCTACAAACGAATCTTCTTTGCCAACAAGAATTCAAAATATGCGTCGCTCCGTTTCCCTGGTCTTAGAAAACCGGGTGCAAGCGGAAGCCTTAGAGAGCATTCGTCACCGCATTCATCGGAAAAGGTTTGCCGAGGCCGAAGAAATGCTCCTTGAGTTTGAGGAAGATAACCCGAATTCTCCTCTTCAAGTTGAATACAAAGATTTGGTTGATCGTTTCGAGGAACAACGGGTGAGCGCCATGGAGGATTATTTGACTCGGAATTGGTATGGGCGAACTGTTGCTATCGTGAAAAAGAGAGCTCTTGAGCGAGATGCCTCGGTTTCAGAATTGCAGACATGGGCTGAAACTGAGCTTCCGCAATTGGTTCGAGAAGAACTTTTATCCGAACTCCAAGTCATGAAGGCCGATATTCAAATTGAGGATTTGGATGCGCTCTGGCAAGCCCGAGTAGATTATGGCGCCAAACGCCATCAGGCAGGCTATGGAGTGGGCTCCTGGATTTTGGGCGAAGACCGGGCTCGCGAAGGCTTAGATATTGTGGACGAATCAGAAGATGAAGGTAAATCAGAAGAACTCAAAGCCCTGGAAGAACGGGCTAAGAGGTACCTAGACAACCTGGATCGCGCCCGCCGCCAAAGCACGGGTGACGATGAGCAATCCCCTGAGGATTGGTGGCGCAAGGCCGGCGCAAATTCTCGCTTTCAGTGGTTGATGGCTTATTACGCAGAAAACTCTGGTGATTACGAGCTAACACACGTGAGTTTTGTGGATTGTGCGACTTGTGCTGGTAGTGGCGTCATTCGTTCTATTGACTTGGGCTCGCAAGGTGGAAAAACACGGAAGAGTCCCTGTCCAACTTGCCACACCATTGGCATTCGACGGTCGATTACTTTCCGCTAAGGATGCCGTTCCCCCGGTGCTCGTTCCTGTTTTTATTGGGCCTTGCTTGTTCAACCCCCTCCTCTGTTCGCGAAGGAAAACCGAAATCGACTTCTTTGCAGAGCGTTCGTATTGGGGAAGAGGCATTGACTCCTTTTGCTTTTGTTTCCTCTGCCGAATTTTTATTCCCAGAGGAAATGCAGTCGGTAAGAAGGACAATTCTTCGGGCCGAAATTGCTCGGCGAGAAGGGCTTCGCTTAAATATTGAAGTTCCTGCGACGGAAGCAGACGAAGCTCTCGAAGCCGCCCTCCGCAACTTGAGGGCTGAACTCGGCAACCAGACCGATTTGGAATCTTGGTGTAGGCAACGGTGGGGATGTTCTTTGACTCAATTTGCTTCGGCTTTGAAACAACGACTTTCTGCGAACCTCCTTTATCAACGAGTCATGCGGGCTTGGGTCTGCCAGGGGCCCACTTGGGAAGTGCAGGTAATTGGAGTCGGGAGCCAGAAAGAGGCGGAAGAATATTTTTCCCGCCTTCGTCTTGGGGCAGACCCACGAACTTGGGATTTCCCCATTCATCAGGAGCTCCTTGCCGAAACCTCTTTAGCGCCAATTGGGCCCTCCCTGAAAAACTCCACGGAAGGAGATGTCTTAGGGCCTTTCCAGTTGCCCGGCGATGAGAACTGGTTTCTTCTGCGCGTGCAGAAGAAGCGCTCTCCAAGCACCGACCTGCTCCCGCAAGCTGTTTTGAAAGATGGCCTAGTTGACTTGCCTCCTGGACCTTTGGAGTCCCGGTCATGGTGGGAAGCCATGCTTCGCCGCTATACTGCCAGCGAGAGCCCATCGGCAATCCTGAACCCACCTCGAAGCTTTGTCCCCTTCTGAAAATACCCCCCCCGAGATCCAAGAAGACCAACTTCGGGTTCTCTTCGCCCTTCTCTTCTCCTCTCCTGACCCAGTGGGCATGGATCGAATTCGGGAAATCCTGGTTCCCCAGTCGAGCGAATCTGAAGCCGATACCGCTGAAGAGCTGCACAGCCCACGACAGTTTTTGGATGCTCTCGAAGCCTGGATGGAAGAACGAAGACTTCCTTTGGTGCTGAAGCAGGTTGGGCGTGCTTGGCGTCTTTTGACATCCGAAGAGGTTGCCGAGGCCTTAGAACCGGTGAGGAAGCGCGCCCAATCCGACCGTTTGGGGCCGGCTGCATTAGAAGTGCTTGCATTGATTGCCTATCGTCAGCCCGTTTTGAAGGCTGACATTGATGCGATTCGAGGTGTCAAAAGTGGGCCTCACCTTCGCCACCTTTTAGATTTGAAACTGATTCGGATTCTTGGTCGCGCGGAGCTTCCAGGTCGTCCCTTCCTTTATGGAACAACTCGTGAGTTTTTGGACAAGTTCGGCCTCCGAAATCTATCTGAATTGCCTGAGGCTGGTCGTTTGGCCTTGCCAGTAGAGGAGCCTCCTTCCCAGCCCGAAGTGGATTCCCCCGCAGAGACTGAGCACGAAGTGGAATAGCTCAAATCTTAGCCGTGAGGGTACACTTTGCGGCCTGACCGTTCGGTCCTACCACCCATGAATACCCCCAATAAGGATACTTCACCTTCGACTCAAGAGCCGGAAGCCCCCAAGAATAAGTGGGTGCTTTTGGGTTTGGCCATTTTCTGCCTGCTCATTTTTTCAATTTCTCAACCCATGACCACGGTGTTCCGCAACATGATGAATGGCGGGCCCCCGGAAATGGCACGGATGGAACTTCCTGGCGGTCCAGCTGTTATCACCCTCGAGGAGTACCGCGTCGCGAGCAGCTACTTGCATTGGGATAGCCGTATTTTGGGTGGCCCTTCTTCCAGCAATGAAGAGCAAATTCTCGCAATGGCTGCGAAAAGAAAACTTGCGGATGAGTTGGAAATCGTGGTTGACGACTCTCGTATTAGCGAATTCCTTTCAATGCAGATGCAGCAGTTGCGGCAAGCGAAGTATTCAGACATTTGGCGTGGCTATGGTTTTCGTTCAGGTTTGGAATACGAGTCTATTTTGCGTGAACTCTTGCGGGTGCGGCTTCTTGGTTCCTTGCTTGCTTCTGGCGTGAATCCAGGACCAGAAGAAACTTTTGACCAATGGGCGAAAGAGTTTTCCGAGATTCGGTACCAATGGGTGAATTTTTCGGCAAACGAGTTTGAGAAGGAAGCCGCCGAATTGAATCCTGAGGATGACATCCTCGCGACTTTCTACGAGAACGATTTGGATTATCAACAGCGTTCCCAATTGGAAAACGAAGAAAGCGTTGCCTTTGAAGCACTAGTCTTGACACAAGACGCCTTGGGGACCGAGCTGGTTCAGGCTTGGGCGCCTTCGGAAGAACCTTCCGAAGAGGCTCTTCAGGCCTTTTTCGATTTCCGTCGTTTCAGTCTTTACCCTCGTGATGATGCCGACCCGAAAAAGGAAACGGAGCCTAGTTTGACTCGAGATGAATTGGGTGAGCGCCTCGCTCAAGATTATATTTTAAACCGTGCGGCATTGGAGCTTCGAAGCTTGGTTACAGATGTTGAAGACCTTTCTGCTTTTGCCGCTGAGAAAGGCGTTGAGCTTGTTCGCTTTGAAGAGGCCGTCCCTTCCTCTGAGTTGCCTGAGCTCGAGCGAGTGGGCTCCTCGACTCTTCGCGAAATAGCCTTTGCGGAACTTAACAAATGGCTAGGTGAGCCGATTCTTAAGGAAAACACTGCGGTGCTCGCTAGACCCACCGAACAAAACGCACGCGCCATGCCTGAGTTGGCTGAAGTGCGTGAGTCTGTCGTGGATTTCTGGCGTGAAAAGGAGCAAGCTCGTCTTGCCCGCGAAGCTGCAGAAGCTTTTGTTGCGGCTATTCCTCTTGCAGAAGGGGCCCTCGAAGGGGACCCTGCTACTCAAACGTCTGAAGAGTTTGCTTCAGCTGTTGCCGTGTCTGGGCGCGTCATTCGAGTTCAAGATTGGATTTGTCGCCGTATGCGGATGGTTACCGACCCCCATTGGGAAGCCGATGAGAAAGTTCGTCCCTGGATCCGCAACATGGTTGGCGCAAAAGCAGAAGAGCTACTCGACGGTGAAGTCTTGGAACCCATCGAAAATGCTCGTGAGGGAGCCTATGTGGTTGTCCAACTCTTGGGCCAGCGCGATGCCAATCGCGAAAAAATGTGGCCTGGCGAATTAGATTATGCTCGTCGGACGGCTCGCCAGGAAGCTTGGCGTCGGTTCTGGGACGAAGGCCTTTCCTATGAAGGACTGGCTCGTGCCTACAAAATTGAAAAAGTAAGTAACGAGAATTAATCTTTCTCGGGTCCGGGGCCTAAGTAAGGCTCGGAATCGGCAAGCGTGCGAAGGAGTAGCTCCCGCACCGAAAGCTCATCGGGTTCCGGTTTTCGCGCCATCCGTTCAAATAGGGGGCGGTTTTCTCCCGCGTAGAATCCTGTTTGAATGAGTTCTTCTTTGCAGCTTTGATAGTCGTCCCTGCGAGCGGCTGCAAGGGCAAGGAAGGCGTGTCCCATTAAGAAATGAGCCCGAGCCTTGGCTTGGTTCTCCATGAGAATAAGCGTGGCTTCGTGGTTCTGATTGGCGCCCATTTCCTCGAGCCATAAAGTGCGCGCCTCACGAATAGAGGGATGTTGGGCGGCAAAGGACTCCGCCTGTAAGAGAATGTCATGGGCCAGGAGAGGGGAGCCAGAAAGCATTTCGAGTTTGAGCAAACTCGTAAGAGCAAAGAGGTCGGCCGGGTCTTGCTGAATAGCCTGGCGTAGCGCTGTGCGAACCTCGTTGGGTTTTCCGCCTGTGCGACTGAGACGCGATGCTTCTAAGTCCCAAGAAACCGCGTGCCATGGCCGCCACCGAAGAGAGCGACGCAAATGTTTCTCTTCGGCAGTGAGCTTTGTTTGACTGACTTCACCCTCGGCAATGGCGCGTGAAAGAGAAACCTCACCAATGAGTTGAGGAATCGCTGCGACTGCAGCGAGTAGCGCAAAAGCAGAAGGGAGAAGGGAGGAAAACCAGTCATTTCGAGTTTTTGGCGTCGTAGTTGCCTGCTGTTTTTCAGAAGTCGCGAGCCAAAGAGCTCCGAGAGCCAAAGCGGTGGCATTGTCAGAGAAGGGGGAGCGCACACACGCATGAAAACCAAGAGCAACCAAAGGGACGAGCGGCCACGTGCTTCTCTCCGGTCGTCGAAGCAATTGGAAGAGGCAAAGGCAAAGAAAGGCAAGACCCAGCCAGCCGCTTTCTACCCAAACCAAGAGGACTTCGTTGTGAGGATCCTTGGCGCGCGGTGTTGCAGGGTCTGAATAATTGTGGCTTGCTACCCGAAGGATGTCTGGGTTTTGCCAATGAGGATGGCTTTTCTCGTATTGCCCTAATCCAATTCCAAGAGGGTGGGTGAAGGCATGCTGGGCAACAGAAAGATCTGTGAGCCAACGGATTTCGAAGGAGTCATGGCTGGGCGCTGTTTCTTCTTGAGGTTGCACCTCAGCTTTAGGCTTTGCCCAAAAGTTCCCTATAGCCATAGAGGCCAAAACCAGCAACAAGGGGAAGATGACCTTTGAATTTTTCCACGGTCGCAAAAACAAGGCACCGATTGGAATAGAAATCCAAGGCGCTAAAACATGAAGACTTCCTAAAAAGAAGGCAACGGGAGAAAGTACTGCAGCGCGAATTCGCGGCGAGCGCGGCCATCCAAAGGCAATTGCCGCCAAGAGAGTCGGTGCAAGAACTTCCGCTGCATGGTTTGTCCCTGGAAGCGGAGCGGTTGGGGCAGAGGCTTCCATGGGGCGCCAGTGAAGAGGGTCTAGGCCGAAGAGTTGAAGGAGGCCATAGCCGGCAGCTGCAAAAATGCCGCCAAAAATCCAGGGCCAAGCTCGGTTGAGGGCATTTGACTGTTGAACTCCGAGGCCAAGGAGAACAAAAGCGCTCAGGAGAGGAGCCCGATCCACCAGTCCACCCCAAATGGCAAGAGTCGGCAGTTCGAGTGGAGTAAAGAAGAGGGGAGCCAAGCCCAAACACAGGAAGAGAAGAAAAGCTTTTGTCCCGGGAATAGAAGCGGGTCGGAATTTAAGAAATGCAAAAAGAGTTAAGAGGGAAAGAAGGGCGCCGTCCAATCGGGCATCGTCCAAGAGCGTGGGTGACCAAACCCAAACGGGTAGGAGAACCGCTGCCGCAAAGAACCAACTCATTCAGCGTGTTGAGGCTCGAGAAGGGCCTCTAGAAATTCACTGGCTTCAAAGACTGCAAAGTCATTGACTTGTTCCCCGACTCCGATGAATTTGACTGGGATTCCTAGTTCGGAAGCGATGCCAAGTACGGCTCCACCTTTTGCAGTTCCATCGAGCTTGGAGAGGATGACGCCGCTCAAAGGCGCCGACTCACCAAAGCGTCGCGCTTGTTGAATCGCATTTTGACCCGTGGTGGCATCCATCACCAAGAGGGTTTCATGAGGGGCACTTGGGATTTGCCGTTCCACCACTCTGGCGATTTTGGACAATTCGCTCATTAGGTTCTTTTGAGTGTGTAGGCGACCCGCTGTGTCTATGACCAAGACATCGGCATCGCTCGAAAGAAGTTGGGCGCATGCATCATGGGCAACAGAAGCCGGGTCTGCAGTTTCCGAACCTCGAACACACTCCACTCCAAGTCGATCGCCCCAGATACAAAGTTGTTCCACGGCTGCAGCTCTGAAAGTGTCTGCTGCGGCCAAAAGGGGGCGCTTCCCTTGTTCTTGTAGCCACTGAACTAACTTGGCAACGCTTGTGGTCTTTCCAGAACCATTCACGCCCACAACAAGGAATACCGTTGGGCCATCCTCAGCAAATTGAAGGGGTTGTTGAGGGGAGGAATGAAGGAGCTCGCTGAGTCGCCCATGGAGCCAAGATGGGATATCCGAAGGGCTTGCGAGTTCACCGGATTTTAGTTTGGAGGCCGCCTCTTCCAATAAGACTTCTGCCATGGGGCCAACATCGGCGGTGTAGAGAAGTTCCTCTAAGGTCTCAAGCGTGACTTCCGTACTGGTGTCTCCGCCAAGCTGACGTAAGGCATGGGAGATGCGATTCCTCGTTCGGGCGAGCCCCCGTTTGAAGGAAGCTAAGACCAAGGACTAGTTCTCCTCCGGGGCCGTTTTAGGAAGGCGCGCACGGGGTTGAGGCGTTGGCGGGCTTGGAGGGGGCATCATGGAAGATTTTTCATCTCTCGTCTCTGGGAGTTCAAGACTAGGTTCCTTCATCGGAGGTTCAGGATGTTCCACACCCTGTTCTCTTTGCTCGTGCATTATGAGACGTGCTCGGTCTAAGATTCCATTCACAAAAGAGCCACTTTGAGCGGTGGAATATCTCTTGGCGACATCAATGGCCTCGTTGATAACCACCTTGAAGGGGACATCTGGGATAAAAAGTAACTCAAAAATCGCAATCCGAAGAATGTTTCGGTCCACATGGGCAATGCGCTCCAGGCGCCAATTGGAGGCAATGCGTTCAATCCAAGTATTCAATTCGTGAAGGTGTTCTTGGACTCCTTCGATGAGGGCCTTGGAGTATTCTGCGATTTCCGTGCGGCCCTTCTTGTCCGGATTTCGGTAGGTGTGATGCTGAATGAAGGGCTTCCACTCTTCCATGGCCTCCAATCCCCGAAGTTCCAAGGTGTAAAGGAACTGAAGGGCAAGTTCTCGAGCTCGAGTGCGGCGGCGGACGGTGGCGGACATTAAAGTTGTTCGAGCAAATTGCTCATTTGAAGGACGACCTCGGTGACTTCTGCGCCTTTGTTGGACTCAGAAGTTGTTTTTTCAACTCTTCCCTTCGCTTGGTCGCCGGGTTGGAGAGGGGCGGCGAGAACCTCAAGGCTGGATCGGAGTTTGGCTTGAAGCAAGGTGTCGGTAGTCAAAACTCCAAAAACAACCGGGATGGAATGACGCATCATGCAATCCATTACGCCTCGGGCGCATTCACCAGCCACATAATCAAAATGGGGAGTATCCCCGCGAATGACTGCCCCAAGCGCAATGACGCCAGCATAATTTCCGGAGGAAGCAAGGCGGTCGCAGGCGAGAGGAATTTCAAAGGCGCCCGGAACACGCACTACGGTAATGGCATCTTCAGAGAGACCAAAAGTTCGAAAGGTGTGCAGAGAACCTTCAAGAAGTGCTCCAGTGATGTCGGAATTGAAGTCAGCAACAACCACCGCAAAGCGGTGGGAGGAAGCGGAGCAATTGCCTTCAAGGAGCTGGGTCATGACTGGCCGTAGGAAGCGTGGATTTTCCCTTGTTCCGGCTGTTTTAGCAAGACTTAGCGGGAGAAAAGTCGGTCAAAGACTTCTCTTCTCAACATGGCGCCGAAATCTTGCAAGATGGTATAGAGGAGAGGAACTGTCCAGAGCGTAAAGAAGGTGGTGAAGGTAAGCCCTCCAGCAACCCCGACAGCCAAGCTTTGGAAAGAAATCCCGGAGCCATCCGGTTTGGAGAGGGCGAGGGGAAGAAGGCCAGCGATAGTAGTGAGGGCAGTCATGAGAACAGGTCGCAAGCGATCCTGAACCCCGCGTACGACGGCATGTGCGCGAGCAAGGCCTTGCTTCTCAAGACGGATAATGCGGTCCACAAGAACAATCCCGTTATTCACCACAACTCCGGCCAAAACAATCATGCCAATCATGGCTAGTAAATCGCGGGGTGTGCCTGTGAGCTTAAATGACCAGTTCGCTCCTACAACAGCAAAGGCGATAGTGGCCAAAACAGAGAAAGGGAGGGCCAAGGACTCAAAAAGGAGTCCCATTAATAAGAACACCAAGGCAATGGCAAGAGCGAAGGCGCTCATGAGCTCGCCCATGTCTTGTTGGAAAGAGTTCCAGCCCCCAGCTTGTTCCCACGCAAAGCCTTCTGGCATTTCAATTCCAGACATGAGCTTTTTAGTGTCGTTGGCCGCTTTCCGTATATCCGAGCCGGAATGCTTGAGGCCAACGACCGCCATGGTTCGACCATCTCTTCGGAAAATACTGGCAGGAGTGCGGCGATATTCGAATTCTGCGAAAACGGATAGAGGAGTGGGAGTCCCTTGATCCCAACCAGCGACAGTCATCTCTCGAAGAACCTCGCGATCTGGGTTTTGGGGCCGGTCGAATTCCAGAATGATTGGGACTTCACCGCGATCCGTTTGAAAGCGAGAGACCATGAGACCACGCAAGCCATATTCAATGCTCCCTAAGACTGCCCGGCTGGAGCTCCCCATCTTCTGAAGGCGATCTCGATCCAAGCGAACCAAGACCTCACGAGCAGCCTGCGTGTCTTCCTGGACGGCTTCCCAATCACTGCTTTGGCGCGCAGCTTCGCGGACTTGCTCACCTAAGTCTGCGATGAGCGTGGAATCGGGGCCCGCAATTGCAATTCGAGTCCACTTGTCCCTTTGTGAATTCCGGTCAAATCGATCCTCAATTTTCAATTCATAGGCTGGGTGTTTGGGCAAGTCTTCTTTGAGGCGTTTTTGAAGGTGCTCTTTTAGTTCGACCGACGGTTCACTCTCATGCCAGATATTGATTGTCCCACCTCTCTTGTTGAAGTCGATTCCAATTGTGGGTGAGCCAATCTCCTCGTTGAGGGGTCCGTTCAGTGTTTCTTCCAGAAGAACAACGGCATCTTCAGCTTCTTGAAGTGAGGTGTTGGAAGCAAATTTGAAGGAATAAGAGATTTGGCCACCGCCAATCGACATCCCATCTTGGAAGGCGCTGCCGGAGCTTGCAAAGGGGCCAGAAGCTAGGAACAGAAGAGCGAGACTTATCGCTTTGAGTCGATTTTGGAGGGACCAACTCACAAGGCGCGGCATCCAGGATCGCATTCCGCGCTCATGGATTTCTTGATTTCCCTTTTCCGAGAATGCTTTGGTTTTTCGGCGTGGATGGCCACGAGAAAGCAAGCGACATGCAGGAGGAACAATCAGCTCCGCCAGAACCAAGGCCGACATCAAAGCCACACAGAGGGGGATTCCAATGGCATGCGTAAAGGTTTTTGCCATGCGGTCATCAGCCATGAAAATAAGTGGCAAGAAGACAACGACAGTGGTCAGCGTGGCAGTGGTGACGGCGAGGGCCATTTCCGAAGGGCCGTTCGTACAAGCGTCATCAACGGATTCGCCTCTTTCCCGTCGCTGAATAATGCTCTCAACAATCACGACTGCATTGTCCACCAACATTCCGATAGAAATGGTGATTCCCATCATGGACAGCATGTTGAAACTATCTCCGGCGAAGTAAAGCCAGGCCAAGGTTGTGAGGACCGAAAAGGGAATGGAGCAGGCAACCAAAAGGGTGTAGCCAACTCTTCTCATAAATAAGAACAATACGATGCAGGCGATGAGGCCACCGTACATGGAGTTTTTAACCAGTTCTCTTAATGAAGAGGCAATGGACTCACCCTCTGACCAGAAGATGTTGTATTCCATCTTTCTAAGGACAGGATCCTCGGGAAAATCTACCTCAAGGACTCGAGAGATTCGCTGACAAACTTCAAAAGTATTTGCTGAAGTTTCTTTGGTGATAGACATGCCAAAGGAGTACTGCCCATCAATCCTGAACAAATCTTCGGGGAGGCTGCGAACCGCAACAACCGTGGCAATGTCCTTAATCTTTAGACCTTTGCGAATGGGGAATTCTTCAATGTCCTCTAAGGAATCGAATCGACCTTCTACACGGATAATATGCCGGGAGCCCCCTTCATCTAGGTCACCAATGGGGGATGAAACATTGTCTGCTTGGAGATTTTGATAGAGAGCGCCAATGTCCACTCGGTTGGCTGCGGCAAGTTCTTGGTCCACAAGGATTCGAACGGAACGAGGCTCAAGACCTCTCACTTGAATCGAGGCGACACCATCCTCAGCTTCAAGACGCGGAATCAGGACATCAGCGACAATACCTTGTACTTCGCTCCTGTCCTCTGGGGCGAACATAACTCCGCACCAAAGCACCGGCATAGAATCTCCCGACCAGCGCCGGGCAGAAACTCTGTCGGCTTCACGGGGAAGGTTGGGTCGAGCTCGCTCAATACGGTCTGCGACTTCCGCATAGGCTTGGTTCATATCTGCGTCGCCTGCGAAGGAAAGGTTTATATTTCCTCGACCCTCGGAAGCTACCGAATTCATTTCTTTGAGTCCGACGATGCTTCGGAACTCTTCTTCCATGGGGCGGATGACCCGCTGCTCGATTTCACTTGGGTTGGCCCCTGTCCAAGGTATAGAAACAGAAACTGTGGAAGACCCAAAACCTTTGGGAAGTAACTCAATAGGTATTCGAGAAGAGGCGATCCAACTCGCGCCCAAGAGGGCTAGAACCAACATGAGGACAGCGATAGGCCGCCGGATAAGTCGCCGGAAAAAGCCTTGGAGCTCAGGCATTAGAATGCGTCTTCGAAATCTGGGCAACTGTGCGGTAAATCACCGGGATGACCAGAAGGGTTAGAAGCGTCGAAGATAAAAGGCCGGCGATAACAACCAAGGCCATCGGTGCACGAAGTTCCGTGCCTTCCGCACTTCCAATTCCGCCAAGCCAGCCGGTCAAAGGAATCATTCCCAATACGGTGGTAAAGGTAGTCATCAAAATCGGTCGCAAACGGGTGCGCGCTGCTTCCACAATGGCCTCGTCCAATGGCAAGCCACGTAGTTGGTTTTGGTTCATGCGGTCCACCAATACAATGGCGTTGTTCACCACAATGCCGGCAAGCACTACAAAGCCAAGTAGAGCTACGACGGAAAGTGGAGTATCTGTCAGAAGTAGAACCCACACAGCGCCGATTCCCGCTAGAGGAACGGAAAACATAATGACGAAGGGCTGAAGTAGGGATTCAAACTGAGCGGCCATCACCGCATAAACCAAAAAGATGGCGAGCAGGAGGGCGAAGTTCAAAGATCCCAGAGCTTGATCCATTTCCTGCTTCTGGCCTCCAACTCGTATGGCTGAGCCCATGGGCACAGGGAGATCTGCTATGGCAGCTTCCATTTCAGAAGCTAGGCCACCTAAATTATAACCGTCAGTGTCCACGGTTGCCGACAGAACAGCTGCTCGCCGACTCCCAATATGGCGAATTTCACTAGGGCCGAAATCCGTACTTAGGTCTGCAACGGCTCCCAAGGGGAGGGGGCGCTCGGCGTCTGGGTTCACCGGAAGATCGTGGAGTTGCTGCACCGTGTGCATTTCCGATAAGTCAGCTCGCACTCGAATATCCAATCGCTCATCCGATTCCGGGAAGGTCGTTGCGACCTCACCCTCAACGGCAATCCTTAATCTCGAGGCAACTTGTCCTAGGTTTAGATTGTGTTCTGCAAGTCGTGCACGGTCCAAAACGATACGAACTTCAGGATTGCCACGGCGAAGAGAACTGCGGAGGTCAATGACTCCTGGAATTTCAGCGAGTCTGGACTGAACGGAATGGCTGAGTTCCGAAAGAGTATCCAGGTCCTCTGCAAGAATTTCAATTTCTAGTGGGGCTTTGAGAGCGAGAAGAGTCGGTCTTCGAATTTCAAATCGCCGAATTTCTGGTTGCTGGGACAGAAGCGTGCGGAGCTCCTCTTCCAACTGGGCCTCAAGCTCTCTCCTGTTGGGAGACTCCTCCACACGAATAGTGATTCGACCCACATGGGGGCCGTCTTCTTCATTGTTCAGCGATTCGCGGTCTGCACCTGAAACTGCTGCCGAATCGTGGACGCCTTCCAATTGCGCAATTTTCTTTTCTAATTTCGTAGTGAGGGTGTCCGTTTCTTCAAGGGGATAGCCGGAAGGAAAAAAGAGTTCAGCCGTCATTTCCCCCTGCTTGACCTCGGGCAAAAGCTCGCGGCCCAATCCCTGAATGCCTTGAATGGTGGCCAGACTAAGAAGAAGCGTTAAACCCAGAACAAGGCCCGGTCGTGCAAGAGCGCGCTTCAAAACACTGGGGTATTTGGAGTCAAGTCGGTTTTGGCCCCTTCCTACCATCGCTGCGACAGGTCGAAGAATGGCGCCAAGCGGAATGAAGATTGCAGCAAGAAGAAGGCGGCAAAGCGTGCTCACGAGCCCAGCGAAATCAGAGAAAAGGCGGCCAATTACAGGGAAGAAGACTCGCCCCCCGGTCCAAAGAAAGGGGATTAACGCTACAAAAGCCCAGAAGCCGAGAGCGGTCGCACGGTCTTTTACTTCATCAGGAACGCCCCATCCACCCCATTTCATTTGCTCGGCATAAGGCGCAAGCGTGGAGGTTTTCCAGGCAGAAAGGCCCAGGTAGACAAGAACAGAAAGTGTTCCAACCAGGATGCGGAGCTTCTTCTTTTTGGGGTTGGTTTCGGGGAGGTCTTTGAGAAGACCCTTGCGTACTCGGGCGAAAAGTTTGGGTTGATCTTCCGTAGGACGGCGACCCTCGCCTAAATGGAATCTAGCGGCGAGTCCCGGGATGAAAAAGAGAGCCACCGCAAGTGAAAGAAGAAGAGAGGAAACAACCGTGAGTGCTTGATCGCCGAAAACTTGTCCAGCAACACCTTCCACAAAAACAATCGGAGCAAAGACAGCGATGGTTGTAAGCGTCGAGGCAGTCACGGCGGAGCCAACTTCGCGCACTCCACGAACCGAAGCGTCCAGCGGCGGGTCCCCATCTTCTCGACAACGAGAAACGGATTCGAGAACAACGATGGCGTTGTCCACCAACATGCCAATCCCAAGGGCAAGGCCCCCTAAGGACATGACATTCATGCTGACCCCTCCAACATACATTGCACCGAAGGTTGCAATAATGGAAACGGGAATGGCTAAACCAATAATGACAGTAATGGTTAGCTGCCTCAAGAAAAGAAAGCAAACCAAAATGGCAAGCAATCCGCCAACTAGTGCGGCACCTTGGACTTCGGATATCGCTCCCTGCACAAACTTCGATTGGTCGGAGAGGATGGTCAGGTCCATGCCTCGGGGTAATTTTTCCACGAGGGATTTAGCTCTCATCCCACTCACCGAAGAGGACAAGTTGCCTCCACCTTGGTTGCCGCCTTCTCTGCCAGCAGATGAAGAAAGTTTCGGCTTTTCGTAGAGTTTCGAACGCACGGAAGCGGCGACTTCTACGATGTTGGAGCCGGCTTCTCGGAAGATGTCAATTTCAACCGCCTCTTTGCCGCCTACCCGCAAGACAACATCGCGGTCTTTGTGGGTGCGCTTGACCTTGGCAATATCGGAAAGAAGAATTGAAGCGTTGCCACGTTGAACGATTGGAAGAGCCCGAATTTCTTCAAGGCTTCGAAACTCATTCAAAGTTCGAACAATATATTCCACCTCCCCTTCTTCGAGTTCGCCGCCAGGGACATTCAAGTTCTCATCTTGAAGGCGTTGCCGAATCGTTTCAGGAGTTAAGTTCATTGCAGCAAGCCGTTGCATGTCCAATAGAACTTGGATTTCATCTTCAAGGCCGCCTCGAACCTTGACTGCGGCCACTCCTTCCAGGCCTTCAAGGGCGCGTTCGATTTCTTGTTCTGCGACATCGCGCAATCGGACAAGGTCTTCCTCGCCGGATAAAGCAAGGCGGATAACGGGGTCTAAACTCGGGTCGTATCGAAGAATGAGGGGGCGAGATACGCCGCTGGGCAAGAAGACACGGTCGAGACGTTCGCGAACATCTTGAACGAGAAAGGCAAGGTTGGAACCCCATTCAAATTCCAAAAGAATTTCGGATAGCTCAGAGCGCGAACTCGAGCGCATTCGCTCAAGGCCACCAACCGTGGCAAGGGAGTCTTCAAGGCGCTCCGTAACACGCTCTTCCAAATCTTCAGGGGCTGCACCCGACCAAGAAGTGCGAACGGTGATGGAAGGGTAATCGACATCGGGAAGGAGGTCGAAGGGTAGTTTTCCCAAGGAAACCACTCCAAAAACCGCCAAGGCCGAGAATACCATGAGGATGCCTACTGGGCGGTAAACGCCCAAGGCCAATAACCCGCCTTTCGCTTTCATCCTTGGGCAATCTCCACCAAGTCGCCGTCCTTCAGTCGGTCGGCGCCAACAAGGACAACCGCATCACCCACTTCGAGCGGGTCGCCATCGGCGAGCGCTTCCAGAAAGTCGGGTTCCTCGAACCCTGGGGAAAGGGTTGTGCGTACAGCCTTGCCGTCTCGTACCACAAAGCAAAACATTTCTCTTCCTTTGAAGAGAATGGCTTTCTTGGGAACCATGAGGGCTTGGGGGTGCTCATCCAGAACAAGATTGAGCTTCACCAGGATACCGATGGGAATGGCTCCATCTTCGGTATTCAAAGAGGCGGTCACTTTAAAGGTTCCACTTTCCATATCCACAACGGGGGAGACACGTTCGATTTTTCCCTTCAAGCGCCTGCCCGGAATAGCTTCGGACTCTGCTTGGAGAAGTTGGCCCTCTTGGAGAAGCGAAAGTTCTCGTTGGGGCCGGTGAAAAATTGCCTTAGGTTGGGAGTCGTCCACAATACGAAAGGCGCGGTTTCCAGGGTTTGCAGTGTCTCCAAGGGAGATCTCCCGAACGGCAACGGTTCCCGCAATAGGGGCGCGCATGACGGTTTGCTCTATGTCGAATTTTGCTCGATCCAATGCGACCTTTGTGGCTGCAAAGGAGGTGCTTGCTGTCACCAAGGCTTGGCGGCTCGTTTCTAACTCCCGCTCCGAAATCAACTGAGTGCCCGTGGCTCCAGCGGACTCACGAAGGGAATTGTTTCGGGCGTGATCTTTTTCGGCCCGGGAATTTTCGTTTTCGGCTTCGGCGAGTCTGACTTCCGCCTCTGCGAGAGCGAGTTGTTCCACTTGGTCCCTCAGGCGAGCCAATACCTGGCCGGCGTGAACCCGGTCACCTTCTTCGACAAGGAGTTCAACTACGGGTTGAGTCCGCTCAGGGAAAACATCAACTTCATCGAGGGAAACCACATCGGCTACCGCCACCAAGCTATTTTGAGCCATGCGCCGCACCAAGTTTCCCGTGCGAACCAAAATTGCTTCATCAACTTTGGAGCCGGGATCCTTGCCCCAAGAGGGCGAAGGAGGTTCAGTTTTTAAATCCTTTTTCGAAGATTCCGTTGTGGATTCAGCCTTTAGGCCGGAGTTCTCAGCGTCGGGAGAGGAGACTTCGGAACCGCAAGCGGCCAAAACAAGGAAGGCGATGAGGCTTAAAGGGGGGGGGAGTGGTTTCATCGTTACAAGATTGTGACAGGACTACGCACAAGTGGGGCTTCCATTGAGCCTTTCTCTAAGAGAAGATAGGGGGCATGGGAGGAGAAATCTGCGACCAGGAACATCGAGGGCATGACCTGATGGGCTATCAGAAGGCGGTGGCAACCGTTTTGAACTTTGCCAAGCGCCTCAAACGTCCCAGCGAATCCGTTGCTTTAGAGCTTGCAGTGGGGCGGGTTTTGGCAGAAGAAGTTCAATTGGATCGCGATGAGCCCCCTGTTCCACGCTCTGCTATGGATGGCTTCGCGGCACGTTCAGAAGATGGGGCTGCCCTTCGGAAAATTCTGGGCACTGTTTTCGCCGGCACCTCCAAAATTCCTCAACTTGGTCCTCAAGAAGCCGTTGCTGTAATGACGGGGGGCACCGTTCCCCCTGGTGCAGATGTTGTGATTCCCATTGAGCACTGTGTTGTGGACGGAGATTCTGTTCGTTTTGAGAACACTCCCGTAGCGGGTCGGCATGTTCGCTTGGCTGGCGAAATGGGTGCCCAAGGTCGAGTGCTGTTGGAGCCCGGAGTCGTTTTAGCCGATGCCGACCTCGCCGCAATTGCAGGCTGTGGTTTTTCGGAAGTGAATGTTTTTCCTCAACCCCAAGCCATCGTCATTTCGACGGGCGATGAAGTGGTGGACTGGAATTCCAGACCGACAAGCCATCAAGTGCGAGATTCCAATCGCCTTGGTTCTGCCCTTCAGTTGAAACGAGCAGGCGCCCACATTCTGCGACATCTTCATGTTCCCGATGAAGAAAAAGCCCTAAGTCACGCCGTTCGTGAAGCTCTTCAAGATGTGGATCTCATCGTGACTATTGGTGGAGTGAGTATGGGCGAAAGAGATTTTATGCCCACTGTTTTTAAGGAACTTGCCGTCGAAGAACTCTTCCATGGCGTTTCCATTCAGCCCGGAAAACCTGTTTGGGTTGGGCGAAACAGAGACACTTGGGTGCTAGGTCTGCCCGGAAACCCCATTTCCTCTTTTGTCACCTTGGAGGCTTTTGGCTTGCCTTTGGTGCGAAAACTTGGGGGTGTTCAACGGCCGGATACCGCACGTGCGCCGGAGTCCGGCATTGCGGGTGGACCTGCCCGCTCGAAAAAACGAGAGCGATTCCTGCCTGCTGATTTGTCCTTGGATGTAAATGGACAAACTGTCGTGACCCCTCGGCCTGAACATGGCTCTGGGGATTGGACTTCCCTTGCTGGGGCAACTGCGCTTTTGCACCTTCCACCGAAGACTCAACTGGAAACCGGTCAACCTGCCCAATTCCTGCGATTAAATTCCGCACTGTGAAATACCCTCGCCTTCTGCCTTTGTCATCGGCTTTGTTGCGGGTAACCGCTCTTCCTGGTTGGTGGGCTCCTTGGCTAGGCCCGCTGGCGGTAATTCCTCGGATTGTTTACTGGGAAATTGGTGGAGATCGCCGTGGAGACTTGATGGGCGGTCTTTTGTTCTGGGGGCTGGCCTTCAGCATCCTGGCGACTACCGGGGCTTTTATGCCATTTGGCGCAGCCTGTGTGATGGGTGGACTTTGGGTTTTGGAAGGTGTTTTTTATCGACGACTTCGCCGCTTTCTCAAACCCGAGTTCGCCGCCCCACTTTCCCTTTTTAGCCTTCAATGGTTGGTGGGTGAGTTTTTCTTTGGCGGGGTGCCTTCCTTTACATGGGGGCTTGGTTTTGCGGATTACCCATTTTTTCTTTCTCTGGCCTCTGCAGTGGGGGAAAACGGTATTTCTCTCTTAATTCTCTTGCTTGGGGGTTGGCTTTGGTCCTTTTCGCGAGGTTGGAAGAGTATTGGTTTTTTGACACCGCTTCTTTTTCTGTTTGCTTTTGAAGCTGGGAGACATCAAAAACCGGAACCAGTGGCTTCAGCCTCCTTCGCCGCAATTCAACCCAACATTGAGCTTGGCGCCAAAACGGCAAGCGGAGGCGAGGTCGCCATCCTTAAACAACATGAAAAGATGTTGGAAGAAGCGTTGAAGGAAGCTACTCGCCCTGAACTTCTTTTTTGGTCGGAAACCATGTTTTTGCTCCCTGCAACGTTTTCCGGAAAAGAGGGGGAGATACGGATTCCTCGGCGGGGACTTCCAGGTAGCCCTTTGGTTTACCCGGCGAGCGCTGTTCGTGACCTGCTCAAGCGAGTGGCGGCCCAAGTTGCAGAACCACTTGCCTCGGGGGGGCACTTATTGGTCGGAGCCCACACTTACGAGCCCTTATCCCCCGATACAGAATCTGGTGTAGTCTCCCCCAGGGCTTCGTCCACCTTGGCTTTTGCAAAGGATGGAGGCTTGGTCGGTCATGCTGAGAAAAGTGAGCTGGTTCCCTTTGGAGAGACTTTGCCCTTTGATGGAGCTTTCCCCGCAGCCGAGGGAATTGCCCGGTGGGTTTTTGATTCTTTTGGCCTCTCCCCCGATTTTGTCCGAGGTGAAGAACCTCAGCCCCTTCATCTCATCCGAGAAGATCATTCTGTTATGCGCCTTGGCACCGCCATTTGTTGGGAGAACACATTCGAGCGGATTTTTCGAAAGCAGGCACAAGCAGGGGCTCAGGCCTTTGTCATTTTTTCTAATGAGGCCTGGTATGGGCTGGGGGTAGAGATGGACCAAATGCTTGCGGCCACTCGCTTCCGGGCCGCAGAAACGGGGCGTTCCGTGCTTCGCGCCACGAATACGGGGATTACGATTCTCCTGAGCAGTACTGGGAAAGAAATTGCTTCTTTGCCTCGGGGCCAGGAGGGAGTCCTCTTAGGAGTCCTTCCTTTGGTGGACGAAACATACCGAACTCCTTATTTGATATGGGGTTGGGTCATTGGGCCTGGAGTAGCTCTGCTGGCTCTGCTAGGCGGTTTCTTGGCCTTTTTTAGGGGTCGGCCTGCCAGGAAACAAGAAGGAAACGAGGCACTTTCTTGACCCTTGGGGGGAGGGCATTTATCTTGCCGCACCTGAAGAATGGTGTGATACCGGCCCACCGGGAGCACCTAGACTTCCTAGTGTCCATTTGGGCAACCCCCTCGTAAACCATTACCCCCTTTAGCCGGAACCCAAGAAACATCGGATGAGCACTGTAGGCAAACTTTTCGTAGTCGTGAACTTAGTCCTGGCGGGCCTTTTTGTAGGCGCCTCTGCCAGCCTCATCGGCACGAGCCAAGAATACCGAGCCAAGTTTGAGAGTGAGCAAAGCGCCCACCAAGAATCGGTTCGCGCAAGTAAAGAGGAAATCGATAGCCTCCAAGGTCAAGTGGATGGCTATGAACTCTCAGATGCGGCGAAGGCCTCCGAGCTCAAGTCTCGTGACGCCGATAACCAGGATTTGCGGACGCGCTTGGAAGCATCCGAGCAAAAGGCATCGGATTTCTCCGCCACCGTGGACCAATACAACTCCAAACTGGATGACCTTGTCCAGGCAAACCGCGATGTCAGTGATTCCTTGAGACAAGCGAACAAAGACCTTGCCAACGCCAAAGAAGAGCGAGACGATGCACTAGATGCTAAGGAAAAAGCCGATGCCGCCCAAAGTGCCGCTGAAACGGGTCGGCAAACTGCGCAAGATGCTCTAGCGAACTTGGAGTCGGCTCTTCACCGGGCCACTAGAGATGCTGAGGATGCCAAGAGCTCTCTGAGCAAACTTGCAAACCGCTTTGGCGTGAGCCCTAATAAAATTGGGGAGCAGCCCGATATCAATGGCATTGTTAATTCAGTCTCTTACGATGGTGATATGCCCATCGTTGTGATTTCTGTTGGGGACGATGAATCCGTTCGTGCGGGGTATACTTTTGATGTTTGGAACGGTCATCAGTACAAGGGTGAGATTCGCGTCGAGGTTGTGAATGCAACGAATTCTGCATGCACTATTCAAACCAATGGCGATT
>PVBE010033999.1_pt1 | contig 173956 bp, 158 predicted proteins | sample 1631181 | NCBI WGS metagenome assembly PVBE01 (sample SAMN08397723, study PRJNA350692) | Marine metagenome, whole genome shotgun sequencing project. | isolation source: water | place: Pacific Ocean | collected 2012-04 | reverse complement strand
CTCCTGGATCTGTACCTGTTTCGCACACTCACTGAAGTCAGACAGATGACCGACGACTGGAGGGATCGATACAACAATGAACGACCACACGACTCACTGAATGACATGACGCCTGTGGAGTATCTGCAGGCCAATAACCAGTCCGGAAACTCTAATTTGGCCTGGGACTAATCTGGGGAGGTTTACACCCCCTGCTCTACTCATTGAGTACTTTCTCTTTCTGGGTCTGGAATTCTGCATCTGTAAGAATGCCGCGCTGCCTCAGGTCTTCAAGTTTGATCAACTCGTTATAGATATCTGTATCCTTTTCTTTTCCTGAGTTCATTTCATCATCTAGATCGATGTCAATATCAATGTCCTCATCCGTCGTTAAGTCCGCTCGTGGCACAAGGGACACCCTGGCGTACTCAGGATCATCTTTATCAACCACTCTGAATTGATACTGAAACGTTGCGTTCTGGCGCTCTGACATCGGGGTCGAGTTAGAGGAAACCGGGATGGCAACCCTTCCCTGAGACTCGGCAAATTTATTTGCCGTCGCAATCACCTTTGCTTGCATATTCGCTGCGTTCCCAAACATACCCCCCTTGTCTACGTCATAAATCATATACGTGTCGGGAGATAGCTTAACGACTTCAGGGGAGCTGCACCCGGCTAAAAACAAGACACTGACGGTTAGAATTGAGATGAAAATTCTCATAACTATAAATCCGGTTTAAATGCGGTGGTTTTAATGCCTTTAGATACCAGCAAATGCTCATAATTGAAAGAGGGAACCGCCCTTCCCCGACAACACCTTGCAGCGCATTGATCAACCGCCACAGAAGCGAACACGCTATCCGGCTAAGCCACCAGGGCTTAAGGACACGATGTTCCCGGATGCTTGTTGTGGTTGCCTGATCGCGGTCAGCCGGTTGCGGCTGCCTGCAAACGATGCCGGGCCTGCTGCAGCAGTACCCGCAGTTCAGCACCTGGCTCACCCAACTGTTCAACCGAGGTCAGCCATAACACCAGCAGATGCAGGTAAAGCAACCGGTAGCCGGATAACCGCTGCATATGCTCTTCACGCACTGTGCCGAAATAGGCATCGAGCAAAGTGTCGGTCTGCTGGTGGTTAAACTGATGATGTTCGGCGATGACGGCCAGTTCGAACATTGGCTCACCGATGCCGGCATATTCCCAGTCGATCAATATCAGTGCTTGCCCGTCAATGAGATTCGCACAATGTGCATCGTTATGGCACAGGCAATGAGATACCGGCTGCTGATTGAGCCTGCCCGATAATTGCCGTGTTTCTTCAGCCAGTTCACGTCCTTCCGCCGTGCCGATAATCCGCGCGTAATGATCAACCTTGTCCAGCAGTTGCAGGGGTTGCCCGTGCGTCTCCAGAGCATGCAGTTGCCGCAATAGTTCGGCAAGCCTTGTAATGCATTCTTCATCATGCAGGTCGCTTTCTGTCCATACCCGTCCCTCGATATAGCGCGTCACCTGGATGCCCTGCGGTGGATCGGCATACCTCAATTCAGGGCCCAGCTGATGCCTGCCGACAACCGCCAGCACTTCTGCTTCGGCCTTGCGATCCAGCCCGAGCGGTACAGCAACTTCGTTATCGAGGCGCAATACGAATTGCCCTTTATTGTGCTCGATAAGGTAACTGTCACTTACCGGCCCACGGTTTAGTGTGCCAACCACCCGCGCATCGGCCAGCGACTCGATCCCTGCAAGTGCCTGCTCAGGGTTCACGCCGGTTGCAACGTGCGCAAATCTTTACGCCAGGACAGGTAACCGATAACAATCAGCACGAGATAACCGGCAAACAACAGCGCAGTAAGGTAGAGCTCACGACTGGAGTACAGGTAGATCGACACACTGTCGATGACAAACCAGTACAACCAGTTTTCCAGCAGCTTACGGGCCACCATATAGGTCGCGATGATTGCCCCCCAGGTCGTGAACGAATCCAGGTATGGCAAGGCCGCGGTACTGTTTTCACTCAGCAAGCGGCCGCTGATTATCGTCGCAATCAATACCGCAACGATGGCAGCAATATGGCGTGCCGGCGGCCAGCGACTGACCGGCAGTGAGTGGTCTGCTCCGGGCCCATGCCGCCATTGATACCAGCCGTAAACAGCCATGCCAAGGTAGAACACTTGCAGCGCCGATTCCATATACAGCAGCGCGCGATACATCAACACCAGGTAAATAGCCGTTGAAGCGAATGCCATAGCCCAGCACCAGATATTTTGCCGGATGGCAAGAACGAGATAGGCTACGGCCAGCAGTACGGCGATAGCTTCCCATGGCGACATTGCCGCGGTCGCAGCGGATACGTTGTCAATCAGGTCATACAAGATCGGGCGTTTGCGTGATATCGAGCCCACTGTTCAGAAACTTGGTGACGAATACAACCTTGTCGTTATCGCTCATGCCCTGCTTCAGACAAGCCGTGATAGCCGGCATTACATCATCAAATTCCCCCCGTACCTGAGTGCTCATCTGATTGGTGACGGTTTCGAGCCCATCACAGGCACTCAGTTTGTGGATAAATGCACGAATCGCCAGCTTGTAGTCAGCGTCGAGCGGATACATGCTTAATTCAACCGTTATCATCATGATGTTGCTTGCCTCGTCCCGTTATTGAAATTCCCAGTTCAGTGTCAGCCCAACCTGGCGCGGATCACCGGTCTGTGTATAGAGTCGCTCCGGGAAGCCCGGTGGTTCATTGCCGAAGTAGAAACCACGCACAAAGTAGCTTTCATCAAAAATATTTCGCCCCCAAAGATAGAGGGACCAGGCGTCCCACACCCTGCCTAGCCGCAGATTAACCTGTTCGTAGGCCGTCGATTTCTGATCGTGACTGTAGTCGTAATAAAACTCATCCTTACCCGTCATGTCTGCCCGTACAAACCAGCCTTGTTCATGTTGCCATAGCGCGCCCAGTGAGAAGTTATAAGCCGGCGCATGCGCCTGATCGCGCCCCTCGAGGTCCCGAATGTAATTGAAGCGCTTGATATCGGCATCCAGCAAACCGAAAGCACCAAACAGGCTCCAGGCTTCGGTCACCTGCCAATCGACACTGGCCTCAATACCCTGGTTCCTTCCCTCTTGCGCATTGTCGGTCAAAAATGAGAACGCAATCGGATTACCGATAGCGTCCTGTACCGGCACTTTAACCTGCATGTCATCACGATCCATGAAGAATGCCACAAGATCAGCGCGCAACAAGCGGTCTGCACTGAGATATTTAACACCGGCCTCGTAGTTCCATAATGTCTCTTTGGCATACATTATTTTATCCGCGGGTGCGTTCGCATCCAGGTTAAACCCGCCGGCCTTGTAGCCGCGGGCAATGCGGCCAAAGATCATCGTCGTATCCGATGCCTGGAAACTCAGATTTACATGCCCGCCCCACAGGTTGTCATCCGGTGCAAAGGTTGCACTGGCGTCGGCATAATCAGCCTGCCATGATTCCCAACGCAGGCCGATATCGAGTTGCCATGACTCACCAAAGGGTATTGCGAGTTCGCCAAACACCGCCCGGCTTTCCGAGTCGAATGAACTGGTAAACGGTGTCACACACTGAACAATGCACCAGTAATCGTCACGGCCAAAATCTACAACATCAATTCGTTCATCCAGATTCTGGGCGTAAATACCGACCAGCCAGTCGACGTATCCGAACAACTTGCTCGCAGTCCCCGAAACCAACCTGAATTCCTGGCTGAAAGTGTCACGATCACGATTTGTCGTTGAAAAATAGTCATAAACAGAATTGCCGAATTGCGGCGTATCCCAGAATGTATCACTACCCCAATCGGCATCAAAGCTGAAAAGTGATTCTGTATTGGCAAAGCTTGTTATGCTGACAAACGTCGCAAAGTCACCGAATTCCCCCGTCACCCTGGCCGAACCGGCCGAAGTTTCCTGGGCATCCTTGCCCGGCTTGTCGGAGTAAGTCACTGAACCATTATTATCAACCGCCCAGGCGTCATAGCCATCGTTGATATCGGCATACAGGCCGGCCAGATCAAGTTGCCAGTTTTCACCCGGTTGCAAGCGTAGCTTGCCGCGCGCTGTCAGTTCGGAATTGTCGTTGGTGTCGTTCCGACCAAGAGTGATATTGCGCTGAAAACCGTCACTCTCATATTTCTGCACAGCGAGTCGGTAGCCGGCGCCGTTGCCAATGGGTCCGCCCAGCATGGCGCCGAGTGCAGCGGTGTTGTCACTGCCGGCCGTAGCTTCAATGCGCGACTCAAAGGCAGCAGCCGGATCGGCGGATTTCACGTAAATGAGCCCGGCAAGGGCATTGGCGCCGTGACGGGTTCCCTGCGGCCCGCGCAAAACATCTATCTGCTCGACATCAAATAAGGTCGCGGTACTGCCCAGGCCGGATAAATCAATATCATCGATGATGAAACCGACGGAAGGATTTGGCGCACCCTGGTATTGCTCGAGTTCGCCAATGCCACGAATCTGCAAATAGCGTGCACGGTTACCATCGCCGGAATAGTTAAGATTCGGTACCAGGTCAATCAGTTCTTCGAAGTGCTGGACTGTCGACTGGCTGATATCCTCGCTGTCGAGCACGGTGATGCTCGCAGCCAACCGCTCTGGACCGATCTCTCGAAAGGCTGACACAACAAGCTCATCTGTAGCCCACACCGAAGGGGCAAAGGCTGCTATTGCTGAGCCAGCCAGATAACAAAAAATAATGGCTCTCGCCCGGGAATACCACGGCATTTTCAGGATCTCCGTATTAATCTAGAAATCCGGATCACGACGGTCGGTGGGAAGTACGGAACACGTTACCTCTTCCTACGCCGGTATTAACCGGATCAGGTTCTAAGGGTCCCTACAACAGGTCTCAGGCCTTACCGGCCACCCCTAAGGAAATCTGACTATAGCAAAAGATTGCAAATCAAGCGATATCCTGCAGCTTGGAACGCATGCAATAACAAGACATACAAGCAGTAATTTCAATCTGTCATAAAAATATTTTATAGCTCATTTTTATCAGCGCAATCAATGCAACGCATCACTGCCGGATCAAACTCAAGGCGCCGGTGCGCTATGATCTCATCACAGTCGATACAACGCCCATAGTCATCATTCTCGATCCGGGTTAACGCAGCTTCAATTTGTTGCAGGTGAATCTCTCTGCGTCGTTTTGATTCGAGGGACATGGCCTGCGCCTGTAGTGCATCCATGCGCGACAAACGACCCACCTTTGCCTGGTCGAGTTCAACGGTCTGCGCCGCCTGATCACCCGTTTCACTGAGTTTCAATATATCGCCGCGCAGCGCAATCAATCGTGCACGAAAGAATGCCCGATCAATGTCGTTACTCACCGATCACCGTCACAACCATGCACCTGTTGTGGCCGGTGGTTCGATGCTCCCACAGGTAGATTCCCTGCCAGGTGCCGAGCAGACAGCGGCCATCGCCAACCGGCACGCTAAGCCCGGACTGGGTCAATACACTACGCACATGCGCAGACATATCGTCCGGCCCTTCCATGGTATGCCGGTAAATTGAATCGCCGTCCGGCACCGCACGAGACATGAACACTTCTAAATCACGCCGCACTTCGGGATCCGCATTCTCGGTCAACATGAGCGATGCGCTCGTGTGCTGCACAAAGACCTGGCAAATACCGGATTCGATATCAGACCGACTGACGATTGCCTGCACCTGGTTGCTGATATCAACCGTACTGCGTCCGTCCGTCGCAACTTCGATCGTATGCTGATAAACCGCCATCAGTTATGGACGATACGGTGTTCCGTATTTCAGTTGCAGGGTCTTGACCTTTCCGTACCACGGGATGCTGACCAAATACAGATTGTCATGCTCACGCTCGACGATTGGTGCAAGACGCTTGCTGCCATGGAACTCTCGAATTAACAACGGTAACGCTTCTGAATCAGTGATCACGAGCACGATCCTGCCTTTGTACTCATTCAGGATTAATTGCGTCAGACCTTTAATATTCTTTGAATCGACAACCTGTACCGGAATCTGTAATTGCCCGGCCAATGGTTCGGCCGTTTCCTGGGTATTGCGAAATTGGGTGGCAATAATTGCATCAATGCCGGCAACGACATCAATCGAGCCAACCACCCTGGCAAGTTCGATGGCACGACGCTGACCGGCCGGACTGAGACCCGGGTTCTGTTCAGCAGAATCCAGGGTTTCAGCAAACCGCACGAATACAACTGTTGTGGTTGCCTGCGACTCAAAAACCCAGGCCAGGCTTAACGCTACGGCCAGGAACAGTGCGCTGGCAATAAATCTTCGCTGGCGGCGCCGTTTTCGTCGCTTGTCATCCACGAGTGTCGAGTCTTCCTCTTTATACAACTGACCGCAGTCAACGCTGCTGGTCGTCGGTTGATGATGGTTCGATCACCTGGTATTCCGCCTCAACGAAAGAGGCCTGCCCCTGCTGCTGCCGAACAGCCTTACGGGTCAGCCACCAGATGCGAATATAAAGAATGAGCCCGGCAACCAGCAAGAACCCGATAAGTGCCGCGATGATCACCCCACCCAGTAACACAGCGCCGATGAACAGAATAATGCCGATGACCAGCCCAAATAACTGGACGAACGGATTGCTCGACCGTGATCCTCGTAAAGTACTGAAGCGAATATAACGCATAGGGTGCATTCTACCGGTGACGACCGGTCAGGTTAAACACATTTTATGTGGTTATCCTGCCCGCTCCCCTTCCACAAGTGACAAAGTGGAGGGACGCTGCGTCGGGATCACGCGCGTCAGACGCAGGCCCGCTGCGGCAAACAGGGCCGCAAATTCCTCTTTGGTACGCTCTCTGCCGGGCGTTAATGCCATGATGTTGAGATCCAGATTCTTGTTCGGATCCGGCTCATTGCCCGCTTTCATGACCGCATCGATGACCAGCAAGCGGCTGGTCCCGCTCATCGCATCACGGCAATGGCGCAAAATCCCGACGGCGCGCTCATCTTCCCAGTCATGGATAATCCTTTTCATAACATACAATCCGAACCCGGGCGGCACGTCATTAAAAAAATTGCCGGCAATCCGCGCAACCGCATCGAGGACGCCGGCCTCGCGCAGGTCGGCGGAATCTGTCAACACCTGCGGCTGTTCATATAATGCGGCCGCAATACCCGGATAGCGCCGGACAATTGCAGCCAGCAAGCCCCCCTGCCCGCCGCCGATATCAATCACGGGTGCATAATTGCCGAACTCATAAGCCTTTACGATCTGCTCATTTTCAGCCCGCGAAACACCGGACATGCGTCGATCGAACGACGCATTCAGTTCCGGACGTTCGGCCAGGTAATCGAAAAAACCCTTGCCGTGGGCAATCTCGAATGCAGTCTCACCGGTTAACACCGCTTCCGGTAGCGCCTGGTAGGTATTCCATTGCACATCCTGCCAGCCGAGCGCCAGCATTTCATACACCGAATCAGGGTGATCGGCTTGCAGCAATTCGGCTCGTGGCGTCAATGCAATGCGTCCCTGCTCATCTTCGGCAAACACGCCATGACCGCCGAGCATCCTGAGCAATCGGTACAATGAGTCCTGCTCACAACCGGTTGCCGCGGCCAGTTCCTCCATTGTTTTTGCGCCGTCAGCAACAATATCGGCAATCCCCAGATCAACCACAATACCCAGCGCACGCGCCAGCAATAACTGGCCGGTGACATTGAGCAGGAATTCTTTTGCGGTCGGCGACTCGCTCATCTGCCGGTGTGGGGGTCCGCGTTCAGGACGGCGAGTGGATCTTCAATGACGTCCGGATTGAATTCACGCGTGAGTTCAAGATAGTACTGTGGCAGATCGGCCATTGACGTCGAACGCGTGCCGCCGCCGCTCGCGGTTGTATGACCGGGCATATCACCAAACCCCATCCACGGTCTGAATGTCACAAGACCATGGAACGACACATTGGTGGGCACCGTGGCCAGGGCCGGATTAGCCAGTTCCGACAACTTCGCCTGATAGGTCGTCATCTCATTATAAACAAACGGTTTCGCTGCCTTGCCCTGCGGTGTCCCACTGACATCAATCACTTCAGTAATCCAGACATCATTGCCGCGCACGACAGCGGGTTTGAACCGATGATTCAGTTCCATACCGACCGCCTCGCCTGCCGCACGCTGAAGTTCCAGCCCATCAGCCGTAAGCGTGAACTGCGATGGTCCCATGCGGGTTTTCGGTACGTCGACAACCCGGTCAGTAAAGGGATTACGCCAGGTTTCGATCAACTTGCGGGTCTCCACATCAATGAAATAAGCCACTTCGATCGACTTTGCCGTGTACATGCCGGGTTGCATCAACCGATATTGCGTGAAGGTCGCAGCCAATAATCCCATTATCGGTATCGCCCGGTGCTCAATGACCGCATAACGCGTTCCCGTAACCCAGCCAATACACAAGCGCTCATCGGTACTGCCGCGCATCTTGATCGCAGCCTGCAAAAAATCAGTACGGTCTACAAGGTCCAGACCTGTACGAGCGAATATCGGCCCGCCAGACAGCCCGATACCGGCTCCGCTCACTCCCAAAATAAATTGACGGCGACTAAACATCGTATCAGGTCTCCAGTACGGGTTGATCCGGTTGCCGACTCATCGCAACTGCTATCACATGACGCTTATACACCAACGACAGCTCGAATCGTCGCGCCGCCCGGGCAAACCCCGTCCAGCGGATTGCAGTACCGATTATCCGACTACGAGCATGCGATACAGCCCTTTCAGTGGTCACTATTCCGGTTGACAGATAGCCGATACACAGCGATGAGTCAACATGACGCTGTGACCTCGGGCCAGGCCGAGGGGCTGTATTACGGGTACTGCCGGTTACCACGGCATTTTCTGCCCCGTATAACGCAAAAATGCAGCCGAGGTTTTGCGGTCATAAGAATCGATCACCCGAATGACTGCTGCCGCAGACTCGTCAGCTTGAATCATCGGGATTGGTACATTCTTTGCGAACCCGGTATCAACGACACCCGGATCGATCAGGCCGAAAATCAAGGCTTTGCGCTCAGGGTTATCCGAATGTCGCAATTCCTTTGCCAGGGTGCGCATGGACATGTTCAGCGCCGCCTTACTGGCACGGTAAAAGACCTGCCCGCCAAACGTCATCTGGATTGAAGCGACAGCACTGGAGATATTCATGATCTTTTTCATATCGCTGGCCGCGACATGATCGACAAATACCTCAACCATCCGGATCGGACCCTTGGTATTAACGGCCATTACTTCATCGAACGCCGAGAAGTCAAAGGTACCGAATTTCTGCTTGTCGTTATCACCCAGGATACCGGCATTATTGATCAGCACATCAATTGGAACACCGCGGTATTTCTCTGCGACGGTGTCGATAGAGGCAAAATCGGTTACGTCTAGACGTTCGATCAGGATATTGGAATACTCGACAGCCAGATTCTGCAACGCAACGGCCTGTTCCGGGGTCCGGCAGGTTGCAATGACCCCCCAGCCACGCTGTGCGTATTGCCGCGCGAGTTCAAAGCCTATACCGCGGTTAGAACCGGTAATCAGGACGGTTGGCTGCAGCGGGTCATCCGCATGAACCACAGGCGCCACCCAGATAGCCAGCAAACCGACCACGAGTCCGGTTACCAGCGAGCGAAGCATGCCGAATGTTTTCATTGCTACCACCACCCTGAACTTACCTGGTCAACCAAGGCCCCCGGCTGACATTTCAAACCATAATAGATATATTTAACCTTATTTATCATATTATTATCATTTTTTCCTATAAATGATATTAGATATAATTTCAGCAAAATAAACGACCGGCTCTGCGCAATTAAAGAAAATTTACACCCACCCGACAACAACTGCCAGTAATTACTTTACCTGGCGCGGCACCCGCCAGGCTGCCCGGGGTAAATATACAACCTGTATCGATCGCTACACTGCCGGCACGCACAAATACTGATGCCGTCGATATCTGCATAATCCGGATGCGGCGACCCCGGATCGCCCGAATCATGGTCAATACGGTTAATTCAGCTTTGTACGGGGCAGAATGCTTTGTGTTAAAATTATGAATTGCAGGCAATGAATTAACAGGAGTTTTTTAATGCAGCCAGAACGCCGATTTGGACAAAATCAGACCGCAAGAACCGCGATGTATCAGGACGTAGCGCAAGAATCCGCATTAGCTACCAATAAAGTCCTGAAGAATACCTACCTGCTGCTGTCGGCAACATTGATATTCAGTGCTGTGATGGCCGCTATCGCAATGGCCGTCAACATGCCGCCTATTGGTGGAATCCTGACCCTGGTCGGCTACTTCGGCCTGCTGTTTTTAACCAGCAAGTTCCGCAATTCTGCTCTGGGTATTCTCTGTGTCTTTGCGCTAACCGGTTTCATGGGGCTGACGCTCGGACCATTGCTGACTTTTTATATCGAGAACATACCAAACGGTGGTGAACTGGTACTGACCTCACTCGGCACAACCGGCATGATCTTCCTGGCCCTCAGCGCTTATGTGCTGACCACGCGCAAAGACTTCAGCTTCATGGGCGGTTTTTTAATGGTCGGTATGCTGGGCCTGCTCGCTGTCATCGTGATCGGCTTTTTTGTCGACATGTCGGCATTCAGCATGGCGATTTCAGCCGGCATTGTGCTGCTGATGTCCGGCATGATCCTCTACCAGACCAGTGCCATTATTCATGGTGGCGAACGTAATTACATCATGGCGACGATCAGCCTGTACGTCAGTTTGTACAATATCTTCATTCACCTGCTGATGCTGTTCGGCCTAGGTGGCGACGACTAGCAACATACCCTGATAAAAGAAAAAACCTCGCCCTGGCGAGGTTTTTTTTGGCCCTGATTTACGCCCGAAAGCTGCTTTCATCAACTGCTAGGGAATTCGTTGCCCGGCTATGTTAAGACCAAGTTGGTTGGCGACAAAAGCCCATTGATCCGCATACTTGTCAACAATCTTCGTTGATGATGCACCACCACCATGACCGGAACGTGTTTCGATACGAATCAGTACCGGTTGAGCGCAACCCTGCGCATACTGCAATGCCGCCGCGTATTTGTAACTGTTCCAGGGCGCAACCCGATCATCATTTGCATCGGCCATGATCAGGGTAGACGGATAGCAAGTTCCGTATTTAAGGTTGTGAACCGGCGAATAGGCATATTGTGCATTGAATTCCGCGGGATTATCACTCAGCCCGTAGTCACTCGACCACTGGCGCGCATTAGCGCTTGACGTGTGATAGCGAAGCATATCCAGAACCCCGACTGACGGCACGGCCACCGCAAACAGGTCCGGGCGCTGAAGTGCGACAGCAGCAACCAGCAATCCACCGTTGCTGCCGCCCCAGATGGCCAGTTGACTCGCCGTCGAATAGTTATGCTCAATCAACCACTCGGCGGCGGCAATAAAATCATCGAACACATTTTGTTTTTTCAGTTTGGTTCCGGCTTCGTGCCAGGCCTCTCCATACTCACCGCCACCGCGAATGTTGGCAACTGCGTAGGTTCCTCCCGCATCAAGCCAGGCCATACGTGCGATTGAATATCGCGGTAACAAGGAAACATTAAATCCACCATAGCCATACAGAACAGTGGGCATCGGTTGCGCGGCCGGTATGTTTTTCCTGCGCACAATGGTCATCGGCACCCGTGTGCCGTCCTTGCTCGAATAGAAAACCTGTGAACTCTGGTAGTTACGCGGATCTACCGAAACACCGGGAGCATGCAAAACCGCATAGCGACGTGTGCGCGGATCAAAGCGGTAAACCGTCTCGGGCGTAGTAAAGTCCGTATAGGAGAAAAATGTTTCTGGCGCATCATAGCGGCCGGCAAAACCTTTGACGGTACCGTTACCCGGCAACTCAATACGGCCAAGGTCGCTACCCTGCAAAGAAAATATCTGTACCTCTGCATGCGCATCAACGATGTAGCGCAGCATCAATAGTCCGCCTGTTAATGTCGCACTTTCGATTGCCTGGGCCCGTTCCGCTACCAGTGTGCGCCATTGATCCGCATCCGGTTGCCCCGGGTTAACCTCAATGATGCGCCCGCGAGGCGCATCATGGGTGGTCTTGAATAAAAACCGCTCGGCCACGTTGCCAAGATATTCGTAGCGCGCATCCCAACCATCAAACAGGCGCAGCAGCTTTCCGGATGGTTTGCCCGCTTCCATCGGCAACAGGTACACACCGTTCGCTGCATAACCGTCAAACAGGTTGATGACGAGGTAACGCCCGTCCTCGGACATTAATCCATATGGATTTCGGGTTTGATGATCATCAACCGCATAAACCAACCGGTCGTCACTCTGTGGAGAACCCACCTCGTGATGCCAGACAGACACCTGGCGCGTATCATCATAAACTCCGGCAATAGCGGATTCCGGGTAACGGCTATAGAAGAACCCCTGGCCGTCCGGCGCCCAGGAAATATCGGAAAACTTGATGCCGGCCAGTCGCTCGGCAAACTTCTGTCCCGTAGCAACATCGAGCACCACCCAACTGCGCCAGTCGCTGCCGCCATCAGACAAGCTGTAGGCGAGACGGGAACCATCCTGGTTCAATACATAACTTCCGATTGATACGGTGCCATCTGCAGATAGCAGGTTCGGATCGATCAACAGGCGTCCGGGCTGTGCCGGGTCATCCGTTATCCAGAGCTGATCCTGCTCTAATTGGCCGGTGTTATAGGTGTATACGTAGCGATGCCCGCCCGCCTGCGGGATACCAAATCGCTCATAGTCGATCATCTCGCGCAACCGCGAAGCAAAAACATCGCGCGCCGGCAACCCGGACAGGTAAGGCAGGCTTAACGCATTTTGTGCCGCCATCCACCGCTGCGTTGCAGGCGCAGACAATTCTTCAAGCCAGCGATACGGGTCGGGTACGATCGTGCCATGATAATCATCCAGCTGGCCCGAGCGTCGGCTTTCCGGGTAATCCGGCGGTATCGCATCAGTTGCAGGACGTGAGGCAGTGCCACAACCGACCAGTCCGGCCACAATAATGACGACAACATGCAGATAATGAATCAGCACGGGTTCAGACCGAGATCACTTCCTGATTATTCATATAAGGCCGTAATACCTCCGGAATCCGGATCGAACCGTCTTCCTGCTGGTAGTTCTCCATGACGGCTACCAGGGCGCGACCGGCTGCTACGCCGGAGCCATTCAGTGTATGCACGAGTTCCGGCTTACCGGTGTGCGGATTGCGCCAGCGGGCTGCCATGCGCCGAGCCTGGTAATCCTGGTAGTTACTGCAGGAAGATATTTCACGGTACCGATCCTGGCTGGGGATCCAGACTTCAAGGTCATAGGTTTTTGCTGCGCCAAAACCAATATCGCCGGCACATAAAGTGATGACCCGATAAGGCAGGCCAAGCTTCTGCAGGACGGTTTCCGCATGTCCGGTCAGTTCCTCGAGTGCCGGGTAAGAGTGTTCAGGCTGAACAATCTGCACGAGTTCAACCTTTTCGAACTGGTGCTGACGAATCAGGCCACGTGTATCCTGTCCATGCGAGCCGGCTTCAGAACGAAAACACGGCGTATGGGCGACAAACTTCAGGGGCAAACGTTGCGCATCTATGATTTCATCGCGCACCAGATTGGTAACCGGGACTTCGGCTGTCGGTATCAGGTAATACTCCTGATCACCCTGCAACGCGAACAAATCCTCACCAAATTTCGGTAACTGCCCGGTACCGCGCAGCGAGTCGCCATTAACGATATAGGGCGCATAAACCTCGGTATAACCATGCGCTTCTGTATGCAGGTTTAACATGAACTGAATCAATGCCCGCTGCAATCGAGCCAGATCCGCCTGCATGACGGTGAAACGTGCGCCGGTTAACTTTGCCGCTGCTGCGAAATCCATCTGTCCGAGCGCCGCACCAAGATCGGCATGATCACGCGGCGTGAACGCCAGCGCCGTCGGCTCACCCCAGGTTCGGATTTCCAGGTTGCCGGCCTCATCCGCACCATCCGGCACAGAATCATGCAGCAGGTTCGGCAATCCCATTTGCAGTTCACCGAGTTGCGCCTGCACGGCACCCAGCTCGGTATCGGCACTTTTCAAGGCCTCTCCGAGCGACTGCACGGCATCCAGCAAGGGCTGAATATCTTCACCCGTTGCCTTCGCTGCACCGATGCCCTTGGACTTGACGTTACGCTCGTTGCGCAACTCTTCGACACGAACCTGTATTGCTTTGCGCTGTTCTTCCAGTGCGCGGTAAGCATCCGTGTCGAGCACAAAACCACGCCGGGCAAGATTCACTCGGACCGCTTCAATATCACCGCGTAATAACTTCTGATCTAACATTAATAAATACTACTATGTTTATGTTTAATATGACTATTATAACTATTATTCATGACTCTTATTTGCCTTTCTCAGCGCCGCGAGTTTGCTCGCGATACTGCTTTCAAGGCCACGATCCACCGGTTCGTAATACATCCGCCCCACCAGTTCAGCAGGAAAATACTGCTCTCCGGCTGCAAATCCATCCGGCTCGTTGTGCGCATAACGATAACCGTCACCGTGTCCGAGTGACTTCGCCAGCTTAGTCGGCGCATTACGCAGATGCATCGGCACTTCTAACGAGCCGAATTCCCGTGTATCGGCCACTGCGGCATTATAAGCTCGGTATACGGCGTTGCTCTTCGCTGCGCAAGCCAGGAATACCGCCGCCTGGGCCAGCGCCAGTTCACCCTCGGGACTGCCCAGGCGCTCATATGATTCCCAGGCATCCAGCGCAATACGCAACGCTCTTGGGTCGGCATTGCCGATATCCTCGGACGCCATCCGTACCATCCTGCGGGCCAGAAAATTAGGGTCTGCGCCCCCATCAAGCATGCGTGTCAGCCAATATAATGATGCATCCGGATCCGATCCGCGCACCGCCTTGTGCAAAGCCGAAATCTGGTCATAGAAATAATCGCCCTGACGGTCAAAGCGGCGCACACTACCCGCACAGGCTTCGGCAATATGCTCAGCGCTCACGCTCATGACCCTGGCATTATTGTCTTCACCGGTATCGGCCAGACCTGCGGCAAGTTCAAGCAGGTTCAGTGCGCGGCGCGCATCGCCATCTGCGGCAGCCGCAATTTGCGCCAGTCCTGCATGCGAAATTTCAAGCGGTCGTTCGGCATGGGCGTTTGGCAACGCATGACTCAGTACCGCGACGAGGTCTGCATGAGTTAATGCCTTGAGTACATAAACCCTGGCTCTTGATAACAAAGCATTGTTAAGTGCGAAGGATGGATTTTCGGTGGTTGCACCGATAAAGGTTATCGTACCGTCCTCAACCCAGGGCAAAAAAGCATCCTGCTGAGCCTTGTTAAACCGGTGCACTTCATCAAGAAACAGGATGGTCGGCGTATTCGGATGCGCCTGTGCCTGGGCAATGGTCTGGCGGATGTCCTTCACCCCCGCCATGACCGCAGACATGGCGATGAAGTTCGCATCGGCAGCCTGCGCCACCAGTCTCGCCAGGGTGGTCTTACCGGAGCCGGGCGGCCCCCATAAAACCGCTGAATGCAGGGTGCTGGCCTCGATCAGGCCGGTCAGCGGCTTATCTGGGCCCAGTAAATGTTCCTGCCCGACCACGTCCTGCAGACGAGTCGGCCGCACACGATCGGCAAGCGGCCGCAACCTTTCATTCTTGCCCCACATATCCGTCGGGTTCATAACATTCGGAAAGCATCAGAGCGGGCAACCACATCGGTCGCACAAATAAGCCATGTTAGCAGGAAATCGGCGGCAAACTGCTTATAGTTAATCAGATACGATCAATGATTCGATCCATACCGCCCAGTATTGCAGCCCGAACACAGCCAGTACCCAACCCACTCCAATACCAGTCATATCAGCCAGACCGTCTGCCAGTTCAGCGGACCGATAGGTCAATTGCTGCTGCGCCAACTCGATCAGGATTCCAAGACACAACAGCACGACGGCAACCAGCGATGAAAAACGCATCTCGACGATGCCGCTAAACCACACCATTAAAACCATGAAGGTAATTCCATGTGCCAGCTTGTCGTTCAGTAAAATCGCCCCCGGAACGCTCGGCATCAAGGTCATATAAAGCAGCAGACCGATCAGGCACACTCCGCCGAATAACCACAGGTAGCGATATCGTAGTGATCTCATGAGGGAAGAGATTACATTTCTTTTTCGTCGATGACATCGACCCCAGCGGGGATTTCGAATTGAAAATCGGCATCACCCAACCGGAGCGAGCGATCGATGTCGAAAAGGGAAACCCTGGTTCGCTGGCCGAGACGATCGACAAATATGATCTGTTGCAGTTCGCCGGCAGTAAAACCGAGGTCAACAATGGAGAAATCAGCTTCTGAAGAGACCGGGGCCAGCTGCAGCCACTGCTGCCCTTCGGCCAGCCAGGAATCGAGTAACACGAAATGCTCAAGGGCCGCCTCATCACCCGTTAGCAATGCAGCCGGCGTATCGCCAATCCCGACTGCCAGGCGTCGAATGGTCACTTGTTCGAGATCAGATTCATAAAACCAGACACGTTCGCCATTGGCGACTATGACGCGTTCATAAGGCTCGCGATAATCCCAGCGAAATCGCCCGGGTTTGCTCAATATCACTGTGCCGCTGGCAGACTCGACAATCTCCTGCTCCGGGCTGATGACATCCTGACGAAATCCAGCCCGCAGGTCCTGCAGAGAGCCAAGATAAACACGTAACTGTTCAAGCCCGGCTGCATTTTGCTGTTCGTTCTCGTCTGCGTAAACACCGGTTACGGTTAGCAACAGCAGCAACAAACAGGGCGCAAGATATCGACCGGAACAGGAACCCCGCAGCATGCTTCAAGCGTCTTTTGGCGGTGGCGGTGCCAGCACTTCTCGCGAACCATTGGACTGTAACTCACTGACAAGGCCGATCTGTTCCATCGTTTCAACCATCCGCGCAGCCCGGTTATAGCCGATCTTCAGACGCCGCTGAATACCGGACACCGAGGCGCGCCTGGTTTCAGTCACAATAAGCACTGCCTGGTCATAAAGAGGATCGGTTTCTCCATCCAGATCATTAATGGTTTTCGGCTCACCACTGATGCCGGGAATCGGCTCGGCAGGGCCATCCGTAACACCTTCGACATAGTTTGGCTCGGTCTCACCGCGCAAACTCGCAACAACGCGATGAACTTCCTGATCAGAGACGAAGGCGCCATGTACACGCTGCGGCATCGAGGTACCAGCACCCAGCCACAACATGTCACCATGGCCCAGCAATGCTTCGGCACCACCCTGATCCAGAATGGTGCGTGAATCGACCTTGGCTGATACCTGGAATGCAATGCGACTGGGAATATTCGCCTTGATCAAACCGGTAATAACATCAACTGACGGACGCTGGGTAGCAACAATCATATGAATACCGGCGGCGCGCGCTTTTTGCGCAAGACGTGCTATCAATTCTTCGACCTTTTTGCCAACCACCATCATCATGTCGGCCAGTTCATCGATAACCACAACAATCTGCGGCAGTGGCTCCAGATCACGGGTCTGCACCTCGCCGGTCTCAAGATCGGTTGTCTCAAAGTACGGATCGCGAATCGGTTTTCCGGATTCGATCGCAGCGCAAACTTTCTTGTTATAGCCGGAATAATTTCGCACCCCAAGTGATGCCATTACCCGGTAACGCCGCTCCATTTCAGCCACACACCAGCGTAAAGCGTTCGCGGCATCCTTCATATCAGTGACTACCGGACATAACAGGTGCGGAATACCTTCGTAAATCGACAACTCGAGCATCTTGGGATCGATCATCAACAGCCGAACCTGTTCCGGCGTTGCCTTGTAAAGCAGGCTCAATACCATCGCATTGATGCCGACCGACTTACCCGAACCCGTGGTGCCCGCAATCAACAAATGCGGCATTTTCTGCAAATTGGCGACGATCGGTTTGCCGCTGATGTCCTTGCCGAGACCGAGCGTCAGCGGCGATTTCAGGTCTTCATAAGCCTGGGAACGTAAAATCTCACCAAGCGTCACGAGTTCCCGCGTTTCATTTGGTATCTCAAGGCCCACGGTTGATTTACCCGGAATGACTTCAACCACCCGCACACTGATCGTCGACAGTGACCGGGCGATATCCTTGGCCAGATTACTGATCTGGCTGACCTTCACACCCGGCGCCGGATCAAGCTCAAAACGGGTTACCACAGGACCGGGATGAACTGCCACGACCTGAACCTCGACACCAAAATCATGCAGTTTCATTTCGACAAGCCGGGACATCGCTTGCAGGGATTCTTCCGAATACCCGAGCGTATGATCAGGTTGTTCATCGAGGATCGACAGCGGCGGCAATTCACCGGGCGAGGTCGTCTCAAACATCTGCGTCTGGCGCTCCTGCGCAGCACGTTTGCCGGTCGCTACGCCCGGCAACACCGGTTCAATACGTGGCACCTTTTTCTGCTCGGTTTTCTTACGCTGAACACGAACGACTTCCTGCCGTTCTTGCTGGGCTCTGCGTGCGGTTAGCTTGCCCTTGAGAAGGATGCTAATCGCACGTAATTGTTCAAGACGGATTAATACCTGATGACCGATCCGATCCATGACGTCCAGCCAGGATATACCGGTAAACAGGGATACGGAGGCCAGCCACAACGAAAGCAATATCAACGTGGCGCCAAGTAAACCCAGGCCGCCGGTCAGCAGCGCGGCAAACAACTTGCCTAGCGCCCCGCCGGCTGACTGCGGCAACAGCGGCGCGGCAAAATATAAGCTTGCCAGGCCACAGCTGGCGGCAAGACAGATCACGAAACCGCCGGCACGGGTCAGCACAACCGTACGATCCAGCGATTTGGCATCAGCACGAGTTGAAAAAACAAACCATCCAGCGACCATGACCATGAGCGGAAACAGGTAAGCCGGGATTCCGAACAGACCATAGGTAACATCGGCAAACCAGGCACCGGCCGCGCCGATCTGGTTACGTACCGCCGCCCCATCACCGGTATAACTGAAACCCGGATCCCGCCGATCGTAGGTCATCAATGCGACCAGCATGATGATCGCTAACGCTGCGAAAACCCATAAGGCCGCTTCACGAACGGAATAAGCGACGGACGACCCACTGCCAGCCTGTGGCTGACCGGGCATTCTGGCTACTCTGGCCACACGCAATCCCCACAATTGACCATTAACTGAGACACAACAACAACAACACAAGTTAACTGCTTTAATCATAAGCAGTTATTACCTTAAATGATAGCAGCAATTGGGTCCTGATGTGCAAGCTGACAGCGTTTCCCCTACACTATAGCCGCTCAAACCACTGTGCCGTCAGCATTCCAGCGCACTACCACCCTACGATCCAACTATCATGCAAAACACAAAACATGCCCGTTTGCTAATCCTCGGTTCCGGCCCGGCCGGTTATTCAGCGGCCGTTTACGCTGCACGGGCCAATCTCAAACCGGTACTGATTACCGGGCTTGAGCTGGGCGGTCAGCTCATGACGACCACCGAAGTCGACAACTGGCCTGGCGGCTCGCCGGGCCTGCAAGGACCCGAACTGATGGAACAGCTCCGCAACCATGCGGAACGCTTTGAAACCACGCTGATCAGTGATCATATCGACCGGGTGGAGCTGACCTCATCACCATTTCGCCTGTGGAGCAGCGAAACGGAATACACCTGCGATGCGTTAATCATCGCTACCGGCGCCACAGCCCGCTACCTCGGTCTTGATAGCGAAGAAACATTCAGAGGCCGCGGTGTTTCTGCCTGCGCGACCTGTGACGGTTTTTTCTATCGCAATCAATCCGTCGCCGTCATCGGCGGCGGTAACACTGCCGCTGAAGAAGCGCTTTACCTGTCGAATCTCGCCGCAAAGGTCACACTGATCCACCGCCGCGATTCGCTGCGTGCCGAAAAAATGATGCAGGAGCAATTATTCGCCAAACAAGCTAACGGCAATGTCGAAATTTTGTGGAATCACGTGCTCGACGAGATCCTCGGCGATGACAGCGGCGTGACCGGTATCCGGGTCAAAAGCACCGGGGCAGACGAACAAACACAGGATATCGAATTAACCGGCGTATTCATTGCCATCGGACACGCCCCGAATACGGCGATGTTCAGGAATCAGCTGGACATGCAAGATGATTACCTGGTTGTCAACGCAAACCGTACTCAGCAGGCTACCGCAACCAGCCTGCCCGGCGTCTTCGCCGCTGGCGATGTCGCTGATCCTGTCTATCGCCAGGCAATCACTTCAGCCGGCGCCGGATGCATGGCCGCACTCGATGCCGAGAAATACCTCGACGGCATCGATTAAAACCGCATCAGCCGCTTGTCTGCCGTCTGTCATGCTGTGCCGCCGCCAGGGAAATAGCCGGGCGAAAATTGGTGGTTGACAGCATTTATTAACCTGTATTTTCCCTACAATAAACCTGACGTGCGTACCGAATTCATAACCTCGATCGAAGCGGTCAAAGCCTCCACGTGGAATGCCCTGACAGGCACCGACCAGCCATTCCTGCGGCATGAATTTCTTGCCGCGATCGAAGCAAGCGGCAGTGTTGGAGGCAATACGGGCTGGCTGCCGTGTCATGCCGTCCTTTACGATGACGGGAAACTCATAGCCGCACTACCGCTCTACAGAAAAACCAATTCATGGGGAGAATTTGTATTTGATTTCGCCTGGGCGGAGGCCTATCAGCAGGCAGGGCTGAATTATTATCCGAAACTGGTTTCAGCCATTCCCTTTACACCGGTAACCGGCCCACGGTTCCTGACCGCGCCCGGGCATAGCTTTGCCGAACTGGCCACGACACTGATCCTGGCAACCCGGCAATTCGCTGCACAACAGGATATCTCATCCTGGCATGTCCTCTTTGCCGAACCGCAGGACCGTGAGATTCTTGACCGACAGGGCCTGCTGCTGCGCAAAGATTGTCAGTTTCATTGGCACAATCGCGGCTACTCAACCTTTGATGATTATTTAACCGGCCTGCGCTCGAGCAAACGCAAGAAATTGCGTCGTGAACGCCGCCGAATAGAGGAATCCGGGATTATTTTCCGGCAACTCTGCGGCAGCGAACTGACAGCCGAGCTATGGCGCGAGATCATGCCGCTCTACGCCAGCAGTTTTTTGCGCCGCGGTCGCAATCCCTATTTAAACGAAGATTTCTTTACCAGAATCACAAAATGCATGGCCGAACACATCGTGGTAATTCTTGCCGTATACCACGATCAACCGATTGCCTGTGCGATCTGTTTTCGCGACAGCAACACCCTTTACGGGCGCTATTGGGGCAGCTCTGACCGCTACCATAGCCTGCATTTCGAAACCTGCTATTACCAGGGTATCGAGTATTGCATTAGCCATGGGCTGCAACACTTTGAACCGGGCACCCAGGGGGAACACAAGATTAGCCGGGGTTTCGAGCCGACCGAAACCTGGTCGGCTCACGCTTTGTCGCAGCCACAATTTGCAGCGGCCGTTGATGCCTTTATCGATCGTGAACGAGCTTATACTGACGAATATATCAACGCGGTTCGCGAACATATGCCATTCAGACGAGACACCCGATGAACCAGCCAGACCCTAACATCCGCTGGATCGACCCGCATGCGCCACCTGACGAATTCCCGCATCCTTGCCATGCACTAACCGATCCGAACGGACTGCTGGCAATCGGCGGCGACCTTTCCATTGAACGGTTACTGGCTGCCTACCGGCTCGGCATTTTCCCCTGGTTCAGCGATGATCAGCCAATCCTGTGGTGGACTCCGGACCCGCGGGCAGTCCTGTTCCCGGCCGAAATCAGAATATCCCGCAGCCTGACCAAGAGATTACGCAAGAATGTTTATTGCGTATCGGTCGACCAGGCTTTTGCCGATGTCGTTGCCGGATGTGCGCAACGCAGCACCCACAGCGACGAGCAAACCGGCACCTGGATTACCGCACAGATGGCGAGCGCCTATAAGCGGCTCCACGAGGCCGGTCACGCGCATTCCATCGAGACCTGGTGTGATGGGAAGCTGGTCGGGGGCCTGTATGGCATCAACATCGGCCGGGCTTTCTTCGGCGAATCGATGTTTTCGCATCTGACTGATGCCTCCAAAGTCGCACTGATCAAGCTGAGATCCATATGTCATGCGACCGGCATCGAGTTAATTGATTGCCAGATCGGCTCCGGACACCTGGCCAGCCTGGGCAGCCGGGAGATTCCGCGCGATGAATTTAACCGCCTGCTGACCCGGCTGACCAGTTACCCGTCACCCGAAAACTGGTGCAGAAATTCAATCGAGACCGGCAGGTTACTGGACTAACTGCAGGAACCGGCGCTGATTGCTTGCAGAGTCAGGTAAAGTCTTGCAAAATGCGCCCCGCTCAGACTGAAGGTGCCGAATGGCTAAAGAAGAAGCGATACAAATGGACGGTGTAGTCACCGAGACCCTGCCCAATACGACTTTTCGCGTCGAATTGGAAAACGGTCATACGGTGTCGGCACATATATCCGGAAAAATGCGCAAGCACTACATCCGTATTCTGACGGGTGACAAGGTTACGGTAGAGTTAACGCCCTACGATCTCAGCAAAGGCCGCATCATTTACCGCGAACGGTAAACATCCGCTCCCGACCCGCCTAATCCGGCTCAGGCTCCGAGGCTGATGCTGAGAGGTGCTCCAGTTTCCTGGTATTCGGAGTCAGTACAAGCCCCAGGGTATCGTCATCTTCAAGTACGATACGTACATCGCCCCCGTCGGCCAGGTCGCCGAATAACAGAATTTCAGCCAGCGGCCGCTTGATATTTTCCTGAATCACACGCGACATGGGTCGCGCACCCATCGCCGGGTCATGCCCGCGCTCAGCAATCCAGGAACGCGCCTCAGGCTCCAGCTCAAGCGTCACATCATGGTCTTCAAGCTGAGTCTCCAGTTCCAGAACCAGTTTATCGACAACGCGCAGAATGGAATCAATATCAAGCGGGTCAAATTGAATGACCGCATCAAGACGATTACGAAATTCCGGCGTGAACATTTTCTTGATCGCTTCCATGCCATCAGATGCATGATTCTGCTGCATGAAACCCATCGAAGCGCGACTCATATCTGCAGCGCCGGCATTAGTGGTCATAATCAGGATTACATTGCGGAAATCGGCCTGACGCCCATTATTGTCAGTCAAAGTGCCATGATCCATAACCTGCAATAACAGGTTAAACACTTCGGGATGTGCCTTCTCAATCTCGTCAAGCAACAGCACCGAATGCGGATTCTTGCTGACAGCCTCGGTCAACAACCCGCCTTGATCAAAGCCGACGTAACCCGGTGGCGCCCCGATTAAACGTGACACAGTATGCCGTTCCATGTATTCCGACATATCAAAACGTATCAGCTCAATACCGAGTGCGTGGGCAAGTTGGCGCGTGACTTCCGTCTTGCCAACGCCGGTCGGACCTGCGAACAGGTAGGCACCAACCGGTTTCTCAGCTTCGCGCAACCCCGAGCGGGCCATTTTAATCGCCGAGGCCAATACGCCAATAGCCTTATCCTGACCGAATATCACCAGCTTCAGGTCACGCTCAAGATACTGCAGTAAATCGCGATCTGATGCGGACACGCTCTTGGACGGAATTCGTGCCATACGCGCCACAATATCTTCAATCTCCTCAACATCAATGACCTGCAGTTCGTCACCAGCCGAATCATCAAGCCGAACGCGAGCGCCGGCTTCGTCGATTACGTCGATCGCCTTGTCCGGCAAAAACCTTTCGGTCAGGTGGCGCGCAGCAAGTTCGGTCGCCGCTTGCAGTGCTTTATCGGTGTATCGAACACCATGATGCTCCTCAAATCGCGATTGCAGCCCGATCAGTATCTTGACGGTTTCGGCGATACTGGGCTCGGCCACATCAATCTTCTGAAAGCGTCTTGCCAGCGCATGATCCTTTTCGAAAATTCCACGATATTCACGGTAGGTCGTCGACCCCATGCACCGCAGTTGGCCGCTGCCAAGTACCGGCTTGATCAGATTCGAGGCATCCAGAACTCCGCCCGATGCGGCACCTGCACCAATAATCGTATGGATCTCGTCGATGAATAAAATCATCGAAGTATCCTTCTGAAACTCGGCCATCACCGCCTTGAAGCGCTTTTCAAAGTCACCGCGATACTTGGTACCAGCCAACAATGCACCCATATCAAGTGCATAAATCGTGCATTCCTTGAGTACTTTCGGCACCTCGTTGTCAACGATCAGCTTGGCAAGGCCTTCAGCAAGTGCGGTTTTACCTACCCCTGCTTCACCGACATACAACGGGTTGTTTTTTCTGCGCCGACACAAGATCTGGATTGTCCTCTCGACCTCTGCCTCACGACCGATCAATGGGTCGGTCTTGCCGTCCAGCGCCAACTGGTTAAGGTTACGGGCATAGTGGTCAAGTGCACTGCTGGGCGTCTCTTCCTCAGCGCTATCACCGGCGGCCTTGTCACTGGCCTGCTCACCCTCTTCACCGGTCTTGCTCAGACCATGGGACACGTAATTTATGACATCCAGACGAGATACATTGTGCAACCCCAGCAGGTAAACAGCATGGGACTGTTTTTCACCAAACATTGCGACCAGCACATTGTCACCGCAAACTTCTTTCTTGCCGCTTGACTGCACATGGAAAACCGCACGTTGCAATACCCGCTGAAAGCCGAGAGTCGGCTGAACTTCCTGATCATCATCAATCGCCAACAACGGTGTCGACTCACGGATAAAATCGTGCAAATCCTTTCGCAACCGATCAAGCTCAACGCCGGTCGCCTGCAATATTTCAATCACCCGCGGAATTTCAAGCAATGCAAGCAGCAGATGCTCGACAGTCATATACTCATGGCGGTCGGAACGAGCCTGCTGGAAAGCCTCATTCAGACAATATTCTAATTCACTACTAAGCATGTTCCGCAGGATTCCTGTTTTCTATAATTCCTCTAACGTACACAACAATGGGTGCTGATGCTGTTCTGAAAATGCACTCACCTGCGCAACCTTGGTTTCAGCAATTTCATACGAAAACACGCCGCAGACACCCTTACCCTGTGTGTGGACTTCGAGCATAATGCGCGTTGCCTTCGGGCGATCCATCCCGAATATCAGTTCGAGAACTTCTACGACAAATTCCATCGGCGTATAATCATCGTTAAGCAACACGACCCGATACAGGGGTGGTTTCTTTACCTTCAGACGCGCCTCTTCTATGGCCAGACCACGATCATCGTCCAACCCCGGCACATAATCCTCGTCGTTCTCACCACTCAAAATTATCGTATTCACACAAACGTATTTCATGATTGCTACAATACTACATCTTGGTTGCGCACAATCACTCGCTAATCGATTGCTGACTCAGTCTGATACCCTGACTATCATAGCAATGTGCGCATTCACGATCCGTGCGATTGCGCACGGTATGAACACGAGCCAGGCAGCGCGGCATGAATAACACGACAACCTTTAACGGACCCGGCCCATTTTCACAAATTATGTTATGAAATTTTCCTAGTTCCATGCTTTTAAAGAATATTTCTCCTTACTGTGCACACATTATTGTGCTAATTTCCAGAACTGGACTACGACAGCATGGCCATTAAAGGTCTATTATCAATGGTTTCTAACCTTACCGGGAAGCGAACTTGGTGAATCTGCCGGATCTTTTGTCTCGCTTGAGCCTTCAGTCTCCCCAGCAACTGGTCGCCAAAGCGAGTAACCACCTGCCTTTGTGGGTATCGCTCGTATTTGTGATTCTGATCGGCTATTACCTGGCAAAGATTGCCTGGCTGTTATACCCATCAACTGATGCATCCCTGTGGTCTCCGCCCCCCGTACCATTCGCCACCAGCGATAGTTCCGCTACTCCCGGCGGACAGAACTACCAGGCAATCGTTGATTCACACCTGTTCGGCACGGCGGATACCATCATCATCACCCCGGTCGTTGTTGAACAACCCGATGATGCACCGGACACCCAACTCAACCTGAAACTACATGCGACCGTCAGTGCTGACAACCAGACTATCGCCCATGCAATCATTGCCGATGGCTCCGGCAAGGAAAAGGTCTATTTTGTCTCGGACTCGATCCCGGGTGGCGCTGCGCTGCACAGCGTCCATTTTGATCGGGTCATATTGAACAGAGGCGGTATACTCGAGGCACTGCGTCTGCCGAATAATTTTCGCGATACAGCCTCGTCGGGTGTTCGCCGATCCAGACCAAACCGTGCAGCCAAATCCGGGTCGATTCAAAGCATGATCGCATCTAATGTTACAAAGTTTACCGAGATCATCCGACCGCAGCCGTTTATGCCCAATGGGCAGCTCAAAGGCTATCGCGTGTTTCCGGGTCGCAATCGGCAACAGTTCCTCGCCCTTGGCCTCAAGCCCGGAGACCTGGTCACCAAGATTAACGGCGTAACACTGAACAATCCGGCTCAAGGCATGCAGATATTCAATTCCCTGTCCAATTCTACGCAAGTCACTATCACTGTTGACCGTAACGGGCAGCAGCAGGATATTTCACTGAACCTGGACAAACTGGCTGAAATCAGCAATACAAAGCAATGACCAGACTGTTAAACCGTTTGCAAATGAAACCTTCCGGCACCATTTCGAGAAACTGGACCCCGTTGCTAGTCTTGATCGGGCTACTTTGCGGACTGCATGCTTGGGCACAGGACGCAACAATTACACCCAACTATAAAGATGCCGACATTCGCCAGGTCATCGAAGCGGTGGGCGAAGTCACCGAAAAGAATTTCATTATCGACCCGCGGGTCAAGGCCCAGGTTACCATGCTGTCATCGGTGCCAATGAGCGCCGATGCTTTCTACGAGACTTTCCTGTCGATTCTGCAAGTCTATGGGTTCGTGGCTATCCCAGCCGGTGATGTCATCAAAATTCTCCCTGATTCCAATGCGCGGCAGATGGCGGGCAACGGGCTGACTGACCTGGGTGACGATATCGTCACCCAGGTCATTAACATTCACAATGTATCCGCAGCACAACTGGTCCCCATCCTGCGGCCCCTGATTCCGCAATATGGCCACCTTGCTGCCCACCCGGCCTCAAACATGCTGATCATTTCCGATCGGGCGGCTAACGTAACGCGAATGCTGAATATTATTCACCGTATCGACCAGGCCGGAGATGAAGATTTTGATGTCATTCGACTCGATAATGCCTCGGCCACCCAAATTGTCCGTATCGTTAGCTCACTGAATCAGGGTGCGCGCAGTCAGGCCGGCGCTGCTGCGGGTAACTTGCCGACCGTTGTTGCCGACGATCGCACCAACAGTGTGCTGATCAGCGGAGAAAAAACCAAACGTCTGCGGATTCGTGCATTAATCACCCATTTGGACACCCCGCTCGAAGAAGGGGGTGATACCCGGGTCCGCTACCTGCGCTATGCCGACGCTGAAGAATTGGCCACCAAACTACAGACCCAGTATCAGAAGGCTGCCAATCAACAGGGCGGCCCGGCCGCGACCGGCGATATTACGATCTGGGCCGATACTCCTACCAATGCACTGATCATCACCGCCCCACCTAAAGTTATGCGCTCCATGGAACTGGTTATCGACAAGCTCGATATCCGCCGGCTCCAGGTTCTGCTGGAAACTATCATCGTTGAAGTCTCTGCCGAAAAAGCTGCTGACCTTGGCGTCACGTGGGCCATCGGGGATCCCGACCTGGAGAACGCGATGGGCATTACACAGTTTGACGGTCTGACCGGCGTAACCGGCCTGGCTCAGAGCGTCCTTGGCGATACCACCGACGTTGCGGGGCTGAACAACGGCGTGAGCTTTGGCCTGGGCCGGTTGTCCGATTCAGGCCTTAGTTTCGTCGCCATCGTCGAAGCACTCGAAGCTGATACCAACACCAACATTATGGGCACGCCAATCCTGACGACGCTCGACAATGAAGAAGCTGAAATTACGGTTGGCCAGGAAGTACCGTTTGTAACCGGTAGCTTTACAAACTCCGGCACGGCCAGCGGTTCGGTCAATCCTTTCCAGACTGTTGAGCGTCAGCAAGTCGGCCTGACGCTGAAACTGACACCACAAATCAACGAAGGTAATGCCGTTCGACTCAAGATTGAACAGGAAGTTTCATCTGTCTCGGAAAGCACGCAAGCCGTCGACCTGATCACCAACAACCGTAAGATCAATACCTCTGTAATTGTCGAAGATGGCGGCACACTCGTCCTGGGCGGCCTGATTCAGGAAGACATTCGCGAGAAGGAACAGCGGGTTCCCCTGCTCGGCAGCATTCCACTGCTCGGTGCATTGTTCAGATCATCCCAAACACAAACAATTAAAACCAACCTGATGTTCTTCATTCGCCCAACCATCCTGCGCGATGAACAGCAGACGGCATTGGAAACAAATCAGAAATACAACTACATTCGCGACCTGCAACTTAACCAGGAAACCATGCCCAAGCTCCTGCCCGACCTGTCGCCGTCTCTGCCGGCGACACCCCCCGTTATTGACCTTCGCGACCTCAAACCGCAGGAAACGGCAGAACCCCCCGAGGACTGAACGATGGCGACGGCATTGCCTCCCGAAGATCTGTCGCTCGACACGACATCTTCGACCGAACCGAAAGAAATCGAGACCGCTGATGGTCGCCGACTGTTACCATTCTCTTTCGCCAAACGTCATGGTCTGCTCGTTTATGGCTATGAATCAGGACTGGCACTAACCCTGATGCGCAATGATGCGAGCCTGACAAGCCTGTCTGAAGCCCGCCGTTTTATAGACTGTCCGCTACACACCGAAGTCGTCACACCGGAACAGTTTAATGCACGGATTACTAAATTCTATGAGCAGGAATCACACGCTAAAATTGCCATGGTCGATGGCCTTTCGCCTGACGATGACCTGTTCCGCGCCGCACAGGAATTACCGGAACCATCTGACCTTCTCGAGAGCGATGACGATGCACCGATCATTCGCCTTATCAATGCAGTCCTGACATCGGCCGTCAAGGACAACGTATCTGATATCCATATCGAGCCATTTGAAAATCGCCTCGTAGTGCGCTTTCGAGTTGACGGGATTTTACGCGAGGTCCTGCAGTCACGCCGTGCCGTCGCACCACTGGTTGTCTCCCGGATCAAGGTCATGTCGAAACTGGATATAGCCGAGAAGCGCCTGCCGCAGGACGGTCGCATCTCATTGCGCATTGCGGGACGTGCTGTGGATGTACGCGTATCAACCATGCCGTCCGGTCATGGTGAACGTGTCGTGCTCAGGCTTTTGGACAAGCACGCAGGCCGCCTTGATCTGGCCCAGCTCGGCATGTCGCATGAAACGCAACAAGCCGTCGATAAGATGATACACAGGCCGCACGGCATTATTCTCGTAACCGGACCAACCGGTTCGGGTAAAACCACATCGCTGTATGCGGCACTTGAGCGTATCAACAATGATTCACGCAACATCATGACTGTCGAGGATCCGATCGAGTATTACATTGATGGGGTCGGCCAGTCACAAGTTAACACCAAGGTCGACATGACATTTGCCCGCGGACTGCGCGCCATTTTGCGTCAGGATCCGGACATCGTTATGGTCGGCGAGATCCGTGACCTGGAAACCGCTGAAATCGCCGTGCAAGCCAGTTTGACGGGCCACTTGGTGCTGTCGACCCTGCATACGAATACCGCAGTAGGTGCCATCACCCGGCTCCGTGATATGGGTGTCGAACCTTTCCTGCTGTCCTCGAGCCTGATCGGGGTTATTGCCCAGCGACTCGTGCGGGTGCTGGATCCGGATACCAAGCAGGGCCACCCGGCTCTGGAGCATGAGTGCAAGGAGTTAGGTGCCGACCATACGAATCCGCCGATACTGTATCGGCCTCCGGAAGGCTCAGCACTCGGTGAGGGTTTCAGGGGGCGCTGCGGCATTTATGAAGTCATTTCCATCGATGATAAATTTCGCACCATGATCCATGACGGTGCAGGCGAGCATCAGCTTGAACAATATGCCCGCACCCAAAGCCCGAGCATTCGTGAAGCAGGCATTTGCCAGGTACTGGATGGAGCCACCACTCTTGAAGAAGTATTACGTGTGACGCAGGCGGACTGACCGACTCTAATCGATGGGCGCTTACGAATACACAGCAGTAGACACGCACGGCAAAGAACACAAAGGTGTTATCGAAGGTGACACCCCGCGCCGGGTCCGGCAAATGTTGCGTAACAAGGACCTGCTGCCGTTGTCAGTAACTGAAATCGCTGAGAAAGAGTCAACCCGCCAACAATCATTCACACTCAGGCGCAGCATGACAGCCGCCGATCTGGCGATGATTACACGCCAGATTGCGACACTCGTCCACTCATCCATGCCGCTTGAGGAAGCCTTGACCGCAGTCGGCGAACAATCCGATTTATCCCGCATTAAAAGCATCATCATGGGTGTGCGCGCCAAAGTCATGGAAGGCCACACGCTGGCGGAAGGCCTGGCAGATTTCCCGCGCGCATTTCCGGATTTATACCGGGCAACTGTCGCCGCCGGCGAACAATCGGGACATCTGGACAAAGTTCTCGAACGACTTGCTGATTACACAGAGAGTCGACAGGCACTGCGCCAGAAAATCATGAATGCGATGATCTACCCGATTGTCCTGACCGTGCTCGCGATCAGCATCGTCACACTCATGCTGGTCTATGTAGTGCCCAAGGTCGTGCGGGTCTTCACTAATACGGATCAGGAACTTCCCGGACTGACGACTGCTCTCATCACACTTAGCGATTTCCTGCGTAATTATGGACTGGTGATGGTTGTCTTACTCGCTATCTGCAGCTGGATTGCTTACCGGTTACTCAAAAATCCGGGACCACGACGTAGCCGCGACCGGTTCCTGTTACGCTTGCCGGTCATTGGACGCCTGGTCCGCGGCATCAATACAGCGCGTTTCACGCAAACGCTGAGCATCCTGACCGGCAGTGGGGTACCCGTACTCGATGCTTTACAGATTTCCGAGGCGGTCATCACCAACCTGCCAATGCGCGAAGCCGTTCAGGAAGCTTCCGCACGGATCAGTGAAGGTATGGCGATCGGCAAATCACTGGCAGAAAGCGGTCACTTCCCGCCGATCTGCATCCATTTGATATCCAGCGGCGAGGCCAGCGGGCAACTTGACACAATGCTTGGCCGCGCCGCTCAAAACCAGGAACGCGACGTCGACGGCCTGATCGCCGCCCTGCTGGCAATACTCGAGCCCGCTCTGATCGTTGGTATGGGCATCGTGGTACTGGTTATCGTACTGGCGATCCTGTTGCCTATTTTTGAGCTGAACCAACTCGTCAAATAACTTTAATAGAAGAAAAAATGAGTACCCTGTCACGATTTCAGGACTCATTGATTGCCATCAATAAACATTCCCCCTATAAGCTTTTCATGAGGTTTCGTTATACATAAGTTGGCGCCGGCCGCAGAGGAGCTGTGAGATGAATGGGAATCATGACGATCTTGTTGATGTTGAAGAACTGGACGAAAATGAAGCGGCTAAAGATGAAATGGCCGATGATGAATTAATGGATGAAATGAAAATTCCAACCGCTGATGTCGGTGAAATTTCGGTCGAGATCAATGTCGAAGAACTTATCGCTGAACTTGAAGCAAACTGTGGCACATCATCGAAAAATAAAGAGGAAGTCCCGCGCAGACGACTTGAAGACATTCTTGAAAAGCGGCGAGCTGCACGTGAACTCAAAGAAATTGATGAGTTTTCATTCGACCAATCAGCTAAGGCCTTAACTTCTTGATCAACGCCTGGCTGGTTACCCGTGCTGTCCCGCTGCTAATAGAACCAGTAACGACAGGTTCCGGTCTGACAAAACAGGACCACTAACAACCGTTAGGTTTGCACTCATCGAAACACCGGCTTGCTGCCACGGCAAAGCATGACGGGCAACGATCGGGAACACCTTCCCGACCTTTCGACGAGTGGTTTAATGCACAGGCATACCGTTGCGCACCAAGCCGACGACCACACCTTCGATAACCATCTCCTCACGCTTGAGATCTACCCTGATCGGCTCGAAGCGTTCGTTCTCCGGCAACAACCAAACCACCGCACCTTCCTGACGATAGCGTTTAACCGTTACCTCATCTTCAAGTCGGGCAACAATTATCTGGCCGCTGCGCACCTCTGGCGTCCGATGCACGGCAACCAGGTCACCATCCAGAATGCCGGCATCGCGCATGCTCATACCCTGAACTCGCAGCAAAAAATGCGGCTGCATATCAAAAATTGACGTATCAATCCGGTAATGACCTTCAACGTGTTGCTCGGCCAGGATCGGTTGCCCTGCCGCTACTCGCCCGATCAGGGGCAGACCCAGCTGTTCACGAAGAAAGTCCTTAAGTTGTATCCCCCGCGAGGTGCCCGGAATCAGTTCAACAACCCCCTTGCGTTGCAGAGCGCGCAAATGCTCTTCAGCCGCATTAACCGACCGAAACCCAAGTGCCCGCGCTATCTCGGCGCGGGTTGGCGGCATGCCCGCCTCATCCATGAAATCCTGCACAAAAGAAAGGATCTCCGATTGGCGCGCGGTTAACTTTTCCATGGTATATACCTGTATATTATAACAGGCTGTGACTATATACAGTTTAACTGCCAAACTCAACCCGAACCCGGAATCATGGTTTGCCTGGTCTTGCCAGCTTTGGTGCGGGGGCAAATCGGCCGATAAAACACTTTGCGATTTGACAATGTTTGCGTCATTATCCGTAGCCAAGGGCAACCGAAACCTGATTGGGAGCGGTAGCTTAACGTTGTTGTTTTCCAGTAGAGGATGTTATGAACATGAAAATTCAGACTGCGATTAAAGTAAGCGCTGTCGTTCTCGCCGTTGTATTAACCACTGGCTGTGCAACCGGGTTGCAAAGTCAGGTCGATGCACTGAATGCCCGAGTCGATGCGCTGTCATCTGACGTTGCGCGCGCGCAGTCTGCAGCAGATGCTGCCGGCGCTACTGCCTCTGAAGCCCGCCAGATGTCTTCAGGTGCTCAAAGTACGGCTAATCAGGCGCTGAATGCAGCCAACCAGAGTCAGGCCTGCTGTGACGCTACCAATGAAAAAATAGACCGGATGTTCCAGAAAGGAATGGCCAAGTAATCGGCTGATTACTACAACCCAAAAAGCCGCAGGTAATTTATTACCGGCGGCTTTTTTTACCTGTTTGTTGCAAAATCCAGCCAAACCATCCCCGCAGGCGATGGTTAATCGGTAAGTACAGACTGCATATCCAGCGGCTGATACCCGGCAAAGGTGCCCACCCTGACCGGGATACCCAGCCGACTCTCAAATACTGTATCGACGAGTTCCCAGTCAACGATTGCAGAGCGATCGCGGGTTATCTGGATATAGAGTTCAGTGATATCAGTCAGCGACCAGCCGTCAGCAGCATCCGTTGCCTGATCTCGACTCTGCGGGACAATTTCTCCGTCAGCAGCCTCTTCGCTGGCACCACCCTCTGCAAGCGGTGGATGAACCTCGAGATACAGGTCATCCCCGGACCAGCCCATTTTGAACGGCTGGTTGACGATCTGTACCGGTGTGTTCACGGACACTTGTGCAAACAGCCATTTGATATCTTCAGGAAACATCCTGATACAACCATGAGTAACACGCATGCCGACACCGGCCGGACGGTTCGTACCATGAATCAGGTAACCGGGAATACTCAGGCGCAGCGCATGGTTACCGAGCGGATTATTTGCTCCCGGCGGTACGTACGCCTCCAGTTTGCGACCGTCGGCAGCCCACTCATCGCGTATCGACTGTGGTGGATACCAACTCGGATTTTTCAGCTTCTTGACGATCGAAGCATGACCTAGTGGCGTTTCCCAATCCATACGACCGATGCTGATTGGAAAAGTCCTGACCTGCTTGTCGCCATTGATTTCGAAATAGTAGTACATTCGATACTCGGCAATATTCAGCACAATGCCGGTTCGCCCGGCATTCGGCAATATGAACTGTGTCGGCAGTCGTATGTCGGTTCCTTCACCAGGCAACCAGGCATCTACACCCGGGTTCGCAAGGCGAATTTCCTCATATCCGAGTTTATGGACGCGCGCAATATCGATCAGTGTGTCGGCATAGACAGCGGTGACGTGTCCGGGCGAACCAATCAAATCATCGCCTTTATTCGGGCTAAGCCCGGTCGCTGCCACCAGGTTTGCAGTAATTAATGACAAGAAGATGGTGCCAGACACCAAGCGCCAGATTGTGGCGGCAACAATCAAAAAGATACTCCGAGTACGGGCATGATTACCATCCAGGCCATGAACGGAATCAATAGTATAGCGACAAGATTAAGCCAAAACCCTGCTCTGCTCATTTGCGGGATAGATATCTGACCCGAACCGAACACAATGGCGTTGGGCGGCGTTGCAACCGGCAACATGAATGCGCAACTGGCCGCAATACCGGCCGGGATGATCAACAGGATCGGGTTGATGCCGAGCCCGATCGCGACCGCATACAACACCGGGATCAGGGTCGCCGTGGTGGCCGTATTGCTCGTCAACTCGGTCAGAAATATCGTCATGGCCGTCACCAAAGCTACCATCAGCACTATCGGCAACGCCGACAGGATTGTTGCCTGACTGCCCAGGAAAGCACTAAAACCGGATTGATCCAGCATTGCCGCCAGGCTCAACCCACCGCCAAACAGAATCAACAATCCCCATGGCAACTTGACCGCCGTCTGCCAGTCCATCAGAAATTCACGTCGCGCCAGGTGCACAGGCGTAACAAACAGGGTCAGCGCAGACATGATAGCAATGCCCGAGTCGGTCAAACCGGCCAATGGTGTCACGCCGCCAAGCGTAATTTTGCTGAGTAACGGGCGGGTAACCCAGGCCCCGGCAGTCAGCAGAAAAACCAACAGGGTCAGCTTCTCGGCACGACTCATGGGACCTAGCTCGGCATGCAAGCGATCAAGCAATGCCGCTACACCGTCAATCGGCCGGTTCGACACACGATAGATAACCCTGCTCAACAACCACCAGACTATCGGTAGAAAAACCACGATTAACGGCACACCAAACTGCATCCATAGCGCAAAACTGATTTCATAATCCAACTGGGCACGAATATAGGAAACCAGAAATACATTTGGCGCAGTACCTATAATCGTACCAATCCCACCCACCGTTGCCGCATACGCGATCGCAAGCAACAGACAAATCGGAAAATTCCGCGCAGCCGGATCGCCACCATGGTCCGCAGCAGCAGTTCCGCTACCCTCCAGCAGTTTGGTAATGCTCAGTGCCACCGGCAGTAACATGATGGTTGTTGCCGTGTTCGTGACCCACATGCTGATGAATGCAGCAATGAACATGAACGCTGCAATAATACGGGTCGGCCGGGCGCCGACAGCCCGCAGAACTATCAGGGCAAAACGTTGATGTAACCCACACCGCTCGAGTGCAAGCGCAAGGATAAAACCGCCAAGGAACAGGTAGATCAACTCATGGCCGTATGCCGCCGTCGCTGCTTTGATCGTTGTTGTACCGGTCAGTGGAAATATGACCAGCGGTAACAATGCTGTCGCATAGATGGAAATAGCCTCAGTAATCCACCAAATTGCCATCCAGATAGCGACCGCAGCAGCAATCCGCGCCGCAGTCGACAGGACAACCTGCTGACCGGCATCATTTATGTATTGTTCCGGCAACCACCAGAACATCAGGAGCGCGACCAGCGGTCCAGACAACAATCCGATGTTGCGCGCCCGTCCGACTGAGGTTGCCTTACTGTCGATTAATAAAGTGATGCTCGCACCTGGTATCTGCTGCCATCATAAACCAAACCCAGACAACCCCGGCAGTTATTCGATCCTCAGTAACGGATGAGTGCGGAACCCCAGGTAAACCCACCACCGAATGCCTCGAGCAATAGCAAATCACCCCGGTTAACCCGGCCATCCCGCACGGCAACGTCCAGCGCCATCGGCACCGAAGCCGCCGAGGTATTACCATGATCCTGCAAGGTCATGATGACCTTCTCCATCGACATGCCGAGGCGCTTGGCCGTCAACTGAATAATGCGCAGATTAGCCTGGTGCGGAATCAGCCAGTCAATTGAGCCGTGTTCAAGATTATTGGCCGCCATCGTCTCATCGACAATACTCTCAAGCCGCCTGACCGCGACCTTGAAAACCTCGTTACCTTTCATATGCAGAAACGGTTTCTCATCGTCATCTGCTCGCTGTTTCTTGGATGTGCCATACGGGTGATACAGCAGATCTTTATATTGACCATCAGCACGAAGATGTGTCGAAATTATGCCCTGCTCGTCGGACGGTTCGAGCACGACGGCGCCTGCACCATCACCAAAAATTACGCACGTCGAACGATCATTCCAGTCAACCATACGTGACAGTGTTTCAGCACCAATAACCAACGCCCGGCGAGCCTTGCCGCTGGAAACAAACTGGTCGGCAACGCTCAGGGCATAAATAAAACCGCTGCAGGCCGCCTCAAGACTAAATGCGGCAAACCCGCCGATACCCAGTCTTTCCTGCACCAGGCAGCCGACATTTGGAAACACCACATCCGGAGTCGTCGTGCCGACAACCAGGAAGTCAATATCACCTGGCGCAACACCGGCAGCCTCGAGGGCCTGACGGGCCGCACCTTCTGCCAGATCAGTAGTCGTCTGGTCATCTGCGGCAATATGTCGACGCTCAACACCGGTGCGGGCACGAATCCATTCATCGCTTGTATCGACCATTTGCGCAAGATCATCATTGGTCAGGATGCGCTCGGGTAAACAGCGACCGGTCCCACTGATACGAGAAAACATTTTCGTCATATGTGTGCGAATCGAGTCAGTGACCCTGCTCCTCCATTAAAGAACGTATCTGCTCCGGAACATCTTTATTAACTTCAAGCATGGCTACCCGGATTGCCTGTTGAAATGCGAGCGCATCGGCACCGCCGTGACTTTTAATCACGATACCGTTTAAACCGACCAAACTGGCGCCATTGTATCGACGCGGGTCCACACGTTTTGCCAATGAACGCAACACCGGTCGCGCAACCAGGCCGGCCAACCGGCCATACAGACTGGATTTGAATTCCTCAATCAGAAAATGACGCACCAGATGTGCCGTGCCTTCCATTGCCTTCAGTGCAACATTGCCGTTAAAACCATCGCAGACGACGACATCGGCTTTAAGTTCGCTGATTGCATCTCCCTCAATAAAACCAACGTAATTCAAATCACTGTCGGCAAGCATTGTCGCTGCCTCGCGAACTGTATCATTGCCCTTGATCGCTTCCGCACCGATATTCAGCAAGCCTACACCGGGTCGGTCAATTCCTTCGATATCCTGCACGACGACCGAACCCATGATGCCAAACTGGAACAACTGTTCGGCCGTACAACCGGAATTGGCGCCAAGATCAAGCATGTGAATGCGGCCAAACCGGGTTGGGAGGCCGGCCATGATTGCGGGCCGATCGATACCGGGAACTGTCTTTAGCACAAATCGGCCGGTTGCCATCAGTGCGCCTGTATTACCAGCGCTAACACAGGCGCTAGCGGCACCTTCAGCGACAAGGTTAATCGCAATACGCATCGATGAATCTTTCTTTTTGCGCATCGCGTCCGCCGGACGATCATCCATCTCGACCACTTCACGTGCATCATGAACCACAACGCGCTCACTCAAAACACCGGACTTGTCCAGGTAAGGCTCGATCAATTCCTGCTTGCCGACCAATACCAGGCGCAGTGCATTGTTTGCCCGCAACATCGTCAAACCTGCTGGCACTGTCACATCAACACCGACATCCCCGCTCATCGCATCAATGGCAATAGTTACAGGATCAACCACCTTTCCTCCTACCATGATTCCTCAACGTGCTGTGAGCACCCTGTCGATATTATCCCGGCAAATCAACCCTGTGCACCAGAGTTTGCATGCACATGAACAATCCGGCCGGCATACGCCGAACCGGGACATGGATCGTGTGAATGAGTCAAACCGCCCCCAAAGATGAACGGAGTCAGCCTGATTGCAGGCTATCCGGACCAACTAGTCAATATCTTCTTCCGGGGTTTCAATGACCTTGCGCCCACGATAAAAACCGTCAGGACTTACGTGGTGGCGCAAATGTGACTCTCCGGTCGTTGGGTCAACCGATAAAGTCGGTTTTTTCAGGCTATCGTGTGAACGCCGGTTGCCACGCCGTCGGGGTGTCACCCTGCTTTTTTGTACTGCCATAATAAATTTCCTCTCAAAACCTTAATCATCGACGTCACTTTTCCGGCCACCTACCAAATTGGCCAGGTTTGCAAACGGCTTTTGCATCAGCTCTGTCTGTTTTGCCGAATCACTTTCTTCTCCGCCTGCCTGCCTGCATCCCGAGCCATTCCGATGCGCCAGCGCCATTGGCAATGCGGCCAAAATCTCATCCTCTATAACAGTTTCGATATCCAGTCCGTCTGCATTTACCAAAATGCTGTCAAACGGACTGGCGATTAACTGCGTCTGCTCATCATTGTCCAGTATGGATAAACGGGTCTCGATTTGCACCGGCCACGCTACGAGTTCAAGACACCGTTGGCATGGCAGGCTCAAACATCCCGTTATCGCCATCGTCAGCCGTGGAAAACCTTCGGGGCCGACATCAAATTTCATCTCTACAGCCAGCTCTGAACTGTCCTGCCGGGCACCGGATTCATCTTCATCGACCTGGTAAAGACAGGCTGACAATCTGGCCAAATTCTTTACCGACAGGCTAAACCCCTGACCGGTTCCGTTTCTCGCCAGCTCGGCTAATCGGGCAGAATCGACACATTCACTGAGCATAAGCGATCAATTCTAAGTTTGGTGGCTGAGCGTGTCAAAATCCTGTAGGTTGCAAATCATGGCAATATCGTCCACATCGGTTGTACTGGCTTCAAGTTCCGTATATCGGCGCCAGCTTCTGGGACGACTATTAGCAGATTTCGAGAGCCTGTCACCGCAAGTTGACGAGGCCCGGCTGACTGGCGAATCTCCTGCCGAGATGGCCGTACGCCTCGCGGAGACCAAGGCACAGGCCTGCCGGGCTGACCGCCCCGGTAACGCTATTATCGGCAGCGACCAGGTCCCGGCATGTGGCACTGAGATCCTCCACAAGCCGGGTTCTCATGAACGGGCGATCCATCAGTTGCAACGCTGTTCGGGTCAGGAGGTCATTTTTTATACTGCCGTGGCACTGATCTGGCCTGATTATGACCACTATGAGTCTCATCTCGATAAAACCATTGTCCGCTTTCGTGACCTCAGCACCGCCGAGATCGAAAGTTATCTGCAATTCGACCAGCCATACGACTGCGCCGGCAGCTTCAAAGTTGAATCCCGCGGTGTCATTCTGTTCGACAGCATCGAATCACAAGACCCGACCGGTCTGCAGGGCCTGCCACTGATCTGGCTCGCCGGCCAATTGCGCAAACACGGCGTCATTTAACCGGTCGAGTGCGCTGCCACTATTTAATCCTGATCCATTTTTTCCAGCACCGCCGCCAGATGCTCGTCTAGCGGGCTTTCAGCGCGAATAACCCGATCACCCCTGGGACTCTCAAATACCAGCGTTGCGGCATGCAGGAACAGCCGCTGCAGACCCGACTCATCAACCACCCGGTCTTTATCCGCACCGTAACGTCGATCTCCTGCTACGGGATGACCAAGATGGGCTGCATGTACCCGGATCTGGTGGGTCCGCCCTGTCTCAAGTTCGATGCTGGTCAATTGCGCACCGGCATATGACTGTTGCGGAACAAACCGGGTACGTGCCCGCTTGCCTTGTGCGGATACTTTGACATGGCGCTCACCATTACGCCGCTGAGTGGTTAACAGCGGCTCGTCAACGATCAGGTTACCGCCTTTCCAGTTGCCGAGCAGCAACGCGGTATAGCACTTTTGCACCTCACCATTACGAAACAGTTCATGCAGATGCCGGAGCGCGGGCCGCCGTTTGGCTACCAGCAGGCAGCCACTCGTATCACGATCAAGCCGGTGAACGAGTTCCAGCCGGTCATGCTCGCCGCGCAGCATGCGCAACAACTCGATGGCACCGAAAGCAACCCCGCTGCCTCCATGTACCGCCAGCCCGGAAGGTTTATCGAGTACCAGCAGATCCCGGTCTTCGTAGAGAATCCGATCTTCCAGCCAGCGTGCAGAATCCCGCCCTCCCCGGCGCACTGGTTCAACAATACCGATCCTGACCGGCGGTATCCGTACCCGGTCGCCGCAGCACAGTCGCCGGTCCGGTTTAGCCCGACCCTTATTAACCCGCACCTCACCGGAACGGATCATTTTGTAAATTCGTGATCTGGGTACGCCCTTGAGCCGGGACAGCAGGAAATTATCAAGACGACGCTCGGCCTCATCCTGTTCAACCGTAACCATCTGCGCGGCTTGTTTGGGGGTGTTTTTTTCCATAATTTCAGCTGGCAACAGCGGTTTTACCCTTTGAATCTCTGATTGATGCGCTGCCCGTGCACTGTTATATTAACGCTGATGCACTATATTGTGTGTTTGCGACCAAAAATGTGGTCAAGACAAATTCATTGTGAACGCAATATATATTGCGTTCGCCTAAGTTAAGGTCTGCCGGGCAGACCAGAAACCGGGTATCTGTTCAACGGATTGAGAGTTTATCTTTCTCCGTTATGCAAGGAAATTCGAGAGTTACATTAACTGTATAGAGTTGTTCTCTTGGAAAGAAACAATCAGGAAATGACCTCAGGACCGACCGCCACAGTGGCAGGTTTGTAAGGTTTGCGTATTTCGCCATCTGGCGTAATCCCTGAATCATGCCTTGCCGGGTGCCCCGCAACATATTGAGTACCGGGGCTTATGAAAAGAATGCTAATCAATGCAACTCAGGAAGAAGAGTTGCGCGTGGCCATGGTCGATGGTCAGAAACTCATCGATCTGGATATCGAACTCTCATCCAGGGCACAGAAAAAAGCCAATATTTACAAAGGCAAAATCACCCGGGTCGAGCCCAGTCTCGATGCCGCCTTTGTCAACTACGGCGCAGAACGACACGGATTCCTGCCACTTAAGGAAATCTCCAAGATCTATTTTTCCAGCGAACCGGATTCCGGCTCTCGCATCAATATCCGCGAGGTTCTGAAGGAAGGTCAGGACGTGCTCGTGCAGATTGAAAAAGAAGAGCGCGGCAATAAGGGCGCTGCACTGACGACATTTATCAGCCTCGCCGGCCGATTTATCGTCCTGATGCCGAACAACCCGCGTGCAGGTGGCGTATCCCGGCGTATCACCGGCGATGATCGTGATGAGATCCGTGACGCCCTGCAGGAACTGAATATCCCGAACGGCATGGGCGTCATCATCCGTACCGCCGGAGTCGGCCGATCCAATGAAGAATTAACCTGGGATCTCGACTACCTGAAGGGAATCTGGGAATCTATTATTACTGCCGTCGATTCGACGCCAGGTCCGGCCCTGATCTTTCAGGACAGCAACGCCATCATCCGTGCCATTCGTGACCACCTGAATGCGGACATTGGTGAAATCCTGATCGACAGCGATAAAACTTTCGCTGAAGCTCGCGACTTCATGGCGCATGCAATGCCTCATAACCAGCACAAACTCAAGCTGTACGCAGATCCATCGCCACTGTTCACCCGCTACCAGATCGAGAGCCAGATCGAATCGGCATTTACGCATTCCGTAAACCTGCCGTCGGGCGGCAGCATCGTCATCGACCATACCGAAGCGCTGGTAGCGATCGACATCAATTCGGCACGCGCCACAAAAGGCAGTGACATTGAAGCCACGGCACTGGCAACAAATCTTGAAGCCGCCGACGAAATTGCCCGTCAATTCAAGCTACGTGATCTAGGCGGCCTGATCGTCATCGACTTTATCGATATGGGCCCGACCCGCAACCAGCGCGATGTCGAAAACCGGCTGCGTAACGCTGTCCGGTCTGACCGGGCGCGCGTACAGCTCGGACGTATTTCCCGCTTTGGCCTGCTGGAAATGTCGCGCCAGCGCTTACGCCCGTCATTGGGCGAATCGGCGCACCAGGTTTGTCCGCGTTGCAACGGCATCGGCAATATTCGCAGCATCGAATCACTGTCGCTGTCGATTCTGCGCCTGGTTGGTGAGGAAGCACGCAAAGACCAGACCGCAAATGTCATCGCCCAGTTACCGGTTAGTGTTGCAACCTACCTGTTGAACGAGAAACGCGACTGGATTCGCAAGATTGAAGATCGTGAAAATATTCAGGTCATTCTTATAGCGAATTCCGAATTTGAAACACCTAATTATTCGCTTCGGCGGGTCCGTAAAGACCAGACCGAACTGCGGGAGAACACCGGCGCCAGCTACCAGCTCACCAGCCATGAGGAAGTTGTCCCTGAATCGCTACCCGGTGAGTTAACCGAAGCCAAGGTCGAAATACCCGCCATCAAGACCACCGGCCCGGATTCGCCACCGCCAAAACCGGCAGCACGGCAAAAAACATCTGCGCAACGCCCGGGTCTGTTCGTACGGCTCTGGGCTGCCCTGTTCGGCTCCGGACAGAAACCAGCTCAGAAAAAGACATCAGGCTCGTCGTCACGAACCAGGTCCCAGGACAACCGCAGAGGCAATCGCGGTAACACAGGCCGACACCGTGACAACCGCTCACGTAGCCGCAACAAACAAGGCGGGGGCCGCAGCCAGCAAGGACGTGATTCAAAATCCCGCAACAATAATAAAAACCGCAATCGTGATGAAGAAAACACCAACAATAATACTCAGCAAAGTGCTGCTGAGAAACCCAAACCCAACGATAAAAAACAGGAACATCAGGCCAAGAGCGGCAAATCGAGAAACCGACGGCGACGGCGGCGTTCGGGCGCTAATACCGGGCGTGAGCAGAAGGATGCCATGGCGCAAAATTCAGCTACACAGCAGGGCGCAGCGAAATCAAACCCGCCCAAAGACGATCAGCACAAGGTTCAGCCAGTACCTGAAACCAGCAAGCAAGCAGCGGATGCGGCCCCACCTGCTGCTAATCAGCAACCGCCTGCGGTACAGCCATCCTCGCCACCGACACCTGCTGCAGCGTCACCCAAAGCAGATCAGCAATCCACCCAATCCAGACCGTCAAAGGCTGAACAAAAGGTGGCAACAGAGACGCAGACTTATCCGTCAGCAAAGCAATCAGCTGACCAACCCGCTGCCGCAAAATCACCAGCAGAAGCTGCACAATCAAACCCAGGCAGCGAGCGCAAACTGCCATGGGAAAATGCCCCCAAACCCACCTCATCAGCCACCTACACCGTGTGGTCATCCGGCAGTGGCAAGGGAAACGGGAGGCGTGACCGCTAACGCGGGTCAGGCTTCCCCGTCATGGCCTGCTCAAGTTCGGCAAGCAGACCAGCGGCCGCGATTTCGATCAGATCCAGCACCCGTTCGAAACCGGTCTTGCCACCGTAATACGGATCCGGCACATCCGTCCCGGCATGGTCCGGCGAATAATCCAGAAACAGGCGAATCCTGTCATGGTAAACCGGATCAGCTTGTTCCAGCAGATCAGTCAAATTATCCTGATCCATGGCAAGAATGTAGTCAAAGTGGGCGAAATCAGACTCAATGACGCTACGGGCCGCCAGCATTGAAATGTCGATACCGCGGCGCCTTGCTGCCTCCTGAGCCCGCACATCGGGAGGTGAACCAACGTGATAGCCATAGGTACCAGCCGAATCGACACTGATGCCCAGGTGACCTGCCCGCTCGGTCAACAATTGCCGAAAATGTCCTTCCGCCAGCGGTGAACGACAGATATTGCCCATGCAAACAAATAAAATTTTCATGCAGGCCGCCCTTTCGCAATGAACCGCTCGGCTGCTTCAAGATCTTCCGGTGTATTGATATCGGGACCCGGCAACGCTGTTGCAACACTGATTCGAATTTCCATACCAGTATGCAGCGCCCGCAATTGTTCCAGCTTTTCCGCGCGCTCCAGTTCACAACTCGGCGTTTGCGCCAACTCCAGTAAGGCAGAAACGCGATAAGCATAAATTCCGATATGCCACCAGAAACAGTTCGGCGGCTTGCCGGTATGGGCAACAGCCGGTATTGGTGAACGGCTGAAATACAGAGCCCGGCCAGCCCGGTCAAACACTACCTTGACGATATTCGGATCATGGATATCATCCGGATCATCCAGCGCTGCACACAGGGTTGCCAATGATGCGGAATCATGAGCGCTGAGTAACGCTGCAACGAGATCGATACTTGCAGCGGAAATCAGTGGCGCATCGCCCTGCACATTGACGACAATATCGTCATGATCCCATCCCCGGTCACGTGCAACCTCGGCAATCCTGTCGCTACCCGATTCGTGATCGACGCTGGTCATGGCAATCTCAGCACCGAATCCATCCGCCACACTGGCAATGCGCGAATCATCTGTCGCAATCACGACCTGTAACGCACCACTGGCACATGCCTGATCGTAAACGTGACGAATCATCGGCTTACCGCCCAGGATTGCCAGCGCTTTTCCGGGAAATCGCGTCGACGCATAGCGCGCCGGAATAACAACTCTGAATCCACCGGCCGTCATTCAGATTCTGCACAGCTTGGTTTCAATACCGCCGCCTCCATTGTCCTGATTCGCTCACCCACGGCTGCCTCCGCTGCAGACGACAGGTTCGCCTCGACCGGCACCCACCACGCATCCGTAACTGATACTGCAGAATATTTTACTGCATCTTTCTCGGTCATCAGAATCGGCCGGTCATGCCGGGCAATCAACCGCTCAAGATCAATGATACCGTGATCGCCAACTGCAACCGGCTCGATATCAATACCATATGACCTGAGTAACTCATAGAATCGTTCCGGGTTGCCGATTCCGGCAACCGCCCATACACATTCACCACTGAATTGCCCGAGATCACGCTCTCTTGCGCCTGTTAATGCATGTGCCCGGCCGGGTAACAGTTCAAAAACAAAACTCTGCACACCCTCCGCCTGACCATTGCTGAACACGAGGTCTGCTTCAGCCAGCCTGGCCGTCGACTCTCGTAATGGACCCGCCGGCAACATCCAGCCATTGCCGAAAACCCGTTGCCCATCGATAACGATGAACTCAAGATCACGTTGCAGGCGATAATGCTGCAATCCATCGTCGGCAACGACTACATTAACATCGCTCTCATTCAACAGGTGCTGAACGGCTGCAACCCGATCAGCACTGACACATACGGGTGCGCCGGTGCGCCGCGCAAGCAACAATGGTTCATCGCCAACCATGCCGACATTACTGTCGGTAGTGACGATCACCGGGTTGCGACCGGCGCTACCCCGATAACCACGACTCACAATACCGGGGCGCATGCCTGCTTCGGCCAGGTAACGAACCAGCCAGGCTACGAGTGGCGTCTTGCCGGAGCCGCCAACCGTTATATTGCCGACCACAATAACCGGCACGGAACATCGGGTGCTGCGCAAACCACCCACCCGGTATGCGGCGCGCCGGGCAAAAACGATCAGCCGATAGACCCAGGCGAACGGCAACAGCAACACGGTGAACCGGGAAGTGCCGTACCAAAGCCTTTCGACACCCCGTTCGATACGACTGTTAATACTAACTGGTGACCTCATCTTTGAACTGCATGCGGGCCAACTGTGCGTACTCGCCACCCTGACTTAACAACTCGGCATGATTGCCAACTTCCACAATACGTCCTGCTGACATGACGATAATCCGATCTGCCCCCTCAACTGTCGACAGTCTATGTGCGATTACAAATGTCGTACGGTCCAGAACCAGTTGCTCCACCGCTTGCTGAATATGTCTCTCGGATGCGGTATCCAGCGCTGATGTCGCCTCATCAAGAATCAAGATTGGTGCATTCTTGAGTAACGCCCTGGCGATCGCAATACGTTGGCGCTGCCCTCCTGACAGCAAGACACCACGATCGCCTACCTGGGTAGCAAGCCCGTCCGGCATTTTATCGGCAAACTCGTCCACATGAGCGGCCTGTGCTGCCTGCATGATCTGTTCATGAGACGAACCTCTCAGGCTGCCATAAGCAATGTTATTGGCAATCGTATCATTGAACAGTACGACCTCCTGGCTAACCAGGCTTATCTGATCACGCAAATTTGTCAACCGGTATTCCTGTAACGGCCGGCCATCAAGCAAGATCTGCCCGGATGCCGGATCATAGAAACGCGGCACCAGGCTAACCAGCGTTGACTTGCCACTACCGGAGCGACCGACAATTGCCAACATTTCACCGCTCTCAACCTTGAGTGAAATATCCCTGAGAACAGACCCCTTTTGTTCGTTATAGGTAAACCCAACCGCTTTAAACTCAATGTGCCCGGATGAACGCTCGACCGTGCATGTGCCGACATCCGGTTCTCCGGGCTCATCCAGCAGTTCGAAGATACTGGCCCCGGCTGCAATGCCCTTTTGTATCGACACATTGATGTTGGTAATCTGGCGTATCGGTCGCAGCAGGAAGACCATCGCAGTGATGAAACCGGCCAGTTCCGCGGCTTGCGGACGAAAACTCTCAAACATGACGAAGTAGATTACGCTGGCAACACCGATTGCAATAACAAGATTTGTCACCCCATCGCCAGCGGCGCGTGAGGCGATCAGACGCATATTCAGGCGCATATTCTTTTTATTGACTACAGCGAAACGCTCACTTTCATATTTTTGCCCGGCAAACATCTTCACGATGCGGTGGCTTTGCAGGGCTTCCTCGGTAATCCTCGCGACATCTCCGACGGAACTCTGAATCCGCGCGCTGTAGCGCCGAAAAATCTTACTCAGAATGGAAATAACTAACGCCATCAACGGTCCGGTTACCAACAGAATTCCGGTAAGAGACGGACTCAGGTATGTCATGTAAGCCAACAGGCATATGATCGTCAACGTATCGCGAATCAGTACCGTAACAACATTCGATGTGGCCTCAGCGACCTGCTCTACGTTATAAGTCAGGCGCGACAACATCTCTCCGGCCGAAACAGAATCGAAAAAGCTGGTCGGCAAACCCAGAAATTTTTCGAAAGCCTGGCCGCGTAAAACCTTGATGACATTGCGTCCGATCCAACCGAGACAATAAGCCGAAAGAAATGCCACCAGGCCACGAACAACAAATAAACCAAGGATTGCGAGCGGAAGAAACCGCCGGATTAATAACTCCTGATCGCTAAGGCCTTCCGGATCGAGATACTGCATCAGGTTTTTTATTAAAAACGCAAAACCTGTATCCGTAATGGCATAGAACACCATTGCGATTGCCGCAACGACGAATATCTTCCAATATGGCTTACAAATATTCAGCAACCGTCGGTATACGACGGCAGGAGTCAGGCCTGTCGATAAAGTCGGCATATTGCAGGCTATTGAATTTTATCCGTCGTGGAAACGGTTGCGATATTTACATTTACCAGGCCGAGCTTGCCCGCCACATCCATTGCGGTCACAACGGATTGATGACTTGCCTGTGCATCCGCCGTAATCGTGACACTCTCAACATCAAGGTCAGGAAACAATTTAATAATGGCCGCCCTCAGCGTTTCGGCACGACTGTCAATCAAGGCACGTTTATTGACAAGGTAACGCCCGCTCGCTGATACCGTGATCTCAAGGACCGGAGCCTGGTTGACCGGCCCGCCCGAATCATTGACTTCAGGCAAGCGTATCGTTAATTTCGATTCACGCACAAAACTTGTCGTAACCATAAAGAAAACCAGCAATAACAATACAACGTCAATCAGCGACGTCAGGTTGATTTCCGGCTCAAGCCGTGTTCCTGACCGGAGTTTCATCGCCGTCTCCCAACGTGTCCATATACTGTTTGCGCAGCAATGCCTCAATCATCGTGATAGCTTCCTTTTCCATCTGCACGGCCAGGGCATCGACTTTACCATTCAGATAGCGATAGCCGATCAACGACGGAATCGCCACCGTCAGGCCCGCTGCCGTGGTGATCAACGCCTCGGAAATCCCTCCGGCCAGTACGGCCGGATCACCGACCCCATGAGTCGTAATGGCGGCAAACACCTTAACCATGCCGATAACGGTACCCAACAAACCCAATAACGGTGAAATTGCTGCAATGGTACCAAGTGAATTCAGAAATCGCTCCAGGTCGTGAACAACCTGACGGCCGGCATCTTCGATGCTTTCTTTCAGGATTTCGCGCTGCCGATGCCGATTAACAAGCCCTGCGGCAAGAATTTCACCAAGCGGTGAGCCCTGGTGCAACGACTCGATATGCGAGTGATTAAGCTGGTTCTTGCTAACCCACTCCCAGACCTGACGAGACAGGTTCTTTGGCAACACCCGTCGCGGTTGCAGCGCCCAGAGCCTCTCAATGATGATTGCCGCTGCAATGACCGAACAGATGATGATGGGTAACATCAGCCAGCCGCCGGACTTTACGATCTCAAACATCTACAACACACTCACAATCCAATGGGCGCACTATAACCGGGCAACACACTAATTTGTAGCGCCCGGCACCCGACAACGGCGCTCCGGCGGCAGTGCAGATCCTGCCTCGGTCCAGATTCGAGCCTGATCAACGCGGTAACGCTCCACCAATTGTAGTGGACCGTCACCATGCGCCGCGAAAACAAGAGCCCCTGAATCACCGGTACTCAGCATACAGGCACCCCCTGCAGACCAGAGTTTGCGCACTTCCAATGCCGGAAAATGCCACCGATTCCGATGCCCGGCCGAAAAAACGACAAACTCGGGCCGGGTTGTCGCCACCAAGGCCGGTGTCGAAGAGGTACGACTGCCGTGATGAGGTGCGATAACCAGGTCGACTGCCGGCAATGCACCGCCGGCGACCAGCCGGGATTCGGCACGCCGTTCGATATCTCCCGGAAACAACAAACCGAACTGCTCAGACTGCACGAGTAGCACACATGACGCGTCATTCTCCGACCACAGGCCGGAAGCTGCTTCCGGTCCCGGATGCAAAATCCTAAAATTAACTCCATCGCGCTGCCAATGCTGTCCCGTACGGCACCGCTGAAACCGCTCCGCCGGCACCTCGAGTAATTCAGGCGCCAGCAATTCAGTGCCCGGATAACTGCCAAGTACACTGCGGGCGCCGCCGGCATGATCGGCATCAGCATGCGAAACAATCAGATGGTCAAGTTGCATGACACCGTAGTGGCGCAGTAAAGGAATCACAATGCTGCGCCCCGCATCACCGTGGCGATAGCGCGGACCGGTATCAAACAACAGGTTGTAACCGGGGGTTTGTACCAGGATAGCCATTCCCTGGCCTACATCCATGACGATGACACGTAACGCCGGTAGTTCGCTGCGTGTGACAGCTACAGACAGCAACACGAATAACAGTATGACCACACGCGTTCTGACCGGGAGCGGCCGCGGCCAGATCAGTACCGCCGCAATGAGGATGCAAATTCCGCCCACCAACCCGGATACGCCCGGCAGATCTACCGCTACCGGTATCAGGGCACAGCGATTCAGACCGGCCAGCACTGAAAGCAGGTTGCCCAGGATAAAGTCGGCCATCCCGAGCACCGCACTGGCCAGGGCCGGCAACGGGTTCAAAGCAATGACACCGATAATTAGTAACGGCACGATCGATACGGCAAACAACGGCACTATGATCAGGTTAACCAGCGGGGCAACCAGGGAAACCTGGCCAAAAAATACTGCGCTGGCGGGCAGCAGACCCACACTGATACACAATTGAGCCCGCAATAGTTGCCGGAACCGGCTCCACGCCCGCTCTGTGCGCGTGCCCGACTCAGCCACAAAATACAACCCGCCGAACCCGGACATCAGCAGCACGAAAACCGCACCAAATGACAACCAGAAGCCCGGTGCCAGCATGGCGAAGGGTTCGATCCACAGGATGACATACAACGCGGTAGCCAGGATGGCCGAGGGCGGAAGCGAACGCCGCAGACCGGTTAACAGGATCACGGCTGCAGTCATCACCAAAGCCCTGACCGTCGGTACGGCAAACCCGGCCAGTGCGCTATAGAGTAACGCACCCGTCAATGCACCAGCGCGGGCAATCACCAGTGGCCGGCAGTCAATATGGGCGAGCAGTAAGCAGCGACCCAGCTGACGGCATAAAAAGAAGGCAAAACCGGCCGCGAGACCAATATGCAAACCGGAAATTGCCATCAGATGTGCGCTACCGGTGCGGCGTAAAACCAGCCAATCGTTATCATCAAGCAGGTTGCGAACGCCGACAGCGAGCGCCAGCAGATGCCCAAGCGCCGCAGCCTTCGGCAGTGCCGCCGCCAGGTCAACTGCAACCTGCTGGCGAAAGGCAGCCAGGACGCAGCCCCCACCCGCCGACGACAAACGCCGGTTGGCCACTGATTGACGTACATATCCGCTGGCGCCTATGGCGCGCATAAATGCCCAGCGCTCGAAATCAAAACCAGCCGGATTGCTGGTGCCTCGCGGGCGCTTGAGCCTGAGCGTCAGTTGCCAGCGCTCACCGGCACTTACGAGTGTTTTGGACTGATACCAACTGATTAAAACCCGCTCGGGGATACCCGGGCCGCGCTGTGCGCTGTCGATGACCAGCAGAAAGCGCTGCACTCCACCCTCAAGTACCGGAATATCACAGACTTCACCGCTTAACCTGAGATCACGACCCTGCAGTTGCGGAGCCAGGCGCGCCTCTAAAATCCAGGCCGCGGTCAATATTGCCAAGCAAACCGGCAGCAACACGGCTACGCCACGAAGCCCCGCATAAAACCCTGCCAGCAGTACGCCCAGCGACAATATTTCGGGAAAAACCGCAAACAGGCTCGTTGGAACACAAAAACAGAGTAAAAAAATAGCTGCCGATGTCAGAAAAGTTAGCGCAACCATATTTCGCTTTGCCGTAGAAACTGGATAATCAAGCCCATGCGATTTTGTTTTAAATGGCATTCGCCACACCGGCCATGCCACTCCATAGCGACTAAACTTGACGAATATTAGGTAATGCCCAGACGATTTTTCAGACGTGTTTCCAGCGGTTATCTAGGGAAAGAAAGACCGTGGTACCTGCGCCGTTTTGAAATGTTATTCACTCACCCGACATTTCTGTCCGTGAGTCGCAGAAGTGTCGCTGGCGCAATATGGGTCGGCTTGTTCATCGGCCTGTTACCGCTGCCCGGTCAGACCATTATTGCGATACTTGCCGGCTTGTTGCTCAGGGTTAATATGCCGATCGTCGCCGTCACCCCGTTAATCACCAATCCCCTGACGATGGGGCCCATATTCTATTGGGAATACAATCTCGGCCGACTGATCCTGGATATTCCACCCGCCAACTTTACGATCGATTTGTCATGGGAATGGGTCACGACCGGTTTTATCGCGATCTGGAAACCCCTGCTGCTCGGCTGTTTTATTTCTGCGACGATTGTCGCTTCGATAGGATACTTGTCCGTCAGCGTTACCTGGCGGCTAATTGTTGCGGCGCGCTATCGCCGCCGGCACATCAACAACCGTTAACCGGCACCCCGGACACCATCCGGGGTAATCACCTCACGCAATATCCCCCCCTCGAGTTCCAGTACCCGTGACATGCGTTCGGCTATCTCGCCCGAATGGGTAACGATAACGAGGCTCGTGCCGGTTTCTTCCTTCAATTCCAGCATCAGTTCCAGGGTTTGCAACCCCGACCGATGATCGAGATTTCCGGTCGGTTCATCGGCCAATACGACCGCCGGTTCAGTCACGAGCGCTCGTGCGACGGCAACTCGCTGACGCTCTCCACCCGATAATTCTCCCGGCCTGTGGCGCAACCGATCGGCGAGACCAACCCGTTCAAGCAATGTTTCCGCCCGCCCCTGAACATCAGAAATTGAATCCCGACGAAGCAGTAATGGCATCGCAACGTTTTCGACTGCGGTAAATTCAGGTAGCAAATGATGAAACTGATAAACAAAACCCAGTGATTGATTCCTGATCTGGCCGCACTCGGCATTGCTCAGGCTGCCAAGATCCTGCCCCAGGATCTGCACCCGGCCGGCTGACGGCTTATCAAGCCCGCCCAGTAACTGCAACAGGGTCGTCTTGCCGGAGCCGGAAGCACCAATAATCGCCAGCGTCTCACCAGGACTAACCGATAATTCGACGCCCCTGAGCACCTCCAGTCGCCGGCCACCCTCAGTAAAGAACCTGGTCAGTCCTTGACAATATAGCGGCAGTTTCGCCGGGTCTTCGAGCTTGGGAATGTCTGAATTCATCTGTACCTGACCCTGTCCGTCCGCTGATGGTTGTTCTGCTCATTCATGTCGCAATGCCTCTGCCGGCGCTGCGACTGAAGCGCGCCACGCCGGGTACAAAGTCGAGGCAAATGCGAGTAAAACGGCAATACCGGCAACTTGCCAGACATCATCGGGGCGCAACCGACTTGGAAAGTCACTGATGAAATAAATATCCGGCGCGAGGAAGCGAAAACCGATCCAGCGCTCGATACCAGCCACAATCCAATCAAGGTTCAGCGCAACGCCCACACCAAGCACAACGCCGAACAGGGTGCCGATAATACCGATCAAGCCTCCCTGGATTACAAATATTCCCAGCACACCGGCCGGAGACGAGCCGAGTGTACGAAGAATAGCGATCTCTGCACGCTTTTCCCGCACCACCATAACAAGCGTTGAAATGATATTGAATGCAGCTACCGCAACTACCAGTAGCAGGATGACGAAGATGATCGACTTGGTGAGCTGAATCGAGCGGAAAAAGTTTGCGTGCTGACGGGTCCAGTCGGTGATAAACACATCACGCCCCAATGTCTCAGCTATCGCTCGTACGGTGACCTGCGCACGTAACGGATCTGCAACAGCCAGACGTATCCCGGTTACCGCATCGCCGAGGCGAAACAAACGCGCCGCGTCAGCAACATTGACATAAACGAGACCACGATCATATTCATACATGCCAGCGGTAAAAATCCCACTGACCTCGAAACGACGCATGCGCGGCGCAAGTCCTGCCGGCGTAACAACGCCCTGAGAAATCACCAGTATCAGTTTGTCGCCGACCCCGACCCCCAGCAGGTCGGCCAATTCCCCGCCGATAACAATTCTGAACAGCCCCGCTTCAAGCGATTCGAGTTGCCCCTGCTGCAAGAGATCACCAATGCCCGAAGTCCGCAGTTCCGCAGCAGGATCGATACCACGCACCTCGACACCCTTGATATCGGCATCACCCACCAGCATACCCTGACCACTGACAAACCGGGCAACCGACACCGTTTCCGGATGTGCCGCGACAAGATCTTCGACCAACTGCCATTCCTCAAGCCTGCCGTCTGCGTCGGTAATCGCGGCATGGGAAACCACCTGCAGAATCCTGGCACGAACTTCATACTCGAAGCCATTCATAACCGATAGCACGACAATTAATACCGCAACCGCAATGCCAATCCCGGCAATTGAAGTTAACGAAATAAATGATATAAAGCGGTTCTTATTCCTTGATCGCAAATAACGTAATGCGATAGCAAACTCAATGGGCTTTATCATCCGCCTGACACCCTTACTCATACCGCAGCACTTCAGCCGGCGCGATACCGGCAGCCCGAAAAGCCGGGTAAATAGTTGCCAGGGCAGTGGTCAACAAGGCTATAAGCGAAATCCACACAACATCACCAGGATGCAAATCCGCAGGCAACGAGGTCAGGTAGTAAACATCGGCCGGCATGAACTGGAAGCCAAACAGTTGCTCAAGACGCGGTGCGAGTTGAGCCACATTCATCGCCATTCCAATACCGAGCCCGACGCCGATAATGACACCAATCCAGCCGACAATAATGCCCTGCAAGACAAATATCTGCACGATCGTACGACGCGAATAACCCAGAGTTTGCAGAATTGCAATGCCTGACCGCTTATCTATAACCACCATGACGAGGGTTGCAACAATATTAAACAACGCCACGCCGACGATTAAAGACAACAACAGAGCCATCATGATTTTTTCGATACGCACGGCACGAAAATAGGTTGCATTATCCTGAGTCCAGTCGCGTACCACCACATCGATTCCGGAACCTGCTGCCCAGTCACGCGTCCATGACCTGACGATCTGCGGTGCGGAAAAAATATCGCCGGCTTTAACCCGCAAACCAACAGTAGGTTTGTCAAGCCCGGCCATAACACGAGCATCATCAAGATGCACGAGCGCCCGGACGCTATCGTGGTCACGCAGCCCGAGTTCAAAAATGCCGGCGATCCTGAAACGCCGCAGTGACGTATCCAGACCGATACCGGCCCGCTTGCGCGGCACCATAACCGTCAATGAGTCACCGAGGTAAACGCCCAGCTTCAAGGCCAACGAGCGGCCAAGGATAATTGCGTTCTGCCCGGGCCGCAAATCGGCCAGCGCACCACTACGCATATGTCGGTCCACCGCCGAGATATCCTGCTCAAAACGCGGCTCAACCCCGGTCAGCAGAGCCCCTGACAGGTTGCGTCCATTTGCCAGCATTGCCTCAAGCTCAACGAACGGGGCGGCTGCCTCTATCCCGGGATTGGTGATAATCGCCTTGCGCATTTCACGCCACGGCAAAGAGGTCTGCTGCGGACTAATGGATGCATGACCGGCCAGGCTCAGCAACCGCGCACGGAGTTCATTCTCGAACCCGTTCATAACCGACAACACGACAATCAATGCCGCGACCCCGAGCGCTACGCCAATGACTGACGCAATGCTGACGAAAGAGGCAAAACCGTTGCTCCGCTGAGTCTGCAGGTAGCGCAGACCGACAAATAGCGCGACCGGTCGGATCATATTTGCTGCCCTCCAACATCACCGCTGGCAACTGCGCAGAACGGATACACCATTTGCAAGGGTATGTCCATAGACCGTGACATTTCTCTGTATACTCGGGCAGGTTAAAATTAGCTGAGTATACATTGGGAGATGGTCATGGTTCGGCAGAAATGTCTGGCGTTTCTTACGGTCATAGCGCTGAGTGCGTTATCGACCGCTTTTGCAGAATCACTCGTCATTGAGAACATCGACCAATCCAGCGCGGCGCTGATGGTAAGACCTAATCGCGGCATGAGCATGGATACGGTCGAATCAAAATGGGGGAAACCGGTTATCAAACAGGCATCTGTCGGCGACCCACCAATTTCTCGCTGGGAATACTCATCATTCATCGTCTATTTCGAATACCGCAGCGTGATTCACACCGTCGTTAAAAACTGATCAGGCTGTTACTAATCAGTTGATCTTCGGGTTCGACTTTGTTTCGGCTGCGAGTATCGAGTAATCTCGCGCCCATCTGTCTGCCGGTTACCAATTAAACTTCGAATGCCCTCACCCTTGCTTGTTAACGACAGTCTGCCAATACCTGATGAGGCCGGCGACCGTGTGCGCTGGGGCAAGGTCTACGGCTGTGCAAAGGCACTGGCCATTGCTGAACTGGCAACCCGTAGCAACCGCAGCATCCTGATCCTGACCGGGAGTGTAGCCGCAGCCGAATCGCTGGCGCACGAAATAGATTTTTTTCGCCATGAGCAACCTGCCATCAACCTGTTTCCTGACCTCGAGGTACTGCCGTACGATGCTTTCAGCCCACACCAGGACCTGATCGCACAACGCATGAGCGCCCTGCGCCGCCTGTCCGCCGAGACCGGAACATTAATGATCACGGCTGTTTCAGCTTTGCTGCCGCATTTGCCGCCGATTCAACATCTGCAAAGCCGTGGCATTACGCTGCAACCCGGCCAGTCTTTGACCCAGGAACAATTTCGCGGGCAACTCGAAGACTCGGGATATCAACGCGTTTCACAAGTTTCCCAGCACGGCGATTATGCCGTACGTGGTTCGCTTATCGATTTCTTTCCAAGCGGATACGACACGCCGATCAGGGTCGATTTTTTTGCCGATGAGGTCGAATCGCTGCGTCAGTTTGATCCGGATTCACAGATATCAACTACCCGTATCAAGGCACTCGACACACTTCCAGCCAGGGAAATTCCACTCGACGAAGATTCGGTACGTGCTTTTCGACGCCGCTATCGACAAAGATTTGAAGGCAACCCGGCCCGCTCGGTTATTTATCGTGAAATCACCGAACACCGGCTACCCGCCGGGATCGAAAACTACCTGCCGCTGTTCTTCGCTGAGACTGCAACTTTCTGGGATTACCTGCCGGCTGATGCGCTGATAATCACCTGCACTGACATCGAGACCGCCCTAAGCCATGCCTGGGAACAGGTCTGCGAACGCCATAGCCAATCCTGCCATGATGCCGAACACCCCGTTCTCGAACCCGGAGAACTGTACGTTACGCCCGAACGTCACGCGGCAGGCCTGCAAGCGCATCCGTTGCTGCAACTTGAGGACCACGAAATCCCCCACGAGGACGACGCTTTGCCGTTTGCCAACCTTGCCGTATCCGCACCCTCCGGCATGCTGATCAACCAGCGAGACAAGGAATCCACCCGTGGCCTGCTGGAGTTTCTCGACCGGCACGACGGGCGGATTCTGTTTGCTGCCGAATCGGCCGGACGACGGGAACTGTTGGCCGACATACTGCGCCAGCAAAATACCACCCAATCGATCGAATCATGGCCGGACTTTCTTGTCTCACAGCTACCGTCCAATATCATCGTTGCGCCGCTTGAAAAAGGCGTGACCCTGAATGCTGCCGATCAAACCGGCTCGCTGACAATCCTGACCGAACAGGAATTATTCGGGCAAAAACCAAAACGCCGCAGCCGCCGGCGACGTATCAAGGATCCCGAAGCGCTAATCAGGGATCTGACCAACCTGCATCCCGGCGCACCTGTTGTGCATAGCGAGCATGGCGTTGGCCGATATGTCGGTCTTACTCACCTTGCAATCGACGCGACGCCGACCGAATTCGTCACCCTGGAATATGCCGGCGGGGACCGTCTGCACGTTCCGGTTGCATCTTTACACCTTATTTCACGCTATACCGGTGCCGCGCCCGATCATGCGCCGCTACACCGGCTCGGCTCCGATCAATGGGTCAGGGCGAAGCGCAAAGCCGCCGAAAAAATTCGTGATGTCGCCGCTGAACTGCTCGATTTATATTCTCAGCGTGCGGCTCGTGAAGGCTACAGCTATAGCATCGACCCGGTCGATTACGAACGTTTTGCCGCCGGCTTCCCATTCACGCCAACCGACGATCAGTCCCGCACAATTGATGAGGTTACGGTCGATATGACGACCAGCGAGCCAATGGATCGGCTGGTGTGTGGCGACGTTGGTTTTGGTAAAACCGAGGTTGCACTGCGGGCCACGTTTATTGCCGTATCGAGTTGCCGCCAGGTTGCAGTCCTGGTACCAACAACCCTTTTGGCTCAGCAACATTACCGTACATTTGCCGATCGCTTTGCCGACTGGCCGGTTAATATTGAGATTCTGTCACGATTCCAGAACCAGGCCGCCAGTCATGAGATTATCGAAGGATTAGCTGCCGGCCGCGTTGATATCGTGATCGGCACGCACCGCCTGCTTTCCAGAACCGTAAGTTTCAAGAATCTGGGCCTGGTCATCATCGATGAAGAACACCGCTTCGGTGTTCGCCACAAAGAACGCCTGAAGTCACTGCGAACGGAAGTCGACATTCTGACATTGACGGCAACCCCGATTCCACGCACGCTGAATATGGCCCTTGGTAGTCTGCGGGAACTGTCTTTGATAACCACTCCCCCCGAATCCCGGCTGTCGATCAAGACGTTCGTCACACAATGGAATAAACGCATCATCCGTGAAGCCTGCCTGCGGGAAATAAAACGTGGCGGTCAGATCTATTTTGTACACAATCGCATCGAAGACATCGAAAAAATAACGGCAACAATTGCCGAACTTGTTCCTGAAGGTGCAATCGAGTTTGCTCATGGCCGGATTCGCGAACGTGAACTCGAACGCATCATGAGTGATTTTTACCATCGGCGATTTCATATCCTCGTTTGCACGGCAATTATCGAGAGCGGACTGGATGTCCCTTCGGCCAATACGATCATCATCAATCGCGCTGACCGTTTCGGCCTCGCCCAGTTACACCAGCTACGCGGTCGGGTCGGACGCTCACATCACCAGGCATTTGCTTACCTGTTGACTCCGCCGCCAGAAGGCCTGACGGCAGACGCTCAGAAACGCCTTGATGCAATCGAGTCACTCGAAGACCTTGGCGCCGGCTTCGTACTGGCCACGCATGACCTGGAGATCCGTGGCGCCGGTGAATTGCTCGGCGAAGGCCAGAGCGGTCAGATCCATGAGATTGGCTTCTCACTCTACAACGAGATGTTGTCAAAAACAGTACAGGCCCTGCGCGACGGGCTTGAGCCCGATCTCGATAACGATATGAATGCAGGCACTGAAGTTAACCTGCATGTCCCGGCCCTGCTACCGGACGACTACCTGCCAGACGTACACCTTCGCCTGGTGCACTACAAGCGAATTGCCAGCGCTTGCAATCCAGATGAACTCCGGCAGCTACAGGTCGAACTAATCGACCGGTTTGGTTTGCTGCCGGAAGCCACCAAAAACCTGTTTCGTACCACCGAAATCAAATTGCGCGCCAACCCACTGGGCCTTCGGCGACTCGAACTCGGCGCGTCCGGTGGGCTCATCGAATTCACTCAGGCAACCACGGTGGATCCGGCCGCACTGGTACGGATGCTGGAATCAGCACCGAGCAAATACACACTGGACAGGCAACAAAGACTGAAAATCAGTGCTGAACTTGCCGAACCGGAGCAAAGATTCCGATTTGCAGACCAACTCATTGATATGCTTTCATCCCCACCTGACTGATTAACACCGGGAAACAATCACATGCTCAGCCTGCTAACCCGCATCACCTGCCTGTCCGGACTGATACTGGGCGCCGGATTGACAAGCGCTGAGGACGATCACAAGCCACCCGATCGCTACCAGGTCGAATTAATTGTATTTCGACATACCGATCAAAGTCTTAATACACCCGAAATACCTGCCGCAACTTCCATTTTTCAGGTATCGCCACTTAACCTGATGCTTGCGGAAATACCGCTGCAACCACCGCAAATGCCATCGGCACCACTTGGCATGCTCGACAATACACGGAACAAACGATTCCGCCGAGCGCCGATAAGCTTCCATCTCCTCGAACTGGATCCCGTTTACCCCTACTTTGTGCCGCTGCGTGATGACACACGCACCCTGAGCCAGGTCTATGAACGTCTAGAACGGGTCGATGCCTATCAACCGATCACGTATAAAGGCTGGGTGCAGCACGCACCGGACTCGGAAAATGCAAAACCCTGGCGCTTTGCACCGGCAATTGTTGATGATCCCGGCATTACCGGAACCGTAACGCTCTATAAGGGGCGTTATCTGCACCTTGATGTCAACCTGACGCTTAAAACTGAAAACCCGTCAACAGGGCAACAGTTTTTATTCAGACCCAGTGGAAATAAGACCCAGGTCACTTACAAGCTCAGCGAGACACGACGTATCCGGGTATCGGAAACGCACTATTTCGACAGCCCGCAATTCGGCATCATTACCCGTATCAATGCATTACAAACCGCTGTAGCCGAGCGCCAGGAAACCAGTTGAACCAGTTATGGTCTTGCGATTAATGGCGTTCCCGCCTGCAGGGACTGCCGCAGGCAATAACTCTTTAATCGTCTGCTTGTGACACCTTTTCAGTTTGCAGAACTCTGGTCGGCTTAAATCCTGCTTCAAGGTTACTCACTGCCTTAGCAAGTAATGTTGCAGATTTTTTCTTGCGCACCGGCACTTCTGATGCCAGACCATAGGAAATACTGATGAAACGTGAAACCGTAGAACGCGGATGATGAATCGCCAAATTGCGTATCTTCGCTTCAATAGACTTCACGCAGGTTTCAATATGGCCTTGATCCGGATTGCAGATCAGTACCGCAAACCGATCCTCAGCAATTCGTGCCCCGAAGTCACTGGCCCGACGCAGGCTGCCGTTGATAGCATGTACTACCTTGCGCAACAGCGCATCGGTCGCATGACGACCATAAATATCACTGTACTCCGCCAGGTAATCAACCGAAAACACCACAATACCGATCTGCCGTTTCTCCCTGCAGGCGATTGCCCAATCACGCTCCAGCAGTTCCTCGAAAGCGCCCCGGTTCGCCAACCCGGTCAGTGAATCAATCCGTTGCAGGCTTTCGATCTGCCGCCGGGCATCGACAAGTTCGCTGCGCAACGCGGCTGACTCCCAAGCCCGGGTAACGTCAGGTGATTGCGCGTTATCGACAACACTCAGCATCCAGTAACCGGTTTGTCCGGGTCGATCATGCAATGGCGCTATTCTGACCTTGAGGTTCAGGCTTGACCCGTCACCGCTACGCCATGTCTGCGAATCTTCGCAATCGGTGTATGGCGTCGCCTCCGCATCGCGCCCGTCGGCATTTGCGGGCAGGTTACCTGCAGACATAATGTCCGTAAAAGGCATACCCATAACTTCAGCGCTATCCCTGGCGAGCAAATGCTCCAGCGCAGAATTCAGATAAACAACCGGCAAACCCGGTTCATGTGCAGCGACGATAATGATCGGCAGGGGGTTATTATCAAGCACCTGATCAATAATGGATTTCGTGAATTTAATCATTAACTTATTAATTACTCCTAACAAAGATTATAAGTTTAGATTCAATTGAAAAAAGGGTCTGACCGAGTGAATATAAAACGATTTGACTGACACGTCTGTGATGCGAATCACTCGTTACCGGATCGATGCTGTTATGCATTGTGACGGCTGGATCGCTGCTGCCACACGCAGCAGCCTCTTTCTTCACAGTAAGCGCAGGAGTTACTCGACCTGAGCCATACCGCGTTTGGTACTTTGCTCGATCAAATACCGGCGTACTCGCTGATCGAACGGCGTTTCCTCCGGCAAGCCCCTCCATTGGAGGCTCGCGAATAAATGCCCGCAACCCGTACCGGCGATAACAGCAATCTTTGTCATGATTCGTCTGCCAATGCCCAGATATCCGGCAGGTGCCGCCAGCGATGACGAAAATCCATGCCGCAGCCAAAAACGTAGCGATCGGCAACTTCAAGTCCGATATGATCGGGCGGCATCCCGGTCACTCCACGCACACGTTTTTTACGCACCAGCACCGAGCTAACAACATGACGGGCACCAAGCTGAAAACATTTTCGGGTGACAAAATCCAGCGTTATCCCTTCATCAAAAATGTCATCGACGAGCAATACGGTGCGATCACGTAACTCGGTGCGCGGCGGCTGCAGCCATTCCAGTGCCCCGCCCTGCTCAGCACCCCGATAGCGACTGACCTGGCAGCAATCGAGCCGGTAATCGCCATGCAACATCGCCGCCAGCCGCGCTGTCGGCAGCATGCCACCAAGCATGATGCCAAGCAGGACGCAGTCATCGCTATCGACGGTCACTTGCAGCGCTGCGGCAAGTTTATCGTAGGCACACTGAACCTCCGCTGCGGTCGCAACGACAGTTGCCTGCGGAAAACCTGCCATCTGACTAACCATCCAGCGTGAAGGGCGGTGGTTCATGTGCCTCGGCAATCTGTGCAACCGCACGTAGCCACTTACTTGTCTGGCGCAAATCCTCACCCTGCCATGACCCGGGATGAGGACGTAATGAGACCAGCCGCGCCTGGCTGGCCGGGTTGTCGAGCGGGCCAATATTGGCCAGGGTTTGCTCGACCGCATCCGGATCATTACAGATCAGCGCCATATCGGCACCAGCCGCAAGCGCCTCCCGCACTCGATCGGTGATATCCCCGACCAGTTCCAGGGCCGACATGCTCAGGTCATCGGAAAAAATCACGCCGGCAAAACCGAGTTTGCGACGCAATTCGGTTTCTTGCCAATACGCCGACAGGCTTGCGATCCGCCGGTCTATGGCCGGGTAACGAACGTGCGCCATCATAATTCCATGCAAACCGTTGGCAATCAGACGACTATAAGGTAGCAAATCGTCTGTTAGTTGATTGTAGTCACGGTGATCCTCGGGCAACTCAAGATGCGAATCTGCTACAACGCCACCATGGCCGGGAAAATGCTTGGCCACAGCCATCATGCCAGCGTCGCGCATACCTTGCATGAATGCCATCGCCAGTGACGCAACCACCTTGGGATCACGGTGAAATGCACGGTCACCAATAACTTCACTCAGCCCCAGGTCAAGATCCACAACCGGTGCAAAACTGATGTCAACGCCGATATCAAGCAATTCCGCAGCCATGATCCAACCGCAGGCAGTGGCCAGTTGCCTGGCCAACTGAGCATCGAGGTCATATTGATGTCCGAGCAAATGTGCCGGCGGTAATTCGACAAACCCATCTCGAAAACGTTGCACTCGCCCACCTTCCTGATCGGCAGCAATCAGCAGGCCCGGCGAACGCACACAGTGGATCGAACGGGTCAACTCCTTAACTTGTTCGATAGAGGAAAAATTGCGGCTGAACAGAATCACACCGCCTATTCGCGGATCCCGCAATTTATCCGTCTCGGCAGCAGTCAGTTGCAGCCCTTCAACGTCGATCATCAATGGTCCGAGAGTCATGGCGAATGCTCCCCCATACTCATTGGGTCACTGTCCGGGCAGCATCAATGCACAAGTCCCGGTTGAATGTTTCTGCCATATGCGGATGATTATGCCCGTGTTTACTGTCGCTTAACCAGTTCACTCACCAGGTATCCGCTGACAACCTGACTGCACAACGCCGGGCGAATACACTGTCAACGTTGAAACAAAGCCATCGACTCGACGTGACTGGTCTGCGGAAACATATCCATAATTCCTGCGGTCACCAACCGGTAACCCCCGTCATTAACAAGGCGCTGTGCATCACGCGCCAGTGTTCCCGGATGGCAGGAAACGTACAATATGCGTTTGGCACGGATGTCGATTAAGGTATCAAGCAACTCGGCCATCCCGGTACGTGGCGGGTCGAGTAACACCAGATCAAATGATTGGCCGGCAGTAAGATCTGCAACCGGCTTGCTCAGATCAGCCTGGCGAAATTCTACATTATCAAGCCCGCACGCACGCGCGTTGTCACGCGCCCGGGCAACCATCTCAGCGGTTAACTCAATACCAAGCACCTGCCCCGCTACCCGAGCCAGCGGTAATGAGAAATTACCCAGACCACAATAAAGGTCAAGCACAGATGATGACGAATCAGGCGCCAGCAAATCAATCGCCTGTTTGATCATGAGTTGATTTACTTGCGCGTGAACCTGCAAAAAGTCAGCCGGAGTAAAGCTGATGGTCACATCGTATTCCGGAACACGATAATGCAGTGGATCCGGCGATGTATGACCCGGCAGGGGGACAACGGTATCCGGACCACCCGTTTGCAGAAACACCTGCACGCCACTTGTCCCGGACCATGTCGATAATGCTTCGATATCCGCCTGACTCGGGGGCTCAAGCACCCGGAAAATCATTGCGGCGGCATGATCACCGACCGCACATTCTATTTGCGGCAGGCGATCACGAATACTCAGCCTGCCGATCAGCTCGGATAAATCATCCAGCCGTTCACCGAAGGCAGGGTGCAATGTTTCGCAACGGTTCATATCCGCAACATATGGCTTGTGACGTTCTCGAAAACCGACCAGCACCCGACCTTTCTTGACAACATTCTTAATCGCGAGCCGGGCCTTGCGCCGATACCCCCATGCGTGTCCTTCGATCGGAGGCAACACACTTTGCGGAATAATCGTGCCAATACGCTGCAGATTGTCGAGCAAGACCGTCTGCTTTATTCGTAGCTGCTCAGCCCCCGACAGATGCTGTAACGAACAGCCGCCGCAAATACCGAATGCTGCACAGCGCGGCTTAATGCGCTCCGGAGCCGACTCCAACACCTCCAGCAGTTCGGCCTCGTCGAAGTTGCGTTTCTTTCGGGCGCGTCGAAATCTGACCGTCTCGCCCGTTAAAGCCCCATCGACAAAAACCTTTTTTCCCGGCGTATCGGCAACCCCGCGGCCATCCGCCAGAGTATCGATGATCAGCGCCGTTTCGGACTCGGCCTGTCGCCGACTCATGAAGCAGCCACGCACTCACCCTTTGTCCAGGCGGACAGAAATGTCTGCAGGTGCTGCTCCTGTGCTGCAGCCAGCAAATCGCGAAGGCGGGCACATTCAGCCTCAAGTTCCAGGCTGTCAATTAAGCCACGCATATGCTGAAAACGTAAAAATACCAGGTAGGTATTCAAAACGTCCGTCTCACAGTAATTGCGAATCTTGTCGATTTGTCCATCGAGAAAATAATCCCATACCTTGTCGCCAGCCAGGCCCATCTTGCCCGGAAAACCCAGCATGACGGCTATCGCATCAAGTTTCGCACTCGCTCTGGGCTGAAAACCGGCGAGCACGTCCATGACATCGATATGCCGCTGGTGATAGCGGCTCTGATAATTGTTATAGCGAAAAGACTGAATGTCATCGCCGGTTTCCCAGTAAAGCGGGGCCTGAATACCGTGCAATAAAGCCCGATAATGTAAAACCGGCAAATCGAATCCGCTGCCGTTCCAGGAAACAAGTTGCGGCGAATAGGCCTGGACACCCTTGAAGAAATCCCTGATCAGTTCTTTCTCGCTGCTGTTACGGTCCCCAAGACTCAAAACCTTCAGACCCCGATCGTCACACAGCACGATCGAGATTGCGACAATGCGATGCTGGTAGTGTTGCAAAAATTCCGTCCCGGACTCCTGCATACGACGAAAGAACATCGCCTTGGCCACATCGTGATCATCAAGTTCCGCGAGTGGATATAACCGCCTGCCGAGTTCGACGTCGGGGACGGTCTCAATATCAAAAACCATGGTATTCATATAGCGCTCATCAAAACGGCAACGGCAACGACAAAACCGGACTCGTCGCTTAACGTCACGTGTCCGCCCGCAATGCCCAATTCGTCACATTTTTGCCGGCCGCGGGTTGAAAAAATAATTTCCGGACGACCGAAACGATTATGCACAACGCCCGTATCCCGAACCCACATCCCGTGCGCAAACCCGGTACCCATTGCCTTGACGATTGCCTCCTTGGCCGCAAAGCGCATGGCGAGAAATCGCTCCGGTCGTTTGTACCCGGCAAAATACTCCAGTTCTTCCGGCATCAGGATCCGCCGTGAGAAACGGTCGCCGAAGCGACGATAAACATCCGAGACCCGTTCGGCGCGCAGAATATCCGTGCCAATACCGTAAATCATGATCGCCGGGCCTCGAGCATTCTGCGCTTCATCTCGGCGACGGCCGATGCGAGGCCCGAGAACACAGCATCCGCGATCAGTGAATGACCGATATTCAATTCAACGATCTGCTCGATCGCCGCAATGGATTGCACATTATTCAGGTGCAGTCCATGGCCGGCGTGAATTCTAAGCCCCAAACCTGCCCCATACTCAGCGGCACTAACGATGCGCCGCAGTTCGGCCTTTTGATCTGCTGTGCTGACCGCATCGGCAAAACAACCCGTATGCAATTCGACGACCGGCGCACCGACTTCCCGGCTGGCGTCGAGTTGTCGTGGATCCGGATCAATAAACAACGATGTCCGGATTCCACCTGCCGCCAATTGCGCACAGGCTTCGCTGATACGGCCCTGCTGAGCGACGACATCCAGTCCCCCCTCAGTCGTCAATTCTTCACGGCTCTCCGGAACAAGACAACAGTCGGCAGGAGCCAGTTGCCCGGCAATGCGCAACATTTCATCGGTTACGGCCATTTCAAGATTCATGTGCGTGGTCAGCGACTGTGCCAGTCTCTCCACATCATGGTCCTGAATATGGCGCCGATCCTCTCGCAAATGCACTGTGATCGAATCCGCTCCGGAACGCTCCGCCAACAACGCAGCCTTAACAGGATCAGGATAAACCGTGCCCCGCGCCTGACGAAGGGTGGCAACATGATCCACATTAATGCCCAGCAGGATACCTGTATTTTCAGTCATGACCGACACTTTCAACGGTTAAGCCATCTTGCATGGAAGCAATAACCTGACGGGTTTTCAAGGCCCGCCCACCCAGGCACCAGTTGAGTTTCTCGCGTAACAATCGCTTGGCAATCGGCAGGCTTTCCGGTCGATCCAGCTTGCCGTTGCCAATCGCGGCAAGATCTGCACCCTTGAGCACAAGTCTGCCGTCTGCAGCACTGCCGGCTGCGACTGATACCGGCCCCTGATCGACAAAATATTCGTACCAGCGATCCGCGCACACCGGATGCCCATCGACCGCATCACGATCCGTCACGAGTCCATAGCCAATCTCGCTAAGCAAGGCAAGCTCAAAACGCCGCAACGTGGGTTCGAGTTCTGCTCCGCTCTCAAGCATCGCCAGGGCCGATCCATAATGGGCAAACAGGTCCGGATGTGGGTCGCAGCGATGTAATAACGCAATCAGCAGTTCGTTAAGGTAATACCCTGCCATCAAACACATACCTTTAAATACCAGCGGCAGGGAAGCCGGTTCCGCTGCCCGCAGTGTCTGTAAGGTACCGCGTCCGGACCAGCTCATATGCAACGGCTGGAAGGGTTGCAGAACACTTTTCCAGCGCGACCTGGGGCGCCGGGAACCACGGGCAACCAGGCCGACCCGACCATGATCCTGGCTGAAAATCTCAATGATCTGGCTGGATTCCCGGTATGGGTTCGCGTGCAGTAAAAAGGCCGCCTCGAACTCGATCCGATCGATATCACTCATGGCGACTCCTGGTAACCGAGTTGGCGTAATGCCCGCGCATTGTCACCCCAGTTTTCCTTAACCTTGACGTGGGTTGTCAGGTAGAACTGCCGGGCAAATATTGCCTCGAGATCCAACCGCGCCGAGGTACTGATTTTCTTGATCTGTTCGCCACTACGACCCACTACGATGCCCTGATGGGACTCGCGTTCAACCCAGATAACGGCATCAGCAAGAATCAGTTCCGATCGCTGTTCCAGCGCCAGTACTTCAACTGCCAGTCCATAAGGCACCTCCTGGCGCAACATTGACAGCATCTTCTCGCGCAGCACCTCGCCGATGCGAAACTCCATGCTGCGATCGGTCTTCGCTTCTGGAGGAAACAATTGAGGGCCTAGCGGCATCAACTGTCGTATGGTATCGAGCAATCTTCCCAGGTTCGTACCCCGGCGCGCGGAAATCGGGATGATCTCGGCAAAATTACCGCGAGCCGAAAAATTTTCGATAACCGGCAACAGATCTTCGCGACGCTTGAGTAAATCAAGTTTGTTGATCACCAGGAATGCCGGGATGCCCGCTTCCTGCAGCCGCTCCAGCGCGTGATCGTCAGCACCGGTCCAGCCGGTTGCATCGACCATGAACAGGGCGAGATCGGCGCCGGCCATCGAGGCGGTTGCGGATCGATTCATCGCCCGGTTAATCAGCCGCCTGGAGCCGCCATGCAAACCCGGCGTATCAACCAGCACAATCTGCACCTCCGGTTCCGTCAATATACCGAGGATACTATGGCGGGTCGTTTGCGGCTTGGAAGTAACAATACTGATCTTTTCATGCACCAGCGCATTGACAAGGGTTGATTTGCCAGTGTTCGGCCGTCCGATCACGGCCACAAATCCCGAGCGATGCTGATTCTCAGTCACTGATAAATTTTTCCAGCGCTAACGATGCCGCAACCTGCTCGGCACGCCGTCGACTCGAACCATTGCCAGAAGTTTCAATGCCCGGTTCGGTGATACGACAAGCAACCTCAAAGGTTTGCGCATGAGGAGCACCCGTCACCTGCAGCAAATCATAGTCGGGTGGCGGCAAGTGCCTGGCCTGCAGGTACTCTTGTAATCGGGTCTTGGCATCCTTGAGTTCCTGCTCATCCGGCAATCTTGCAAGCTGATCGCGAAACAGTTCGAGGATGATCTTATTGGCGGCATTGAAACCGCCGTCCAGCAGGATTGCACCAAACAACGCCTCCAGCGCATTGGCCAGAACGGAATCACGATATCGCCCGCCGGAATGCTGTTCACCGCGGCCGAGGATGATAAATGGAGCCAAGCCTATCTTACCTGCCAATTTGACCAGGGATTCATTCCTGACCAGTTCAGCACGATAACGGCTTAACCCGCCTTCATGAACAGTTGGTTTCCCGGAGTACAATTCAAGGCTGATCGTCAGATCAAGAATCGCATCGCCAAGAAACTCAAGACGTTCATTGTTGTCCGCTGAGACACTCTTATGCGTCAGGGCCTGTGCAAGAAGATCGAGATCAGAAAATCGATAATTCAGAACCCTTTCACACCAGTTCTCCGCATCATTCAACGTTTAATCTCAACCCGTTTATCGACCACAACAAGCAAATAAAGATTGGCAATATAGGGTTCACGAATTTCATACATTACCTGCACGGAGTAGCCGGCAGCATTTTTCTTAATCATAAAATCACCGGGCTTGATACCATGGATCATCTCGACATCCAGTCGCTTCTCGATTGCTCTGCGGATCTGGGCTATCGAAGCACCGCTACCATCCAGATCATGCTTAACATCTTCAAGCATGCTAATGATTTTTATCTGCTCAAGATAAGCCGGTATTACCTTCAATACCGCAAAAGCAATAACTCCAACAAAGGCGGCAGTTATGAGTAGGCTGATTAATGTCATGCCCTGCTGTCTGGATCTCATAATTTATGCTCTCTGATTTGACTCACCGGCATACTGACGTATCAATTTATTTCGTGTCCTATCCGATCCCAACGTGGCATTTCCGTAAATTTCCAGTTCATCCAGATTAGCACGGCTTTACCGACAATATTACCATCCGGAATGAGACCTACCCCCTGATACCTGCTGTCTTTACTGTTGTCACGGTTATCTCCCATCATAAAATAGTGTCCCGCGGGCACGATGAAGGTTCCTTCAAGACTGCGCCGATCAGGCATCAACAAAATACCGTGCTCTGCCTCACCCAAAAATTCATTGTATAACAAGGCTCCGGGCTGACCTTCTCCTTTATATGCACCCGCTGCTTCACTGGCAACAATCTCACCATTGATATACAGGCGTCGATTACGATACATAACCTTGTCGCCCGGCAACCCAATCAGTCGCTTGATATAGTTAATACTCGGCTCCGCCGGCAACCGGAAGACAACAACATCACCACGTTCAGGATCACCAATATCCAGAAATTTATTATTGATGACAGGCAACCGCAGGCCATAGAAAAATTTGTTAACAAAAATAAAGTCGCCCACCAACAACGTAGGCACCATTGAGCTGGACGGAATACGAAAAGGCTCAAACAGGAAGGAACGAACAATAAGCACGATTAACAGGACCGGAAAAAAGGAACGCGCATATTCAACAAGCACCGGCTCTTTCTGATTTTCCTCCTGATGCCCCGCCCCACCATTGCGACCCCAGCGTAACCATAATACATACAAACCCCAGACCAACCCGCAAAGTGCGGTTGCCATGGTGAGAATAAAACTAAAATCAATCGTCATCGGCCACCCTGTCCTTGGTTTACTGCAACAGTTTTATCATTACACATAGCAAGTCAGCTTCCGCCAACCTTTAAAATAGCCAGAAAAGCCTCCTGGGGAATTTCGACATTACCCAGTTGCTTCATCCGCTTCTTGCCAGCCTTCTGTTTCTCCAGCAATTTTCGCTTGCGGGTCACGTCACCACCATACAGCTTTGCGGTAACATCCTTGCGAAACGCCTTGATATCTGCGCGGGCAACAATATCAGCACCGATTGCAGCCTGAACCGGAATCGAAAACATCTGCCTGGGAATGAGCTCCTTAAGCTTATCGACCAGCTCGCGGCCACGTCGCCGGGCTGAATCACGATGCACAATCAGTGATAGCGCATCAACCCGTTCCTTATTGATCAATATATCCAGCCTGACGAGATCACCGGACATGAAGCTGGAAAAATCATAATCGAATGATGCATGACCGCGACTAACCGACTTCAGACGATCAAAAAAATCAAGCACAACTTCAGCCAGCGGCAATTCATATTCCAGGGCCACCTGTGATCCAAGATACTCGAGCCGTTTCTGTACCCCGCGCTTGGAAATACATAACTGAATCACAGCACCGAGATAATCTGGCGGCACCAGCAGGTTTGCGAGAATATAAGGCTCCCTGATATCAGCAACTTCATTGGCCGAAGGCAACAGGTACGGATTGTCGATTCGCAGCACCTCACCTTTGTGCGTCTCAACCTCAAACGCAACTGTCGGGGCAGTGGTAATGATATCCAGACCGTACTCGCGCTCAACCCGCTCCTGAACAATCTCCATGTGCAGCATGCCTAAAAAACCGCAACGAAAACCAAAACCGAGTGCCCCGGATGACTCCGGCTCAAAATGCAACGCCGCATCGTTCAGACGTAATTTCTGCAACGCATCCCGGAAAAGCTCGAACTGATCTGACTGCACGGGGAATAATCCGGCAAAAACCCGCGGCTTGATGGGACGAAATCCTTCGAGTGCCGAAATCGCCGGTTCTTCGATAAGGGTGATCGTATCGCCGACCGGAGCACCGTCAATATCCTTGATCCCGGCCACAAGGTAGCCGACCTCACCGGCTGTTAGTTCCGGGCGACTTTCCATCTTCGGTGTAAATACCCCAACATCGCTGGCAACGTAGGAATTACCGGTCGACATAATCGTAACTTTGCGACGGACCGGCAAACAGCCGTTAACAATGCGTATCAGGGACACAACTCCGACGTAGTTGTCAAACCAGGAGTCGATGATTAAAGCCTGAAGCGGCTCCCCAGTCTGGCCCCCGGGTGGCGGGATACGCCGCACGAGAAGCTCGAGTAGTTCGCTTACCCCCTGTCCTGTCTTGGCACTGACAAGCGGGCAATTTTCGATATCGAGACCGATAATCTCCTCAATGTCATTGAGTACACGCGCCGGATCGGCGGATGGCAGGTCAATCTTGTTGATGACCGGAACAATCTCCAGCCCCTGTTCAACCGCCGTATAACAGTTTGCAATACTCTGCGCCTCGACACTCTGTGCCGCATCAACAACCAGCAGCGCTCCCTCACAGGCTGCAAGCGATCGCGATACCTCGTAGGAAAAATCTACGTGCCCGGGCGTGTCGATAAAATTCAGCGCATAGACTTCACCATCCTGCGCCGTATAGTTCAGCGAAACACTCTGAGCCTTGATTGTAATGCCACGCTCACGCTCGATATCCATTGAATCAAGCACTTGCGCCTCCATCTCACGTTTCTCAAGGCCACCACACAACTCGATCAGGCGGTCTGACAGGGTCGATTTACCGTGATCGATATGGGCGATGATCGAAAAATTGCGGATATTGGGCATTAAGGGGCAATCCTAGCCTGCAGGAACATTATGGGGAAACAAGGTCTGTCCCCTGACCGGTTGCTTCAGCACGGTCTGACGATCTGACGGTCTGAATTGTACTGGCAATACCCTCTCAGTCACAGTACATGACCGCCACCTTTTCAGCACAAATTGCTCACCGCCTGCGGTTTTTAAAGTCCCGATGGTCACAAACAGGATACAACAATCAGCGCAAGACACAGCGATGAGGGCGGAAAGTTACCGGTGAACCACCGAAACAACAAGCTTGGACGCGATGCGGATCTGCTCCGGAAAAAAATCAGGCGACCGTAGCAGACTCAAACAGCGGCCATCTGAGTCGCGTGAGCAGCCGTCGACCGGTAATTGGCGCTTGCAGGCGAATGCTGGTGACAGCGGCAAAACACCGGCCATCCGCAGTCTGCCAACGCAACCCAAGTAACAGGCCGTTGGCCAGTACCCAACTACTAACCAGTCGGGCATCAAGACAACGCCCGTCAGAGACAAACAAGTTCCATGACCCGGTCGATTGGGCCACTACCCGGTTGATATGCCGATGCGCAGGCCACCCGAAGCGCAAAAACCGCGGCAGGCTAATGATTTTCAGGTCGAGAATTTGCAAGAATCCGTTGGATAACATGACGTATATCTTCATCCTCGGCGAGGATACGCCCGGTCAGCAAGTCGTATATCTCCGGATCCTGTAAAGATAAGAGCGTTTCAAATGACGCTTTTTCGGTCTGCCCCGCGCCATCGTAATGGTGTTTCATGTAACGCATCAGGATCACATCGAGTTCGCGCATGCCCCGCCGACAGCGCCATTCAAGCCGCGATCGATGCGCCGAACTCATCCCGCCACCCGCTCAGCGGAACGCAATTCCCTTACAGCCTTCGCTCGACAAGCATCTTTTTAATCTCGGCAATCGCTTTTGCCGGGTTCAGATCCTTCGGGCATGCATAGGTACAGTTCATGATCGTGTGGCAGCGATACAGTCGAAACGGATCCTCAAGTTCGTCGAGCCGCTCACCGGTTGCCTCATCCCGCGAGTCAACCAGCCACCGGTAGGTGGCCAGCAAGGCAGAGGGCCCAAGGTAACGATCGCTGTTCCACCAATAGCTGGGGCAACTGGTCGAGCAGCAGGCGCACAGAATACAGGCCGAGGGCGTATTAATGAGTTCCTGCTCTTCCTTGGACTGTAACCGCTCACTATCCGGTGGTGCTGGTGTCCGGGTCTGCAACCAGGGCTTGATGGAAGCGTACTGCGCATAGAAATGCGTCAGATCCGGCACCAGATCCTTGACCACCGCCAGGTGCGGCAGCGGGTTGATGGTGACATCACCCTTGATGTCTTCGATAGCAAGCGTACAGGCCAGTGTATTAGTGCCGTCGATATTCATCGCACATGAGCCGCAAATGCCCTCGCGGCATGATCTGCGGAACGTCAGGGTCGGATCAACCTCGTCCTTGATCTTGAGCATCGCATCAAGAATCATCGGCCCACACTCCGCAAGATCGATGTCGAACTTATCCATGCGCGGATTTTCACCGCTGTCAGGATCGTAGCGATAAATCTCGAAACGCCGCACATTCTTCGCCCCGGCGGGTGCCGCAAATGTTTTGCCTTTCTCTACCCGTGAATTAGGTGGGAGATTAAATTGGGCCATGCGTAAGCCTCGTCGTCCTCATATGCAAAAAAATCAGTACACGCGCGCCTTCGGCGGCACGGTCTCTACTTCATCAGTCAGCGTCTGGAGATGCACGGGGCGGTAATCGAGCCGCACCGAACCCTTGGGATCAATCCACGAAAGCGTGTGCTTCATCCAGTTCTCGTCATCACGATCAGGAAAATCTTCACGCGCCTGCGCCCCGCGACTCTCTTTCCGGTTCTCGGCCGATACGATCGTGGTCATCGCCTGTAACAGCAGGTTGTCGAGTTCGAGGGTTTCAATCAAATCAGTATTCCAGATCATGCTTCGATCTGATACTTTAATATCAGTAAATGAATCAAAGGTTTGCAAAAGATTCTTAATGCCTTCCTGTAATACTTCGCCGGTCCGGAATACTGCCGCATGTGTCTGCATGGTTCGCTGCATCTCAAGCCGAACCTCGGCCGTGGATCGTGAACCGTCCGCGTAGCGCAACCGGTCCAGTCGTTCGACTGCACTGTTACCCGCATCCGCTGCCAGGGGGCGCTGGCGTTCACCGGCATCCAGCAGTTGTGCGCAACGATGCGCAGCAGCCCGCCCGAATACAACCAGGTCGAGCAATGAATTTGAACCAAGCCGATTAGCACCGTGGACAGAGACACAGGCAGCCTCACCAACCGCCATCAACCCCGGCACGACCGTTTCATTGCCCTCAGCATCCAGCGTTAAAGCCTCAGCATAACGATTGGTAGGGATACCGCCCATGTTGTAGTGCACGGTCGGCAGAACCGGTATCGGTTCCTTGGCTACATTAATACCGGCAAAAATTCGTGCCGACTCGGCAATGCCGGGCAAACGTTCCTCGATGACTTCCGGACCCAGATGCTCCAGGTGCAGATGGACATGATCCTGCTGAGGCCCCACACCACGCCCTTCACGAATTTCTATCGTCATTGAACGGCTGACCACGTCCCGCGAAGCGAGATCCTTGGCATTTGGCGCATAGCGCTCCATGAAACGCTCGCCATCGGAATTCGTCAGGTAACCACCCTCGCCGCGCGCGCCCTCAGTTATCAGGCATCCTGCACCGTAAATGCCGGTCGGGTGGAACTGGATAAACTCCATATCCTGGAGTGGCAAACCGGCACGCAATACCATTGCATTGCCGTCACCGGTACAGGTATGCGCCGAAGTACAAGAGAAAAATGCCCGTCCGTAACCTCCGGTTGCAAGTACGACGCGCCGGGCACGGAAACGATGCACCGTACCCTCGGCCATATCGACAGCGATGACGCCGCGACACTCGCCGTCTTCCATTATCAGGTCGATAGCAAAGAACTCAATATAAAAAGTCGCATCGTGCTGAAGTGACTGCTGGTAGAGCGTGTGCAACATTGCATGCCCGGTTCTGTCTGCCGCGGCACAGGTTCGCTGTGCAGTGCCCTCTCCAAAGCGCGTCGTCATGCCGCCAAACGGTCGCTGGTAAATCTTGCCTTCCTCGGTCCGCGAAAATGGCACGCCATAGTGTTCAAGTTCTATAATCGCATCCGGTGCCTCCTTGCACATGTATTCGATCGCATCCTGGTCGCCGAGCCAGTCGGATCCCTTGACCGTGTCATACATATGCCAGCGCCAGTCATCTTCACCCATGTTACCCAGCGCAGCGCTGATACCACCCTGCGCAGCAACTGTGTGACTGCGGGTTGGAAAAACCTTGGTAATACAAGCGGTACTCAGACCTGCCTCAGCCATCCCGAAAGTTGCCCGCAACCCGGCGCCACCGGCGCCGACAACGACGACATCGTAGCTGTGGTCTATAAAAGTGTAATCACCGGTCATTGACCTGCTCCCAGAGAAATGACGATGATCGAGTAGATACCCGCCACCACCAGCAGGATATGGACAAACTGAACGGTAATCATCGTCAGGTAGCCGAGCCCACCCTGTACATAATCTTCAACAATCACCTGCAGACCGACCATCGAGTGATAAACCAGCGCAATGACCAGCAGGATCAACAGAATCGCATTCAGCGGCTCGGCAACCCAGGCCACTACGAATTCATGGCTGCCGTGGGGAAGCAACAGCAGCGAAACGGTAAACCACAGGCCAAGCGGCACCAGGGCAATGGCGGTAGATCGCTGCGCCAGCCAATGATCAAGCCCGGTTTTAGCCGACCCGTGTCCTAATGCCTTACCCAATGGAGACTGGAGACTCATAACAAAACCTCTTTATCCGGCCAGTACGATGGCCCACAGGCCAACTGTCAAAATAAGCGCCACAGCCAGGACCAATATGCCGCTTTGCTGGGCCTGCAACCGGTCAAAGCCCTTGCCGACATCCCAGCACATATGCCGTATGCCGTTGCTCAAATGATAGAAAAAGCAGAACGTCCAGCCAAACAGTGCAAAACGCCCAATGAAGCTGTCGAACAAATCGTTGACCAGCGAATAATAACCTTGCCCGGCGAGTATTGATAAAAGCCAGCTGACCAGCGCAAGCGCGCCAAAGGACAATGCGACTCCGGTCATCCGATGTATGATGGACAGCGTGTTGCTGATCTTCCATCGATAGATAGCTAAATGCGGTGATAGAGGCCGATCACTATGCGCCATGAGCTACACCCTTAAAAATCTGTTAGTCAATCTCAAAAACTGACCGGACCGCCTGTCACGAACGACACGCGGCTCGGCACGAACAATGTTGGCTTGGTTACTTTAAAGACCAAGGCTAGAAATCGATGCAACGCCCCTTACGCTCCCAGTCGCCGTAACGGGTCGGATCGGGGCCAGCAGGCCCTCCCAGTTCCCGCGGCCGCTCCGCATCCCCCGGTTCTGCTGAACACTCCGGATTACTGTCGGATGCAACTAAATGAGTATCCGCATCGACCGCTATTGTTCCGGGTACCGCAGGCTTTTTCTGTGTTAAAACAGGTTCTGACATATGCGCTAGTGTGCCAGAATGAACACAGACTTTCAGCACGCAGGTAAGCCTTACATGCCAAAACAAACGCCAGGGGAAAATGTCGACGTTGCCCGACTGAATGGTTTCCAACTGCTCGTCATCAGCGGAGCCGACCACGTCGAGTTTCTGCAGGGCCAGTTAACCCAGGACCTTGCGATACTTAAAACCAGCGGAACCGCGCACGCTGGTTGGGCTTCGGCCAAAGGCCGGTTGCTGGCCGCCGGCCAGTTGATTGCTGCCGGTGATGAAATCTGGTGGCCGCTGCCGGCCGATATTATTGCGGATGTAGCAAAACGACTACAAATGTTCGTACTCAGAGCGGATGTCAAGATAGTGATTTCCACAACCCCGATAAGCGGATTATTTGGCCTGGCCGGTAAAGATCAACTGCGAATTTCGCAAAAAACCAAACAGATTGGCAACAAACCAATCCTGCTCACGGAGCAAAGTCTTGTTGTGCGTGTTGACGGCGATCCGGATCGTGCCTGGCTGATTGGTCCGGCTGGTCAGACAACCGGATACGAGCCCACCGATGAATCGGCATGGACACTGCAATCGATTCGCAGCGGTCTGCCGTTTATCGTCGCTGCCACCCAGGAACTTTTCGTGCCGCAAATGCTGAATCTCGACCTGATCGATGCAATCAGTTTCGACAAAGGCTGTTACGTCGGCCAGGAAATTGTGGCTCGTACGCAGAACCTCGGGCGTATCAAGCGACGGATGTATCGATTCAGCACAGACCAGGCCACTCATTTGCCGCCGGGGGCCGATTTGTACGGACCCGGTAACGCAACCGGAAAAGTGGCAATCTCCAGTGAACAGGAAACAGGCGGTGAATTACTCGCCGTCCTGCCAATCGAAGCGGCCGGTCGGCCCTGGTTTGCCGACCCGGCACTAACTGTAGAATTGCACCGGCAACCTTTACCGTATCAGGTAGACCCGGGCATCGGGGGAGAACTGACATGATGCAACGCACCTTTCCCCGCTTACACTGAAACCGGCCGGCTCACGACAATTCACCTGTGTGCCCCCGCTTCTAGACATCCCGCAACAGCGGAAACAGCAACACATCACGAATTGACGCGCTGTCGGTCAGGAACATTATGAGACGATCAATGCCCAGACCGAGCCCGGCCGTCGGCGGCATGCCATACTCCAGCGCCGTGATGTAATCCTGATCGTAAAACATTGCCTCATTATCACCGGCATCCTTTTGCGCCGCCTGGGCGCGGAAACGTTCGGCCTGATCTTCAGGATCATTCAACTCGGAGAATCCGTTGGCCAATTCACGCCCGGCAACGAACAATTCGAAGCGATCCGTCAACCAGGCATCACTATCTGTGCGGCGGGCCAGGGGAGATACCTCTGCCGGATAACCGGTTATAAAGGTCGGCTCGAGCAACCGGTCTTCGACCGTTTTCTCAAAGATCTCAATCAACAGTTTACCCGAGCCATGGCTGTCTTCGGTTTCAATACCGAAGTTCTTGCAAGCTTCACGCAGGTATTCAACATCACGCAAGCGGTTCTTGTCGAGGCTCGGATTAAACTCGGCAACCGCATCGATAACACTGAGACGCCGGAAAGCATTTGACAAATCATAGCGCCGCTCCTGACAGGTAACGATACTGTCTTCGAACAGCAATGCAGCGAGACTACGCAGCAGATTCTCGGTCAGATCAATCAACATCTCATAATCGGCATAGGCCATATACAGTTCGAGCATCGTAAACTCGGGATTGTGACGCGTTGATATGCCTTCATTACGGAAACTCCGATTGATTTCATAGACACGTTCAAAGCCGCCCACAACGAGACGTTTCAGGTATAGCTCGGGCGCGATGCGCAGATACAAATCACGATCGAGCGTGTTGTGATGGGTGATAAAGGGCCTGGCGACAGCGCCGCCTGGAATCGGCTGCATCATCGGCGTCTCGACTTCAAGAAAGTCCATCGTATCGAGGTAAGAACGAATGTATTGCACAACCCTGGCCCGCACCCGAAATACCTGTCGCGACTCTTCATTCATGATCAGGTCGACGTAGCGTTGCCGGTAGCGCATTTCCTGATCAGTCAGGCCATGAAATTTTTCCGGCAGCGGACGCAACGATTTCGTCAGCAGATCGATCTCCTCGGCCCTGACGGACAATTCACCGGTTTTGGTCCGGAACACTTTGCCGCGCACCCAGATAATATCCCCCAGGTCCCAGCGCTTGAAAGCCTGGTAGGCATCAGCGGATACCGTATCGCGTTGCACGAAGATCTGGATCTGTCCGGAAAGATCCTGCAGCTTGGCAAAACTGGCCTTTCCCATAACGCGCTTGGCCATAAGCCGACCGCCCATGCTCACCTCGACCTCATTTTCCGCCAGCTTGTCGGCCGCATGATCCCCATAAGTTGCAAGCAGCTGACCCGCCATGGCTGTCCGTCGACGCCCGTTGGGAAATGCAAAACCGAGTTCGCGCAGTTCATTCAGCTTGTTACGCCGCTCGGCAATCAACCGATGCTCGGAAATACTGTCATTCATTTACAAACCCTGCTTTAAACTCTCTTCAATAAAGCGATTCAACCCGCCATTCAACACCGCTTCCGTATTGCCCGTTTCGACACCAGTACGCAAGTCCTTGATCCGCGACTGATCGAGCACATAGGAACGAATTTGACTGCCCCAGCCAATATCTGATTTCGTTTCCTCAACCTGCTGCGCCTCTGTTCTGCGCTTCTGCTCTTCGAGTTCGTAGAGCTTGGCGCGCAGCTGTTTCATCGCGGTAGCCTTGTTCTTGTGCTGCGAACGATCATTCTGGCATTGCACGACTGTATTGGTAGGCAAGTGAGTAATGCGCACCGCAGACTCGGTTCGATTGACATGCTGACCACCGGCACCACTGGCGCGATATACATCGATACGCAGATCCGCCGGGTTGATTTCAATTTCAAAGTTATCATCGATCTCAGGCGACACAAAAATTGCCGCAAACGAGGTATGCCGTCGATTCCCGGAATCAAATGGTGACTTGCGAACCAGACGATGTACACCAAGCTCTGTCCGCAACCAGCCAAAAGCATACTCTCCAACAACATGTATTGTCGCGCTCTTGATACCGGCAACTTCACCCGGTGACATCTCGATCAGTTCAGTCGAAAATTCGTTGGCCTCCGCCCATTTAAGATACATGCGCAACAACATCTCGGCCCAGTCCTGAGCCTCGGTACCGCCGGATCCGGCCTGCACATCGACAAAAGCATTCGAAGCATCTGCCTTGCCACTGAACATGCGCTGAAATTCAAGCTTTTCAATGTCAGCTTCGATGCCACTGACATCAGCCTGTACCACCGCCAGGGTCGATTCATCTTCCTCGGCCTCGGCCAACTCAAGTAATTCAGCCGATTCGGCCAGTACATTGGTAACTCGCTCGATATTTTCAGTTACCGCTTCGAGCCCGGAGCGTTCCTTGCCGAGCGCCTCTGCGAGCGCCGGATTATTCCAGACATCCGGGTTTTCAAGTTCCTTACCCACCTCAGCCAGGCGGTTTAGCTTTTCATCGAAGTCAAAGATACCCCCGTAAGGCAGTACTTCGCTGTTGCAGATCTGCGATTTTGGCTTTTATCTGGTTGGTTTCCATTTCATGTCCGAATTAATTAACGGGTAAGCGCGGCTATCCTATGCGGATTGCATGTGTTCCACAACCAGTTGCGCAGTCCGCCGATTGCGATATTCGTTGACATCAAGCCGATAAACAAGTTTTACTAACGAGCCGTCATAACCGTCCGGAAATTGCGTCCGGTTGAATGCAATTGCCTCGGTCAAACCCTGACCATCCGGATGACTGACGCTGAGCTTCAAGTGCGCATTCTTGAGCACCCGGTGATCCGCCACTTGCAGCACGTTTTCAAACATCGGCTCCGGGAAACCCTGACCCCAGGGCCCGCCGTTTCGTAATTCTTCAGCAAGATCGAGACTCAGCTCAGCCGAGGACAGTTCGCCATCGGTCCAGATCGGATCCGGGCCGGATAGCACATCAGTATGCTGCCCGACTGCAGACACGAAGGCCTGACGAAAGGCATCAAGTCGTTCAGCATTGATGGTCAGACCGGCCGCCATCGCATGCCCGCCAAATCCGCCGACCAGATCCGGATGCCTGGCCGCAATTGCATCGATGAGATCACGAATGTGGATACCTTCAATTGAACGAGCCGAGCCCTTGAGCAACCCGTCCCGGTCTGCTGGCGCGAAAGCAACCACCGGACGACGGACCTGCTCCTTGATACGTGAGGCGACGAGCCCAACAATACCTTCATGCCAGTTGCTATCGAACAGGCAGTAAGCATCCTGCCGGTCACCCCCACCAGAGTCCGCCAGACTGCGCGTTGCCGAAGCAACAAAATCACGCGCTTTGGTTTCCATCTGTGCCTGCAACTGTCGGCGTTCGACATTCAAAGCATCCAGGCGTTTTGCCAGCCGCAAAGCTTCTGCATCCGATTCTGCCAGCAGACAGTCAACTCCCAGAGACATATCCGTCAACCGCCCCGCAGCATTCAGTCGCGGGGCAATTGCATAACCAAGATCACTGGCCCGGGCAGTGCAGATATTGCGCCCGGCTACGGTAAATAACGCGCGAATACCGGGCCGTGTGTGGCCACTGCGCATTCTCGCCAAACCCTCGCTAACGTATATCCGGTTGTTGTAATCCAGCCTGACCAGATCAGCGACCGTACCAAGTGCGACAAGATCCAGGCTGTCGGCCACAATTGATTTTGACTGACCAGGGGTAATCAACCCCCGCTCGGCGAGCAACCGTCCGACCGCGGCCAGAACGTAGAAAGCTACACCCACACCAGGCAGGCATTTACTCGGAAACGGTTCATCGACAAGATTAGGGTTCACGATCGCAACTGCATCGGGCAACTTCAGGCCCGGCAGATGATGATCGGTTACGATGACGTCAATACCCAGCTCCTTGGCACGCGCGACCCCGGCAATACTTGATATGCCGTTGTCGACCGTCACAATCAGATCCGGTCGCAGTTTTGCCGCCTCATCAGCAATTGCCGGCGACAATCCATAGCCGAATTTAATCCGGTTCGGCACCAGGTAAACGACATCAGCAAACCCCATGGCACGCAAACAGCTGATGCACAGAGCCGTCGCCGTTGCGCCATCGGTATCGAAATCGCCCAGGATCAGAACCCGCTGCTGGCCGACCCGCGCATCGGCCAGACGCACAGCTGCGGCTGCCGCACTCGCTAAGGTCCGAACCGGGAACATCTGCGACAAGGAGTAGGTCAACTGGTCTGCAGCCGTGTTGCGCGCAGCATAAACCCGCCGCAAAACCGGGTGCATATCGGTCGGCAGGCTCTGCATTAGCTCATCCGAAGCCACCCGCCTGCGAATTTGCCGCAATGCTGACAGTTTAACGCTCACGACCAGGTCCGCCGACCAAGAACCAGCAACCATGCTGGCGTCAACCTGCAACGGCCGTTAGTATCCGTGACCATGCAGTTGGATCGTGAACAGAGTGGCGGCAATATCATCAGGTCTTTCTCGGCCGGTGAATTACATATTAACGATGCAGTCTTCACTAATCATGTAATCGTATCAACTGACACGATTATCGAAAACTGGTCACCACAGGGAATAATGAACTTAAGCTTAGCGGACTTCAGCGAAGTCCTAAGTGGCGCACCTGAAGTCATCGTATTTGGCACCGGAATCACCCAGACCTTCCCCCCCGGCGCCCTGGTCACCGACATCCTGCGCCAGGGGATCGGCTTTGAAATCATGGACACCGCTGCTGCATGCCGGACTTTTAATGTACTAACGACTGAACGGCGCAACGTTATTGCTGCGCTGCTGGTGCGCTGAGGCGGACTCAACGTTTTGGCAAATATTGCAGCGGGTTGACCGGCTTGCCCGAGCGGCGAATCTCGAAATGCAGTAACGGGCGCTGATTCAACCCCTCACCCATCTTCGCAATCAATTGCCCGCCTGTAACCCGATCCCCCTCGCCAACCACCAGCTTTTGATTATGCCCATAGGCACTCAGGTAGTTTGAAGTGTGCTTGATAATCAGCAGTTGGCCATAGCCGGGCAGACCGTTACCGGCATAAACAACCTCGCCACTTGCCGCGGCATGGACCGATTGACCACGCTTGCCAGTGATGTGTACGCCCGACTGGGTTCTGGCCGTCGTAGCAAATCCGGCAATCACCGGGCCGTTAACCGGCCACGTCCAGGTCACGGGTACAGCGGGAGACTGACCCGGCAGCGGCGCACGTCGGGTTGCCGGGGTAGATTTGCCGGATCCGGTTGTCTGCGCAGGAGATTGCACCGGGATATAGCGATCCGGTGCAGTTAGCCGCAGGTGCTGCCCCTCAAAAATTAACCCGCTGGCACTGAGTTTATTCCAACCGATCAGATCACGCTGATCGATGCCGTAGCGGAATGCAATCGAATAAACCGTTTCACCCGACACAACAACGTGCGCTTCAGGCGTCCAGCGCAAGACGCTACTGCACGCACCGATTAGTAAACAAGCAACCACCGGCAACAGGTATCGAATCAGTACCATCGGATTACGGCATTCAGATACGCAACACGAGAATTAAAAAGATGATGATCCCGACGACAATCCAGCCAAGCACATCAACATAGCGCCTGAGATTACGTTCAAACGGTTCACCGCCCCAATAGATTAATGCGGCGACGAGAAAGAACCGTGCGCCGCGACCGGCCACCGACGCAAGCATGAATGGAACCAGCAGCATCGACATTGCACCGGCTGCAATGGTGAAAATCTTGTACGGAATCGGCGAAAATCCTGCTGCCAGGATAGCCCAGAAACCCCAGGCAATAAACCAGCCCTGCGCACGTTCGAATGTCGCTGCATAACCGAATTTGCCAAGCCATGGCATGATCCAGTCGATTGCCAGCGCGCCAATCAGAAACCCCGCCAAGCCACCGATGACGGACATCACGGTGGTCAGCAAAGCATAATGCCAGGCCCTGTCCCGCCTGGCGAGCACCATCGGCGCCAACATGACATCGGGCGGAATTGGAAAAAATGATGATTCAGCAAAACTCAAACCACCGAGGTACCACGGCGCATGAGGATGTCTTGACCAACCGAGAACCAGTTCGAGTAGCCGGGAAAATGGTCGCCTCACCCGGTACCCTCCAGCAACGGCACGAACGAGACGCAGCACAGGTTCTCTTTTTCAAGACCCTGCTCGGTACGGGTCACGCGCATCAGTTCCTGACTCCCAACCGGACCAACCGGGATGATCAGACAACCGCCAACAGCTAACTGATCGATTAAAGGTTGGGGAATGCCCGCCGGGGCCGCCGCCACCAGGATACCATCAAACGGTGCCTGGCCGGGCCAGCCCTGCATACCATCACCGTGGCGAAAGCGAATATTCTGATAACCCAGCTGAGCCAGGCGGGTACGGGTATCCCCCATCAGGTGACGGATGCGTTCAATTGAAAAAATCTGTCGCACCAGCGGTGACAGAATGGCCGTCTGATAGCCGCACCCGGTACCGACCTCCAGAACCTTCAACAGGGGCTGTGACGGGTCAACACCATCCAGTAACGCCTGGGACATCAGGGCAACAATATACGGCTGTGAAATCGTCTGACCATGGCCGATCGGCAACGCGCTGTCTTCATAGGCACGACTCTGCAAAGCTTCATCGACAAATAAATGACGCGGCACGCTACGCACCCGATCAAGTACCTGCAGATTGCTGATGCCATGACCGGCCAGCCGCTGCACGAGACGTTCGCGGGTGCGGGCCGATGTCATGCCAATACCCTGAATATTCTGCTTATCGTTCACTCTTGTAACCAACTCTTGAGATGTTCGAGTGCCGTGCGCCGGGTCAGATCAAAATGCATCGGTGTCACCGAAACATAACCGTTCTCTACCGCGTGAAAATCTGTCCCCGGGCCGGCATCCTGACCGGCCCCGGGCGGCCCGACCCAGTATAACAACCGGCCTTTGGGATCACGCGACTCTACCACCCGCTCGGCACGATGACGATAACCCAGGCGCGTCGCCTTGAAGCCGCACAAATCACCATAAGGAACATCAGGAACATTGACGTTCAGCGTCGTATCCGGTGGCAACGGGTTTTCTTCCAGTCGGCTCACTATTTCCCGAATGGCCTGCCCGGCAGTATCGAAATGACGTGGATCTTCTCCCACCAGGGACACGGCAATAGCCGGCAGACCCAGAAAGCGCCCCTCTGCAGCCGCTGCAACGGTACCCGAATACAAGGTATCATCGCCCAGGTTGGCGCCATGGTTGATCCCGGCCACCACCATATCCGGGTCATCGTCAAACAATCCGGTCAAAGCCAGGTGAACGCAATCTGTAGGCGTCCCGTTGACAAAATAAATACCATCACGGGTCTGACCCACGCGCAATGGCTTATCGAGCGTCAATGAATGGCTTGCACCGCTCTGATTGCGATCCGGTGCCACAATAACCAGCTCGGCAAGATCCCGCAACGACAGTGCCAGTGTCGCGAGTCCGTCAGACTGGTAGCCATCGTCGTTACTTAGCAGTATTCTCAAGATAAACCCATGTATGAGTAAAAAGGATAAACATAGCAAGACCGAGGATGCAGCGCTATTCCGTAGCGCCGTTGGTCCAGTCAAACCAGTAACAGGCCGGCGGGATGCGCGTCATCCACCGCAACCTGAACCGGATGCCCGCTTTAGTCGCGCTGATGAACGGGCTGTTCTCGAAGAGTCGCTGACCGGTGAGCCGGATCTGGCCGAACTGGAAATCGGCGATCAACTGCTGTTCGCCCGCGCCAATATCAGCCGCAAGGTCATGCGGCAATTACGGCGTGGTCAATATACAATCCAGGACGAGATTGACCTGCACGGCATGACTCTCGAAGAGGCCCGCAAGGCCTTGCAGGAGTTTATCGGCAACGCCCTGGCCCATCGTTCGCACTGCGTACGCATTGTCCACGGCAAGGGTCTTGGATCCGGCTCACGTGGTCCCGTGCTAAAAAATGGCATTAATCGATGGTTGCGGCACTGGGACTCAGTGGCCGCCTTTTGTTCCGCACAACCGCACGACGGCGGCACCGGTGCCGCCTATGTTTTGCTTAATAATAACAATATATAACAATAGTTTATAGATTCTTATTAAAGAAATTAATTACTTTTGCTCAGGCTATCTGCAAGCTGTTGGAGCGCCGCCTGGGTCTCATCGGCAAACCAGGCCGCTGTCGTTTTTTCGACATCGTCGGACGCATCAAGCTGCCTGATCATTTCCTTTTTACCGCTCATTCGCGTCGTATTCATGGCCACGGTCGGCAGCGCGAGCAAACCGGTGAGAAATTCCACGGCTCTTTTCTCCACCAATTCCTGCGCCACGACTTCATCAATCAGGCCAATCTCCAACGCAGAATCCATCAACATCAGTTGCCCCTGCATAGAAGACTGACGTGCCAACCGGGTACCAACCAGGTCGCTGAAAACATGCAGAATCGATGCCGGCAACGGTAAACCGACCCGTACTTCATTAAATCCTATCTTGAACGTTCCATCGGCAGCTACCCGGTAATCGCAGTGCGCAGCCAGTACCGCGCCCCCGGCCGGGCTGTGGCCGGCCAGGGCAGCTACAACAGGCACCGGGCATGCCGCCAGTGTTCGGGCCGTCCGGAATAACAATGACCAGAAGCGATGAATGTCGCTGCGCGACTGGCCGAGCAACTCGGGCACATCTATACCGGCACAGAACATGCCGGGCTGGCCCGACAGAATCAGGCCTCGCGCCCCGGCATCCAGCGCTTCAGCGCAACCGGCAAGAATTGTTTCGAGTAAATCATGATTTAGCGCGTTTGCCGGCGGCCGATTCATCCGCAACTCGGTGATATCGCCATGCGAAATAATATCCAGCATGATTTGGATCCTGAAAGAAATGGTGGACGGAAATGCACTATATCAAACTGAAGAATCACCCCAAAGAAACAGCTTTGCAGTCTCTGTCCTGAGCAAATCGCCCAGCGATATTCGCGGCAAACACAGCAAACATCATGATGATTAAGATGCAGATAAAAAATAGTTACGCTCAACAACTATTTTTTCGCAAGATCCACAGATATTGCCCACTTAACAAACCATTTGCGATTCCAAAAAAAACCGGCTATCAGCCAGTTTTTTCCATTGAAATGTAAAAACTAATCTTAAGAATTCATCTCAATTTTTTTATTCGGCCTCACAAATGTTGTGGAGGGTGCGTCATCTGTTAGCCCGAATTACTACTAAGTTTATAAATTCACATAAGCGCTGGCATATCATAGTAGGTGAAATATGTATATTTACAATATATTGCGGTGAATCAACTTATTATCCTGATTATCGTGGCCCCGGTGGATAATAATCATCCCTGCTCAAGAATAGTCATTCTTGATTAACAACGCCCATACCATGCTGATTTAATAACTCAGAGAGCATACCGGCTCATACAACTACTCCAGCTTGTCGCTGTAAGTTTTAACACCAAACAAGACATAGGCAGGACAAAATCGCACGATGCCGGTAAACAATGCAACCGCACCTACCACATATGCCACCATTGCCATATTGCCGGTAAGCAACGAGGAAAATGCCATCCAGATCAGCGCACCACCGACGAACAACCGTATCATTCTATCCGCACCACCAACATTCAATGAAACCTTCATGATTGAACCTCATAACGTTCGAGCAAACCGTCTGTTACCAATCGACTGACCCACGAGTAAATTATATAAATTCTTCGCTACGCAGACCACATTACCAATTCACGCAGCAAGGCAGTCGCAAACTGTCCACGTGCCAGTGTAAAACTCACCGTCACCTGTTGCCCATCCAGCTGCCAGTTCAGTTGTTGCGGCCTGAGCAACAGTGGCCGGCGCACCATCCTGAGATCATGGTTCTCGAGCAACCTGGTCGTCGCCGTATACGGTGTAAAAAATCTCCGCTCATGCTCCAATGCACGGTCGGTCGCATGATTATTACCGGAACCCCACAGCAACCCGGTCGGTTGTAATGATTGCCCGCGAACCTCCGGCTCGTGACGATAAGCTTGCCTGTCTTCGTCATAGACGATTTCCCCGGGCAAAACCGTTGCCAATGAACCATCCGTGATGCGCTGCGCAAGATAATTGTTAAATAACGCCGAACGTAACGCCGACAAAGCGAATGAACGCGACTCCCGCCGCAATTTGAGCGGTCGCTGAAGATCTCCAAACAGCTCAAGATTACCCGCGTCACGACCAAAACGCTGTGCAGCAAAATAATTTGGCAGCAAACCATCACGCAATTCGCTTAGCCGTCGTGCAAGTTCACCACAATCCCCTTCCAGATTACGGATAACGATTCGAAACTGGTTCCCGCGCAGCGCCCCGACACGCAACTTTCCCGTATGCCGGTGCTGCGCAAGCACTTCAACACCGTCAATTGCAAATACTTCAGGATCAGGATCCTTGCAACCTGGCAGATGCAAACTAAACCATTGCTCAGTAACGGCATGACGATCTTTCAAACCGGCGTAACCGACGGCACGATATGGCAGGTTGAGGGATTGTGCGAGTTGTTTTGCGACCCAACGGGTGTTCTGTCCGGTCTTGCGTACCAGCAAATACAGGTGTTCGCCCGCACCAGCCAACTCGAACGCCAGCGACTCCCGAACAAGGAAATCGGTCGGCTTAGCACGAATGATGCCGGTTGTTACCGGCAGGCCCATTAAGCGCGGCAATCTGTCCAGGTCTGCACCCTGGCGCAGACGCACCAGCTCGTCGGAGCAATTCATAATCGTGGACTCATAGCCGCCACTGCCTGACTATCCGGGTGCAACCCCAGGGCATCATCCGTGCCATGCAGCAAGAATGCCGTTCAGAGAAAAATCCGCAGACAGAGAAACCGAGCGGAGAAAGACCCAACCGCGTCACTTGGCAGTCTTGACAGCCTCACCGCCCCCCTGCTGCTCAGAAAAGACATAAAACGTCTCATCCTGGCCAATCAAACCAAGATCACTACGCGCCCGTTCTTCAACAGCCCCGAAACCACGTTGCAGATCTTCAACTTCGGCCTCCAGCCGTTCGTTGCGCCCGGCCAACTGTTCATTCTCATGGCTTTGCAGTTCAACCTGGGTACGCAGCCGGCTGACTTGCGAAAATCCACCATTAAAGATCCATAGCCTCGCCTGCAACACGATCAACAGGCTCAGCAGAGTAACGGCGATCAACCTGAAAACAACCGATTTACTTAACCCTTCTTTCACAGCGAGACGGGGAATGCGTCGGCACCCGGATAATGCGCGGCCGAACCCAGTATCTCCTCAATGCGTAACAGCTGGTTGTACTTTGACATACGATCTGATCGACACAGGGAACCGGTCTTGATCTGTGATGCACTAGTGCCGACCGCGATATCGGCAATCGTCGCATCACAGGTCTCCCCGGAACGATGCGAAACAATGGCTGAATAATCTGCCTTGGCCGCCATATTAATCGCCGCAAGAGTCTCCGTCAGCGTCCCAATCTGGTTTGGCTTGATCAAAATTGAATTGGCAATCTTCTTGTCGATGCCTTCAGCCAGGATAGTTGTATTGGTCACAAACAGATCGTCACCAACCAACTGTACCCGGGCGGCAAGTTTCTCGCTAAGCAGCCCCCAGCCGTCCCAGTCACTCTCATCCATCCCGTCTTCAATCGAGATGATCGGAAAAGTATCGACGAGGTCGGACAAATAATCGCTAAAACCAGCCGCATCGAAACGCTTGCCTTCAGACTCAAGCTTGTACTGACCCTCTGAGTAAAACTCGGAACTGGCAACATCAAGACCCAGATAGATATCACGACCGGCTTGCAAGCCGACTGTTTCGATTGCCGTCAGGATAACTTCAAGCGCTGCGGCATTGGACGGCAGATCCGGCGCAAAACCACCTTCATCGCCGACAGCGGTATTCAGGCTCCTGCTTTTCAGCACCGACTTGAGCGCATGAAAAACTTCAGCGCCATAGCGCAACGCGTCGCTGAATGATGAGGCACCGACCGGCAGGATCATAAATTCCTGTATATCGACACTGTTATCCGCATGAGCGCCACCGTTGATAATGTTCATCATCGGTACCGGCATAGCCGCAGCATCACCCGGCAACGACTGGAACAGGGGTAACTGCCGCTCGGCGGCAGATGCCTTTGCAATGGCCAGGGATGCAGCCAGCGTCGCATTTGCACCAAGCCTGCTCTTGTTATGCGTACCATCCAGTTCGATCAACAGCGCATCAATGGCGGCCTGATCCAGTCCGTCCTGACCTACCAGCGCGGCGCCAATCTCACTATTCACGTTAGCGACGGCACGCAGCACACCCTTGCCCTGGTAACGGTTCTGGTCACCATCGCGAAGTTCAACAGCCTCACGCGAACCCGTTGAGGCGCCGGATGGCACGGCGGCACGACCGAACGCCCCACTCGCGAACTCGACATCCGCCTCAACTGTCGGGTTACCGCGCGAATCGATAATTTCCCGGCCCAGAATTTTTGTAATTGCACTCATAATCGGAGCTTACTCCCTGTAGCTCAATTCAGGATTAACCCTGCTTCACAGTTCGCTTTCGGCCAGTGCCGATGATTTGCTAATCGCGTCAAGCTCCAGCAAGGTTTCCAACAGTCCTTCCATACGCTCAAGCGGCCATGCATTCGGCCCGTCACTCAGAGCCCGGGAAGGATGAGGATGAGTTTCCATAAACAACCCGGCGATACCGGCAGCCACAGCGGCACGGGCCAGAACCGGAACAAACTCTCGCTGCCCGTCCGACGCATCACCTCGCCCCCCCGGTAACTGCACCGAATGCGTCGCATCGAAAACAACCGGGCAACCGGTTGCGCGCATGATCGCCAGTGAACGCATGTCTGCGACCAGGTTGTTATAACCGAAAGCAAACCCGCGCTCACACACCATGAGTTGCTGATTGCCCGTTCCCCTGGCCTTGGTGACAACATTCGCCATCTCGGCCGGCGACAGGAACTGGCCTTTCTTGATATTGACCGGTTTGCCCTGTGCCGCGACGTTGACGATGAAATTTGTCTGACGACACAAAAATGCCGGTGTCTGCAGCACGTCGACAACGGCCGCAACTTCATCCAACGGTGTGTCCTCATGTACGTCGGTCAGCACCGGCAGGTCTGTCTGGCGGCGCGTCTCAGCCAGAATGCGTAACCCCTCCTCCTGACCCGGCCCACGAAAACCGGCCAACGAAGAACGATTTGCTTTGTCAAAAGATGCTTTAAATATCAAGTTTATAGAAAGCTTTTCTGATATTTCTTTTAACTTACCGGCTATATCGATTGTAAGCTGTTCACTCTCAATCACGCACGGCCCGGCAATCAGGAACAGACGCTGATCCAATCCTGCCTGAAAATGAGCCAGCCTCATGCGTCTGCAGCCACCGCAAATTCCCCAGCACTAAATTCCCGCGCTGCGTTGATAAAGCCGGTGAACAGTGGATGTCCATCCCGTGGGTTAGAGGTAAATTCCGGGTGAAACTGCACCGCGACAAACCAGGGATGATCGGGAATCTCGATAACCTCGACCAGGCCATCAACTGATAAACCGGAAAATGCCATGCCGGCATCCTTGAGTTGCTGAAGATAGTGGTTGTTGAATTCGAAGCGATGCCTGTGACGCTCATAAATGGGGTTATTATCGTACATCCTGGCCGCAAGGCTGCCGCTGGTGAGCCGGCATTCCTGGGCGCCAAGCCGCATGGTTCCGCCAAGATTCGAATCGCGGTTGCGTTCCTGATTACTACCGTCCTGATCCTGCCATTCAGCGATCAATGCGATGACCGGTTGTTGTGCTGTCGGCTCAAATTCGGTGCTGTGTGCGTTTTCAAGCCCGGCCACATTACGTGCAAACTCGATAACGGCAGCCTGCATACCAAGGCAAATCCCCAGGTACGGAATATTATTTTCACGTGCGTAACGAACTGTATTGATCTTGCCCTCGACCCCCCGATCACCGAAACCACCGGGCACCACAATCGCATCAACTGCAGCGAAACAACCAAGATCGCCGGATTCGACCTGCCCGGATTCGACATAGCTGATCTTGACCTTGGTTCGTGTCTGCAGACCGGCGTGCACAAGCGCCTCGGCCAGTGACTTGTAGGAGTCCCGCAAATCGACATATTTACCGACCAGTGCAACCGTCACTTCGGCATCCTGACGCTGCTTGGCTGCAACTACAGCTTCCCACTCGGACAGGTCAGCCGGAGGCACATCCAGACCAAATTGCTCGACAATAATCTGATCGATGCCCTGATCGCGCAGCACCATCGGCAAACGATAAATATCATCAACATCCATGGCCGATATGACCGCGCGCTCGTGTACATTCGTAAACAGGGCGATCTTGCGACGCTGCTCGTCCGGCAGCGCCTGCTCCGAGCGACAGACCAGCACATCCGGCTGAATCCCGATTGAACGCAGTTCCTTGACCGAGTGCTGGGTCGGCTTGGTCTTGATTTCTGCCGAGGTTGCTATATACGGCACAAGCGTCAGATGCACGTAAACAACTTTACTGCGACCCATATCGACAGCTGCCTGGCGAATGGCCTCGATAAACGGCAACGACTCGATATCACCCACCGTGCCGCCGATCTCGACGATGCAGATATCAGCATCACCGGCGCCAAGTGCTACACCACGCTTGATCTCATCGGTCACATGCGGGATGACCTGAACCGTTGCGCCGAGATAATCACCGCGCCGTTCTTTGGCAATGACACTGCCGTAGATCCGCCCGGTGGTAAAATTGCTGTTCCTGCCAACCGTCGTACGTACAAACCGCTCGTAATGGCCGAGATCCAGATCAGTCTCGGTACCATCCTCGGTCACAAACACCTCACCGTGTTGAAACGGGCTCATGGTACCCGGATCCACATTCAGATATGGATCGAGCTTCATCATGCTGATCTTGAGTCCGCGGGCTTCAAGAATCGCCCCAAGGGATGCAGCGGTAATGCCCTTACCCAATGACGAAACCACACCACCAGTAACAAAAACAAATCGAGGCATTAGCTATCCCAGGTTAATCCAACCGTCTATAACAAGGAAATGAACGAAAAAAAGTGAAGATCAGATCGTGCAGTGTTACCTGCAGCTATCGTGCAAATTATGCTGAAATCAGGAAGGATCGACACGGTGCTCCAAGTTACCAGATCACCCCCACCACGACAATGAAAAAACCATAATCAGGCGAGTATCACGGTAAATCCACTCGCCCATTCCACACCACCCGCGTACCTTTGCCCGCATCTTTCCCGCCCAAATCTTCAACCTGCCACAGATCGCCCACTGCAACGAGGCCGCCGGCTCGATAAAGAAATGGAACATGGACGCGCATCCAGGGCACGACACCGCGCTGCTGGAATAAATTCTTAACCGACTTGTGCTGCCCCCCGGATTCAAAACGTTCGCCACCGGTCCGAAAACGTACCATCCAGTCTCCCGGCAGATCGGTATCCGTCCCGTCATGCCGCACGAACTGTAATCCGCCCCGCAAGGGACCCAGATCAATACGCCCCCGACCGTCCCAGGCATGGCTGTCCGGCAACGCCGTGGCCGGATCCGGATCAAACTCCAGCAGGTACAGATGATCACGGTATCGACGCATCTGCACCCCGCCCCATTTGAGCAATGGCATCCGATCAAGACCGGCGCTCAGCAATTGCTCCAGACCGTCACGCAATCTGGCTTCGGCAGGTGGCGCCAGGCCACGCTGCCGGATCCAATAGCGCACCACATTATGGCGGCGCGCCGTGGATAACCCACGGAGCAGGATGACCGAGAGTGTCCCATCGAACTCGCTGCCGTCGGCATCCCGGTTAGCCTGATTATCAAGAATCCGTGCAGCCTCACCGCAAAGCCGCGCCGCCCGTGGAATTGTTTCACCCAGACCGGGCCAACGCTGGCGCAAAATGGGCAGAACCCGGTGGCGTAAGAAATTACGATCGAATGTCGTATCAGTATTCGCCGGATCTTCGCTCCAGGCCAGGTTTTGCTCCCGGGCATAGGCCTCTAGCGCATCACGCCCGACCTCAAGCAAGGGACGCAATAACCACCCCTGGCCACAAGGCTGGCGCGCTTCTATGCTGGCCAGCCCGTGCGGACCTGCGCCACGTAACAGGCGCAACAATAATGTCTCAACCTGGTCATCACGGTGGTGAGCAGTCAGCAAAATCTCGCCGTGACCCAGCAAGCCGGTTAATGCGCCATAACGCACTTTGCGGGCAGCAGCTTCAATACCATCATCACTTGCTCTGTCGACCTCAACGTCACAACAGGTCAGCACCACGCCAAGTTGATTACAGAACGACTGACAAACCACCGCCCAGTTATCAGCATCGGTGTGCAGGTGATGATTCACATGAACGGCACGGATGGAATTACCGGGAAACTCTCGCCCAAGGCGCACGACAGCATGCAGCAAGGTCGTAGAATCAACACCACCACTTAGCGCAATGCACCAATCGGATCCGCTGATCAGGTCTTCATGCAGTTGTTGCCGCAGAATATCCAGCATCGTTTTCATCGTCGACACTTGAGAGGCCAACGCACCGCAGGGTCAGGATTCCTTGAAAACACCCAGAGCCTCGAGCCGTGCTGCTCGCTGTGACAGCAATGCTTCGCTGTCGAGCGCCTCAAGTTCACGCAGGTGTGTCGACAACGCATTCTGCAGAGTCTGCGCAGTCGCCGCCGGATCGCGATGTGCACTGCCAAGCGGTTCCGGGATTATTTCATCGACGAGACCAAGTTCAAGCAACCGTTCAGCTGTGATGCCCATCTCGTCGGCGGCTAATGAAGCCTTTTCGGCACTTTTCCACAGAATACTCGCACAACCTTCCGGCGAAATTACCGAATAGATTGCGTACTCCAGCATCAGAACCCGATCAGCAACACCGATAGCCAACGCCCCGCCGGAGCCCCCTTCACCGACGACAGCACTGATAATCGGTGTTTTCAGGCGCGACATGGTAAACAGGTTTTGCGCTATCGCTTCACTTTGCCCGCGTTCCTCGGCGCCGATACCAGGATAAGCCCCCGGCGTGTCGATGAAAGTGATGACCGGCAAATGAAACCGCTCGGCCATCTTCATCAACCGGAGAGCCTTGCGATAACCTTCGGGTTTTGCCATGCCGTAATTACGCAGCACACGGGACTTGGTATTTCGCCCCTTCTGGTTACCGATGAAAACAACCGCTTTACCATCGAGCCGGCCAAGTCCGCCAACAACAGCCAGATCATCGGCATACATACGATCACCGTGCAGTTCCTGAAAATCAGGGCTGATCGCGGCGATATAATCATTTGTATAGGGCCGCAACGGGTGACGTGCTACCTGGGCAATTTGCCACGGCGTCAGATTAGAGAAAATGGATTTCGTCAGTGATTTGCTCTTGGCCTTGAGGCGAGCGATCTCATCGCCGATATTGACTTCAGAATCGTCACCAACGAAACGCAATTCATCGATCTTCGCTTCCAGTTCGGCGATCGGCTGCTCAAATTCAAGAAATTTCAAATCCATAGAGTAAAACCCTAAACGCTGTCGCGATACGTTACAAGAGTGATTCAGGCTGACAATGCATTCTTGTATATAAACCGGAAACCATTGCCGCCGACAATCTCCGCCAGACGTTCGCGAAGCTCACGACTCGGGCGTACAGACCACTCGGCTCCCAGACGCACTCGTGCTTGCGCATTATCACGACGGAAGAACAGGCTGATGTCACAGGATCCGGGTCGATAAGGCTCAAGAACCTGTTTCAGACGGTCTGCCCTTAGACTGCCGTTGCCACCGGGTTGCCATTGAATCACCAGATTTGTAGCGCGCTGCTCAATCAACTTGTCGATGTCATTGATATCGCTAGCCAGCAAACACCAGTCATCAATGTAATCATCGAACCGCAGCTTGCCGGATACGACGATAATGGCATGCGCCGTCAGCTTGTGACGAAATTGCTCATATACCTCCTGAGACAGGGTGACCTCGATCCGGCTCGTACCATCGTCCAGATCAAACGCCGCCCGTGCGCCCCGTTTACGCAGTTTGGTGAAAAGACCGGCCGCGGCACATGACCGACTGCCTGCCCACTGATTATCACTCTTGGCCACCGGCTTGATATTCTTCAGACCGGCGATCGTTCCCGACGACACGAACGGCCCGTCATAGCGATACTCATCAAACGGGTGACCGCTCATGTATAAACCGAGGCTTTCCAGTTCCGCCATCAGGTGTTGGCGAAACCCCCAATCAGGCAGGGCTTTGACCGGCGTCACCTGTGGCACAAGACCGGATTCACTGCCGAACAGATCAACCTGACCCGATTCACGCAGGCGTGCGGCCTGTTCGGCGGCACCGATTGCCGCCGGTACCCGTGCCAGCAAGCTGGGCCTGTTTGGTCCAAATTCATCCATTGCACCGGCCTTGATCAGCGCTTCGACTGCACGTTTGCTGATTTTTTGCGAATTGACCCGCAAACAAAAATCATCCAGATTGCGAAACGGTTCGGTCTGCCTTGCGGTTATTATTATTTCTATTGCACTGTGTCCGAGTCCCTTGACGGCTCCAAGCCCGTAGCGGATAGCCGTTTTGCCCCGAATACTGAACTGATAGCCCGAATCATTGATGTCCGGCGGCATCAGATCGAGGTTGTTAACCCTGCAATCTTCTTTCAGAATCACCAGTTTATCCGTAGCGTCCTTCTCCGAACTCAGCACCGCCGCCATAAAAGCAGCGGGATAATGCGCCTTAAGCCAGGCCGTCTGATAAGCAAGCAATGCATACGCAGCCGAATGTGACTTGTTAAAACCGTAGCCGGCAAATTTTTCCACTAAATCGAATATTCTGCCCGCCAGGCGCCGATCGACAGCGCGCTCGGCAGCACCATCGATAAAACTACTGCGCAAACGCGTCATCTCTTCAGGTTTTTTCTTGCCCATCGCACGCCGCAGGATATCGGCGCCACCCAGCGAAAAGCCGGACAGTCGCTGCGCTATCTGCATGACCTGCTCCTGATACAGGATTACGCCATAAGTACTTTCCAGTATCGACTCAAGATCCGGATGGAAATAATCAATCGGCTCATCGGTCTCAGCATGTTTACGATTAATAAAATCATCAACCATCCCCGACTGCAATGGACCGGGTCTGAACAACGCTACCAGCGCGACGATATCATCGAACTGATCCGGTCGCAGCCGTTTAACCAGATCCCGCATACCACGTGACTCAAGTTGGAACACCGCAGTCGTGTTACAGGCACTGAGCAAATCATAAGTGGCCTTGTCATCCATCGGGATCGCAGCAATATCGATTTGCTCGTCCGGATCAGCCCATTGCGTATTAATCGTCGCAACCGCATGGTCAATGATCGTCAGCGTGCGTAGCCCGAGAAAATCAAACTTGACCAGTCCGACCGCATCTACATCATCCTTATCAAACTGCGTAACGGTTACCGATTCACCTTCAACGCGAAACAGTGGCGTGAAATCTGTAATCGTCGTTGGCGCGATGACCACCCCACCGGCATGCTTGCTGGCATTGCGCACCAGTCCTTCGATCTGCCTGGCCAGGTCAATTGCCGTGCGCACATCGTCATCATCTGCATATAAATCCTTGAGTTCTTTTTCCTGGCTGATGGCTTTTTCAAGTGTGATCCCGATCTCAAATGGAATCAGTTTTGCAATACGATCTCCAAAACCGTAAGGCTGTCCGAGTATCCGCGCAACATCACGCACCACGGCTTTTGCCGCCATCGTACCGTAAGTAATAATCTGTGATACCCGGTCACGGCCATAACGCTCTGCAACGTAATCAATGACCCGGTCACGGCCTTCTATGCAAAAATCGATATCAAAATCCGGCATCGAAACACGCTCCGGATTCAGAAATCGTTCAAACAGCAATTCATGCTGAATCGGATCCAGTTCGGTAATTCTCAATACCCAGGCAACCAGCGAACCGGCACCTGACCCACGTCCGGGACCAACCGGGATCGAGTTGTCTCTCGACCAGTGAATAAAATCAGCAACAATCAGGAAATAACCCGGAAAACCCATTTGGGTTATGACATCAAGTTCGTTCTGCATCCGTTCCTGGTAGATTGCCGGGGCCGCATCAAAATCACTGAGCTGCAAACGCCACACGAGTCCCTGCCGGGCTTCCTGCTGCAGAAATGCTTCAATTGTCAGGCCGTCCGGAACCTCATATTCAGGCAAAAAGGACTTGCCCAACGACAGCCCGACATTACAGCGCTTTGCAATCTCGACACTATTGGTCAACGCCTCGGGCAAATCGGCAAACAACTCGGCCATTTCATCCGGGCTGCGCAAATATTGTTGCTCGCTATAGTCACGCGGCCGATTCGGATCATCAAGCACACATCCCTGCTGTATACAGACCCGTGCCTCATGCGCTTCAAAATCTTCCGGACGCAGAAACCGGACATCGTTGGTCGCCACTACCGGGCAACCGTGTGTAGCAGCCAGTTCGACCGCTGCAGCGAGGTATTCGCGCTCATACTGGCGACCCGTGCGCTGCAGTTCGATGAAAAAATCTCCCGCAAACAGATCACGCAACTCATTAAGCACCCCACCGGCCAGATCCAGTTGCCCGGCAAGCAGCAACCTGCCAATACAACCCTCACGCCCTCCCGACAACGCAATGAGCCCGTCAGTTACCCCTTCTTCGAGCCAGCCGCGATTGATAATCGGAACACCGTCCTGCAATCCTTCAAGAAAGGCACGCGTTAGCAAACGGGACAGATTCTGATAACCCTGGTTATTACGACACAGCAGGATCAGCCGCGACAACTGGTCCTCTGCGTGCGCCCGAAACCAGACCTCAGCACCGATAATCGGCTTTAGCCCGGCCTTATGCGCCGCCCGGTAAAACTTCACGAGGGCAAACAGGTTATTCTGGTCAGTCAGGGCTACCGCCGGCATTTCAGCCTTAGCGGTGGCGGCCATCAGGTCTTTGACTCGCACCACGCTATCGACAATCGAAAACTCGGTATGCAGGTGCAGATGAACGAATGATGGCGTCATGCGCAGCTGGCCTTGGCCTCAATCGCCTGTCGAACCGGCCTGAAACTGCGCCGATGCGCTGCACACGGACCATGATGCAACAAGGCTTTACGATGCTGTGCCGTCGGGTAGCCCTTGTGTTGCGCGAAACCATACTGCGGGAAGCTACGGTCCAGATCCAGCATCAGATCATCGCGCGCCACTTTGGCGAGAATTGATGCCGCCGAGATGGCCAGACAGGTTCGGTCGCCACCGACAATAGTCGTAGTCCGCCCATGATAGCCGGGCAATTCGGGTGCCCGATTGCCGTCGACACATAACTCATCAGGCAGCCGATCCAACTGTTCGACGGCCCGCCGCATCGCCAGCATTGTGGCGCGCAGAATATTCAGGGCATCGATCTCGGCGACTTCAGCCCGGGCAACCGACCATGCCGCTGCATGATATCTGATCTCGGCGGCCAGTAAGGTGCGCCGGCGTGGCGTTAATTGCTTTGAATCACGCACACCGTCGATATGCTGATCCGGCATCAGCACCACCAGCGCGGCCACAACCGGACCGGCCAGTGGCCCGCGACCGGCCTCATCGAGACCGCCGATTGCTCCCGCAGCATAGCCTGCATCCCTGTCCTTGTTCATCTGGCGAAAATCAACCCCCGCCTGTTCCGCTTCCCAGCAATCCGGCCAATTTAAGCACCGCATGTGCCGCACGGTCGCCAGCTGAACAACGCAGCTGGGTCTGCAACTGGTCGAACGTCGCCAGTAGTTCATCGCGCTGCGGCGATGCTTGCATGACACTCAGGATATTCTTGCCGAGTACTTCGGCTGTCACCTGTTCCTGGAGAAACTCCGGCACCAGTCGTCGATTAGCCAACAGATTCGGTAAGGAAAAATAAATCACTTTCAAGACACCGATTGCTCGCAGTAATTTTGCCGCAAAAGAGTTAATCGCTGAGACCCGATAAGCAACAACCATTGGCCGCTTTAATAACATTGCCTCCAGTGACGCCGTGCCGGAGGCCAGCAGTACGGCATCACCGGCGGCAATCGCCCCATGGGCATCACCGTCCTGAATGATCACCCGGGCTGACGGAGCAAATGCATCGAACTGTGACTCAATCATAACGCGCAATTCGGCACTGGCGGCCGGTACGACAAAATGAATCCCATCGACCTCATTGTTCAGCCAGGCGGCGGCCTGCGCAAAATAAGGGCCAAGACGCTCGACCTCGCTTACCCGGCTGCCGGACATGACCGTGACCACGGGACCCGGGCCGATTCCAAGTCGCTGCCGTGCCTCATGCTGATTGACCTCAAACGGGATCTCATCAGCCAGCGGATGACCGACAAATTCACCATCGATGCCATGCCGGGCGAGAAACGCAGGCTCAAACGGAAGCAGGCACAGAACTCGGTCACAGACCCTGCGCAAGACCCGAACCCGCCCCTCACGCCAGGCCCAGACTGACGGACACACATAATGTACGCTGCGAATGCCGGCCCGGCGGGCCACTTTTTCAACCCGCAGATTGAAATCCGGCGCATCGATACCCAGCAGTACATCCGGCGGATCTGCCAGCAGACGACGCACGACCGAACGCTTGATGCGCAATAAACGGGGCAAATGACGGACGACATCGACGAACCCCATTACCGCAAGATCCTGGCTGTCGAACCATGCATCGCACCCGGCGGCACGCATCAGAGGCCCGGCGACACCCTCGATTTTCAAGTCGGGACGTTGCGCAAGGGCGCTGCGAATGAAACTGGCGCCCAACCGGTCACCGGAGGCTTCACCTGCGATGACAACAATTCTTGGCATGCGATGGTTCGTCAGGACAGTGGCAGCAAAAACAGCAGCTAGCGAAAAATGCCACGTTCTGATTTATCGAGGAACTCGATCAGAATCGCCAGCTCCGGCTGCTCCGTTACCCGTTCTTCAAGCCGGGTCCTGGCTTCAACCAGACGCAGGTCCGAACGATACAGAATGCGATAGGCTTCTTTGAGGTTGCGAATCTGTTGACTGGAAAAATTGTGTCGGCGCAAACCTTCAGAATTAATGCTGCGCGCTTCAGGCGGCTGGCCAAAGGTCACGACATATGGTGGCACATCTTTGCTGATACCGCCGTAAGCACCAATAAAACTGTAGGCACCGATCCTGCAAAACTGGTGAATGGCCGTGAATGCACTCAGTATCGCGTAGTCGTGAACGTGAACGTGACCCGCCAGTGACGCGCCGTTGGCCATGATGATGTCATTACCGACGCGACAGTCGTGCGCTATGTGGGTATACGCCATGAGCCAGTTGTTGTTCCCGACACGGGTAATACTCTCATCCTGAGATGTGCCGCGATTAATAGTGCAGTACTCGCGGACAGTATTGTTCGAGCCTATTTCGAGACGGGTTACCTCGCCGGCATATTTCTTGTCCTGCGGATCGTCACCAATCGAGCTAAACGAATAAAAATGGTTATTCCGGCCGATTGTCGTCGGACCCTTGATGAAACAGTGGGCGCCAATCTTAGAGCCGGCACCGATCTGTACCCCGGACTCAATGACGGCATAAGGTCCTACCTCAATGTTTTCAGCCAGCTCGGCAGCAGCGGAAATGATTGCAGTCGGGTGGATCAGTTCGGCATTACTCATGAATTATTCAACTTTTCCTGGTCAGAAATTTTTTCCGCTAGCTTCTCAACTTTTCGCAACCGGCGTGCCATCTCATCGAGTTGACGATAACGAACAGCATTCCTCCGCCAGCGACCGATCTCGTCAGCCATGCCGGGAAAACCACCATAGGTACCGGACTTGTCGATCGAAGTGGACACTCCGCTCCCTCCAGCCAACATCACCTGATCACAAATGGACAAATGCCCCGCAATTATGCACGCGCCTCCGATCATACAACCGGCACCAACTGTCGTGCTCCCGGAAACACCAGTTTGTGCGGCAATGGCCGTATGAGCGCCAATTACAACATTATGAGCAATCTGGATTTGGTTATCGAGCTTGACGCCCGCGCATATAACCGTGTCTTCGATTGCACCACGATCGATAGTTGTATTGGCGCCAATTTCGACATCATCGGCAATGGTGACACCACCAACCTGCGGAACCTTGGTCCAGCCGGCCTCATCCTGCGCAATGCCAAAACCATCAGCGCCAATCACACAGCCACTATGCAGCAAGCAGCGTCTGCCGATACGCACCCCATCATATACCGTCACATTGGCCATCAGGCGCGTATCGTCACCGATCTGCGAACCGCGGCCGATGACGCTATTAGGCCCGATGCTAACCCGTTCGCCCAACGTGGCACCATCCTCGATGACAGCGCCCGCTGCGACCTGACAGGAAGCGGCCAGCGTACAGCCTTTGCCAACAGAAGCCCGTGCATCAACCCCCGCAACCAGGGCAAACGGCGGATGTAACTCCGCAGCTACCCGGGCATAGACAGCATATGGATTTGGCGCCACGATGGCTGCCGCCGGACAGGCATCAACATGTTCTGCGCTGAGAATGACAGCTGCCGCCGCCGTGCTCTCAAGCTGCTGTCGGTATAGCTTATTGGCAAGGAAGGTGACCGAATCACACCCTGCAGCACTCAGTGTTGCTACATGAGAAACCCGGGCCTCAGGATCGCCGCGTAACTCGCAACCGTAACGTGCGGCAATTTCACCGAGGCTTATGCTCATCAATTGATTCCGGACATTCGTTTAGTTGCCCGCGGGCTGCTCAACATAACTTGCCTTGAGTCCGGACAGCACCTGCTCGGTGATCTCAAGTGCAGGACTGGCATACAGAACACCTTCACTGACGACCAGGTCATACCCCAGTTCCTTTGCATAACCCTGAACCTGGATCAGCAATTCACGCTGTAACTTGCCGAGTGATTCGTTGCGACGCAGGTTGACATCTTCCTGGAACTCCTGCTGACTTCGCGTCAGCTCACGCTCGTCACGGCGCAGATCACGCTCGGCATTACGCCGTTCTTCAGGCCCCATTACTTCCAGATCACGCTGGATCTTATCCTGCCTTTCCTGCAATTTGGTTTGCAGGGCAACAACCTCGCGTTGCCGCGGCGCAAACTCTTCCTGCAGGCCCTCCATAGCTCTGTTTGCCTGTGGTGATTCACTGAACAAGCGATTCATATTAACGAAACCAATCTTGATACCTTCAGCTTGTGCAACACTCGACAGCGCCAACAAAAAGGCCAGGATTACAAACAAGAATTTTATTCTTAAAAACATAAGTACCATCCATTAATAGAAAATCAGAATGCCCCACCAATAGAAAACTGGAATCGTTCGGATCGATCACCGAAATAACCATCGGCCTCATATGGGACCTGATTCTGTGGAAAAGCGTAACTAAACCTGAATAAACCCAATGGAGCAAGCCACTCAGCCGCGATTCCATATGAGTATTTCAGATCATCTGTATCGAAATCATACCTGATTTCGTTGCTCTCATTACAAAGCTCGGGCCTTGCATATGAGCTGCAACTTGTATTGTAAAATGTCACATTATCTGTCGAGAAAACATTGCCCACATCAAAAAACAACGTAAATCGAGCCCGCGAGCGCCAGCTATTAGGGATCGGCAGTATTAGCTGAGTCTGCGAGACCGTCAGCAAATTTCCGCCGTACGGATTACCAAAAGAATCATGGGGACCGAGACCATTCTCACGAAAACCACGCACCGTATTCGGGCCACCCGCATAGTGATTCCTGAAGGGCGGCAGGGCAGTCGTATCACCGAGTGCCTCACCAAAGCGAATATCAGCTTTAAACGACAGCGTGAACCACCGTGTCAACGGCATATAGTGCAGAAATGAGTAGTTCATAGTGTAATACTCAACATCGGCAATCGGTAGCGAGTAGTTAAGTATCAGGCTCTGCCGACTGCCCCGATCAGCAAATAACGAGCGATTACGTGAATCGTAAATCCAACCGGCAATAAGTTCATAGGTAGAAAACTTGGTACCACCCACCCCCGATTCGATGAAAGTATCGCCGTTGTGCAAAACCCATTCCTGAGCCTGTAGCGTACTACCCGTGGTCGCCAAAAGTTCCGCCGCATTCCAGCCGAAGCCAAGCACAATCGTCTGAAACTCTGTAAACGGATAGCTGTACTCGACTCTTGCCGACAATGTTTGCGTGTCCAGTTCAGATGCATCTGCTGTGAACTGGGTAATGTCCCGGTAGGCCATGCTCAGAGTACGACTGACACCGTTAATTGTACTGTAAGGATTCGTGTGCGACAGACTATAGATAGTTCGATACTGACCGGTATTCAGATCAGCAGCCACACGTGTACCGGTACCGAAAAAATTAGTGTGCACAAAATTGGCATTGAAAATCATTTTTTGAGATTCAGAATAACCGACACCGCCGCCAAACTGACCGGGAAGACCTTCCTTGATCTCAAAATCCACATCGACAAGATCTGGCGTTCCCGGTACCGGGTTTGTTTCAACCGCAACTTCTTCAATATACGGTAAGCGCTGCAACCGAACGCGCGATCTTTCGACTCTGTTATTGGACAGAAAGCCACTCTCAAACTGTCGCATTTCTCGACGAAATACTTCATCGGTGACGGAATCAGCACCGTTGAAGTTGATGCGGCGTACATAAACACGGTTCTTTGGATCAACGTAGAGCGTAAGTTCGACAGTTTTTTCTTCTACATCAAGCTCTGGAACCGGTTCGACAGTCGCAAACGAATAGCCCTCTTCACCAAGACGCAGACGGATCAACTCGGCACTTGATGAAATCAGGCGCTGAGAATAAATCTGCCCCGGCTTTACCTGTACAAATGGATTGAGTTGCTGCTCGGTAAGAATCAAATCACCGGCAAGACGAACATCGGATATTTTATAGCGGTCGCCTTCAATGATATTGACCGTAATAAAAATGTCTTCCTTTTCCGGCGAAATTGCAACCTGTGTCGACTCAATTGAGAAATCAGCAAAACCCCGATCCATGTAATAGGATCGTAGCGACTCCAGATCACCGGACAACGCTTCACGCGAGTAACGATCATCCTGACGAATGAATGACAACCAGTGTGGCGTCTTGAGCTCAAATGCCTCAAGCAGGTCTTTATCCGAATAGGTTGTATTACCGACCAGGTTTATTTGCCGGATTCGCGCACGATCACCTTCAACAATCTTGATTGCGATCCGCACCTTATTGCCGGCAACCTCTTCAACTTCGGCATTAACCTTGGCTGCATATTTACCCTGGCTGAAATACTGGTCGGTCAGGGACTGTTCTACCTCATCCAGAACCGAACGATTGAATGTTCGCCCGGCTTTCAGACCAATATCCGCCAGCGGCTGCTGTAGATCCTCAGTCTTGATATCCTTGTTTCCCTCAATCGTAAACGACTCGATCGAAGGTCGTTCAAGTACTGCAATTATAAGCGCATCACCATCACGGCGAAGTTCAACATTCTTGAAAAAACCCGTGGCGTAGACTGCCCGCATCGACTCCTGGATTCTTTTTTGATCAAGTGTGTCGCCAATATTAACCGGCAAATAATTAAATACCGTACCGTCCGAAATGCGCTGCAAACCCTCAATACGAATATCCCGCACGACGAAAGAGGACTGGGCCAGCAAACCCTCGGCGAACAGGCAGCACACAAGCAGCATGAAGGTGCGCGTGAACATCAATCCTGGTTTAAAAAGCATACAAAATCGCATCTCAGGCTCAACTAAAAATACGCGTCAGGTCATTATAAAAAGCAAAACTCATTAGCAGTAACAGGAATAAAATACCCATTTGCTGACCGAAGATTTGCATACGTTCGGATATTGGACTGCCTTTTATCGCCTCTACGATCTGATAGGCAATCTGCCCACCATCCAGCATCGGGATCGGCAGCAAATTCAGAATACCAAGACTGATACTGACAATCGCAAGAAAACTAAGGAAGGCGACAAGGCCGATACTGGCGCTCTGTCCGGCAAATTGTGCAATGTTGATTGGACCGCTGATATTCTTGATCGACACACCACCAGTCACCATACTTGCGAGCATCCGCACTGTCAGAGTTGTCATGTCCCAGGTTTTTGTTATCGCAACCGATAATGCAGCCAAAACCCCGTAACGTTGCTCGGCCCGCATCTCCGCCATCAGGTCGTCAACGATCAGCACCGAAGTTCCTATGCGCCCGATCGACTCACCGCCTTCCTCGGCGACGCCAATGTGAATCTCAAACTGATGCTCAAGGCCATCACGTAAGACCGTCACGGTCATCGTTTGCTCAGGGCGCACGCGTATAAACTCAACCCACTCTGTCCATGACGAAATTGGCTCACCATCAGCAGCAATCACCTCGTCCCCGGCAAGCAAACCGCCACGCTCTGCAGGGCCACCAGGCGTTAATTTATCAATAACTGCCGGCACAACCGGCGACCAGGGGCTGAATCCCAGGCCGGTAAACAGCTGGCCCGGTTCAGTCAATTCCGACTCCCGCCCGGCGGCGAGCATAACGACACGACGTTCACCTCCATCCTGACCGGTAACCTGAAGTTCGATTTCACCCGCATCAAGCAGTTGCCCGAGAATTTCAAGCACCGCTCCCTCCCAGGTTGCAACAGCCCGAGCGCCGACCGCATTGATTTCGTCACCGGCGAGCACCCCGGCGCGAGCCGCGATCGTAGCCGGCTCTACAGCCCCGATAACCGGCTTAAGTCCCGGCACCCCGACCATGTACATACACCAGTAGGCACCGATCGCAAACAGGAAATTCAGTAACGGTCCGGCTACCAGAACAGCTGTCTTGACCGGGGGCGACTGACGATTGAAGGCGCGTTCCTGCTCATCCAGCGATACGGCACAATCGCGCTCATCAAGCAACTTGACGTAGCCACCGAACGGAATGGCCGAAATACAGAATTCTGTCTGATCCTGGCCATATTTCTTAATCCACAGCGGCCGGCCAAAGCCGATCGAGAAACGTAGCACCTTCACGCCGGCAATACGTGCGACGATATAATGCCCCCACTCGTGTACCGCAACGAGAATGGCTATCGCAATAATAAAGGAGAGGATATTGGTAACAAATGCGTCCATCAAAAACTCAAATTACTTACTCTTAATCACCTGCTAACAATCCGATCCAGATCATTTCAAGAACGAACAGCGGCACCGCCGCCGCCACACTGTCAACGCGATCGAGAACACCACCATGCCCGGGGAACAGATTACCACTATCCTTGAGCCCGGCATTACGTTTAAACATACTTACTGTCAGATCACCAACTACTGAAATAACCGTCACACTGACCGCCAGTGGAATGAGAAACCACGGCGACCAATCAAACCACCATGAACCACACCATGCAACGCCGATTGCGCCGATAATACCGCCGCCCAGACCCTCCCAGGTCTTTCCGGGACTGACCTTGGGCAGTAATTTCGTGCGCCCCAGGTAGCTGCCCACAAAATAGGCGCCGATGTCCGCCGCCCAGACTATCATTAGCACGAACCATACATATTCCGGACCTCGCCCGGGTACCGACAATAATGCCGCCAACGCTACCCAGGCAGGTATCACGACAAGCACTCCGCAGACAGCGCCGAAAGCCGGACTGATCTTGATCGGGAACCGCAACAGGCAAATAAAGGCAACCGCCCACCACAGCACACTGAGCCACAGCAGTGGCTGAAGTGCAGCACGATCAGAAAACAGCCACAATGAAGCCGCCATCAAAACCAGCAACAAACCAGTATAAGCAGCCCGAGCAGAAAAACGCTTAAGCGGCAAAAACGCACTCCATTCCCAGGCTCCAGCCGCGATAAACACACCGAGCACGGCGATTGCAGCCGATAAAGGCAAAGCAAAGAAAATAATGAGCAGGACGGGCAACAGCACTACAGCAGTCACAACACGTTGTAAAAGCTTATTCATCCGGATGCCAGCAAGATTAAAACAAATGCCGTTCAGTCCGCACCGGCTTCTTTTTGATTGCCAAGCTGACCAAAGCGACGTTGTCGCTGTCTGAAAAATTCAAATGCCGATGCCAGATCCACGCTGTCAAAAACCGGCCAAAGAGTGTCGGTAAAATGTATTTCGCTATAAGCCAGGTTCCATAATAAAAAATTACTAACCCGTTTTTCTCCACCCGTGCGTATTAACAGGTCAGGATCATCATACAAAGCCAGCGACAGATGCCGGGAAACCATCGCCTCATCTATACCCTCAACCTTGAGTTCACCGGCATCTACCTTGGCTGCAATTTGCCGGATTGCCTGAGTAATGTCCCAACGCCCGCCAAATGCGACAGCCAGCATCAGGGTCATACGAGAGTTTGCCGCTGTTTTATTTTCAGCGTCTTCGATTCGCTTTTGCAGGATTGTCGGCAGATTGTCGCGCGCACCGATAAACCGCAACCGAATTCCGTTATCGTGCAACACTGAAACCTCGCGCTGCAAAACCTCGATAAACAGGCGCATCAACGCGTTAACTTCTTCCGCCGGACGCTGCCAGTTTTCACTGCTGAAAGCGAACAGGGTCAGGGTTTCGACCCGGGCCTCGGCACATGCCTCTACAACCCGGCGCGCCGACTTGACACCTGCCCGGTGGCCGGCCAACCGGGGGCGCCCGTTCTGCGCCGCCCAGCGACCATTACCGTCCATGATGATGGCAACATGGCGCGGTATCGAGCAGGCCTGGTTGTCAATATTCTTAATCATCAGTATTTACATTATAATTACTTCAGAACTCCATGATTTCTTGCTGTTTTTCTTCGCAAATTTTATCGACATTTGCAATATGGCTGTCGGTAAGCACCTGGATGTCCTGCTCGGCCCGACGTTCCACATCTTCGGAAATCTCCTTTTCCTTTAGCAAATCCTTCAGATCATGAATCGAATCACGGCGAATATTGCGAATGGCAATACGCCCGTTTTCAGTATCGTGCTTGACGAGTTTTACCAAATCGCGACGCCGCTCCTCAGTCAATACCGGCAGCGGCACACGAATGACAGTACCTGCGGAGGTCGGTGTCAGACCCAGATCTGAGTTCATAATCGCTTTCTCAACCACCGAAATCATCGGTTGCTCCCAGGGCGTTACCGTCAGAGTCCGTGCATCTTCAATAGCTATATTGGCGACCTGGTTCAACGGCGTATTCGTGCCATAGTAATCGACTTTAATATGTTCAAGCAGGCCGGTATGGGCGCGACCGGTACGCAACTTCTTGAAAGTCTGGCGCAACGCCTCAACGCTCTTGTCCATACGCTTGTTCGCATCTTTCTTGATATCCTCAATCACTGCTCACCCTCCGTGCCGCATGCCTTAATCACCCTTCACCAATGTACCAATAGCTGCACCACCAACCAACTGCACCAGCGCCCCCGGAACATTCATATCAAATACCCGGATCGGTACGTTATTGTCACGACACATCACTATGGCTGTCGCATCCATAACCTGCAGCTTATCGGCCAGCACCTTGTCGTAGCTCAGTTCCGTATAGTGTTCGGCATTCTTGTCTTTAACCGGGTCTGCCGCGAAAACGCCGTCGACTTTAGTGGCTTTGACAAGCAGATCGGCATTAATTTCAATTGCCCGCAATGCCGCAGCCGTATCAGTGGTAAAAAACGGGTTGCCGGTTCCGGCAGAGAATATTGCCACCCGACCCTTTTCAAGATGCCGGACAGCGCGCCGACGAATATAGTCTTCAGAAATCTGATGAATCTGCAATGCCGACATGACCCGCGCATACCCACCGATACGTTCAATCCCGTCCTGCAACGCCAGCGCATTAATCATCGTTGCTAACATGCCCATATGATCACCGGTCACCCGGTCCATCCCGGCTTCAGACAACCCGGCACCACGAAAAATATTGCCACCACCCACTACGACCCCGATTTCCACACCAAGGCTCTGCGCCTCAAGAACCTCCTTGGTGATGCGCTTGAGGGTCTCCGGTTCAATACCGTAGCCGGCATTACCCATCAGGGCTTCGCCACTGAGCTTTAATAAAATCCGACGATAGGCTAAAGCAGGCTTGTTCACGGCTTTACAGACTCCGGCAATTCACAATAAACCGCCGGTGACAGCGGGTTAGTAAAGATCCGGACTAAACGGCAAACGGTTCCCGGCGCCATCAGACCTGATCTTGTTAAGCGACCGACCCGAACAAAACCTGGTGGCAGCCCCGGCATTAACATGGCTCAACCGCTGGCCTTGACTTGGGCCTCAACCTCTGCAGCGAAGTCTTCAACCTTTTTTTCAATTCCTTCGCCCACTTCGAGACGAATGAAACTGTGGACTGTTGCGGCATGTTTTTGCAACAACTTACCAACATTAATGTCAGGATCCTTGACGAACGGCTGTCCAAGCAAAGTAATTTCGCCCAGGTATTTACGCAACCGCCCAGCAACCATTTTCGCCACAATTTCAGCCGGCTTACCCTCTTGCTCAGCCTGCTCAGAGAGGATCCGGCGTTCATTCTCCAGCATTTCCGCAGGTACGTCATCAGCTGAAATGCAGTCCGGATTCGACGCGGCAATATGCATTGCAACATCCTTACCGAGTTGCTCATCGCCACCCTCGATATCAACCAGCACACCGATTCTGATGCCATGCAAATAATGCGCAACCCGGCCTTTCGGCGTAACGATTTCGCAGCGACGTACGGCTATCTTTTCACCAATTTTCGCAACAAGCTCATTGCGCTTTACCTCGAAGGTATCACCGTCGACCTCGATCGACATCAACGCTGCCACATCGTCCGGTCGATTAGCCAACGCCAGTTCAGCAGCCTGACGTGTGAATGCAAGAAAATTCTCATCCTTGGCGACGAAGTCAGTTTCACAATTCACTTCAACCATAACGGCACAGCCGTCACCAACTGCCAGTTCAACCCGTCCCTCCGCAGCAATGCGACCGGCTTTTTTCTCAGCTGAAGCCTGACCTTTCTTACGCAGATATTCCTGTGCACCCTGCAGGTCACCATCGACCTCTACCAGGGCCTTCTTGCATTCCATCATTCCTGCTCCGGTCATCTCCCGGAGTTCTTTTACCAAACTTGCTGTAATCGCCATTTCCTGATCTCGCTATATTCAACCCTTTCAATCGAGAGTTGTTACACCTCGTACGTGTGTAGTCTAGGATTTTGTCTCCGGCTCTGCAGCAGCATCCGGCACATCGGCCTCTGTAGCAGCATCCGGCACATCGGCCTCTGTAGCAGCATCCGGCGCAGCAGCCTCTGCAACAGCATCCGGCGCAGCAGCCTCTGCAACAGCATCCGGCGCATTGGCCTCTGCACTCGCCTGTCGTTTCTCACTGGGATCAATCTTGGCGGCTGTCCCGCTGCGAGGCTTGCGACCCGCGCGTTTTGGCGTTTGCTTGGTCGGTCGCCCTTCGGCATCCAGTTCAACAAACTCGTCTTCGCCACTCGGCAAGGTCGGTAGCGCATCCTTGCCGTCCAAAATAGCATCGGCAATGCCTGCCGCGTACAAATCGGCGGCCCGCATCGCATCATCATTACCCGGAATAATGTAATCGACATCATCCGGTGAACAATTTGTATCAACCACACCGATAACCGGGATGCCGAGTACCTTAGCCTCATGAACGGCAATATTCTCGTAACCGACATCGACGACAAATACGGCATCGGGCAACGAGCCCATATCCTTGATACCGCCAAGCGTCCGTTCCAGCTTCGCCTTCTCGCGATGATGCCCCAGAACTTCCTTTTTGGTCAGGCGTTCGAATGAGCCGTCATCTTCCATCAGTTCGATACTTTCCAGGCGCTTGATCGACTGCCTGATGGTTTTAAAATTTGTCAACATCCCGCCAAGCCAGCGGTGGTTTACATACGGCATACTGCAACGCATGGCCTGTTCGCGCATGGCGTTACCCGCCGCACGCTTGGTACCCACAAACAGTACCTTGCCGTGATTCGATGCCAGCGTTTTGACAAAATTGCACGCGGTCCGATACATTGGGACCGTCTGCTCCAGATTAATAATATGGATATTATTTCGTGCACCGAAAATATAGGGTGCCATTTTGGGATTCCAGTACCGGGTCTGGTGTCCGAAATGGACACCCGCTTCCAGCATCTGGTGCATACTGACCTGAGCCATGATTTACTCCTGTATGGGTTGGGCCTCCATACACCCCAAACAACAACCTGACTTTTTGGTCAGGCACCCAGCCGCTTGTGTCGGTGTATGTGTGGATTTAATTGCCTCAAGGGCGCGCGCTTTATACCATACCCGGGTTCCAGCAACAATGTGCAGGCATTGAACTACCCGAACGGCTTGCAACCCATCCATATCGGTTGAACGGATACAGGCTGTCGAATTTCATTACAACTTTGCGCCTGAATGGACGGGGTCCCAGGTAATACGCACACTACCCGGAGCCGGCATTAACCGGCACGGCAAACGGACTTTACTGCAACCTATGACAATCATTTGCAAAACTCCCGCCGAACAGGACCTGATGAGAGTGGCCGGTCGCCTGACAGCTGATGTGCTGGATATGATCGGCCAATATGTCCAGCCTGGTGTATCAACCGATGAACTTGACCGGATTTGTCATGACTATATCGTCGAAACGCAGCAAGGCATCCCGGCACCGCTGAATTATCGGGGGTTTCCCAAATCGATCTGTACATCAATCAACCACGTCGTCTGCCACGGCATTCCCAGCAATAAAAAACTGCGTAACGGAGATTGCGTCAATATTGACATTACTGTGATCAAGGATGGATTCCACGGGGACAGCAGTCGCATGTTCCATGTCGGCAAGCCAAACCTGCAGGCACAGCGCACGGCTCAAGTTGCACTCGATGCGTTATGGCATGGCATCGATCAGGCTCTGCCCGGTGCCCGTTTCGGTGATATCAGCCATGCCATTCAAAAGCATATCGAAGCACACCATTGTTCTGTCGTGCGTGAATATTGTGGTCACGGGATTGGAAGCAACTTTCACGAGGATCCGCAGGTGCTGCACTACGGCCAGCCAAATAGCGGCAATGAGATTTTACCGGGGATGACTTTTACGATCGAACCAATGGTCAACGCCGGCAAACGACATGTCCGGCTGATGCCTGACAAATGGACCGTGGTCACCAAGGACCACTCGCTGTCGGCACAATGGGAACATACCATTCTTATCACCGAAGACGGCAATGAGATCCTGACCCTCGGAGCGGCAGAACGCGCTAAATGAAGGATTTCACCAACCCCCCAGTTGCAGATCTGACCTTATCGCAACCCGTCGAGGAACTCCGGCTGGCTGACGAAGTCCTGACCAACCAGGTCCTGAACGACGAAATCCGCACCACTGTCGGCGACCGAACCATTGCATGGGAACGCATAACAGGGATGCTGACGGCTCCGGAGCCTGGGCAACTCAAGTATGTGCTGGCCTGCGGCAGCGCTGCACTGGCTCAATTGTTTCGGCTCGGTGAATCTGCCGGTCAACTCGTCAGGGATCGTGCTCGCCTCGTCGATCTCGTGGTCTGCTCAGCGTGGCAACTGACTACCGCCAACACCCTGTCCACAGTCATGACAAGCCTCGTCGCAGTCGGCGGATATGGCCGTGGAGAACTGCACCCACATTCAGATGTCGATGTACTTATCCTGCTGAATGATGCAGACAAGCACAACGCTGAAGAGCCCCTGTCTGGTTTCCTGGCCCTGCTCTGGGACCTCGGTCTCAAAGTCGGTCACAGCACCCGAACAATAGACGAGTGCAGCCGTGAATCCGAGCGGGATATTACGGTAGTAACGACCTTGATGGAATCACGCTTGCTGACGGGTTCTCAGCCATTGTTTGCCGCCATGCAAACTGCCGTGATGCCTGACCGGATATGGCCCGCACGTTACTTCTTCGAGGCCAAGCTCAGAGAGCAGCAGGCCCGGCACCATCGCTATGGTGATACGGCTTATAACCTTGAACCCAATATCAAGGGTAGTCCGGGCGGCTTGCGCGATATTCAAATGATCCTCTGGGTTACACAACGACACTTTGGCTCCAACAATCTGAGTGAACTGGTTGGCCACGGGTTCCTGACCCCGGGACAATTACGCCTGCTGCAGCAGGGCCGGGAATTCCTGTGGCGACTTCGTTTCGCCCTGCATGTACTGACCAGGCGTGGTGAAGATCGCCTGCTATTCGATTACCAGATGAAAATTGCTCATTTGTTCGGTTACAAAGATGCAACCTTCATGCTGGCTGTCGAGCAATTGATGCAGCGTTATTACCGTACCGTCATGGATCTGAGTCGGCTGAATGAGATGCTTTTGCAGCGGTTTCAGGAAGAAATCCTGATGAATCCCGAGGTCATTCCCGAACAACTGACCGAGCGATTTCAAACCAGGAACGGTTTTCTGCAAGTTGCCAACAGTGATGTTTTCAAGCAGACACCATCCGCCCTGCTCGAGCTTTTTCTGCTACTGCAGCAACATCCGGAGCTCAAGGGTGTCAGCGCATCTACGATTACCGCAATCAAGCGCAACCTGCATTTAATCGATGATGAATTCAGACAGGATCCACATAACCACGAATTGTTCATGCAAATTATCAGCGCACCCGAAGGTGTTACTCATGAATTACGGCGCATGAACACCTACGGTGTACTGGGTCGCTATATCCCGGCCTTTGGGCGCATCATCGGCCGCATGCAATACGACCTGTTTCATAGTTATACGGTCGATGCTCACACCTTGTTTGTCGTCAGCAATCTACGCCGTTTTGCACTGTCGCGTTTTGATCACGAATTTCCCGACTGTTCTGCAATTATGCAATCATTACTGAATCCCGAGATTGCTTATCTCGCCGGACTATTTCATGACATTGCCAAGGGCCGTGGCGGCGATCATTCCAAACTCGGCGCCGTCGATGCCGAATCTTTTTGCCTGGAACACGGCATGGCCCGGTATGATGCACACCTTGTCGCCTGGCTCGTGCGCCACCACCTGACGTTATCAATAACCGCACAAAAAAAAGATATCGGCGACCCGAATGTCATTCACGAATTTTCTGCAACGGTCGGCGACGAACAACATCTGGATTACCTGTACCTGCTGACCGTAGCCGATGTACGTGCCACCAACCCGACACTATGGAACTCTTGGAAAGCACAGCTGCTTGAAGGTCTGTACCGGTTGACCAAGCAGGCATTGCGGCGTGGTCTTACCAACCCGATCGACAAAGATGAACTCATCGCCAAGCGGAAACAAGAAGCACACATACTGCTGACCCAGGCAGGACTGAGTGATGAAAAAACAGATTTGGTCTGGAGTTACTTCACTGATGAATATTTCCTGCGTTGCCGGCCGGAAGAAATTGATTCGCATACACGCTTGTTTGCCAGCCAGGCAGGCGACCAGCCTACCATTATGATCGACCTCATGGAACAGGCGTATCATGGCGGCACAGCCCTGTTCCTGTTTACACCGCAACCATTCTATGCCTTTGCCACCTCGACAGCCGTACTGGATGAACTCGGCCTGAATATTGTCGATGCCAGGATCATCCCGTTGCACAACCAATATCAACTGACGACGTTTGTCATCATCGAACAAAGTGGCGAACGAATTTCAGACCACGCACGACTTAAATTAATCAAGAGCCGACTGACCCACGCCCTGACCTCCAGCCCCAGTCTCCCGGTAACCGTAACCCGCCGCGCACCCCGTCAGGTGCGTTTATTTGACACCGCAACACTCATCAGCTTCACCCAGGATGACACCAATTGCAGAACGATCATGGAAATTGTTGCCGGGGACAGACCCGGTCTGCTATATGAAGTCAGCCAGATTTTACGCAACCATGAAATTGGAATTCAGACGGCAAAAGTGCTGACCATTGGTGAACGGGCAGAAGATGTTTTCTTCATTACCAATCGCTCGGGCAACCCGTTATCAGCCGATGCCTGCCGGAAACTGGAAGCGGATTTACTCAGCGCATTATCAGATAAGACGATGTGATCGCCGAATACCCTATAATTCGGCCAACCAAAACCGGATAACCATCATGGAAGACCTGAAGACCATTATTGAAACGGCGTTTGACCAGCGACAAGCTCTCGACCTGAGCAATCCTGACCCGGAACTTCAGGCCGGCATCCTGTCAGCCATTGAACTGCTGGACAGTGGTCAGGCCCGCGTCGCGGAGAAAGGCCCGCACGGCTGGATCGTCAACCAGTGGCTTAAAAAAGCCGTACTGCTGTATTTCGGCATCGAACAAAGCCGCTGTATCGACGGCGGCCATACAAACTACTTTGACAAAGTGCCCTTGAAATTTACCGGCATGAGCCAGGCTGATTTCGATCATGCCGGCATCCGGGTCGTGCCAAACGCAGTTGCGCGCAAGGGTGCCTATATCGCAAGCGGTGTTGTATTGATGCCCTCTTACGTCAATATCGGCGCCTTTATTGACAGTGGCACGATGGTAGACACCTGGGCCACAGTCGGCAGTTGCGCGCAAATTGGCAAAAATGTTCACTTATCCGGCGGCGTGGGCATCGGCGGCGTTCTTGAACCCATCCAGGCCGGCCCGACCATTATAGAAGACGACTGTTTTATTGGCGCCCGCTCGGAAATCGTTGAATGTGTCATCGTCGAATCGGGCGCTGTAATCTCGATGGGCGTCTTTATCGGCCAAAGCACACGAATTTATGACCGGGACAAAGATGAAGTTATCTATGGCCGGGTTCCGGCCGGATCCGTCGTTGTATCCGGAACGCTGCCGTCAAGCAAAGGTCAATGCAATCTTTACGCTGCTGTCATCGTCAAACGCGTCGATGCCAAAACCCGCGCCAAGACAGGCATTAACGATCTGCTGCGTTCAGAATGAAACGGGCTGCGTAAATCATGACTGATATGCTGAAATTCACTCAACAGCTGATCAGTCGGCAATCGGTAACACCCGATGATGCCGGCTGCCAGGAACTGATTGCCGAGCGTCTGAGAAAATCCGGTTTCGAGTGTGAAACACTTAAATTCGGTGAGGTAACCAACCTCTGGGCACGACGCGGCCAGTCTGCGCCATTATTTTGTTTTGCCGGTCATACCGATGTCGTCCCATCCGGACCGGAAGATCAATGGGACTCCGACCCGTTTGTGCCGGATATTCGTGATGGCATCCTCTACGGACGTGGCGCGGCCGACATGAAAGCCAGTCTCGCAGCCATGGTTGAAGCTACCGAGGAATTCATCCGCAACTATCCGCAGCATCCTGGCTCAATCGCCTTTTTGATCACCAGCGACGAGGAAGGCCGCGCTCGTGAAGGCACGAAGAAAGTAATCGAAACGCTGGATGCACGGGGTGAAAAAATTGACTGGTGCATGATCGGTGAGCCTTCCTGCAACGAACAACTCGGTGACACGATTCGTATCGGCAGACGCGGATCGCTAAGTGGCATGCTAACCGTACACGGGCAACAGGGTCACATCGCTTATCCGCAACTGGCTGACAATCCTATTCAGCGTTTTGCCCCGGTGCTTGCAGACCTGTATGAGCGAGTTCTTGACAGCGGCAATGAATATTTTCCTCCGACCAGTTTTCAGCTGGTAAAGATCGAAAGTGACAGCGGTGCACCGAATGTCACACCCGAATCTCTATATGCCCGTTTTAATTTCAGATACTCGACGGTATGGCATCACAAGCAATTACAGGAGTTTGTCGAAAAACTACTTGATAAACACGGACTCAACTATTCCCTGAAGTGGCATTTATCCGGTGCGCCGTTCCTAACCCCCGAAGACCGGCTGTCTGAGGCCACGCTACAGGCTGTCACCGAGATTACCGGCCTGACACCGGAACTGTCGACCGGCGGCGGCACTTCAGACGGACGCTTCATCGCACCGAGCGGTGCACATGTTGTTGAATTCGGACCCGTCAACAAATCGATTCACAAAGTGAACGAATGTATACCGGTTGGTGACATCGAACGGATTAAAAATGTTTATTTGCAGACTCTGCAGATCATGCTGGCTGACGATTCGTCCAGTTAAGCCATACGCCCCAGCCCCCCAGCGCCAGAAAACAGATCAGCACCCAGCTTGGCATGGATAAGCCCAGCAATCGCCAGACAACCTCGGCACACTCTCCGGAGCCGGACAGGACCATATTGAGCACCTCGAGCATCGGAAACGTATCGACCATGAAGTCCAGCCCGGGGCCACACGCTGGTACCTGGTCTTTCGGCAGATTTTGCAACCAAACATGACGACCGGCTACACCAACCCCCGCCAGGGCCGGGACAGCCAACAGTACGGCATAGATACGCCGACCCATCCGACCCGCCGGATGTATGGCTGCCAGCAGGAACACGCATCCCAGCGTGATCAACGCAATACGTTGAAATATGCATAACGGGCATGGCGCCAGGAGCAAGACATACTGTGTAAACAAAGCAAATCCGAACATGCCGACACAGACAATGAATGCAGCAAAATTACCGATGCGTGGCTGAAAAAGCAGTGCGCGCAACGCATTAAGAATATCGATAATCACGATTAACAGAATAACCCTCAATAAGTGACCTTGTCACGTATATAGTTTGGCAGTGCCTCTGCTGCGCTAACCGTCAGACCGTCACAAAACTGCCGGCTGGCCAGTAGCAGAAGATCGACCGCCGACGGCATTAAGGTAAAGTCTGATCCGACGATCTGCGCCGGGTGATTTTCAAGTAATGCGGGGTATGCGGACCAACCCGGGCCCGCGGCAAAAAATGACAGGTCCGATGCCAGCCTGAACTGTTCAGGATCAACCAGGCAATCCGCTACCACCTCTTGCAGCCCGGTCGAAGAATCGCCGCTATAAACCCCCAGATAGGCTTCCCCCATGCGCGCATCAAAACACGGTGCTACGCAATCAACACCATGCCTGCGTACCGCGCCGGCAGCCAACGAGGCCAGACTGGAAACCCGGGCAACCGGTATGCCAACACCGTAAGCCAGGGCCTGGGCTGCGGCCGCTGCAACGCGCAAACCGGTAAACGCACCGGGGCCACAACCAAAAGCAATACAGTCCAATGCCGCAAGCTCCAGCCCCAGGTCTTCCAGCACCTCGTTAACACCTGAGTAGATTTCACGTGACTGCAAAGACGGAACCGGGTATTCACGACAGCTGGTTTGCGTGTCTATGCAGGCGGCAACACTGCCGACGCCGGCCGCCAGTTCGATCGCCAGGCAGGTAAATTCTTTGTGTGCGTCCTGGGTCATAATCCGGCACCTCCATGCTCCGCGTAGAACTCACGAATCATATCCAGTTCCCGAACGACCGGCATCGGCGGCAAACTCGACATAAACACACGGCCATAGCTTTTTTCCGTCAGGCGCGGATCGCAGATCATGACCACACCATAATCGTCATAGTCACGAATCAGCCGGCCTACACCCTGCTTCAGGCTTAGCACGGCCTGTGGCAACTGGTAATCACGAAACGGATTACCGCCCTGATTACGGATAGCTTCGAGACGGGCAGCAAGTAGCGGATCACCCGGTGCAGCAAAGGGCAACCGGTCAATCGCAACCAGCACGAGATCGTGGCCGCGGATATCAATCCCCTCCCAGAAAGTTGCCGTTCCCAGCAGCACCGCACGTGGCTGGGCAGCAAATTGCTCAAGCAACCGGGTTCGCGGCTCGCTGCCCTGGACCAGCAACGGAAAATTGAAATCCTCATCATCACCGAGCAGTTCTGCCGCCCGCCGTAATGCCCGATGACTGGTGAACAACAGAAAAGCATGACCACCACTGGCTATGACCGCGGCACGCATAGCGGCGACAGCCTGATCCGTAAACTTGGGATCATTCGGCTGGGGCAGATTCCGGGGCAAGTACAGGCGGGCAATCTGCGCAAAAGGAAACGGACTCGGAATCTGCCGGGTTTTGATGTCCTGCAGGCCAATACGACTGATAAAGTGCTGGAAATCATCCCTGACCGCCAGTGTCGCCGAGGTAAATACCCATGCCGCGGGGCGCGATTCGAGCAAGGCGGACAACTCCTCGGCCGTATCCAGCGGGGTGACATTAGCCGTGAAAGTACGCCGGGCCAGCCTGATCCAGCGCAGCCCCTGATCATCACGCGCAGAGTCAATAGCCTCGAATGCGGCAAACATCGACCCGGCCCGCTGGCGGCATCGCTGCAGCCCCGGGCTTAAATCCTCAAACGCAGCCAATGCAGAACTCAGCTCGTCCAGCGACGCCCCGAGCGCCGCAAAGGCGGATCTGAAATCATCCCGGGTCGCATCCCAGGGCAGATTTGCCACCCCATCACTTAGCGTTAATCGCGCATCAGCGGCTGTCTTGCGCAGTTCATCGAGTCTTTGATCAAGTGAGCCGTCGAACGCACCGCTACGAACCAATTCACTGCGCACATCTCCAGCAAGATCGAGTACCTGCCCGGTGCCGAGTCCGATCGTAAAAAAGCCCTGGGCAACATCGGGAAACCGGTGCGCTTCGTCGATAATGAGCGCATCGGCACCCGGCAGGAGTTGTCCAAAACCCTCTTCCTTCATGGCCAGGTCAGCCATTAGCAAATGATGATTAACCACCACCATTTCGGCCTCGCGGGCCGCATGCCGGGCTGCCACAACATGACAATCATCGAACAGCGGACAACGTGAGCCGAGGCAGTTATCAACGGTGGAGGTTACCCGGGGCCACAGCGATGAATTTTCGGACAATTCGCTGACCTCGGCGATATCACCGGTCAGGGTTCGCTCTGCCCATCGTGAGAGCAGGCGGATATCGTCACCATGACGCGACATCGGTAACTCATCGGCTGCAGCGGTCAACTGATTCAGTCGATACAGACACAGATAATTTGCTCTTCCCTTCAGTAGCTGAGCATCGACCGGTCGCCCCACTGCCTTGCCCAGCATCGGCAGGTCACGATGAAATAACTGATCCTGCAACGTCTTGGTCCCGGTTGAAATAACGACTCGCAGCCCGGAATCAAGGGCCGGTATGAGGTAGGCCAGAGTTTTCCCGGTACCCGTGCCCGCTTCAACTACAAGACTGTGGCCCTCGACCAATGCTGCAGCAACCCCTTGCGCCATGGCCAGTTGCTCGGGTCGCGGCCGAAAACCTGTCAGGCAGGCAGCAAGCGGGCCCCCTGCACCGAACAGGGCGGTTAAATTAGCATCAGTCATCGTTAATAAAAGCGAATATTAAATAAAATATCAAAAACGTTGAAAATGTTCCCTGGTTGCAGATTCATCTGCAGCCCGGGGCGAATCCTAACCTTCCAACCATCCTGTGGAGGTTATCTAATCCTAATTGTCGCATCAGGGGCCAAAACAGGCTCAATCCTGGCTGACCCTCGATGACGTATCTGTATAATATGCGTTCCCTGCAGTCGGCCGCATGAATAATGACACAGACGATATAGCACAGACGCCCCTTTAATCTACTTTGAACACACGCAACGGCAATGCCTGCCAAGGAACGGTATGACGACAAGCAACAAATCGCTTCAGCAATGGGTCGACACGGTCGCCGCACTGACAATACCCGACGACATCCACTGGTGTGATGGCAGTGAGTCAGAATACCAGGGCCTGATCAACCAGATGCTCGATAGTGGCGATCTGATCAAACTCAATGACAACTACCAGAACTGCTATCTGCACCGATCTAATCCAACTGATGTTGCGCGCGTTGAACACCTGACCTTCATCTGCACTCCGGAAGAAGAAGACACCGGATCAAATAATCACTGGAAGCCGCCAGCTAAAGCTCACGAAATGATGGATGAGCTGTTCTCCGGCTGCATGCAGGGCCGCACGATGTATGTCATCCCCTATTGCATGGGTCCGATCGATTCACCGTATTCTCGCTGTGGTGTCGAAATTACCGACAGCCCATACGTTGTTGCCAACATGAATCTCATGACCCGGATGGGCCAACCGGCACTTGAACGAATCGAGCAGGAAGGACAATTCGTACGTGGTCTGCATTCAACCGGTGAACTCGATCCGGAGCGACGCTTCATCATGCATTTCCCCGAAGAACTGATGATCCAGAGCTTTGGCTCAGGCTATGGCGGCAATGCCCTGTTGGGCAAAAAATGCCATGCCCTGCGCATAGCCAGTTCACAGGCACGCAAGGAAGGATGGCTTGCGGAACACATGCTGATTGTCGAAATAGAAAGCCCCGAGGGCGAAAAGCATTACCTGGCCGCCGCATTCCCATCGGCTTGCGGTAAAACCAACCTGGCCATGCTGATTCCACCCGAAGCTCTGGCCGGCTGGAAAGTTCGCACCATTGGCGATGATATCGCCTGGCTGCATCTTGACGAAACCGGCCAGCTACGTGCCATTAATCCCGAAGCGGGTTATTTCGGCGTCGTTCCCGGCACCAATGAGAACACCAACCCTAACGCTTACGAAACGATCCAGTCTGATACGATCTTCACCAATGTCGCGGTTACCGCCGACAACGAACCCTGGTGGGAAGATAAAACCTCCGGTGTACCAACCGTTGACTGGAAGGGCAACCCGTTTAGCGACGAGAACGGCCCAGCCGCGCATCCCAACTCCCGGTTTACGGTATCGGCCAGGAAGAACCCGGCTTATTCACCGCTGGCCGAGGATCCGGCAGGTGTGCCGATTAGTGCGATTATTTTCGGTGGCCGACGACGTACCCTCGCACCACTCGTCTACCAGGCCAAAGACTGGAACCACGGCGTCCTGATCGGTGCCGGTGTCGCCTCGGAAACCACTGCCGCTGCAACCGGCGAAGTTGGCGTCGTGCGTCGCGACCCAATGGCCATGAAGCCGTTTTGCGGTTACAACTTTGCTGACTACTGGGATCACTGGCTACAATTTGGCGAGCGCTCGGACAACTTGCCAAAAATATTCCATGTCAACTGGTTCCGTCGCGATGAAAACGGGCGCTTCCTGTGGCCCGGGTTTGGTGAAAATCTGCGCGTTTTAAGCTGGATCATTGATCGTTGCCAAAACCGTACCGATGCAGTTGAAACACCGATTGGCTACCTGCCGCGCGCTGCAGACATCGACACCAAGGGACTCGATATGCAGCCCAACGACATGGAAACATTACTCAGTATCGATACCGCGAGTTGGCGCGAAGAAATACAGGCTATCGGCACATATCTGCAGGGATACGGGAATCGTTTACCGGAAAAACTAAGCGCTGAGCACCGGAAGATTTCCAAGCTGCTTGACTGAATCCCGGGTTCGCGACCCAAGCCACCGTTACAGGCGATATATTCAAAGAATCTCGTAAGCTATTGCAAATACTGAACCCGGCGCTGCCATCTTGCCCAGGCCTATAATGCCGCTGCCGAACAATTGCATGCTGTCGCGGCGAATATAGAATTCCTCGCCGTCCTCACGCTGCACGAATGTGCCATTGGTGCTCTTGTCAATCAACATGAAACGATTCTTGTTGCACTCGATGCAGGCGTGGACGCGGGATATCAACTGCCCTTTGACCACCACATCATTCTCATCCGCTCGACCCAATGTCGCAACAACCAAACCATCCTCACCCATTACAACCTCTTCACTACCGACGCGCAGACACAGTTTACCTGGAGCCGTGTCGGGTGAAGCCTCCATCATGATGGAGGGCAACATGCTGGTCGCCTCTTCCGGTTGCCAGAGCACCTCGAACATGGCGACCTCATCGGACTGGCCGCGTACCATTGCGATATCAATCTGTCGCGCGAGAGCCCGCCACTCACCACTGAACTGCTCAACGGTGACTGCCGTGGTAATGATCTGTCCGGCCTTTGCCTGAGATGTCATGCGGTTCGCCGTATGCACGGCAGCACCAAAAATATCCCGATTCTCGAAGATGACGGAACCATAGTGACTGCCGATGCGAATCGACACGTGGGTACTTTCAGGGGCCAGCGAATAGTTGTTCGTAATGCGCTGTTGCATCTTGCTTGCAGCATTCATCGCATTATCAGCCGATGGAAATATCGACATGACCTCATCGCCCATGGTCTTGATCACAGAACCACCATATTGCTCGGTGGAATCTTTCATGATCGTAACGCATTGCTGCACGGTCGCACGTGCATCTTCGTCACCCAATAACTCGTACAGGTGAGTGCTGCCGACCACGTCCGCAAACAAAATCGTAACGTAGGTCTCTTCTTTAATACTGTCTAAACTGGTCACCATGAACTTTATGACAGAGTTGAATCTACCGGTAGATTATATGCCAATCTCCTGATGCACTGCATTGCCCGACTAACTGGTTATTCCTGCTAATTCCCCGGCTTTTATCCTTCTGTGTTCTATTTCTCTGCAACCAAATAGGCAATCCAGCCGGCATCAGCCTCGCCATGTGCATCGGGTGTAAATATCCCGTCACCATCACCGTCTTCATCAGTTCCTTCCCAGTATACGGTAGGGTTCTTAAAGCCGGTTTCGCTCAACATCTCCAGGATTTCCGGCAGGGTCCACAGCCGCCAGGTATATGAAAATGCTCTTTTCAGTTTCGAACCATCGGGAAACTTGAAGTGAATATGACATTCCATCTCACCGGTAATCGGGCTGTACCGTTTCTGGTCCCAAACATAGGTGAACTTGTCGTACTTTGTCTTTTCCTTCATTTCCTCGAAGGCCTCGTAACCGCCAAAGGCATCGAGAAAAAACATTCCATCGGGTTTCAGCGCAGCGTAGATTGAACGAAAATACTGTTTCATCAGTTCGCGTTGCTGAAATATGAAATAGCTGAAGTTGAAAGCGCCAACGACATCAACCGATTCGGTCTTAACTTCGAGAACATTCTCTTCAATCAGTGTAACGCGCTGTTTTTGCTCACTATCAAGCCTGCCTACCCGGTTTTCAAGACCCCAGGCCAGCACCTCCGAATTAAAGTCGACACCGATCGATGTATGTTCCGGGCTCTGACGCACCCACTCACAGGCCGCACTTGCAGTACCGCAAAAATCTTCGCGAAAACTCAGTGCATCACGCCCGCGAATACTCTTGAATGTCTTGGCGATAAATTCACATTCTTCTTCAACACACTGCACGGACTCTTCATAGAGTTCGTGCGGATCGGCTAGTTCGGCCATGGTTGGGGTCTTTTGCCCGTTGGTTTCAGGGAGATCCTGTTGTCTTACGGCCATACGCTGATTCAATCCTTTACTGGTTAATTTATGATCCGCCACCAACGACGGTACCTGATAACCTGAAGTGTGGCTCAAGATGGTCGTTGCATTCAAGCTACAAGATCAAAAACACTTAACGAATTGAGTAAAACTTCGGCACCAGCTCCGGATTGCCGGCCTTTCTCACAGATATAACGGCGCCAGCGTCGAGCAGCAGGCTGACCGGAAAACAATCCAAGCATATGTCTTGTGATATGGTGCAAACGTACCCCGCAAGCCAGTTGTCCTTTCGCATACTCGGCCATGCTTCGAACGATGTCATGACGTTGCGGCGGATTCCAGTCGTTGCGGGATGTCGGCATGCCGGAAAGCGCCTGCAATTCAGTAAGAAGATAAGGGTTCGAATATGCTTTACGCCCGATCATGATGCCATCGACATGCTCCAGATGTAGACGCACATCATCAGCACTGCCGATCCCGCCATTCAGCACGATCGTAAGGTCGGGAAAATCATGCTTGAGACGATATACGGTTGCGTATTTCAGCGGTGGAATGGTGCGATTCTGTTTCGGACTTAAGCCGGAGAGAATTGCTTTGCGCGCATGAATAATAAAATTATTGCATCCGGCCGCAGCAACAGTCTCTACAAATGCCGTCAAAAATTCGTAGTCATCCCTGTCATCAATACCGATCCGGGTCTTGACCGTGACCGGAACCTGTGCTGATGCACGCATCGCCGCTACACAATCAGCCACGCGCCGCGGTTCGGCCATCAGGCAGGCGCCGAACCGGCCGGTTTGCACGCGGTTACTGGGACAACCGATATTCAGATTGATCTCATCGTAGCCAAACCCGGCCGCAATCCGTGTCGCCGCCGCCAGCGTGTCGGGTTCGCTGCCACCCAGTTGCAATGCAACCGGGTGCTCGGAAGGATTAAAGGTCAGCAATGGGTCGGGATCACCATGCAGTATCGCCTGATCAACCACCATCTCGGTATACAGCCGCACATCCGGACTCAACAGTCGGAAAAAGTACCGGCAATGCTGATCGGTCCAGTCCATCATCGGCGCAACCGATATACGGCCGACCGGTTGCTTGCGATGGTTATCGTCCATTACAACTCATCAGTGCTTTTCATGCACCGAACCAACGGCAGTTTCTTTAATCAGAAGGCGTACAACGGCGCGCAACGCCTCCTCCTGCGTTTCGCCGGCGGCAATAGCTTCTTCATAAACAGCGACCTGCCGGTGCGCACTGGAACCCCGCGCTAAAATTTCACGAACCCGCACTACCTCGGCCTCACAACCAAGAGCCTCGGCATCCTGTTCGGTGATTAACAATAATTCCTCGACCAGTTCACTGAACGGCACGAGTTGACCGCGGGCCAGGTCAAGCAGCGAATCATCCATTCCATAACGCATTGCCCGCCAGCGATTTTCATACAACAGCATAACGTTGTAGATCCGCCAGCGCTGATTCTTGAGCCGTAACCGATATAACATACGTAGCAGGCACACCGTCAGTGCCGCCAGTGAGACAGCATCATCAAGGTTCGTGCAAACATCGAAAATCCGTATTTCAAGCGTCTGATAACGAGCGCTCGGGCGTATATCCCACCAGATTTTTGTTGCATCCTCGAGCAAGCCGGCATTGATGAGAATATCCACATGGCGTTGATACTCCGCGTAACTCTCAAAATGTTGCGGCAGCCCGGTTCTGGGCAACGCATCAAAAATTGTCAAACGATAAGACCGAAGACCGGTATTGATACTCTCCCAGAACGGAGAAGAAGTACTCATCGCCAACAAGTGCGGCACAAAATACCGCATCTGGTTCATCAGGTCGATGCGTAATTCATCATCTTCGATTCCAACATGTACATGCATTCCGCAAATCAGTAAGCGTCGTGCTGCAGCCTGCATTTCAATCGTCAAATCGCGGTAACGTTCGACGGGCGTCTGCTTTTGTTCCTGCCAGTGTCCAAACGGATGTGTGGAGGCGGCAATCGGGCTCAAACTATGGTGGTTGGCCGCCTCGATGACGACCCCTCGTAATCGTGCCAGGTCTTCGCGCACCTCGCTCATCGATGTACATACTTTCGTGCCCACTTCAATTTGCGAACGCAGAAATTCCGGCGACACCTGGTGCGGGGTCAATCGCTGACACTCGGCCATAATCGACGACGGCGGGTCGCTTACCAGTTCCATCGTCTCGTTATCGACGAGCAGATACTCTTCTTCGATACCGACCGTAAATTTTGGTTCCCGCAGGGTTGTCATGGTTAGCCTCCGACAGTGGGTAGCAAAATGTTGCTTCAGACAGCCCAGTGTTCGTAAAGTCCGGGTGCGGACAAAATTGGCACCAACGCGGTTGCCAGCAGGTCGCCCCAATACTGAACACCCTGCGGAGTCTCGATCAGGTCCTGACGAATCTCTACGGACACATGCGCCAGACCTTCAGCTTCAGCGTGATGATCGACGGTAAAATCATGCTGGTGCTTGCCCGAATACGGTTCGTTGTCACCAACGATGATGCCATCAAGTTTACGCAAAGCACTCAGCAACGGTAACGGAATACGCGGATCTTTATCCCATAATACACCCAGGTGCCACGGGCGGATATTGTCCCCCAAGGCGGGAGTAAAACTGTGAATTGCAACCAGGGCCGGTACCCCGTCGACCGTTTCCAGATCCGTCAGGCAATCCCGGATAGCCTTATGGTATGGCCAGTAAAGTGTATCGGCACGGTCTTTCCGCCCGTCATGATCCAGCTCATGGTTGCTGGGCACCAGCATATGCTCAAGGTATAACGGAAAGGCGCTTGGGTCTGACAGGATTCGGTTGCAGTCGACGACCAACCGTGAATACGTTGTTAACACCGCCGGTAATTTGAGCTTTCGGCTGATATGCCGAACAATATCCGCAGCCCCGATATCGACGGCAAAATGCGTTTCAAGGTCCACCGGTGAAATACCCAGTCCATCAAGACTCGCCGGTATCCGGTTGGTTGCATGATCACAAACCAGCAAGACCGGGTATGCGGAATCCGCATGCAGCACCTCGACAGGCCCGGGTTCATCTGCACCGATCAGTTTTTTCTTACCGGTCATCCATATCCTCATACAGGCTGCTATAGCCAGGTAATTGGCAGCAACAAGTAAACAGTCTCATACCGGGATCCGGTCAGGTCAAGAGATTGATTTCCTGCCGCCTGACATAACATCGATTTTCGTATGCGACTAAAGCCATTATTTAGACTATGCTTGGTCTATGTATTATGACCCTGCAGGATCTTTTCGCATATGACTGATCACTCGATTCTCGTCACCGGGGGCGCAGGCTACATCGGCAGCCACGTCGTTCGTCAACTCGGTGAAGCCGGCGAGAACATCGTCGTCCTGGACAACCTGAGCACCGGATTCCGCTCGGCGGTACTGTACGGCGAACTTATCGTCGGCGAAACCGGTGACCGCGAACTGGTTCGCCGGATTCTTAACGATTATTCCGTCGATACGATCATGCACTTTGCAGCACATACCATTGTGCCCGAATCGGTAGAATTACCGCTGAAATACTACGGCAACAATACCTGCTCAAGCCGCAACCTGCTGGAATGTGCGCTGGAAGCCAATATTCGCCATGTTGTATTTTCCTCAACAGCTGCAGTCTACGGCAATCATGCCACCGGCATCTGCCGCGAAGACTCACCTACCACTCCGATCAATCCCTACGGCACATCAAAATTAATGACCGAGTGGATGCTCAGGGATGCTGCTGCAGTCAATGACCTGACCTACATCGCCCTGCGTTATTTTAATGTCGCCGGCAGCGACCCGGAATGTCGTATCGGCCAGTCGACCAGGCGCGCCACCCTGCTGACCAAGGTGGCCTGCGAAGTGGCCGTCGGCAAACGCGACAAAATCTATATCTTCGGCACCGATTACGACACACCCGACGGTACCGGGGTACGCGACTATATACATGTCGAAGATCTCGCCCGGGCCCATCTCGATTCACTGGCCTATCTACGTAACGGTGGTGATTCGGATATCATGAACTGCGGCTACGGTCATGGCTTCAGTGTCCGCGAGGTCGTAGCGGCGGTTGAAAAAGCGAATGGCGCACGGCTCAATGCCGAAGAAGGGCCACGCCGTGCCGGCGACCCCGGGATCCTGATTGCCGAATGTGAGCGAATCAAAGCCATACTGAACTGGCAACCACGCTACGATGATCTCAATGTAATTGCCGACAGCGCTCTGAACTGGGAAAAATACCTTGTCGACCATCCGGTCGACTAACACCTTTTAACGCTGCGCCTGGATATCGTATTTCTCCAGCAGGTCATACAATGTCGGGCGTGTAATGCCGAGCATCTTCGCCGCACGGGAAATATTACCGGCCGAAAAAACCAACGCCCGTTTAATCGCCCTACTCTCCGCCTGTCGTCGAACTTCCCGCAGGTTCAGGTCCGGACCCGCCGTATCAACATCGGACAAACCCAGATCTGCGGCGGTAACCTGCTTGCCCTCAACCATGATCACAGCACCCTTGATCTTGTTTTCCATTTCCCGAACATTACCGGGCCATGAGTAATTCTGAATGGCACTCTGAGCATCCTGGCTAAACCCCTTGATGGGTCTGTTCTGTTTTTCTGCCTCCCGCTCCAGCAAAGTGCGGGCCAGAATAAGGCGGCAACCTTCCCGTTCGCGTAACGGCGGAATATCGATCGTGATTTCACTGACGCGATAATACAAATCCTCACGAAACAGCCCTTCGCTGATCGCAGTTTTCGGATCACGATTGGTAGCGCAAACAATCCGCACATCAACGGATATTTCCTCACGGCCACCGATTCTTTCAATCACTCGTTCCTGGAGAAAGCGCAACAACTTTGCCTGTAGTGCCAACGGCATATCGCCGATCTCATCAAGGAACAATGTGCCACCGTCTGCAAGTTCGAACTTGCCCTGCGTCTGCTTGACGGCACCGGTAAATGCACCACGCTCGTAGCCAAATAACTCACTCTCGAGCAGATTTTCCGGAATAGCCGCACAGTTAATGGCTACAAACCTTTTATCGGCACGCGGACTCAACGAATGTAATGCCCGTGCCAGCAATTCCTTGCCAGTACCGCTCTCACCCAATAACAATGAAGTTGCATTGGTTGGCGCCACTTTCTCAATGATCCGGCATATCTGCAGCATCTTCTCGCTGGCCGCAACAATACCGTCCAACGGTGAGGTACTCTCAAAACGCAACAGCCGCTGATTTTCCTGTTCCAGCTTGAAAATCTGATAGGCACGACTGACGATGAGCTGCAATGCCTCGGTTTCAACCGGTTTCTGGTAAAAATCGTAGGCACCGAGACCGACTGCCTTGACGGCATTTTCCTGGTCGCCATGCCCGGTCACCACGATCACCTTGGTCGCCGGAGCCAGAGCCAGGGTCTCCTCAAGGGTTGCCAGTCCTTCGCTAATCCCCTCCGCATCCGGCGGCAAGCCGAGATCCTGCAGCACGACCGGGGGTTCATAGCGCCGTAACTGCGCAAGCGCCGACTCACGGTCCTCTGCCACCAGCACCTCGAAATCTTCAAAGCACCAGCGCAACTGACTCTGCAGCCCCGGATCATCCTCAACTACGAGCAACCTTTTTTGCTGTTCCGTCACGCTTAACCTTTATCCCTGATCGTTGCCACTATCCTGACCATACCTTAAGAGTGCACATGATGACCCGACAGGCAAATCATAACATTGCCCTTAAGCCTCTATCGGCATACGAATTATCACCACAGTGCCGCTCCCCGGTTCGGATTCAACCTCCAGGCTGCCGCCGGAATCAACGACGAAAGTCCGCGCCTGGTAGGCGCCAATGCCCATTCCTTTACTGCCCTTGGTACTGTCAAAAGGACGAAACAAGCGATTGCGAATAAAATCGGCAGGCATGCCGCAGCCGTCATCCTCGATACGAATAATGGCGGCATCCTGGTCGCTGTTAAGCCGCACAATGACGCTGCCATCAGCCGATGTAGCCTCTTGCGCATTGCGAATCAAGTGAGCAACGACAGTGGTAAATCGTTCCCGGTCAATATGAGCCGCGAGGTCTTCGCCGTTGTTTTCAAACCGCGGTTCCGGTTTGTGGTTTTCAGTATTTCCAATCGCCCCGAGCAACGCATCACTCAACACCGTCCGCTCAGTAGGCCCCAAGGTATCGCCACTCTTCAACTGACGCAACAGCTTGTTCATGCGTGTAACTGAATTTTCGATGGTCGCCATCGCATCTTCAAAAAAGGCCGGATTATCCTTGTGCCTGGCTGCGTTCCTGACCATTAGTGATTGCTGCGCAATCAGGTTTTTCAAATCATGCATGACAAACGCCGTCAAACGATTAAAGGCCTCGAACTGTTGTGCCTCGGCCAGTTGCTTGTCACCTTCATACTGAGCGAGATGGGCGGCGACCTGGCGACCGGAGGTCCTGAGCAAATCGATTTCCTCGAAGGTCAGCCGAAACGCGGAACTGGACTGAAACAACACGGTAAAACCAAGCAATTCCTCGTTGCTGATCAGCGGCACAATAAGCAATGCATCGGGTAACTGCTCGGTCCACCACGGTCGGCGCAGACCGTCATATAATTCAGGATCACGATCAAGCTCCGCGGTATCGAGAATCCATTGCCGGTTACACATGAAACGCAAAGCCGCTTCATCATGGCGAACTTCAAAGTCAGGCCATATCCGCGTATTCCAGGTCGCTGTACACCAATAGGACTCCTGATCGCTGTCACGCCAGAATAACAGCCCGGCCGGCGCACCGACAATCTGTGCAACCGCCCTGATCGAGCGTTCCGGTAGCGGCACACGCTGCTCCGGGGACGACAGCGTATCGATAAGCCGCAGCCACTCCTCACGATAATCAAACCGGAACGGAAGGAAATTTTTACTGACAAAGACACGCAAGCGGGCGCTGAGATTCTCCGAAAACATCAATACCGCAATCGGCACGCCTGCCAACACAATCAACAAACCCGCCAGCGACTGCACGTTTGCTTCGTGCAGGGTACGTGTCAACGGTGTCAGTGCCAGCAGGATGATCAATACGGCCAGCACCGGCAACAGGCGCGGCAAATACGCCCGCGCCTGCGGTGAAACAAAAATATCGAGAGACCATTGCGGGCGCCGCCGGACTGCATACATGAGAACCAGGCCGGCACCACCGACTGTCAGGATGCGCACGACGTGTATCGGAACCGGCGCAGAATCGGTCAGGGTTGCAACCCCGAATAACAGCGCTTGTGAACCGGCGAACAACCCACCGGCTGCAGCGATTAAATGCAGCGTCAGCGTATTTTCAATGGGGGCATCACGATTCAACTGGGCTGACAGACCAAAACACATCAACGCTACTCCCAGCCCGATGATGTGGTAATAACTCACTGCCCGCGCGCTGCCATCGCCGAGGTAAATAAACCAGGCAACAAGGGCACCTGACAGCAATACCAGGGTCCAAAAAAGAAACAGGCTGCGGCGTACGGTTTCCGGCATGGATTGCCGGTAAGGCCCGCGCAGCAGCCTATACAGCAATGCAAACCAGCTCAACATGAACAGAATTTCGACCAGGAATGCCGCAGAATCAAGGCGGTAAACGGCCAACTTGCCGGCCTTCAGGGCAAAGTAGCCGGACCACACGATACCGCCGACGGCCACCGCTAGCATATTCTGGCGCAGCAACCCACCGCCACGAATCAGCAAGCCGACTGCAAATACCGCGTAAACAAATCCGCTCACGCCATACCAGACTATGTGATGACCCAGCAACTCTGTCACGTCGATTGGCTCGGGCGATTGCACTCAGCAACCCGCATCGGCACTATCCACCCCGAAGAAACCAGCAAACCTGAATATTAATTCATTTATAAATAAATAGTTAGGATTAACTTCTAATACAAGAGACAGCAACAGGCCCGGTTCCGGCGCTTACCCGCCGCAGCGGCAAAAAGAGCGGCTTTGAAAATTGGGCCAGAAAACAAAAAACCTCGCGGAGACGATTCCACGAGGTTTTAAATAACTACCAGTTTCGTACCGACTGGACGTAACTGGACGAAAATGGCGTCCCCAAGGGGGTTCGAACCCCTGTTGCCGCCGTGAAAGGGCGGAGTCCTGGACCACTAGACGATGGGGACTTAGTTGTAAATTCAGTCTGTAAATTCAGCGCCAATGCAGAAACTGGTGGAGCTAGGCGGGATCGAACCGCCGACCTCTTGCATGCCATGCAAGCGCTCTCCCAGCTGAGCTATAGCCCCGGAAACAGCGGCGAGACTCTACGCGAGGCCCGAAAGGCTGTCAAGAAAGCTGCCGCCGAGCGAACAAAAACATATAAGCTCTCCGGCTAGCCGGCCTGGCGGTCTGCAGCGGCAAGCCGTTTATCGATAACCGACAATGCTACGTCAATCCTTGCCAGGCATCGCTCGCGACCGATTAACGCCATGGTCACATCAATCGGCGGCGACACGCCACCGCCCGTCACGGCTACCCTGAGAGGCTGGCCAAGTTTTCCGAAGCCGAGTTCATGCTGATCGGCCACCGCCTGAATTGTGCTCTGTATGCCCGCTTCCGCCCATGGCTGAAGACCGGCCAGGGCCTCACGGATATCAGCCAGCGGCTGTCGAACCACCCCACGGAGATGCTTTTTCACCGCCTTCGGCTCGATCTCGGTAAAATCATCAAAGACATACACGCTGCTCACGGCCAGTTCCCGCAAGGTAGCCGCCCGTTCGCGAAAGGCAGCGATCACCGCCGCTAACGGTGGACCGTCGGCGGTATCGACATCAAGGCGGCGGCACTGTTCCAGCAGTCCCTCGGTCAGTTCCGTATCGGGAGTCTGCAAAATGTATTGCTGATTCAGCCAGGTCAGTTTTTCCGTGCTGAACCGGGACGCCGAAGCGTTGACGCCGTCAAGTTCAAACAACCGGATCATCTCATCCCGCGTGAATATTTCCTGATCCCCATGCGACCAGCCCAGCCGCACGAGATAATTCAGTACCGCTGCGGGCAGGAAGCCCTGCTCACGATACTCGAGCACATTGACTGCGCCATGGCGTTTGGACAGGCGCGCACCGTCCTCACCGAGGATCATCGGCAAATGTGCATAGGCCGGTCGCTCAAAACCAAGCGCGGCAATGATATGAACCTGCCGGGGCGTATTGTTCAAATGGTCGTCACCGCGAATGACGTGGGTAATATCCATATCAGCATCATCGACAACCACGCTGAAATGATAAGTCGGCGTGCCGTCACCGCGCATGATGACCAAATCGTCGAGCTCCGAGTTGGCATAGACCACCCACCCCCGCACGGCATCATCAATCACGACTTCACCCGTTGCCGGGGTTTTCAGCCGGATGACCGGGGCAACGCCTGCGACCGGCTCGGTGCGCTGCCGGCAGCGTCCGTCATAACGCGGATTCTGCCCTGCGGCAACCTGTTCGGCGCGCATCGCATCCAGTTCCTCGGTGGAGCAGTAACAATGATAAGCATCGCCCTGCTCGAGCAACTGCTCGGCCAGCGCCCGATAACGATCGAACCGCTCGGTCTGGTAATACGGACCCTCGTCCCAATCGAGACCGACCCACGCCATACCCTCGAGAATTGCATCGATCGATTCCTGTGTCGATCGTTCGCGATCCGTGTCTTCAATCCTGAGCACGAACTGCCCGCCATGGTGGCGCGCAAACAGCCAGCAAAACAGTGCGGTGCGAACACCGCCGATATGCAGAAATCCCGTGGGACTCGGAGCGAATCTTGTCTTGACCTTCATCGTCTGGCTGAGTTCGTCGAAAGGGAACGCGATTCTAACCCAATCCATCCACACACAAGTAACCAATCCGGCCAGGTCACGGACCTGATTGGCAGCCGGACCATTTGTTGGCACACTCAACGGATGCCGCAGCCACCCGAACCGAATGATTTAAAAGCCTTGTTACCCGCCCCGGTCGAGGCTGTTTTGTCAACCCGGGCACCTTCCGGCGAATCCACTCTGCCGGATATTGAGAGGGCTGCGCTGGCAGCGATGCAGCCCAAACGCCGTCATGAATTCATCCACGGCCGAACCTGCGCCCGGGCTGCGCTGTCAATGCTCGACCTTCCCGACCAGGCGATCCCGGTCGGCACCCGGCGCGAACCCGTCTGGCCCGACGGCATCGTCGGCAGCATCAGCCATTGCGGGTCGCTTGCCGCTGCCGCCGTTGCCCGCCGGCAAGACCTCGGTGCACTGGGTATTGACCTTGAATCGGATCACCCGCTGGACCAGGCGTTGCTAACCATGATCTGCCGAGCGGAAGAAATAGAGCGACTGCAAGCATCCAGCCAGCCATTGCTCAATGCCAAACTGATTTTCAGCGCCAAAGAAAGTATCTACAAATGCATCTGGCCCACGCTCAGGCATTTTGTGGATTTTCAGGACGTCGGCATTCGCATGGATACTGTTGCCGGCACATTTGCGCCGCTCCACTGGACTGACAGCCTCCCGAACGCGGTCATCCAACCCATCGCAGGCCGTTATCTGCTGCGCAACGGATGGATCATGACAGCGGCCTGGATACCGCACCCCATGAACGGGTGCTCTTAAAGAAGCACAGAAAATGGTGGGCGATACTGGGATCGAACCAGTGACCTCTGCAATGTGACTGCAGCGCTCTCCCAGCTGAGCTAATCGCCCGAAGATGCGAAATCATACACAAGGCAAGGGCTCCAGCAAAGTGGCGTGGTGCTAGCAAGCAAACTGGCTCAGAGGCAGTGGGAATCGCTGCTTAAGCCGCTACCACAGCCTGGGTTTTCCGCTGCGCTGTTTCTACAGCTTTATTGATCTTTGAGCAGAGCGAGAATCTCTTCTGTTTGCCTTGTCATTAACGCCTGGTCACCCCGGGATTCGACATTCAGTCGAATCACCGGTTCCGTATTGGACATGCGCAAATTGAACCGCCAATCCGTGAATTCAAAACTGAGCCCATCCGTCTCATCCACGTACAATGCATCGGCACCGTAATGTTCACGGATAACCTCCAGCGCTGCGCGAGGATCCGTAAGTTTGCGATTAATCTCACCGCTGCACGGGAACAACGCAATTCTGTCGTTAACCAGTTCGGACAGCGGTTTACCGCTGGAGGACAGGATGGCGGCAGCCAGCAGCCATGGAATCATGCCACTGTCGGCATACGAGAAATCCCGAAAATAATGGTGCGCGCTCATCTCGCCACCATAGACGGCATCTTCCGAACGCATGCGTTCTTTAATAAAGGCATGACCCGATTTGCATTGCACGGCGATCCCGCCCTTCTGGGTAACGATCTCCTGAGTATTCCAGGTCAACCGGGGGTCGTAGATAATCTTGCTGCCGGGCGTGCGGGCCAGCATGGCCGTCGCCAATAGCCCGACGATGTAATAGCCCTCAATAAACCCACCCGTCTCGTCGAACAGGAAGCAACGATCAAAATCACCGTCCCAGGCCAGACCCAGATCAGCGCCGGATGCCTTGATCGCATCGATCGTCGCACTACGATTCTCCGGCAGTAACGGATTCGGTATACCGTTTGGAAACGTACCATCGGCCTCGTGGTGTATTTTGATAAATTCAAACGGCAGGCTTGGCTCGAGCAGATCGATGATGGCACCGGCGCCGCCATTGCCGGCATTGCAAACAATCTTGAGTGGCTTCAGAGCAGCTACGTCCACGTAACTGAGCAAATGCTCAATATAGGCACCGACCACGTCAACTTCCGAGCGAGTACCTGGCTGGTCTGCAACCGGGAGCTCGCCGGCCAGGATCAGGCTGCGAATCTCCTCAAGACCGGTATCGCCACTGATCGGCCTTGATTCCTCGCGGACAAATTTCATGCCGTTGTAGTCCATCGGATTATGACTGGCCGTAACCATAATCCCGCCGCTGGCGCCCAGGTGGGCGGTTGCAAAATAAACTTCTTCAGTGCCACAGCGGCCGATATCCAGTACATCGACACCCGCTGCCAGCAAACCCTCGGTCAAGGCAGCGACCAGTGCCGGACTGGACAAACGAATATCATGGCCCACAACGACCTTCGATGGCTTAAGGAAAGCCGTGTAAGCAAGCCCAATCTGCCGGGCCAGATCTTCGTTCAGTTCATCAGGAACCCGCCCGCGCAGGTCATAGGCCTTAAAGCCGGCCAATTCACGTGTCATCTTGAGAAACTCCGTTGTTACTGTCATCGATAGCGTAGTCAGGCACGCCATTTAAGTTTTTATTCAGTCACCGCGCAGGTTGGCGCCGATCACAAAATTTTAATCTGTTCTGCCTTCACGCCCGTATTTGTCCTCGAAACGCTCAATATCATCTTCACCGAGATAATCACCGACCTGAACTTCAATGATATGCAACAGCTTATCCCCCGGGTTTTCGATGCGGTGTTTGGCACCCACCGGGATATAAGTATGCTCATTGACCTTAAGGTCGAACACCTGGTCATCAAGCGTAATCCGCGCGACACCGGCGACCACAACCCAGTGCTCGGCGCGTCGATGATGCAATTGCAGCGACAGGATCGCACCCGGCAGCACGGTCAGTCTTTTAACCTGAAACCCGTCCGCGTTTTCCAGGCTGTCATAACTACCCCAGGGCCGAAATACTTCCCGCCCAAGCCTGGTTTCCTCACGATCGGAAGACTCGAGCTCGGCAACAATAGATTTTACGTCCTGCGCGCGACTCTTCGGCGCGACGAGGACCGCATCCTTGGTCTCGACGACGATACAACCATCAAGACCGACCGCCGTCACCAGCCTGCTTTCGGATCGGATCAGCGTGTCAGTGCAATCGACGGCGACGACATCACCGGACAACACATTGGCGGCCTGATCCTGTTCGCTCACCTCATGCAGGGAGGCCCACGACCCGACGTCGCTCCAGCCTGCAGCAAGCGGCACGACACTCGCCCGGGTGGTTTTTTCCATGACGGCGTAGTCAATCGAATCGGCGGGACAGGCCATAAAGGCATCGGCCTGCAACTGAACCTCACGTGCACCGGCAGCCGAATCTGCGATGGAGCGTTGGCAGGCTGTGACCATGTCCGGCGCATGCGTAGTCAGTTCGTCCAGGTAAGCCGCAGCTGAAAACAGAAACATCCCGCTGTTCCAGAAATACTCACCGGACTGAATATAGTGTTGTGCTGTTGCTAAATCAGGTTTCTCAACAAACCGGTCAACATCGAGTATGTCGCCCTGGGTATTGGCCGCGCGAATATATCCGTACCCGGTTTCGGGCGCAGTCGGCACGATACCGAAGGTCACCAGTCGACCACTCTCGGCAGCGGGGATAGCCAGTTGAACGGCGCGAATCAGCGCCTCGGTATCGCGGATGACGTGGTCCGCTGGGAGCACCAGCAGCAGTGTCGATTCGGGTGCGGCCTGCAGCAAAGCCGCAACCGCGACGGCCGGTGCCGTATTGCGGCCCTTGGGCTCCAGGACCAGCGTCGGTTCAAGGCCGATTTCAGCAAATTGTCGGGCGACCAGAAACCGATGGCCTTCATTGCAGATAACCAGTGGCTCTAGCAACAGTTTTGCCAGACCACCCAGTCGGATCACCGTTTCCTGCAGCAACGAATGGCTGCCAACCAGGTTTAACAGTTGCTTGGGATATTGTGAGCGCGACAACGGCCACAGGCGTGAACCTGAACCACCGCACAATATGACCGGTTGAACTTTCATCATCTCAACGGTTCTCTCATTGAAATCCGAACTGCCTGATTACCTGCCAGGAGTTACCCGGCAGGCTGCCCTACCCGCGGCCGACCGATGGCGTAATACACAAAGCCCTGCTCAAGCATGGTTTCAGAATCGTAAATATTACGGCCATCAAAAATGGTCGGCTGGCTGAGCCTGGCGCGCAGCAACTCGAAATTAAGACTGCGAAACTCCTGCCATTCAGTCACCACTGCCAGTGCATCAGCTCCTGTAAGCGCTTCATCAGCTGTATCGCACAACACAAGATCATCACGGTCAGCAAAAATTCTTTGTGTCTCGGCCATTGCCGCCGGATCAAAAGCACGCACCTTGCCACCCGCCGCCCAGATCTGTTCCAGCAATACACAGCTTGGCGCTTCGCGCATGTCATCCGTTTTCGGCTTAAAGGCCAGACCCCAGAGTGCAATCGTCTTTCCCGCAAGGCTGGCGCCGAAATGCTTGAGGATCTTGTTGCCGAGCACACGCTTCTGGCGGTTATTGACATTCTCGACGGACCGAATCAACTCTGCGTCATAACCAACCAGGCCGGCAGAATGGGCCAGCGCCGTAACGTCTTTCGGAAAACAGGATCCACCGTAGCCAATACCCGGGTAAATAAATTCATAGCCAACCCGTGGATCAGAGCCGATACCGATGCGGACCTGTTCAATATCCGCACCATACAGATCGGCAATATTGGAAAGCTCGTTCATGAAACTGATCTTGGTGGCCAACATCGCGTTGGCTGCATACTTGGTCAACTCAGCAGACGGAATATCCATCAGTATCAGCTTGTCGTGATTGCGGTTGAACGGCTTGTACAACTTCTTAATATACCGGGCCGTTTTATCGCTGTCGGTGCCGACAATGATGCGGTCCGGCTTGAGAAAATCACTGATTGCCGCCCCTTCTTTGAGAAACTCGGGGTTAGATACCACGTCATAATCGATCTGAACACCTCGCCCCGCCAGCACCTCTGCCACGGCATCATGCACCTTGATGGCAGTACCAACCGGCACGGTGGATTTGTCGACAATGATTTTATAATCATCCATGTGCTCGCCAATCGCGCGGGCGACCGCAAGCACATATTGAAGGTCTGCAGAACCGTCCTCATCAGGCGGGGTGCCGACCGCAATCATCTGGAACAAACCGTGTTGCACGCCCACTGCAACATCAGTCGTAAAGGTCAGTCGCCCGGCAGCACAATTCCTGCTGACGATCCCGGCCAGGCCCGGTTCATGAATCGGAATCTCGCCCTGTTGCAATAACGCGATCTTGTCGGCATCGATATCGACGCAAACGACCTGGTTGCCCGCGTCAGCCATACAGGCACCGGTAACAAGGCCTACGTATCCCGACCCGTGGATGGTTAAATTCATTGTTGTATCAATGGCTCACGATGGAGAAACATCGCAAGATTAATGGGTCTATGGCCGGATTGGAACGGGTAGCGTCACGCATTCGCTGAAAATAGCTGCCAAAATCGGTTGTTTGCCGTGAAAATCTGCCCGGATGGCGATAATTATGCCGATTGCACTGCGGCTACCTGCCCCGAAACAGGGCAGGAAAGGTTTTTAGCTGCTGCCAGTCGGGCGGCGGGAGTCGATCGGGGTCACCACGGATTGCGGTGCTGCGGTAAACTCGCCGCCTTGATCACCGTGCTGGGCCTGCCAGACCAGGTCGTCAATACCGTTGTTCGGCTGATAGCCGCTGACACTACTCAGCAGGATGTCCCTGGCCTGCTCACAATCAAACCGTTTAATGGCTGCAAGCAGGCCGTCAAGATGTGCCTGTAGTTGCTCCCACGGTAATGACTCTTCCATGGCCCGCATGATCATCGGATGCTCTGTGCCCTGCACATTACTACCGATTAGCAGTTCCTCATAAAGCTTTTCGGCCGGCCGCAAGCCGATATATTCAATCGCTATATCGCCTTCCGGCTCCTCTTCATCACGTACCGTCAGCCCCATCAGGTGAATCATGCGCTGGGCCAGATCCCTGATATGTACGGGTTGGCCCATATCCAGCACGAATACATCGCCGCCCTCGCCCATCGAACCGGCCTGAATCACCAGTTGAGCCGCTTCCGGGATGGTCATGAAGTAACGAATGATCTCCGGATGCGTGACCGTCACCGGCCCGCCACGACGAATCTGGTCGCGGAACAACGGCACGACCGAACCGGAAGAGGCCAGCACATTACCGAACCGGACCATGCAAAAGCGGGTGCCGACATTACGCTGATGCAAGCCCTGCAGTACCAGCTCGGCTAAACGTTTTGTCGCACCCATAACGTTGGTCGGCGATACCGCTTTATCGGTAGACACCAGCACAAAAGTTTCCACACCGGACGCCTGCGCCGCCTGTGCAGTATGCAAGGTACCGAAGATATTGTTGTGTACGCCCTCGACCATGTTGTGTTCAACCATTGGCACATGCTTATAGGCCGCAGCGTGATAGACGGTTTGCACCTTGAAAGTCTCAAAAATAACCTGCACACGTGCCCGATGGTGGGCAGAAGCCAGCAGCGGGACCAATTCGACCTTGAGCTCGTCGCGCTCGATAATCTGGCGCATTTCCCGGTCTGCCTCATACAAAACAGCCTCGGAAATCTCCAGCAACACCAGCCGACGGGGCTGCAGCTGCAGGATCTGCCGACACAACTCCGAACCAATCGAGCCTCCGGCCCCGGTCACGGCAACAGACTTGTCTCGTATACACGCATCCAACAATTTCTCATTCGGCGCTATCGAATTACGACCGAGCAAATCGCCGACATCGACGTCACGGATCTCATCAACCCGCGCGTGGCCGGCCACGATATCGGTAATATCCGGTATTGTCTGAACCCGAACTGCGGCACTCTCGAGATTGTTGATGATCTGCCGACGTTTCCAGCGCGAAACAGACGGCAATGCCAGCAGGACCCGGGTAACCCCAAATTCGCTGACCAGCTGAGACAACGCATCAGGGCTATACACCTGCAGGCCGTTGATCGAGCGTCCCTGCAACGCCAGGCTGTCGTCAAGATAGGCAACCGGGGCAAACTTCTCCCCACCTGCCAAAGCAGTCACAAGATTAACGCCTGCCTCACCGGCCCCATAAACCGCGACGCGCTCACCAACGCTATGGGCACGCATCAGGTAGGTCCGCATCACAAACCGGCTACCAACAATCCCCAGCAGAGCGAAGGCCCAGAAGACCAGGGTCGTGGAAAATATAACGGCGGCCGAATCCAGGCCGATCACGAAACTCACCCCGGCCAACAGCAAGGTCACAATCGACACACTGCGCAGAACGCCAAAGATCATCTGCACGCCGACGAAACGGATAATGGCCCGGTACAGACCCTGCTGGATAAACACCGGCAGGGCGATGACAACGGTCGCCAGAAACAATAAAGCCCGCTCAGAAATTGCGCTAACCGCTTGATCGTTAAAGAGAATAATTGTTCCGGCGAGAGCCGTTAACAAGACCGAGATATCGGAAAGAATTGCGATGGCCTGCTTCGTACGCCGCGATAGCTGCACCAGTCGAATTTGCAGGTTAGTGGCAATCATCTGGAATCGCCCCGATGCTTTGGGCAATTAAAGCTTAATGCCTGATCATTCATTCCCACTTGGCTCCCAGAATTCGTATCGCCCAATATATGGTCCCACTCCAGAGTCAGCCAGTACTGTAATTTCCTGAACCAATCTCATCCATAAAGAACGGTTGGAAGCATCTGTCGTTGACACGCATTATACGCAAATATCAAAAAACGAGAAATGATTTATATGCCCGCTGCTGCCATCACAGTCATCATTGCGTCGACTATTTGCTCAATACTGAAACATGGGATGACCTCAGGCAGGTTCTGCTCCCGCACGATATCCCCTAACCATTAAACCAATACACACACGACAATTGATGCTGCAATCAGTATTTGATTATACCTGTGGAAATCGATCCGCAGTGTATCTTTGTCTGCCTGAGTGGTTAATGACAGGCTCGCCCGATAACATCGATCAGCGTGTCAGCTGCCAGATCCATATGTCGCGATGACAGGGCCGGGTCAACCCGAAACATAAGACTCGTTTCACCTAGATGACGGGCAACCGGTAAATAATCAGCCGGGGCGATATCCAGATTCATAAACGCCTGCTCAAGATAAACCTCAGGGCAAATACCACTGCCGCACGGAACGCCATATCCGTTCAATTCAGACAAAATCCTGTCACGTGACCAGCCGCTATTCAGCTCTTCAGTCTTTATGAACACATAGCACTTGTAGAAAGCATGCAAATAACCCACCGGTACTCGAGGCAATCGTAAACTCTCCTGCTCGCCCAATCGATCGAACAAGACAGCAGCATTGCGATTGCGTTGTGTAACCGCATCATCCAGTCCGGCCAGTTGGATACGCCCGATTGCCGACTGGAACTCCGTCAAGCGAAGATTAGTACCGACAGATTCATGTACCCAGCGGAACTTGGAACCATTCATCGGCCGGGACATCGCACCACGACTCTTGCCGTGATCCTTAAACGACCAGCAGCGTTCTGCCAGGCCTTCTCGGTTTGTAACAATCATGCCGCCTTCACCGCCGGTCGTCATGATCTTGTCCTGACAGAAAGAAAAAGTGGCTATATCGCCCCAGGCACCAACTTTTTGATCATTAATCGACGCACCATGCGCCTGTGCACAGTCCTCAATGACAACCAACCCATGTTTTCGGGCGTAAGCGCAGATTCCAGGCAGGTCACACGGCCATCCAGCCAGATGCACGACGAGAATCGCGGCCGTGTGCGCAGTCAGAACATTGCTGATCGTATCTGCTGTAATATTCTGTGAAGATTCATCGACATCGGCAAAGACTGGTTTCAGGCCAGCCAGGACAATTTCACTGACTGTTGCCACGAACGTGCGGGGCGTAACAATAACCTCTGCTCCCGGCGGAAGGTCTAGCGACCGAAGTGCCGCGCCCAGTGCAGTCGAACCGTTACTGACTGCAATGGCGTGCTCCACGCCGATGTAGGCGGCAAATTCCTGTTCAAACTGCCGACCTTCTGTTCCGGTCCAATAGTTGACACAACCTGATTGCAGCACGCTGGCAACTGCATCAAGCTCATCCTGCGTGTATACGGGCCAACCTGGAAACGATACGGTTTTCACGGTATTGGGCATTGGTGAGGCGGACTTGATAGTCATGACTCGGTCGCGGGGAAAAGGGTGACGCAAATATACCGGAGGTCTGCTGAAAAAGAATAATTTTCCACGTAACACCGATTAATACGAACTTTATCGGGGAAAATCACCTCATCATTAAACTGTTTTGGGTTTTGCTGCTCGACGAGCAACTGCTCCTCCTTACGGTACTTAATCGTCGCCGGACCCGTGATTCCTGGCCTCACACTCAGGATGATGCCATCACCGCCTGTGAGCTTATCCATGTATTCTGGCACATCCGGCCGCGGACCAACAAAACTCATATCCCCACGTAAAATATTAATTAACTGCGGCAACTCATCCAATTTTGTTTTTCTAAGAAACCCACCAAAGCGCGTAATTCTCGGGTCGTGTGCAGTCGTCACCGTGGTTGTAATTTTATCGGAGACCTGCATTGTTCTTATTTTCATTACATTAAAATGTTTCCCATACAAACCGACGCGCCGTTGCCGAAAGATTCCCGAATGACCTGTGTCGAGACGTGCAGATATAATTGCCGGTATCATCAGCCAACTCAAAATGATCAGCCCCGCGGCGGAGAAAAGTATATCGAATGATCTTTTGATAACTCGCTGAACTGATGTCAGACCAATCGAAACCGGTTCCATCGTCATATTTCCCTGGGACTGACAAGAGATTGCAGCGCATTAACTGCCGGAGCCACATGGCTCTCAATCCGGGCGGCATCATCGGGCAAGAGTTCGCGCCTCCCCTTTCCGACACTGCCAGCTGTCACACTACTGATGACTGACTCAAGCGCGGCCTGATCGACCGACAGACCAATAAAACGGCACAGTGCCGCCAACTCTTTTTGCGGGTCGCGAACAAACTGTTCGTATCTAACTGCAACCCAATTATCCGCCGCCATATCCGCAAACGCATCGGCGGATCGCTCGACACAAGCACGCCACTGCATCGCACACACATTCATCAATGAGTCACTGACGAGTTGCTCACTCATCCCCTCGAAGACCGGCCCCCAAGACGCAACACGACCCTGAGCAGATGTCAGGCGATGCAAACGATTGTAAATAAATCGTGAGCCATACACAGGAATATCACGAACCGGCACATAGCGCGCTTTGCGCAAAGTGTACCCCCAGTTCATTGGCGCACCCCAGCGTTTACTCGCCGATACCACGCAATCAATTGGATCACGATATATCCAGATATATCGTGCACTTGGGAGCAAGGCACTAACATATGGTAAACGCAGTGAGTTAGCGCAAGTCTTCTCAACTACGATACGTAGATTATGCCTGCGCGCCAAACACGCAAATTGGGACGATACATAGCCAGCGATGCGCTTATTCGCCAGTCTCTGCGGCAACTCATCAGTTGGCCACCCAGGGTTTCCGTATCGCCAAATATGGTTGATTTCATCACACGGCCAGGTACCAAAACCAGGCAGGCGACCCAACACATCCCTCAGCATATTTGTACCAGAACGGGGAGCGCCAATGATAATCAGCGGTAAATAATTCACTGTTTTCTAAATGTTATCGCACTTCAATGGATTGAACATTTCACAGACCGTCACAGATTTTCTTTAAAATACCCACATATGAATCTACTGCAACACCGGAACCAGCAGCGCCCTCAGCAAGCTGACGAGCACGTCGTCCGTCTTCAATCATTAATTGACGATTATCAAAATACTTCATAATTACCTGAACAAGATCTATGGCGCAGTCTATCCCAACTACCTCACCAATATGATTATCACAGATCATTCGTGCAATTTCTCCGTTTGCACTTCCCTGGTAGATAATCGGCCGACCTGCCGCCATCGCACTATACGTCTTGGACGGAACCACCAAACCGGTAAATTCATTGCGTAAAGAAATAAAATGCACGTCACCCAGGCTTTGGCTATACCGAAGCATCTCATCGGGTTGTGAGTCCAAAATCAATATATTCTTTAACCCATTTGTTTCCTTCGCCTGCTCGACCTCCTTTCTTTTTACCCCTTGCCCGATAAAGACAAATTTCAAGCCCCCTATTGAACGCAACTGCCTGGCCGCTTCGAGAATGCTACTGAAACTATGTGCTCTTCCCATATTTCCCGAGTACAGAACAACAAATTCATTCTCCAATTCATGCTCAATTCGCAATTGGTTTTGCTCGGGAACTACGGGAACAATCCGATCCTCATTTGCCCAATTTGGCACAACATGGACACGTGACACACCAGCGCGACGCACTATATCTTCCATGCACCGCCCAATCACGATGACACCAACAGCACCACGCCAGATAGCCCGTGATAAGCGCCGAAACCATTCTGCCGTAAGGGAACCATGTCTCAACAGCCCCATCTCTACCGCAAAATCCGGATAGATATCCATCAGTTGACAAGCATATTCCTGCCTCCGAAATAAACGCAATACAGGCCCTAAAACGGAAAACATAGGTGGTTGTGTCAAGAAAATGTTGATATCGACCCCACGACCAAATAATGAGATGGCCGATGCACCGACCATATAACTAATGGCAGCCAATACTTTACTAATAGGGCTTACTCTTCTTCCACCTATAATGGGAATACGCCGAAAATGAATGGAGGGACTCGAAATAACGTCCTCTATTTTACCGCGGCCAGGACGATATTCTCGCCCGCTCAATATAACCTCGACCACGAATCCCGACTCCACAAGTTTCGGCAGCAAGTCCCGGTATATTGATGTTACCGGCTCGTAGGTATTGAAAAACCGAATTCGCAAATCTTGTTTCCCCATGACATGAACATTTACAGCCCCAATAAATTGGCCTGTTTTCTAGACTGCAATACCCATACCGGCAGTATCAATTTCCAGTGTATTAACTTTTACCACGCACAAACGGGAAACTCTTGAAGCTCTCTTGACCAGCTAACTCATCCAATGTGTCAAGTCCCTACCAAGCAACCCCGACAAGCTGATAATGTCATCGTGGAAAAAATCCTCCAGATAGGCTCTCATTGAATCATCCATGGGAACCACGGATCTCATCATATTTCTGGCCAGAGATGCCTTGAACGATTCATAGACTTTTGGAGCCGCCAGCCGCGCCACTCTACGCACTGACCTGGTACCCAACATCTTCACGGCACCCCCCAGGAACTTACTTGACCACTCTCGTCCACCCACATTCTGATGCTCATCAAAGGAACGAACATCAGGCATCTGCACCCCCAGAAACTCATAAAGATCATGAGAAAAACGCGTGGAATCCTGAATAAGATCATCAAAAAAGAATACTTTTACACTCGGAAAAACATCTAGATACGCACGTACCATGCGGCTGTATAACCCTGCAGCCTTATAAAACAGCATCGGGGAACATGCAGGATCCTGCATCCTCTGCTCTTCGCTCTGCAATGCCTCAATAAAAGATAAATTCTCCTGAGGATTATATTTTGCAGCATGCAAATAAGCGGAATAGGCTCGATCGATCGGATTACGCAACAATATTATAATTTTTGTATCAAGCCCAAGAAGCTCAACAATATTATTTATCGCTTCTTCATGGTAATAAAGATAAAAAACACTGGCCTCGCCACGCCATGAATATGAATCAGAACCGTAGAATAAGCCCAAATATTCTTCGGGAGATTCAATTAAAGTGCTTACTCTCCCACTTATACTTTTACGAACAAGAAAATGGGGCTCCTTAATCCTCGGCATAAAAATTTCGGGACTGTTTCGTAAGAATTGGTATAACGACGTCGTACCAGCCTTCGCTGCACCACATATTATGAAATTCGGCGAAACCGCTCCGGCTTCAAACTGCATGGGAACCGTCCTCCGCAACTAACTGCACGGGGAAGCTGGCCCCCAATACTGCCTGATTACCTGCTTCAACCGACACAGTCAAAACCTTGGTATTGCAACGATAGAATATATATCCGGCAAGCACATAAGAAAACACCGGATCAACAAAGACATTTCTTAGCAACCCATCAAGCAAGTACAAAGACAGCGTGAATGAAAAGAACAATTCATTTCCAGTGCATACGGAAATTCGTTTTCTCTGACTGAGAAAAGAGGCAATCAGAAAGCCAATAAGCGCCAGATAAGCAATCACTCCAATCAAGCCATAACGATAAAGGATCATCACAGGGCCAAAATGGATGTTGTGGACAACACCGTCATTTGTAGCATTTCGCAACGGGGCATATATCGACCGAAATGTAGCTCCATGCCCGAATCCCAGCGCATAGTTAAGAGGACCAGCCTGCCGATGGAATTGCCCAAGAGCATCCTGCGCCTCGAATAACCTTGACAGTAGGGATTCATCGGCTTCGCCTTCGATGTTTGCCTGAAACCGCGTATCGCTGATAACAGCATTAAAAGCCTGCCGTATAACAACTCCCGATGACAACATAAGAACCAATGCCAATAGCATGGAAACCAAAACGATTCGGCGAACCGACCAATGAAGGAGAACGAGGAAAAACAACCCAGAAAACCAAAGAACCACTGTCGTTCTGGCTCCAGACTGAAAGGAGATTATCAAGATGGCCACCAATAAAGACAAGGCAAGCCACCGAACCATTCCCCGATTTCTAAAAAACATTAACCACGCCAGTGTCACAAGCGCATTATGTGGGGGTTCAAATCTTTCCAACCCCGCAACACCACCAAGACCTATACTTATGACTGCCCCTGTCAACAAAAAAGCACCGAGCAAAATCAGTGACATACGTAATCGAAACAAATCGGGTGAAATAACTCCTGCGAACAGCAACAGGAGCGGAAGGGCAATCGATACAATATCACCAACTATATAGATCACATAGATGAAGTCATTTTCATGTGACGGTATTAACCAAAACGAAAGACAGATAACCCAGACCAAGCTGAGCCCCAGAATTACCTTCGAACAATTGAACCGCTTAATACTCGCAACAATAACAAGTAAGCAGATTCCCACCACTGCCGCATATACCAGGCGTTGCCCAGATACAACCTCACTAAAAACCGAATCAAAAAGACTATAAACCCCCAGCACACATATAATTAAAGCAGTAACTGGTGGCAAAAAAGAATCGCATACGGCCAAGTTATCGGAAGAATAATGCTTTCTGGTCACAGAGCCTCTCGGTTCCAAACATATCTAACCAGAGCAATAGAAAAGCCAATTACAAAACCGCCGAGTAAACCAACAATAAGAATCAATGGTGCATTAGGCCAGATATAGTCATCTCGATCCGCTGACACAGCAGGATCAATTATTTTAAAAGCGTACTCTTCACGTACATTGGCGAGCATGATTTTTTCAATTTGCAACTCGACCAATCGATAAATTGCCTGCTGCAACCCCACAACATTTGTTTTTTCAAGTTCATTTTTGAGGTATCCAATACTCTTATTTGCCTCATCAATGACCTGTTGGCGCAGCCTTTCATTGATACGCTTTATAAGATCATTTGCCCATACCGCTGCCACCTCAGGATCTCGCCACTTAATTGATAGCACTACCAGTTGGGTTGTGCTATTCCAGTCGATGCCACGAATATCTTCATCAAAAACCTTATAGGCATCCCATAGGGATGGAGGATCATCCTTAACTTTCTCACTCCAGGCATTCTCCTCCGCATCCCACTCATCGCTGAATATGATCGGCATCAAATTATTGTCTTCGATAAACTGCTCAGAAAATGCTCTGGATTTCAACATTGAAATGGGCACCCACACATTACTTTTCCCATCCAGATCTATTCCGGCAATTTGCGCCAAACCACCCAATTGCCCCGCCAAATCACCAAGGCCTGCGCCAGGTTCATCCTCCACAGTAACCAGCAACACCTCTGCACGATAAACGGGCTCAGCCAAAAACACGACTAATCCGCCAAGAACCAGGCCAACCGCCGCAAGAATACCGATTAAAAAGCGATACTGAAAAATTGCAACCGCAATATCCTGCGCTCTGATTCCCTCGGCTGACTTGCTTGCCGGAATGCGAATGAAATAATCGACATCAGCACCCCGAGAGTCTGCCTGAGGCGGATTACTTAACTTATCCTCATCTGTCGGGGCCATAACTCGATAAACTCCTCACTAAATATATCTCTCATCCATCAGCAGGAAGTTTAACCCGCTCCGCCGGAAGACAGAAATTTTCCACATAATATACAGTGAGATACTGCCGGGCAGTTTCTCGTCACAGCGACAACGATTCTGCTTTATTTCTATCGCTGGTAGCATGAATCGTAAGAATAGATAACATTATCAAACCAAAAAATGTCGCTATTGCTGCTGCTGACATCCAATAGACCGAATCCACAAAAAACACCAATATACCCTGAAGAATGATAATTCCTACCTGCACGGCAATAATCAACCACTCATGTTTCCTTATGGACCATAACAGGAAACGTAATACACAATATCCACATAGCATTGGATAAAAGACCGCAGCCTGACTTACCAGCCAGACAGATTGTGATTTTGGAAAAACAGCAATGGCATTAGCCAAACCGATCACCACCAAAGAAGCGCCAACCAAAATGATGACCAGCACCACGGAACTGCTTACCGCCCCCCTTCCCTGCTCAGCATTTTTATCTGATCCTGTAGAATAATGAGCGTAGCGTCTGTGCGCAAAAACCATACCCAGCTGCCACAACGCTTCTCCACATGCCACCGCAAATGCCAAGTCATCCATCACAGGTGCAACCGGCAAAATGGCAGGCCACAAAATAAACCCCCGCATAATACCAACCAGTGTCAGGTTGCTGATCAGCTTATCCCAGCCTTTACCTAAACTCCCGCGCAACTGCATAAACAGTTGCAACATTCCCGTAACAGACAGTAGTCCATAAACACGAAGTTTGAAAACAATAAATACTTGCGCAGCAACCAGGCAGACCACCCGCAGAACCGTCAAGTCCGCCGCTGACGTAAATTTTCCACTCAGCGTCGCAACCCCAAAAATAATCCATGGCACATTTTGTAATCTTTCAAAGTCCGCTGGCGAAATTGTTCGAATAATCCCTCCCAAATAAAGCCCAATCGCGCTAGCCAGCCCCAGAAGACCTGCAAACAGAAACCAGCGCCCATACTCAAACCCAGTGCCAGTCAACGCAATTAGCGACAAAAGACACCAGCCCACTAAAATCAGGGGAAAAAAGGCACGCGCTCGACCGATTTCTCCACGCACGACCAATGGCAGTTCGCCATCCAGACCAAGCAGCAAAACCCGACCACATAAAACCGCCACCGAAGTGATAAATAAGTACCGGGCTAACTCACCAGAAGGTAAAAATGGCAGCACAAATAGCAAAAACAGCAGCCGAGCAGAAAACGATCCAAGCTGCCACATCCCACCATGCAGCGATTCTTTCAGAACAAATTGAAGCTGCTTGAACAGAAGCTTGAATTACCGGGCTAGAATGAATTAACTGCCGCAACCGAGATAGCCAGATTATAAATAATCTGCGTAATACTCGACCACTGCGCCAATGATGGCATTTGGTCCGTATCCATCGGAACCACAATCGTATCACCCGGATTAATCTTCGTACCGCCACCTCTGAACCACCGCGACGAACGCCCCGTCTGCACCGATCCATTCGCACGCACAACATAGATTCGCTTTGCATCCGCGTTGGACGTCAACCCACCGCTTGACTGAATATATGAATCACGCCCTTTACGATCCTGAAACAAATGAGAAGTGGCATACTGGACTTCGCCCAACACCGTCACCTCCTGAGATCGATAGGGAACATGAAGCCTGTCGCCATCCCTTAATACAATATCTTTGTCTGGATTACCGGCAGCCTGTAGCACCGCATCCAGGTTGATCACCAAACGACCTGTCGGCTGACTATTGCCGATCTGCTCAAGCAAAGACTGACCCACTGTCATGGCCGATTGTGCATTGCCGGTGGGATCGGCTGAAGCACGCAGGGCCAGGCCTGCGAGATCTGCTTCCAGGCGATTCTCCAGCGTTCTGAGTTGCTCGGCTTCCCTCTCCCGCAAACTCTGCCGCGTAAACACGCTGCCGCCTGGAAAGGCCAGGGATGTCATACCGCCCGCTCGCTCCAACACAGAACTGAGGGTCTCGCCCGGACGCGCCGGATAAGTACCGGGGAAACGAACCTCGCCGAGAATCTCCACTTCAAACTGATCGGCCCAGGCGGGGATTTCCTTAATATTCAGATAATCGAAGGGAGCCAACTTCAAGTCTGCCTCAGCACTTCCTGCCCTGATGGCAGCCAGGTCGATAGCAATAAGCACAGTGGTGCGGCTACCCTTTCCGTTCACGATATAGCGCGTTAATTCAGCTTCGGCAATAAAAGCTGCCGCACTCAACCCACCGCCGGCTCGCAACAAATCGCTGATATGCATATCTGCTTCAAGAGGGTAAGAACCCGGCGCCGGAATTTGACCCGAAATCTTTACCATCTGGAAAGGGTCATCATGTGTAGATTGCGCTTCAAGCTCTAACAAAACTGCTTTTATGGCAGCGCTGCGTACCATCCCAAGCTCGAACACGGTTATGTGGTCGCGTTGATGTAACAATATGTTCGACATTGACTCGGGCTGTAAGCGGGCGGCCCGCAAATCCGCTGATATTATCGATGCCTGGCGATTCGGCCCGACCTCACGACGGATTAACAAATAACCCAGGTCGGCTTGCGCCCGCAGATATTTATCACTGCCCAGAAAATCGGCAATCGTCATGCCGGGCTGCCACTCGTAACTTCCCGGTCGAGTCACATGCCCGCCAAGATAAACTGCATTCTCACGATTTTCCAATACCGGGTAGATCGTCAGTATATCGCCGTCTTGGAGGGGCTTGCTTAAATCTGTTTGCCCCAGAAGGTCCAGAGTCTCGACAGAACGGACTCCAGCCCGGGTTACCCGGCGCATACGAACACTCTTCGCATCTGCCGCAGGCAATAAACCGCCGGCCAGGTTTAAAAGATCTTCAACTGTTGCACCCTGGGCCAACTCATAGAGCGCCGGCCGACGGATTTCACCGTCTATACCTATCAGGGTTGTTGCCGGTGGGATAAATACGACATCACCTGCCTGAAGCTGGGCATCATTACTGCTATCACCATTAAGCAATAGCGCATACAGATCCAGTTGCTTGACCAGCTTGCCGTTACGCTTCAGCTGTATATTGCGCAGGGAACCGATTTTTGTGATACCGCCGGCAGAGAACAGGGCGTGGGTAATTCGCGCGAGGCTGTTAAGGCTATAGCCGCCGGGGTGTTCCACATCGCCGACCACAAACACCTGTATGGACCGCAACGCGCCCATAGAGATCGAAACTTCAGTGCCGATGAGTTGTTCATCTACACGGTGCTCGATATCGTCTTTCAATTCACCGAAAGTGAGACCCGCTACCGATCGCGGACCCAGCTTGGGCAAGTTGATGGTGCCGTCCCGGTTCACGCGCAGCGTTACTTCATAATTTTCCGTACCGTAAAGCTGCGCATTAATCGTATCGCCCGGACCGAGCACATAATCTCGCGGCACGGGCAAATGATCGGCGGCTCCAAGGTCGAAGGCACCCTGCCCGCTTAGGCCGGTCTGTTGCAGTTCTGACAAGTCCTGCCCCAATGCGGACACCGACCGTTGAGCCCCAAAAATATCATAGCCGAAGGGCTGCAGGGCGGCCGAACCGGATGGAGTCAAAGGTAAAATCGTAACGGTGAAATTCAGCATGGCGAATAGCGGTTCAGCACTCAATCGCAACGCCACATCTTCGGCAGGCAGACCGGCCAGGGGAATGGACGCTATGCCGGGCAGGTCCAGAATCCCGAGTCTGTCAAGTTTCACCAAGCGGCTACCCAGCAGACGAGACCGATTCGGGTCCGCCATAAAGTCACTTACCGCACCGGGTTCTGCATCTTCTTTAAGTATCGAGACTATCACCAGGGTGTCATCACCCTTGACAAGAAGTTCTTCGTCACCCAGCAGATTCAGAATATCCTGATTGTAATTATGTATCCACGAAGTCCCCTTAGACCCGGGCAACGCCTCAACCTGGCCCGGCACGCTGTCCTTCGGCATTTGTCCGATTCCGGCACCCCCGCCACCTTGTACAGCACTCAGAATCGCCGCCTGCTGACTGGGCGACAAACTCTGAAACATGCGCAACTGGTCCGGAGTCAGACCGGCAATTTGTGCGGAGGCGGCAGACAAGCCGACGAGGAAAAGAAACCAAACAGACAGTACCAAACGGAAGCGTTTCAACGTCATGAAAAAAGCATCTTTTAGGTTAAGCGCGTTGACCGGACAGCCAACATCCCCCAGCACATTCAGTCACATTGAGGGAAGAGGCAACGACGCCATGAATGTTAAGGCCACAGCCCCCAGTCCGCAAGCATTCCGCCATGGACCGGGACATTATTGATTATTGATTATTGATTATCGATGCCTAGCGGCGGCGGCGAATGAGGTTCGCGATACCCGGGAGCACAGCATGATCGTCACCGGCCAGCGCCACACTCATCTGCACCGCCAGACCCTTGCCCAGCTCCACCCCCCACTGGTCAAACGGGTTAATCCCCCAGATCACGCTCTGCACGAAAACTTTGTGCTCATAGAGCGCAACCAGCGCACCGAGACTGCGCGGTCCCAGCTGGTCCATCAGCAGCACGCTCACCGAACGGTTGCCCGGATGCGCCTTGTGCGCCGCCAGGCGCGCCACATCAGCCTCAGAACGGCCTGCAGCAGAGAGATCGGCCGCCACTGCTTCAGCCGGGTAACCGCGGGCAAATGCTTCAGCCTGGGCCAGCATATTGCCCAGGCCCTGCAGGTGCTGATCTGCATAACGGCTCGAGGCGACGACTGGAGCGATGAAATCCAGGCTGACCCGAGCATTCCCCTGGTGCAGCAACTGGAAAAATGAGTGCTGCGCATTGGATCCCGGTTCGCCCCAGATCACGGTGCCGGTAGCGTAATCGACCGGCTGACCATCACGGGTTACGCCTTTGCCATTACTTTCCATCTCAAGCTGTTGCAGGAAAGCCGGGAAGTACCGCAGCCGCTGGTCATAGGGCAACACCGCATGACTCGCCGTGGCCAGGAAGTTTTGCTGCCAGACACCGAGCAGACCAAGCAAAACGGGTAAGTTATCCGCAAATGGTGCCGATGCAAAATGATCATCCATGCTGGCCGCACCAGCGAGGAGCTCGCGGAAATTGTCCGCCCCAATACCGATCGCGACGCTGAGCCCGACAGCCGACCACAGCGAGTAACGCCCGCCGACCCAGTCCCAGATCTTAAAACGCAGGTTATTGCCAATGCCAAAACGATCCATCGCCTCGGCATTCACTGAAATCGCCGCAAAATGGCTGCCGATCGCTGCGGCGGGCATCCTCTCAAGAAACCACTGCCGGGCAGCATCGGCATTCAGCTGGGTTTCAATCGTCTTAAAGCTCTTGGAGCAGATGATGAATAATGTAGTTTCCGGGCGGACCTGGTCGAGAACATCAGCCAGCTGTGTCCCGTCAATGTTCGACACAAAATGTAACCGTACCGCCGGATCGCGATATTCGGCCAGTGCGGAATCGAGCATGACCAGCCCCAGGTCTGAGCCACCAATGCCAATATTCACAACATCCGTAATCCGCTCACCGGTGGCGCCTGTATGCACGCCACTGCGCACCGCCTCAGCAAAGGTCAGGAATTTCTCCCGCTCAGCGTGCACCAGCGGCATGACATCCTCACCATCAACCACCAATGGACGACCAGCATCCCGGCGCAATGCCGTGTGCAAAGCCGGACGATCCTCAGTGTTGTTCACCCGCGCGCCGCTCAACAGGGATTCGATCCATGCCGCCAGTTGGCGCTCCTCTGCAAGCTGTAACAGCAACCCGATGGTCTCCTCGCTCAGCAGATGCCGCGAGTAATCGAGCACCAGGCCGCAAGCCCCACGGGAAAGCGCCTCGTAACGTCCCGGCTCGTCCAGCAAAGCGCTTGAATGAAGATCACCAACCGATTGCCGGTGCGTTTCAAGCGCCCGCCAGTTGGCGCAGTCTTGCAGGCCGGAAGCGGAGGCAATCAATTCAGCTAGCGTAGTCATTTCAATTCCAGAAATTGGCAATCATTACTGCCTGGCACCAATTGTCTTGTTACAGCCTGACGTTATGGTAGTCGACATACCAGTCAACAAACTGTTTAACACCCTCTTCTACCAAGGTTGACGGGCGGTAGCCTACGGCATCCACCAGCGATTGCGAATCCGCGTAGGTATCGGGTACATCGCCGGGCTGCAGCGGCAACAGGTTCTTCTCTGCCTTGCGGCCGAGGCAATCTTCGAGCGCCTCAATGTAGTGCATCAACTCAATCGGCCGATTATTGCCGATGTTGTAAATCCTGTACGGCACGTTACTCGTCGCCGGATCCGGATCATCCGAATTCCAGTCCGGGTTTGGCGTTGCGACGGTATCCAGAGAAGCGATAACGCCCTGCGCAATATCATCGACAAAAGTGAAATCGCGGCGGTGATTGCCGTAATTGAATACATCAATTGGCTCACCGGCAAGAATACTCTTGGTAAACAGGAACAAGGCCATATCCGGCCGGCCCCAGGGCCCGTAGACCGTGAAAAAACGCAGGCCGGTGGTCGGCATGGCGTACAGGGAAGAATAAGAATGCGCCATCAATTCGGTCGCTTTCTTGGTCGCCGCATATAAAGCCAGCGGATGATCGACATTCTGGTGTACCGAGAACGGCATATTGGTATTTGCACCATAAACCGAGCTGGTCGAAGCATACACAAGATGTTCGACATCATGATGCCGACAACCTTCAAGCACATGCAGCGTACCGACGACATTGCTGTCTACATAGGAATGCGGATGCTCAATCGAATGACGGACGCCGGCCTGGGCGGCTAAATGAATAACGCGGTCAATGCCAGTTGCGGCGAACAGTGCCTCCACTGCCGAACGATCAGCGAGATCAATTTTCTCGAAACTAAAAGCAGGCGATTGCTGGAGAATCGCCAGACGGGCCAATTTCAGATTAACGTCGTAATAATCATTCAGGTTATCAAGACCGATAACCTCGTCACCACGTTCCAGCAACAACTGGCTGACCCGAAAGCCGATAAAACCAGCCGCACCTGTTACCAATATCTTCATTATCCAATAGCCTGCAACCGTGCGGCGTTAAAGACGCACGACAAGGTTATAAATACGCAATCGTCGAGAATGGCGATCATAACCGCGCCCGGCATGAAACACCCTGCTTTATATTACATCGACAAACTCTGCAACTGCGGGCAGCTAACATGCGCATTCTTTTGAGCTTATTCCGATTTTGCTATGCCATCCGTGACATTATAGTAAATAAATCACCGCTAATAATCCGGCAATGCTCATGGTAATCGTATAGGGCAAAGCCATCAGCACCATCCGCCCGTATGACAGACGAATCAACGGAGCCAGCGCCGAGGTCAGCAGAAACAGGAATGCCGCCTGACCATTCGGGGTGGCCACACTGGGAATATTCGTACCGGTGTTGATTGCCACTGCAAGCAAATGGAACTGTTCGAGCGTAATATCGCCATTGAGCAGCGCATTCTTGACCTCAGAGATATAGACCGTCGCAACAAAGACGTTATCACTGATCATCGACAACACGCCATTCGCCACATAGAACATCGCAGTGCGCGTGCTGCCCTCAAGTGCAAGCACATAATCTGTAACCGGCGTGAACAGGTGCTGGTCATGAATTACTGCAACGATTGCAAAAAAGACCACCAACAGTGAGGTAAACGGCAATGCTTCTTCGAAAGCATGGCCGATCCGGTGCTCCTCGGTAATACCGTTGAAGGCCGTAGCCAGCACGATAATCATCAAACCGATCACACCCACCTCGGCAAGATGCAGACCAAGAGCAATGGCGAGCAAAACGGCACAACCTGCCTGCACAATCATAATGGCTTTTTGCCGGCTTGTACGGCGTGCCGTTTCGAATTGATCGTAATCGTTCAGGATTTCACGAACTGCCGGCCTGAGCCTTGCGCCATATCCGAACCAGCCAAGGGCCTCGAGGCTAACGCAAGTCAGCAATCCAATAATCAGCACCGGAATTGTAACGGGGGCCATGTGCAGGAAAAAACCTACAAACTCCCAGCCGGCTTCCTTGGCAATCAACAGATTCTGCGGCTCACCAACAAGTGTGGTTACGCCCCCAAGCGCAGTACCCACTAAAGCATGCATGACCAGGTTACGCAGGAAAGCCCGAAACTGGTCGAGATCCTCGCGGTGCAATTCATGGACCTCATCGTCGGCCGACTGGTCATGATCCTGCTCATAATCGTAACCTGATGCAACCTTGTGATAAACGCCGTAAAAGCCTTCGGCAACAGTAATGACAACCGCCGTCACGGTCAGCGCATCAAGAAAGGCCGATAACAGGGCCGCCACGGCACAAAACAAAAATGACAGCGCTACTTTGGAACGGACCCCCAGCAAAATTTTTGTAAATGTGAACAGCAGCATCTCTTTCAGAAAGTAAATGCCGGCCACCATGAACATCAGCAACATGATGACGGGGAAATTTCGTATGGTCTCCGCATAGATGGCTTCGGGCGTCGTCAGACCAATCACCACCGCTTCTATGGCCAGCAATCCTCCAGGCTGCAGCGGATAGCACTTCAAGGCCATGGCCAGGCAAAAGATGAATTCAGCGATCAATAACCAGCCGGCAACGAATGTTCCCAGGGTGAATGCAATTACAGGATTCAACAGTAAAAACCCGACGATGGTCAGTTTGAACCAACCGGGACAGTGACCGAGAAAATTCTCAGCAAAAGCCTTGCGCATAGTCTGCGTCATCAAAAAAAAGCCTTGAAATACAAAGAACCGCGATTTTAGTATGCAAATACCCAAAGCACCAAGCTCCGTGCATACCCCTACAACCACCCCTATGGTTAATATTTACCTTTCCAGTTTGGACCAGACTGCACCATCTTCTGCACTTTTTTCAATCAGATCGAGCTGCCGGGTGTGTGCTGCCAGATCTGCCTCAGATGCTTTCACGACAACCAGTTCGAGGTTGCTTCTGTTAATTGTTTCAGCGCCCCCCGTTGGTTGATCATGCCGGGCAACTTTATGCTCGAATGACAAAGCGCCCTGACCACCGGTCATCGCCAGGTATACATCGGCCAGCAACTGAGCATCGAGCAACGCCCCATGAAAGTCGCGGCCTGAATTATCGACGCTGTAGCGCTTGCACAGTGCATCGAGACTATTGCGCTGACCCGGATGAATCTCACGCGCCATGCGCAGGGTATCAATAACCGTGCAAACCGAAGCAATGTTGGTTGACAGCAAATCCGCGCACTGAAATTCATTATCCAGAAAACCGACATCAAAGTCGGCATTGTGAATAATCAGTTCGGCGCCCGATACGAACTCGATAAAAGCCTCAGCGACTGCAGCAAAACGTGGCTTGTCGGCCAGCATCTTGCTGGAAATACCGTGCACCCTGTGCGCTGCTTCATCTATATCCCGATCCGGCTGGACATACTGATGATAGGTCTCGCCGGTGCGCCGGCGATTGATCAATTCAACACAACCGATCTCAATGACTCGATGCCCTTCAGACACTTCCAAACCTGTCGTTTCGGTATCGAGCACCACCTGCCTCATCGGTCTATCCCCACTCTGGTTATACTTGCGTCACTCAATTTAACGGCTCCGATCCCGACTATCGGCATTCAGCAGCGTTTCATCAAGCCCGCGGTTTGCCAGTTCGTCCGCCCGTTCATTACCGGGATCACCCGCATGACCCTTTACCCAACGCCAGGTAACCTGATGGCTGCCGGCCGCTCCGTCCAGGGCCTGCCACAAATCCTGATTCTTAACCGGTTTTTTGGCGGCCGTCTTCCAGCCACGTCGCTTCCAGTTATCCAGCCACTCGTCAATACCACGGCGGACATACTCCGAGTCGGTATAAACCGTGACACTGCAATTTTTCTTCAGTGCCTGCAAGCCACGTATTGCGGCAGTTAACTCCATGCGATTATTGGTTGTCTCCAGTTCGCCGCCACAGATTTCCTTTTCCCGTCCGTCCGCCAGCAACAAAGCTCCCCAACCACCCGGACCCGGATTACCGCGGCACGCTCCATCCGTGTAAATCTCAATCCGGCTCATGCAACGTTACGGGTCGACGGGTTAACCAGGCTGCCAACAAATCTGCGCTTCAGATTCCAGGCCGGTTTGATCGGCGTCACGGTATAAAGCGTCTTCCTGGCAACCAGCATATAGCAACCGGCAAACGGTGCATGCCGACGCCAGACCTCCAGCGCAGCGGTAAAACTCAACCGCATGGCTCGAAATAAACGATTGGCGCGACGCGCAGGATCACTCTGCTGATTTTTGCCGATCTTGCCTTCCGCCAGCGCAGCCGCACGCCGGTTTCGTCTGCCGGTACGGCGAAGAATCGGCGCCGGAAAATAATGAAATGATGAATGATTGATTGAGAAATTCAGCAACCGTAGCCAATCCCTTAACCGATGTTCCGAAATCAGCCGGCTACATCCCGGTGGGAACCGGCGGCGTGACAACAGGTGTCTCAACCCCCACAAACTGACTGGATTGAAGCCGAGAATCACGACATGGCCATCAGAGCGCAGAACCCTGTCAAGTTCGCGCAAGATGCCGTGCGGATCATCGTGGGTTTCAAGTATATGCGGCAGCAGGACAACATCTATCGAATCACTCGCGATCCCGAGGCAATTTGCCGCCGTGACCAGATCAGGCGAATCTTCCGTAGCACTACCTGTAACCGCAGTTCGCTTGGTGCGGGCAAAGCGTTGAAATTCATTCCCGCCCCACACACCAATCTGCAGAAACTGGTCACCAAAAATACTCTCAAGTGCCAGCCGCACCCGGATACTCTCCTGGCGAAGCAAACTTTGTCCGGTTGTTGTTTCAAGCCAACTGGTCTCGCTCATCAGTACAAACAAACCCTGTCTTACCTGCAGAATCTACACGTTATAATACAGAACACCGGCACCAAAATTCGAATTCAGCCGGATTTTCTTGTTCACGTAATAATCCGATTATTTATCTGCAAACATAGCAAGCGGCTCTTTTCGTCGTACAATGCCCCGCATACGCAGCTGGTTCAGGTGGAATATGGGATTTCTGGAAGGTAAAAAAGCGCTAATAACAGGCATAGCAAGCGACCGCTCTATTGCCTGGGGGACTGCACAAGTCATGGCACGTGAGGGCTGTGAGCTCGCCTTCACATACCAAGGGGACAAAATCAAGGATCGGGTCATTGGCTTTGCCGAGCAAATCGACAGTTCACTGTGCATGCCGATGGATGTCACGGATGACGAACAAATCGATGCCGTATTTCGAACACTGAACAAGGAGTGGGACGATCTTGATATTATTCTGCACTCAATCGGATTCGCGCCCCGCGATCAAATGTCCGGTGATTACCTTGAAACCGTCAATCGTGAAGGCTCACATGTCGCCCACGATGTCTCCAGCTACAGCTTCCCGGCACTGGCCAAAGCCGGTAGGTCCATGCTCAGGGCAAATAGCTCCCTGGTGACGCTTAGTTACCTCGGCGCCGCACGGGCTATTCCAAGCTACAATATTATGGGGCCGGCCAAAGCCAGCCTCGAAGCCAATGTGCGTTTTATGGCGGCCGATCTTGGCAAGCACGGCATCCGGGTCAACGGCATCTCCGCAGGGCCGATTAAAACACTTGCAGCGATGGGTATCGGCGGAATTCGCGGCATGATGACTCAGTTTGAAAAAGTTGCACCTTTGCGTCGCACCATCACGACAGAAGAAGTTGGCAACGTTGTTGCATTTCTCAGCTCGGATCTCGCCTCAGGCATTACGGGTGAAATCATCTATGTAGATGCCGGCTACAACATCCTTGGATTTGGTATCAGCTGACCAGTTTGGGTAATTGCCGCCTGGCGCCAATACCCCGGTTAAGGCAGCAGCTTGGTGTCTTCACCCTCGAGCCGGGCGATAATCACCGCGCAACTCGCATCACCAAATACGTTAATACTGGTGCGTGCCATATCCAGAATTCGATCAAATACAAATAGCACGGCAATCGCCTCAACCGGCAGTCCAACGGCAGCAAGAATAATCGCAATCGCCACCAATGAGGCAGAAGGAATCCCGGCTACACCAATCGATGTGACCAACGCGATGACAACGATTGAGAACTGCACCGTAAAGCCAAGTTCAAGGCCATACGCCTGAGCCAAAAACATTGCGGCCATGCACTCATACAACGCCGTACCGTTCATGTTTACCGTCGCCCCCAGAGGCAGGACAAAACTGCTGATCCGGTTCGACACGCCGGCATCATTCTCCACGCAATCCATGGTGACGGGCAATGTGGCCGAAGATGATGCGGTTGAAAACGCCATTAACATCGCGGGTGATATCGCCCGGAAGGTAGCCGACGGCGATACCCGTCCGACCCAGCGCAGCAACAACGGCAATGTGATCAGAGCATGCACCAGTAGCGCTGTCATCACGACGAATGCAAATACCAACAACGGCTGTGCCGCATCAAAGCCGGTCTTGGCTACGACTCGGGCAACCAGCCCGAACACCCCGATCGGTGCAAACTTCATGACCCATTCGGTCATATGCATCATGACCTGAAATATGCCACTGAAAAAGCGAAATAAAGGCTCGGCAAGATTATCTTCGAGCTTGGTCATGAAATAACCGAATAACAAACAGAAAAATATGATGCCAAGCATCGATCCTTCTGCAGCAGCCCGAACGATATTGGTTGGCACCATGCGCAGGAAAATCTGCACGACATCGCCGACTCCCTTACCGCCAACCTGCGCAAGTAATTCGCCTGTATCCGCATGTAATGCCAGCAACTCACCGACCGGCTGGCCATTTTGAACCCCCGGCTGCACAAGGTTTACCAGCAACAACCCGACAAGAATCGCAAACAGAGTCGTCAGAGCATAGAACAGCAGCGTCTTGCCACCCAGTTGCCCAAGATGCCCGGAAGTTCCTATACCTGCCACACCAACGACGATTGACGAACCGATTAGCGGTACGATCAGCATCTTCAGCGCATTGATAAATAACGTCCCGACAAAGTCAAAGACCGCGTAAAAAGTAACGGGACCGATTGTTGCAGTATCACCGGCAAAGTAACCGACCACTGAAGCCAGCCCAATAGCAATCAGAATCTGCCAATGGAGCGCAAGTCCTGTTAGTTTGCTAATCACTGCCGAGTGTCGCTTCAGAATGTCTCGGCCTGATCAAACAGATTCGGCGCAACAATGACTTTGGCCTGCTCGCGCAAATCGGCAATTAACGCATAAAGCGTATTATTACCGAACTGCTGCGCCAGCAATTGTTTGCGTTGATCTCGCACCTCCCGCGGAATTGTGTCGGCACGCCCGACCTCGACTTTATCCAGTCGGAAAACCGCATAACCACCTGTGGATAATGACATTCCACGATAATCCCTGGCTCCATCAACATCCGGATGAGGCGCTCTGTAGATCTCTGCCAGCAATTCTGCCGCTATCTCATTCGAGCTGCGCCTCAACGCACCGGGACGCAGAACCTCAATATCATATTCAGCGGCTATATCCTCAAGTATCAAGCCAGTCTTGAGCCGCGTCAGAATCTCTTCACCACGTTCCCGGGCGATATCGCCTGCCTGCTGTAATTGAACGCTGGCTTCAACCCGTTCTCTGATCTCTGTCAACGGCTGCAGAACCGAGGGCCGATGCTCAGCAACACGCAGAATGACCGCACTGTCCTCGGCCGTCTCAATGAGCGGACTGTTTTCACCATCTTCGAGTACAGCGAGGCTGAACACCGCATCAACCATCAATGCATTATAACCAAACGGTGGTCCACCATTACGCGTAAATTGCTCGACCCTTTGCACCTTGATGCCGGTTTCGGACTCAACGACATCGAGGCTGGTCGGGTTTTCCAGTGCCAGGTCATCAATCTGTTCAGCCAGCGCATAAAAAAGATCAGCAGATTCCTGTTTCGTCAACTCGTCGCGCAGTTCATCGTGAACTTCTGCGAAAGAACGCAACGAGCCCGGCCTGATCGCATCCAGGCGTATGATGTGATAACCGAATTCAGTACGCACCGGTGCCGAAATCGCACCCATCTCAAGCTCAAATAAAGCCGTCTCAAAAGCCTCAACGTTGTCTCCGCGACCCGCCCAGCCCAGATCACCACCCTGCGCACCCGACACCGAGTCATCAGAGTATTCGCCGGCCAAATCCGCAAACTGCTCACCATCAAGGATACGCTGATGAAGTTCACCAGCCAGCGTACGGGCCGCACCCTCATCCGTATCATCATCAATGGCTATCAGTATGTGCCGACCCTGTCGCTGCTCTTCAGCAACGTAACGATCCGCATTGGCTTGGTAATAATCCTGAATAACCTGTTCATCGATACTCACCTCGGCAGCAATGTCGTCAAGTTGAATCTCGACATACTCAAGGCTGACGCTCTCCGGCTCCCTGAACTCATCAGGATTTGCCTCGTAATACACCTGCAGGTCTTTATCATTGACCGTGATGCCAACTGCAATATCAGCAGGCTCAAGCACCATGATTGTTGCCTCTCGCACTTCGGCAAGCAGTTTTATATAACGACGAAATTCGCTTGGAGTAAAGAAAGAACTGGCCACTATCGAGTCTTCGAACTGCTGGACCGCCAACTGCGCTCGTTGCTCACTTTCAAAATACTCGGGAGAAAACCCCTGGCTTGCCAGGGTCGCGAGATAACTTTCCCGGGAAAAAGCTCCACCAACCTGGAATGCGGGCTCACTGCCGATAGCATTTAACAAACGGTTATCGCCTACCCTGAACCCTGAGTCATGCACGTATTGAGTTACAACCTTGTTGCGCACCAGCGCCTCAAGCACATTACGCTTTATCTGCTCCTGCAAGACCTCAGGCAGGTTACCCTGAAAAGCCTCCAGTTGGCGCGCCAGCTGATTCTGCACAGCTCGCTGGTAAGCGTTCTGCCCGATCTCTTCGCCATTGACTTCGGCAACAGCATTAGTGGTCACGCCACCCTGATCCATGTTCCCGAATGAAATAACCAGTGTTAAACCAATTACACCGATAACACCGATAGCGACAACACCAGTAAAACGTTCGCGAATAAATTGTAGCATTGCGGCTCCATCTTAAATAAAGAATAGGGCTTTATTGTAAAGTACCAGACACAAAAAAAGCGTCACTCACATGACGCTTTTTTATTCCTGTTGGCGGAGCGGACGGGACTCGAACCCGCGACCCCCGGCGTGACAGGCCGGTATTCTAACCAGCTGAACTACCGCTCCCCAGGAAATCAATACCGGATAAATGGTGGGTGCTGAGGGGATCGAACCCACGACCTACGCCTTGTAAGGGCGTCGCTCTCCCAGCTGAGCTAAGCACCCGAAAGGAATAAGCCAGCCAGCATTACTACGCCACCGAACAATAACGGTGGCGTAGTATAACCGTTCTAATATCTGGATACGCCTGACTTAAAAAGTCCCACGATTCAAAAGGCGCGCTAGTTTACGGCATCCTTAAGAGCTTTGCCAGCCTTGAAACCAGGCACATTGCTGGCCTTTATCTGAATAGCTTCACCCGTTCTTGGGTTGCGACCCATACGCGCCGCACGCGCCTTGACAGAAAAGGTTCCAAAACCAACCAATGAAACCTGACCACCACCTTGCAGTGTGCCTGTAACAGCATTAACAACAGCATCAACAGCTCGAGTTGCATCGGCCTTTGATAAACCAGTTTGACTGGAGACATTCGTAATCAAATCACCCTTATTCATTTAAGTACTGCCTTTTGTAAAAAAATGGATTTTATTCCCTATCGCCAAAAACGATGACGACTCTTAAAGCAAAACATGTAACTACCTTCAACGTTGACCTTATACCAACTGGCAAAAACCGCTGTCAACAAAAAGTTTCCAGGACGTCATTATTTGGAGTTAATGGGCGCGAACACCTTTCGACGTGCTGCCGGTTTTTTCCAGTGCCTTTTCCTTACCGATCACCTGCGCATTATCCTTAGGGACGGGCAAACGCTGCAAGGCCAACTGCAAAACATCATCAATCCATTTTACCGGAATAATATTTAGCTTGTCTTTGATATTTCTTGGAATTTCAGCCAGATCTTTCTCATTTTCCTGAGGAATTATTGCGGTTGTTATACCGCCACGATGAGCCGCAAGCAGCTTTTCCTTGAGCCCGCCAATCGGTAAAACCTCTCCACGCAAAGTGATTTCACCAGTCATGGCAACATCCGCACGCACCGGGATACCGGTTAAAGACGATACCAGTGCCGTACACATGCCTACCCCGGCACTCGGCCCGTCTTTTGGCGTCGCACCTTCCGGCAAATGAAAATGAAGATCAAAATTCTGATAAAAATCTTCTTTAATACCAAGGACTTCAGCGCGACTTCGAATAACAGTAGTAGCCGCCTGAATTGACTCAAGCATGATGTCGCCAAGTTGACCGGTATGAATATGCTTACCCTTGCCCGGTACAACCGTTGCTTCAATTGTCAATAATTCACCACCAACCTCAGTCCAGGCCAGACCGGTCACTTGCCCGACCTGATCCTTTTCTTCCGCACGTCCATAACGATAGCGAGGCACCCCAAGATACTTTTGCAGGCTCTTCGGCACAATGTGTAGCTGTTTATCACGCGGTGACAGCAATAAGTTCTTGACGACTTTTCGACAAATCTTGGCGATTTCACGCTCGAGATTTCTCACCCCGGATTCTCGCGTATAGTATCGAATAATGTTACGAATCGCTGTATCGGCAATAGCGAGTTCTTTCCCCTTTAATCCATTCGCTTTCAATTGCTTCTGGACCAGATAGTTGCGTGCAATATTCAGCTTCTCATCCTCGGTGTAACCGGGAATGCGAATAACCTCCATACGATCCAGTAAAGGCGCAGGAATATTAAGCGTATTGGCCGTGCAAACGAACATGACATCGGAAACATCGAACTCAACTTCCAGATAGTGATCAGCGAATGTTGCATTCTGTTCCGGGTCGAGAACCTCAAGCAATGCCGACGATGGGTCACCACGAAAATCCATCGACATCTTGTCTACTTCATCAAATAAAAATAATGGGTTACGTACACCAACCTTGCCAAGGTTCTGCACAATCTTACCCGGCATGGAACCGATATAAGTGCGACGATGGCCGCGAATTTCTGCCTCATCACGCACCCCACCGAGCGACATCCGGACAAACTTGCGATTCGTCGCCCTTGCAATGCTCTTGCCAAGGGAAGTTTTACCTACTCCCGGCGGACCGACCAGGCACAGTATCGGGCCCTTGAGTTTTTTAACCCGTTGCTGAACTGCCAGATACTCGAGGATGCGCTCCTTGACCTTTTCAAGCCCGTAGTGATCCTCTTCCAGGATACCCTCGGCTTTTTCAAGATCACGATAAATTTTCGAGCGTTTTTTCCACGGCACTTTGACCAGCCAATCAATGTAATTGCGGACCACCGCCGCTTCTGCCGACATAGGCGACATCATCTTGAGCTTGTTGAGTTCGGAGGTCACTTTTTCGTGCGCCTCAGAACTCATGCCCGAATCCGCAATTTTCTTCTCAAGGTCAGCAATCTCGTTCGGTGCATCTTCCATGTCACCGAGTTCTTTCTGGATCGCCTTCATTTGTTCGTTGAGGTAATACTCCCGCTGGCTCTTCTCCATCTGTTGCTTGACTCGTCCGCGAATGCGCTTTTCGATTTGCAACATGTCGATCTCGGAGTCGATCAGCCCCATGACATGCTCTAACCGTTCCCGTACCCCTTCGATGGCCAGAACTTTCTGTTTTTCATCAAGCTTCAATGACATATGTGCGGCGATGGTGTCAGCCAGGCGACCGGGTTGATCGATACCGGATAGCGATGTCAGGATCTCCGGTGGCACTTTCTTGTTCAGCTTGACGTAATGTTCAAACTGGGAAATTACTGAACGTTTGAGGACGTCAACTTCCCGTGATGCGCTGTCCTGATCTTCTTTAATCAGTCGAATATCAGCTGAAAAGTATTCATCTGTATACGGCTGGACCAGCGCAGCCCGTGCACCACCTTCGACAAGAACCTTGACGGTTCCATCCGGCAGCTTAAGCAGTTGCAGGATCGTTGCCAGCGTTCCGAGCTGGTAAATGTCGTCTATGGCAGGCTCGTCAATATCCGCCTGCTTCTGGGCAACAAGCAAAATCTGTTTATCCGAGTTCATCGCCTCATCCAGGGCAACAATTGACTTTTCCCGGCCAACAAACAGCGGGATAACCATATGCGGATATACAACAACATCACGCAATGGCAGAATCGGCACGCGGCTATGCAACTGCTGGCCTTGCTCGGACATAAAATTCTCCAAAATCTATAAATGCGCAACCGGGCTTAATTGGCAGAGCAACCCTATACTGCGCAACAACATCGCAAAATAGCGGTTTCTGCAACCCTTTGCCCCAGTTATATGGGGGCGTTGTACTCATTACTCAAGTATCTGCTGAATCAGGGCCCGTCCGAACCTGTTGACAGCTGATCTTCATCAATCGGCGCCAGCGGCGCTGTTTCATCTGATTCGTGGATAACGTAAGGCGTTATTTCTCCAGTAACAACCGCCTCATCTACCACCACCTTTCGGGCATTCGTCAGTGACGGCAACTCGTACATGGTTTCCAGCAGGATGCCTTCAAGAATGGTTCGCAGGCCGCGCGCACCGGTCTTGCGCTGCATGGCCCGATTGGCAATTGCCCGCAGCGCATCTTCCCTGAACTCTAGTTCAGCGCCCTCCATGTCGAACAATTTCTGGTATTGCTTCGTCAGTGCGTTACGTGGTTCGACGAGAATGGTTACCAGGGCATCCTCATCGAGTTCCTCGAGTGTCGCCACGACCGGCAGTCGACCGACAAACTCGGGAATCAGACCAAACTTGATCAGGTCTGCCGGTTCGACATCGTGCAATAACTCACCGATATTCGGCTTTTCTTCGCTCTTCTTGACTTCGGCTACAAATCCGATGCCACCATGCTCGGACCTGTCGCGGATAATCTTGTCCAGCCCCGCGAAGGCTCCGCCGCAAATAAACAGGATGTTGGTCGTATCGACCTGCAGGAATTCCTGTTGCGGGTGCTTGCGCCCTCCCTGGGGCGGAACCGAGGCAATCGTACCTTCAATCAGTTTCAGCAACGCCTGCTGTACGCCTTCGCCGGACACATCACGAGTGATTGACGGGTTGTCGGACTTGCGTGAAATCTTATCGATCTCGTCGATATAAACGATACCGGTCTGCGCCCTCTCAACATCATAATCACATTTCTGCAACAGTTTCTGAATGATGTTCTCAACGTCTTCGCCGACATAACCTGCCTCGGTCAAGGTCGTCGCGTCGGCAATCGTGAACGGCACATTGAGCAATCTTGCAAGGGTCTCGGCAAGCAGTGTTTTTCCGCAGCCGGTCGGCCCGATCAGCAGAATATTGCTCTTTGACAGTTCGATCTCATCCTTGCCGCGATCTTCGCCACGATTACCAAGCCGCTTGTAATGGTTATAAACCGCTACAGCCAGGACTTTTTTTGCGTTCTGCTGACCAATGACATACTCATCAAGTATCGCATCGATTTCCATCGGTGTAGGTAGCTTGGAATCGCTTTGCTCGGTGCTGTCATCAAGCTCCTCACGGATGATGTCATTGCATAATTCAACGCACTCATCGCAAATGAACACCGAGGGACCGGCGATCAGTTTGCGTACTTCGTGCTGGCTCTTGCCACAGAAAGAGCAATACAGAAGTTTGCCGTCTTCGTTTCTGCCCCGTGTTTCGTCCGACATGTGCTGCCTCAACCCATATTAAAATCAGTCACCGCCGATACGGTCAGTAACAGTTGTATCGTATATAGCACGCAACAAGCCGAACGTGCAAAGGCATGCTGCCTATTTTGCCGAACTTAAGTCGCATTTTTCGCCTAACGCCGCGCATAACCCGAAAAATTCCGCCCAAAAGCGAGAAACCAAGCAATTTTACCGGCTATCCCGCTCAGGCCTCGCTGCCGCTTCCCGGCACCGATCCGCTGCGACGCGTCAAAATCGTATCGATCATCCCGTACTCCAGGGCAGATTCACCACTCATGAAATTATCCCGATCCGTGTCCCTGGCGATCTGTTCCAGCGATTTGCCGGTATGTTTGGACAGGATCTGGTTCAACCGCTCACGGGTCTGCAGCACTTCTTTTGCGTGAATATCGATATCGGATGCCTGACCCTGAAAACCAGCGATCGGCTGGTGAATCATAATCCGTGAATGAGGCAGACAAAATCTCTTGCCTTGCGCACCACCAGCCAGTAACACAGCACCCATGCTGGCCGCCTGTCCGATGCAAATGGTACTGATATCCGGACTGATAAACTGCATCGAATCGTAGATTGCCAGACCGGCGCTCACCGAACCTCCCGGTGAATTTATATATAAGTGTATATCTTTATCCGCATTTTCCGACTCAAGAAACAACAACTGAGCAACTATGAGATTCGCCATGTTGTCCTCAACCTGGCCAACCGCAAAAATCACGCGCTCTTTCAGCAGACGCGAATATATATCATACGAACGTTCTCCTCGCGAGGTCTGTTCAACCACCATCGGAACAAGATTCAGGGCTTGCGTATCCATGTTATTACTCACCAGTAAATGTTAATTAATTCAATCTCTGACTAGCTGTCTCTCAATTCGCTGAACGCTTTGGGCGTTACCGTCAACTTGGCCTGTGCCACCAGCCATTCAGTGACCTGTTCCTCAAGGACTCCACTCTCGACCTGTGCGAGTAATTGCGGATTCTGGAAGTAGATCTGCTTGAATTCCTCAGGCTTTTCGTACGGCGCACACATCTCATCGATCTTGTCCCTGACCCTGCTCTGTTCAACCTTGAGGCTGTTTTCCTCAATAACGGCACTCACCAGCAAGCCAAGCCTTACGCGGCGCTCGGCCGCTTCAAGATAAGTATCTAGCGACGGTACTCGCGGATCGTTAACCTCTTCGTCTTTAATGCCCAGATTGCGTTTCGCCTCAGATTGCAGGTTACCGGCTTCACTCTGGATCAGCGCGGATGGAATGTCGATCGGATTGGTCGCCAGCAGATGATCCATAACCTGTCGTTTGAGATCCGCCTGAATCATTGCCTCCGCTTCACGCTCCATGTTCTTGCGCACATCTGTCAGCATCACATCCATATCGCCGCTTTCGACTCCAAAAGACTTGACGAACTCCTCATCGAGATCCGGCAACTCCTGCCCGGCAATCCCCTTGACATTAACCGTAAACGACGCTTTCTTTCCGGCCAGTTCCTCCGCCTGATAGTCTTTCTTAAACTTCAGGTTGAAGGTTTTCTCGTCACCAACTGACAAGCCGAGTAGATTTTTTTCAAACTCCTCAAGCATCTGGCCCTGACCAATGATGATCTCCACATCCTGCCCGACTCCCCCCTCGATCGGCTGGTCCTTAACCTTGCCTTCAAAATCAACCGTGACCTTGTCACCGTCGGCAACCTTGCGCTCGACCGGGTTCCAGGTCGCACGCTGAGCACGCAATGTCTGCAACATGTCATCGACATCCTGATCGCCTATCTCGGTTTCGATCCGCTCGACTTCTAATTTATCAAGGCCATCCAGCTGAAATTCAGGAAAAATCTCAAATGTCGCCGAAAAAGAGAAATCAGCGCCGCTTTCCGGGGCGCTCTGTTCAAGCGTGGGCATCGCCGCAGGCCGCAGCTTTTCCTGATCAAGCGCCGCCGTATAGCTGGACTGCACCATCTCGTTCAGCACTTCCTGGCGCACCCCGGCACCATAATGCTGACGAATAACCTTCGGCGGAACCTTGCCGGGCCTGAATCCCTTGAGCTTGGCCTTGCGCCCGACCGACAGCAACCGGGTGTCGATCTCTGCTTCAATAAGTGCGGCCGGGATAGTGACCGTCATACGTTTTTCAAGCCCTTCCAGGGCCTCAACAGATACCTGCAAATCCGCCATTTTTCCAATATTCCATTATCTTGAATTAGTTACCCGGGAACCCGTCCGGATGCCTGAAAGTGGTGCGAAAGGAGAGACTCGAACTCTCACGGGTTACCCCACTGGCACCTAAAGCCAGCGCGTCTACCAATTCCGCCACTTTCGCCGTTACTGTAAATCGGATACATTATAAAGAACCCGTGCCGATACGGATATGCACGGTTATCCCCCTGACCCGCACCCTGTCGAGGCGACCGGGATTGCAGTCGCTCATATCAGCATCCGGCGATCATAAAGAAACTAATTATATTGGTTTTTTATTACAAAGGCTTATTTCATAGTCATTGAATTAAACTAAAATCACCAACCTGCCATCGGTCGGCGCAAGGCCGGAACGACCTGAGTTTATCTCCTCCACTGCAAACTGCGGTTTACCCGTATTGCCCCTTCAGCCCCACTTAGCTACAAATCAAAGGCACATTTAACCGGAGATCAAATAATGAAGGTAACTATTACCCAGCGCATCCTTAAGCTGATGCTCGCCGGCATGCTCTGCTCAACACTGGCAATTGCCGCTCCAGACAGCCCCGAAGACACCGTCATCGCATTCAATGCTGCATTTATGGCCAGAGACAAAGATGCCGCGATTGCAACGCTGGCCCAGGGCGGCGCACAATTTACCTTAAGGTCTCAGCATGAGGAAGCACCGCCCGACTCACTGCACACCAACATTGCCGACTACTGGGCGCTCATCGCACCGGTGTTGTTCGCATCAACCAGTTCCTACCAACGCGAGATCGAAATACTCGCTGCCCGGGCAGACGGCGATGTAGCGACCGTCTGGACGAATACCCGGACCCAATCAACTCGCCTCGGTGCAACCGAACCTGATCTCAACACGTTTACAGAAGTGTATTTGCTTATCAAGACTGCCGACGGGTGGAAGATCGCCGCCATCGCTGATAACCGGCAGGCAACCAAACTTACCGACGACTGAACAAAGCGCGAATGGGGTCAGAGTAAAAACCCGCTAATCAGGGCCTGGGTCGGCCAGGTCCCCCACACCGAATGGATCTGACTGTAACCATCCGCCCAAGCCATCTGGTCGGCCCAGGATGCTGCACCGTTGATATTGGCGTCCTGCGCCCAGGTGATGTCCTGAACATCGTCATAGATAAAACCGTCACCGCGGTCGATCAGTGCTGCCTCGGCTGAGGCTACAAGAAAAAACAGTACCAGTGCTGTCAGCAGATATTTCATAAGAGTCTCCTTGATGACTTGCCGTGCACACAGCACCGGTAGTTCCGGCCAGGGTCAGCAAGTCGATTAGTTTTTATTGCTGGCCTGTCGCGGTGTTGCGCCATCGGTCAAGACCAGCTTTATGTAGACCCTTCCTCGGCAGATGCTCGTAGCGCGCCATCGCGTTAAATCAAAACGTATTTGGCCGGGGGGATGCCCCCCGGCACCCCCCAAATGAACGAATCAACAAATGACCAAGCCCGGTCATCGCCGCCAGCGCCGCACACCCAGCAGCCCCATCAACGCCGATCCAAACAGCCACACCGCAGCCGGAACCGGAACCGCGGCGACATCACCGGAGCGCACAGCCAACGCATAGTAGCCGGTGAACTTATAGCTGCCGTTGCCCTGCGTGCCGAAGTAGAAACTGAAGTCCCACGCGTCGTAGGTATCGGGCGCGTACTCCGTACCGGACCAGTAGTAGCTGGACTGGAGGTTGGTGAACGGACCGGTATTGGTCAGGCCCCAACCGCTTTGCGGGCTATTGCCACTGGTGTCGTAGAAGGCCAGGTTGCCCAGCGAGTCGTAAAACAGGCTCGCCATCTCGCCGGTACTCGTATCCACGTTGTAGCCGCAGTCCGTGCCGGTGTAGGCATGGTTACAACCCGAGGTGCCGGTGTCTGTCACCGTCGGCAGCCGCCAGTCGTCAAAGGTCCCGTACACCGAATGCGTCTGGCTGTAGCCGGCCGCCCAAGCGACCTGGTTGGCCCAGGTATCCAACCCGTTGATGTTCGCGTTCTGCGCCCACGTGACGTCCAGAACATCGTCGTAGATAAAACCCTCGCCGCGGTCGATCAGTGCCGCCTGTGCTGCACCAATTGAAACAAAAGCAAACAGAACTGCTGCTATTAGATTCTTCATGATTCTTCCCCAGATTTTACTCCTCCTCCCCCAGCCCAACCTCATTCAAATTGGTGAGATATACCTATCTTATGTTCAGCACTGGCCAACCGCTGTAATGCAGCGATAGTCTGCTCCAGGCTAATCCGCCCATCCTTGGCCTGCTGACAAATCATCTGGGCAGCCTCCCGATCAACCTCACGGGCAGCGAGTAATGCACAGGCAAAGCGGTAAGCATCATCCATGCCCAAAGCACATGGCCGGATGTTGTGGCGGGGTCAGCCTGGATAACGGGGCGGTATCGCTGGAAACAGTTGTCTATCAGAAAGGAATATTTTATAGGCTAAATGTCTGATTAGAAGATATCTAACAGGGCTTAGACCTACCCAACGAACTATTGCCGCATTTAGTCCTATTTAGTCGCCGCGAACTTCGGCCAGCGGTTCAATCCAATTTGGGGGTCATTGGCGCGATGCTTTAAGCGGTGCCTAATATATTCATTAATTACCGTTTTAAATTATTAACTCATCTTCCTGCGCATCCACCCCAGCAATCCCAGCCCTGAACCAAACAGCCAATCAGTGACAGCCTGCAACGCAGTTAGAAGTAAAGCTATCCGACCCCTCGAAGGCCTCGCCTGTGGTCAGTTTGCCAGTCAGCGTGCCCGATGAGTCTGTACAGGTCACCTTGTCGAAAGCCACGTCACCCAT